>WNFC01007361.1_pt1 | contig 20355 bp, 21 predicted proteins | sample 5400541 | NCBI WGS metagenome assembly WNFC01 (sample SAMN13153342, study PRJNA577476) | soil metagenome | isolation source: 120 cm saprolite under Douglas fir tree site 2 hole 2 replicate 1 | place: USA:California | collected 2015-04-18
AGATCGGGCATCACCATCATCTCGCCGGCCCATACTTGATCCGGTTCGCGCAGGAAGCGGCATGGCGCGAGGATCACCGGCGCGACCGCAACGGCGATCAGGTTGACCGGATCGTGGCGCTCAGCATGGCGCACAAGCCGAGCATCGATTTCGCCGGCTACTGGCAGAGGCACGTTAGGGCATGACGACGTACACGCTGACCGAGCTATTCAGCAAGCGCGCGGAGATCGCCGGGCTGATCGTCCAGACCGAGAAACAGGTGCGCCAGTTACGCGCCGATCTGGCGCACGTCGAGGCGACGATCCGCATCCTGCGGCCCGGCACCGAGTTACCGAAGCTTGTTCCGCGCCGTGTCGAGTTCCGCCCGCGCTACTTCAAGCGCGGCCAGCTTACCCGGTTGATCCGCGATCACCTGCGCGAACATGCCGGGCTGCCCGTCGCAGTCGCGGACATCATGCCCGCCGCTGTCGGCGATCGGACCCTCAACAGCGCCGAGTATCGCCGGGTTGAGATTGTCGTGTACGAAGCGCTGAAAAAACTCGCGAAGCGCGGCACAGTGCGGCAGAGCGGCACCGGCCCGAAGCTCGCGCGCTGGCGGCTGGCGGGCGAGGCTTAGCGCCCCACAAACTCTCGGCTATCCTAGGGGTCGCAACGCAATTCAGCGGAGACAATGAGATGGCCAGATCGACAAGAGAGGAATTGGAACGGCTATCGCACGATGTGACCGCGCTCAAGCTCTTGGTCGAAATCCTCTATTGCATTCATTTTGCCCGTTTGCCAGAGGGCAAAACGAAATTCGCCAAGTTTGCTGCGGATATCAAAAAGCAATCGGCAGCGATGCTATTCCCCGATCTTCCGGCCGTTGTGTCTGACCATGCGGCGCAGGGATGGACAGAGGCAATAACGGAGCTTCTCGATCGGATCGAGGAGCGACTATCAGATCCTGAATGGCTACCGAAACCTTGATCTGGCGGAGTAGCCGGTTCGACTGAATGCGGCTCAATATCAGGATGGACATGCCAATCTCCTCGGCTATACTGCGCGAGGCGCGAGCCGAGGTAAGGGCCGGGCGGCCAGAGCAGACGGGCAGCAGCTTGCCGGCGATGCCCGTCGCCTCGCGCGATAATAGCACGCGCATGTCTCTTGATCTAGACGCTGCTGAGCGCGCCGCGCTGCTGAGCGCGACGATTGCCGCCGACCGCTATCCGCTGTTGCAGTCTTATCTACAGCGACCTTAGAATAATTCCGCTTGAAGAAATTTCCATAGCCCATCAGCGATTTGCAAACAATTCAGACTTTAAGCCGAGGGTTTTCAATGCATTAGTCATCATGCCTAATTTTTAGGCAGTGTCGATTTGCGTCATAATTTGGAATGGCTTGTCGATCAGGCGCGGATGTTCCCCACAAGGTTATCCCCCGGCTCTGTGGATGAATTGTACGCTACCGCTCATTCACATTTCCGCCGGAGACTCCAGCAAAATCGCATGCGCCAGGTTGTCGCAGGAAGAGGGACGAAGAGATGCCGCTGGACGCTTTTCCGTTACAAGACTTTGCGCCATAATACCGGAAAATATTCGCCGAGCTCGGCGAATTCCTCGACGAAGCGGATCGTCGCCCTGAGGCCGGCGCCGTAGACCCGGGCGATGAACGCGACATTCTCGCGACCGCAGAGATCGCCGTGGAACGTGCCGCCAAAGCCGAGCGGAAACGACACCCGGGCCTGACGCCGGATCGATCCGCGATCGGGCATCTCCGAACCCGCGAGCAGCCGGATCAGCGTCGACTTTCCGGCACCATTGGCGCCAAGGATCCCGAAATTATGCCCCGGCGCGAACTCGGCCGTCGCATCCTCCAGCACAATCTTGCGGCCGCCGGCGGTCGGATATGCCTTGGCGACCCGGTCGAGGGCGATCACAGCGGCGCGCTCAGTTTGCGCCGGAACGCGCGTTCGAGTGAGAACCCGCCGAGGAGCGACAGGATTGCGAGAATGACGAGGTAGGAGCGGTCAAGCCAATGCGGCTGATAGCTCGCAAAAAACCCGGCGCGGAACCAGTCGATCGCATGCAGGAGCGGGTTCCAGGCGAGGCTGTCGCGCGCCCAGTCCGGCATCATTCCCGGCACATAGAAAATGCCGGAAATGAAATACAAGATTCGCGTCACCTGTCCATAGACCTTGTCCCACGACCGGAAAAACACGGTTAGGACGGCATTGACGTAGCCAAAACCACAGCCGAACGCCGCAGTGACCAGGAGGGCAATCGACGGGCTCCACAAATCGTCGGGCATCGCCGCCAGCCCGACCACCCCGAAACCCGCGAGGAGGATCACCGCGACAATCGCATCGGTCATGATTTCGAGCAGGCCGCGCGCGGCGATCACGTCGAAGGTCGTGACCGGCGGCAGTTGCAGCACCGGGCCATTGCCGGTGATGGCATGGCTCATGCCGCTGCTGGTGTGAACGAAGATGTGATAGGGAACGAGGCCTGTGTAATAGAAGATGAAGAACTGAGTACCGATCGGCGGCTGGCCGCGCATCAGCACCGCGAAGGTCACAGACAAGAGCGTGATGTGCAGGATGGGCTCGATCAGGGCCCAGCCATAGCCGAGCTTGGCATCGGCGAACCGGGTCCGCGTCTCGCGAATGATCAAGGCGCCGATGACGCGGCGCTGACTGCGCAGCCGATCGAGCATTCCGGGGGGCGAACGCCGCTGCCGCATTCCCCTGAAGCTGCCGTCGCTGAGCACCACATACTCGCCCTCGATCGTGTCCAGCCGGTGCGTCAGGAGGTGCATCACCGCTTCGGCGGAGCGCTGGTCGTCGGGAAAGCGGTGCAGCAACTCGCCGCCGACCGCAGTCGCTTCGGTGACCAGCCCGGCGGCCAGATAAAGGCTCATTTGCGCGCGTTTCAGCTCGGGGTTCGCCGGATCGAGCGCCGCGGCGCGGTCGAGCGCCATCGCAGCACCGGCAATGTCCCCCTGGCGCCACAGGAGATGCCCGCGATGGATGTGAAATTCCGCGATATCGGGAGCGCCGGCGAGGGCACGCTCGACCGCGTCAAGCGCCGCATCCACCCGGCCTCGTACCATCTCCGCGGCGGATAGCACCCGGAAGAGCCGGGGGTCGGCGGCATCGGCCGCGGCGCCGCGCAGGAGCACGGCCGCTTCGTCCATGCGGCCGCAGCTCATCAGCAATTCCGCCGCATGGATCGCGATGCGGCTCTCGCCGGGGGTCAGCGCGACGGCCCGCAGCGCCAGCGCGACGGCCACCTCGCTCCGGCCGAGCGCGTGACAAGCGGCCGAGAGTTCGCATAAGGCGGTCGTGTTGTTCGGTTCCAGGGCCACGGCGCGTTCGAGATAAAGGGCGGCTTTGTCACGGCGCCCCGCCTTAAGCAGCAGAGATCCGACATGGAGCGCGAATTCCGGGTTTTGCGGTGCGTGATCGCTCGCCTTCTTGCCGTGCGCGATGGCCTCGTCAAGCTGCCCGGCCGCGGCGAGCGATCCGCTGGCGTGCCGACAGAATTCGATCTCGTCCGGGCAAAGTTCAGCGAGGCGGCGATAGGTGCCGCCGGCTTCGGCGTGACACCCGCAATTGCTCAACACCCAAGCGCAAATGTGCAGCATCGCCGCATCGCTGCCGGCCCACGGCAAGGCGCGCCGAACGCTATCGACCGCGTCGTCGCGCCGGCCCTGGTGCAGCAGCGCTTCAGCTAGACGACAATTCAGTCCAGCGTCTGATTGTTCGTTTCGGTCTGCTCTGATGAGGTGGGCAAGGCATGAATCCAACGCCCCGGCAGCAAGCGCCGACAGAAACGACTCGGCATCGATTGACGGTTCGGCGAGTTCTCGATCCAGAATTCAATCCCTGCGTGTATGTTGACCCTAAGAGCGAAACCGTAGATGCACGATAACGCGCATCTACGGTATGCCTCAAGACCGTTGTACCTCCAGAATTTTCCGAGGAAGCGCGGGCGCTGGCGAGGAGGTCGTCTTCCCGCTGGCGCGCACCTTGAGGCCAACTCCGCCTTGCCGCCGCAAGGCAACCGTGTCGGCGAGCGGCCTTGCAGGCTGCCGTGTTGAGGATAGCCGGACCGCCATAATCGAAAGGGGCAGCGCTGCCGCAGCCACCAAGGTAAACGACAGAAAAAGCCAGGTAACCCCACTGACGACCCCGATCGATCCCAGCGCCGGGTCGGCGAAACCCCCGAAATTTGCGATCATCCCGGCGAGCGCCGAGGCGAAAGCCTGCGAGATCATTTGATTGGTCGAAATGAACGCGCTGGAGACGTCGCGTTCGGTATCCCTCGCGTGCGCAATCATCAGGTTGCCGAGAGGCGCCCAGGCCGCCCCGATCCCGGCTCCCAGCAGGCCGACCGAGAGCGCCATAAAGACGAACGATCCGATGATCAGCCCGCAGCCGGTGAGGAACAGGCCGAGCGCGAGTACCGCCGGCCCGAATACCATCGACCGCTCGGCCCACTCGCGCCCGGCGGAGCCGCTGCCCAACGCCGCGACGATCCAGGTCAAGGAGGCGATCGCGCTCAGATATCCGCCGACAATTGGCGAATACCCGCCGGTCGCCACTGCCACATACGGCAAGTAGATGATCGCCGTCGAGCCGCCCATCATAAGCGCCAGCGCGAGGGATGCCGCGCCCAAGACGTTGCCGGCGCGATATGCCCCAGTCGGCAGCAATCGGAACCGGGTGACACCGGCATCCGGGGTTTGTTCCATTTGCAGCAGGGTCACCAGCAGTGCGATGCCGATGACCAGCGCGACACCGCTTGATAGCGCACCGCCCGACACGCCGCCGATCGCGACCGCGAGCACCGAGGCGCCAAGGAGCGCCAGCCGACCAAAGGCTGCTCTGGCCTGCGCCGCGATGCCGGGTGCATCCGGCGCGGTCGATCTCGGCAGCGAGCATTCGGCCAGCATCGCCACAGCTGCCGCGACCGGGACATCGATCCAGAACGCCCATCGCCAAAAGCCCCATTCAGCGAGAGCTCCGCCCAGCAGTGGCCCGCAGAGCGCGGCAACGCCCCATATTCCGGGCACCAGAACCATGGCGCGCGTGCGCAAATCCTCCGGAAAGACCCGCTGAATGGTGGTGTAGGCGAGCGCCACCAGCAATCCACCGCCCCATCCCTGCAACAGTCGGCCTGCGAGAAAGACCCCCATGTTCGGAGCCAATGCGCAGGCGATGCTGCCAACAACGAACAGTACGAGGCTCGCACGATAGGCGCCTCTGAGGCCGCGCGATCTCGCTAACGGGGCGGCGAACGCCGCGCCCCAGATGGCGCTGACGACTGCGACGGTCGTTGTCCACGCGAAGAAGCGCAGGCCGCCGATTTCCGGCACCACCGAAGGCAGCACCGTGGCGACCACCCGCAGCGACAGCGCGTGGATCGCGACGCCGCCAGTCAGCATCACGGAGATCGCCGCGTTTCCGTTGCTGAAGAGTGCCAGCCAACTGACATTCCGGTCGCTGTCCACGGTGGCGCTGGTGGCGCTTGAAGCATCGCTGATGTCGGTGTCGTCGGCGTACACGGACGCGCTCCCTATCGGTGCGTGCGGCTTCTGGGAGATCAGTGCGACGACTGCCCTCTCAGTCTCTTGCGGGTGTCGACCGCGTAGTGCCCCAGCGCCCGCATTTGTTCGGTATTGGGCCTCATCGTCGCCTCGAAGCGTTGCCAATCGGCCGCATCCAGATCGGCGAGAGCGAGGACCTCGAACGAGGGATCCCGGTAGCACTGGCGCAACAGCGGCTGCACCTGGAAGAGCGGGTAGCGCTTGTGAAACTCAACCGGCGAATTCATCCGGGTCAGCCGCACATTGGTGAAGAGCGGACCAAACCACGTGTCGGCTTCGAGGATGCCTTCAAAATGCTCGTACCCTTGCGTTCTGGGAATGTTGGCCGGCCCGCGCGACAGCAACGCCCAGTTGGGTGCCGTTCGCGCCACATATCCGCTCCAGATCTGCACGACACCCGGCGCTCTGGCCTGCGTGAGGAATGTCGGAGAAAGCGGCTTGGCCGTCTCGGGAGCGACTTCCTCGAACAGCTGTCGAAAACCAGGAAACTGAGCGCCCCGAAGCGGATACCAGCCATCGGCGCCCTCATACGTCCAGGCGATCTCGGTCCCATCCCATATCAGGCTGAAATTCAGCGGCGGATAGATATACCAACCAAACGCCGACGCGCTCGCCAGCGCCTCACAGTAGCGGTACGCCTCAGTCGGCAGCATGCCATCGGCGGAGCGGTCGGCACGTCGCGGTTCCGGAGCATCAGGAATGAGCCGGTAAAACTGGCAAATGGCCGGTTCAGCAAGCTCAGTCATCCTTGATCCTCCGGATCCGCAACGAGGCCGAAAGATCTAGCGAGCCGGAAAGCTCGTCGTGATCCCGGCGCTCCCAAGGCGGACCATACCGCGATCGGCAATCTTTGGATCCGGACGCCGCAGCGGCGGGAAGCTCGTCGTGATCCCGGCGCTCCCGAGGCGCACAGTCGCGGGATCGGCGATCTCCGGTGTCGGAGATTGCAGAGCGGGCATGCCGCGTTTGGTTGGTTGCTTCATCTTTCCCTCCTCCAGCGCCCAGGCAGAATTGTCCTGGTGTCAGGAAGAAGGTGGCCGGACAGGTGGGAACCTGCCGTGAAAAACACCGCCTCGACAGCGTGAATAAGGAGTGAAACGAGTTCGCGTAGCTCAGCGATCGCGCCGATCTAATCCCAAATTTGGCACGTCGCGCCAATAATCGGAGTGGCCCGCAGGCAAATGCGCGACCCGCAGCCCCGTTCAGTCGAACAGGGGAACCCCCGCTAGTGCTAATGCCTCGCAGTAAAGCTGACCGGTCGGGGTGGCGCTGCCGGGAAAGCGTTGGCGATAGCGCTCTACCGTGAACCCCGGTTCAACCTTCAGCAATTGGGGCAAATAGGGCTGCGCCTCCGCCTCCCGGCCCGCCAGCACCAGGGCCAATACGAGCAGCTTATAGGCCGCGGTATAGGTCCTGTTTTGCGCGATGCTGCGCAGGCCGCATTCTACAGCACGCTCATACTGGGCGTCGGCAAGATACGCCATGCCGGCGACCGCGGTATAGGCGCACATCAACGGATCATAAGGCGACAGCGAGATGGCCCGGTTGATCTCTTCCACAGCCTGGGGGCCGTTGCCGATCCAGGCATGGGCTGCCGCACTCCACAACCATGCCGGGGCGGCATTCGGGTTGACGCGCAATGCCGTCTCGAATCTCCGGAACGCCAGATCGAAATCCTTGTGAAGGTACGCCGCGACGTGGCCATGGATGGCAAGCGCCATTGGCTCGAGCGCATCGCAGACAACCGCCCGCTCAGCGAAATGGTCGGCCTGCTTCGTGTCGTGCGCGCAATCGGGCGACCAGCCCTGCGCGACCCGCAAGACATGCCAGTATGCCCGCCACGCGACGGCGGGGGCGTAATGCGGGTCGAGTCTGATTGCCTCATCGAACATGTGCTCGGAGGTTTCGAACACTGCGCGGGAGGGGTTGTTCATATTCTCTTGAGCGCGCAAAAAAAGATCATGAGACTCAAGATGCTCGGGGCGCTTCTTCCGAACACGCCTCAATTCGGCAGAGTAGAGGTAGGGAGCCACGCGCCGAACTATTGACTCGGCTAAGCGGTTCTGTACCTCAAGCAGGTCAAAAAACTTCTCGTCGAGCCCAGAGGACCACAGCGCCGTGCCGCTACGAGTGTCGGTCAGCTCGACCGTCAACCGTAGACGATCGCCGGTGACCCGCATGCTGCCGGACAGGACATAACGAACGCCCAGCACCTCGCCGACCTCCTGCGGCAGGCGATCCTGGTTTCTGAATGTCAATGTCGACAATCGAGAGATCACGAAAAAAGTGGGAATGCGCGATAGCGCTTCGATGAGATCCTCGACCAGCCCATCGGCGGCATAATCATGCCGTGCCTCGGCCGACAAATCTCGAAACGGCAGCACCGCAATTGACGGCCCGCGCGCCGTGTGGCTCGCGCGAGACCCAGGCAGACCATCTTGCAGACCACCCTGCTCTCCCGGCTTGCCGGTTTCGACGCTGGCCGAGCGGCTGGGCTTCGGCGCCGCGCCGCGCGTTTGCGACATCAGGCGCAGGGCCTCGTACAACGCCACAGTCTCCTTCGAGGGGGTCAAGTCGAGCATCGAGTGGAGCGCAATCCGACAGCGCTCGTATTCGCGGACCGCTTGTGCGCGGTCGCCCATCTCGACGAAAGCCGTTATCAGGCTGCGCGCGGCACCCTCATGCGTCGGCTCGAAGTTGATCAGCCTGCGCGCGGCGGCGGCCCGCAGTTCGGCTGCGGCATTTTCTTCGGTTAGCCGGTTGAGCTCGTTCTCCAGGGTCGCCCGCAAGCGATCCTCGAATTGCACTCGTTCGATCGTCAACCAATGATCGAAAGCAGACGAGAGCCCGTCGAAATCTTCGAGCAGACGCTCGGAGTGGTCAGGGACCGCGAACGCGTCGATCCAGCACGCCCTGGCATCGAGGCGAACCAAATCTCGATCGATCTCGATCAGACCGGGGACCCGGCCGTTGACGATGGTGTTCAGCTCGGACAGCGCATGCCGCAGGCTCATCCGCGCCTGCGCATCGCCCGACCGCTCCCACAAGAGCCCTGCCAGCCGGCTGCGCGACACGCGCTCGCCCTGCGCGAGGCACAAGCAGGCGAGCAGTGCCCGCGTTTTTCTCGATCGTGGCAGGATGTCGTCTCCGCCCTGAGCCACGGCCCGCATCGTGCCGACAAGATAAAATTTTGCTTCTGCTTCAGAATCGGCCTCGACGCGGGGAGCTTTTACTCGCGCGAGGGGAAATGATCTAATATTCGTTATAGAATTTGACATCGCGAGCGACTCCTTCGCGAGCGGACGGTGAGGGGGCAGGCACCTCCCGTTCTACTTTTACCTCCAATGAACGGATAATTCACGCTGGATTCACGTATGGCCGATAGTCGACCGAAGGCGGTTCCGCATTCGATGTTCGGCGATGCCCGTCCTCATGGCGGATCCCCGCGGTGACCGCAGCACTACGATGGCCATCTGATCACCCGCGACGCCACCAGCCGGCCTCGGCCGGCACGCGTGCTCAGAGGGCACCGCGGCCGGGTTGACGGTGCTGAGCTCCGGATCGCTCCAACGGATCGGGTTTGCACCGATCCATCTCCGCGGATCAGCAAGCTGGCGACCCTGTAGTTCTTGGCGAACGAGCGGCTCCGGGTGCGATCTTGGTATCTCATGTGTCTCCGGTGGAAGCCGGTCGGGTTGCCCGGCGACATGCACGTTTTCACGGATAATTCACGCTGCATCAACGCGATCGTACCAAAAAATTGTGCTTAATGACAGATGTATCTCAAGGGTTGAAATAAATATCGGCTAACGCGAAAGGATTTGACGGCATGGCCTATGCGCGGACAAAAATCTTCGAGGAAAGCTTGTTTATCAAACCGGTCCGTTCAACCGCATTGCGGGCGAAGCCGCTACCTCGCCGACAGTCGCACGGCGAACCCGACGGCATCCGGTCCTCGCTGGTGATGCACAATGTCGTTGTTGACGGCCGTCGCACCACCGTTCGCCTCGAACCGGTGATCTGGGATGTCTTGCAGAGCATCGCGCGCCAGGAAGAGATGACGTTGCACGACCTGGTCTCGGAGATCAACCGCAGACGCACCGCTTCCAGCCTAAGTTCGGGGATCCGCGCGTATGTCGTCATCTATCTTTCTGCCGGGCTTCGCGAAGCTCTGTCCGATCGCTTGTCCCGAGGTCATTAAATTGACTCGCTGACAGGGCACCCACCGACGCCCATCGACGCGCTGCGAACCTTTGCGCCGTCTCGGCGCGCTGATTTGATGAGCCTGTTTGCTGTCAGGTGACGAACCAATGGATGCGTTAAGTACGGACGAGACCCGCGAGTTGCTTATCGGCACCTGGGTCGGGGTGGCGATGGTCGTAGAGATGCTGATAGAGCAAGAACTTGTCTCGCGCGAAGACCTTCTGTTGCTGCTGTCGAGGGCGCAAACGGCGGCGCCTGACCGCCGCTCCACGGCTATTGCCGGATTGCGGCTTCTGGTCGAACGCGGCTTCGGCTAAATCACTCGGGCTGCTCGACCCCATCGCGGCATGCTTGCCTCCGCGGTTAGTCTGTCGAGGGTTTCTCAATTTAAAGATGATTTGTAATAATAACAGTATATTTCACGAATTATCCACGCAATTTCAACGCAAAAATCAACCTAATCGGCAAAAATCAACCTAATGGATTGAAATACTTTCGCTTGTTACTAGCGAAGACTCGATGGAAGGGAGCAGCACATGAGGCGACCAGATCGCAGAAAAATCGGAATAGACCAGATGCGCCCGGTTCTCGTTGATGCCGAAGGACAGATATGGTCGGTTACCTCTTCCTTTTTCTTCATGCGGCCACGCCGGCCGGATGGCAACATCGTCGACTATGCGGTATCGCAGCTCGGGTTCATCCATATTTGGTCGGTTGACGGTTATTCGGTAGTCGTCGCGCTGCGGCCGGACCTCGTGCACCCGAAAACCATGGCTGCCGCGTTTTATGCAATCGCCGATCTGCGGCCGGTCCGCGTGTTCGTTTCGGTCTCCAACACGGCAAAGCAGCGATGGGAGCTGTTCAACAGCGTCGATCGCGCGCTCGACAGGATCGACCGGCTGGTGACCGCGGCCCGGAGGTCACCGATTGGAACCCGGTTGCTGCGGGTATGGGAAAACCTTACGGCCGATGATGACGCGCGTCGCCGGCACGCCCCGATACTGTTGCATCTTGCCGATCGTCCGAAGAGCGCGCCCATGCGCATCCTCCGCCGAACGCGGGCACGCCGCGGCACGGCCTCCGTGTTGGCGGGCGGGTTTGCCGCGCCTTTCTTGACTCGCCTTGCCGCGGTTTCCTCCCTAAGCTTCGCGGTGGCACGGGCTTGCGCGGCGCGCTGAGCGATGGCATGACGCCTTGCGGGCGGGGACGACGGAGGAAGATGATGGCGTTCGAGTTCGGCATGTTCCACGAGTTTCAGCGCACCGCCGGGATGACCGACGAGGATGCGTTCGCGATCTCCTTCGAACAGGTCGATGCTGCCGAGCGCTGGGGTCTCGATGCGATGTGGCTGGCCGAGATCCATGTCGCGCCGGAACGCTCGGTATGCTCCGCCCCGCTGACCCTGGCGAGCGCGATCGCCGCACGCACCAAGCGGATGAAGATCGGCACCGGCGTCCAGGTCTTGCCGCTGTGCCATCCGCTGCGTCTCGCCGAAGAGGCCGCGACGGTCGACCAGATCAGTCATGGAAGGCTGATCTTCGGGGTCGGGCGCAGCGGGTTTCCGCGCACCTACGAGGCTTACGGGGTGCCCTATGGCGAGAGCCGCGAGCGCTTCGCCGAGACCCTCGAAATCCTCAAGCGAGCCTGGACCGAAGACAGCTTTTCTTACAAAGGCAAGTATTACAGCTTCGACAACGTCAAGCTGACCCCGAAGCCGTATCAAAAGCCCTGGCCGGAGATCCGCATCGCCGCCAACAGCGCCGACACCTTCCCGGCGATCGCCAAGCTCGGCCATGGGGTGTTTGTCGCGGTGCGGCTCGGCACGCTCGAGGAGCTCGAGCCCAACATCACCGCCTACCGCAAGGCCTGGAAAGAAGCCGGCCATCCCGGAGAGGGCAAGGTCTTCCTGCGCGCCCCGGTCTACGTCGCCGAGACCGACCAGGCGGCGCGCGATGAGCCGGAAGAAAGCATCATGTATTTCTATCGCTATCTCGGCGAGCGGCTCGAAGATTCGGCGACCCGGGCCGGCGTGCGGGCGGTCGAAGATCGCGCGGCGCGCGGCCAGCGGCTGCAGACCATCAGCTATGACGAGGCATTGCGCGAAAAGATCATCGTCGGCTCGCCCGAACGGGTGACCGATCGCCTCCTCGAACTGCGCGAGAAGATCGGCCTCGACGGCATCCTGTGCGAGATGAACTGCGGCACCAAAATCCCCCATGCCCGAGTGATGAAATCGCTGCAGCTGCTGTGCGAAAAGGTGATGCCGCGCTTCAACTGAGGAACCGCCCTCTCGCGCAACGCGGGCGTTGTCGGCCACCGCGGAACCAGCCGGTGAGGCAGAGAGAAAAAAGAAAACGCCTCACCGCAGAGGACGCAAAGGATGCGCAAAGGTCGCAGAATTTGATTCTTCGGGCCCGCAGCGCCCAACAATGAAGTGTCATTGCGAGCCCCCGGGTCGGCGCTTCGCGCCGCCCGAGGACAGGCTCCGCGAAGCAATCTCGTGCCGCCTTGTGCTCAGCCATCGAGATTGCTTCGTCGCTGCGCTCCTCGCAATGACAGGAACGTGGTCGCTGCGCTCCTCGCAGTGACAGGAACGTGGCGCTTCGCGCGCCGAATTCGCCTTGCGTCCTTTGCGTATCTCTGCGTTGAAGGGTTAATTTCACCCTCCCACACCAGGGGCGTGGGTCTCCCTCTCCCCCCCTTGAGGGCGGAGAGGGGCTTTCGCCACTGCCCGGATGGCGCGCGAGGCAGCGGGCGAAGGCGTCGGCGATCTCCAAATGCATGATCAGCCTATCGATGTTGCACTCGCGCCGATAGCGCTCGACCAGCCCGCGCATCTGCCGGACGATCGGGCCACACATGCCGTCGGCGTCGAGCGGGTGCGCGGCGAGAAAGGCACGGTCGCCCGCCGCTAATTCCGGCAGGTCGGGGATCATCGCGAGCTCGGCGGCGGCCTCGGCACCGAGGCGCACGATCGCGGCGCGAATCGGGTCGATATCGGCGATGCCGTGCCCCTCGCACTCCACGGCCTCGCGGCAACCCGCGCCGATCTCGGCGCAGGCCCGCAGACCGGTGCGGTGCGCGACCGCGGGCATCTCGCTGCGCGCCAGCCGCCTCTCAAAAGCGCGGAGCAGGGGCCGCCTCCACGGCGCGCAGGCGGCGCTCCAAATCGGTCGTCTCGATCGCGCGGATATAGGTCTCGACGACCTGCGCCAGCTGCGCCGCCTCGCCCGGGGTGATGATGCCCTGCGCCGCCGCGCCGGTCAGCGCCGCCATCGCGCCGGCGAGGTCAACGGCGCCGGCGATCGGCGGCATCGTGAAGCTGACCGCCCGCTCGCGGCGCGGTGCGATCATCCGGTCGAGACAGAGGCGCAACGCCACCAGGTCGCCGTCATGCGCGAGATCGAGCGCCTTCCTGGTCAATGCCGCAGCCTCGTCGTCAAGCATCCGCTCGGCCGCCACGGTCGCCTTGTTGCGCAAGCCGGGCGGCCGGCCGGCGGGGTTGCCGGAGCGACCTCTCACGAAGCGGCCGCGCCGATCGCGATGGTGTGGTTTCAGCAAAATATCGTTGGGCATTGACGGAACCTCTGAAGCCTATAACACTAATGATATCCATATCACAATTTTAATGAATTGTCAAGAACAAACCAAAAACACCCCGCCGCAGAGCGAACCGCGAGCACACGCTTCAAATTGGCGGTACAATCCGAATGTGAGCCAGCAACTATCAGCCGCTATCTCAACGAGTTCTCCAGCCTCGATGAAAGCAGCCATGCCTATCCGGTCGACACCCAACCCGCTAAATATTGAGATGATCCCGACCGAGGAGGAAGGCTGATGACACCATTCGGGGTCGTCATCGAAACAGCGCGGTTGCGCATCCGATCCCACCGCGATGACGATCTTGCTGACCTCGTCGCGTTGGCCGGGAATTGGGAAATCGCTCGCTGGGTCGGCACCATACCGCACCCCTACACTGAAGCCGATGGGCGCGAGTGGATAGCTCGCGTGCAGGAGAACCACGCGACCGGGCGACCGCGCCGCTTTGCTATCGCACTGAAGAAAACGGACCGCCTGATCGGTGGCGTCGGCCTCGACGGCAGCACTGGCGACGGCAGCGAAGAACCCGCGCTCGGGTATTGGCTGGGTCAACCTTATTGGGGCGACGGATATGCCCGTGAAGCAGCCGCAGCAATCATCGATTACGGGTTCCGGACCCCCGGTCTCCAAACTATCCGGGCGCATACCGACCCGGGCAACACGGCATCGCAGAAGGTTCTCCTCCACTGCGGCTTGCAATACGTCGGCGAAATTGAATTGACTGAACCGACCCACCACGGGGCACGGTGCGCGCCCCTATTCCGCATCTCGCAGCCGGCCCCATGAGGAAACCCGGCTCGCGCAGGGGTGATATGCTGTGCCTTTGGGTGTCGACCGGATAGGGAATTATCAGGTTAACGTACCACGATGGCGGCTATACCTTTGGCCTGCATTGCGAACGCGCCTCTAGCTGATGATCCTCTCGCCTCCGCTTTGGGAGACGAGAAATGGAACCGGAGACCAACGACAGTTCAACCGACGAAATAAAGATAACACCGGAGATGGTAGAGGCTGGCGCTGGGGTTATTTGGCGCCGCGTCGGCGACGTTTTCCCTTACGGGTCGGCGGACGCGCGCTCGCTCGCAAAAGCGGTCTTTCTGGCCATGGTTGCGCGGGCTGACCTCTCGGGGTGCGAATTATAGTCGCGAGTATCTCAGCATAGCGCCATAGCGCGGTGATTTCGTTGCGGAACGTCTCAAATTCCTTCGCTAGAGCGTCATCGCTCAACCCACGAAGACGATTCGCCGCCCGCTGATCCGGGACCACAATCGTCGCGCCAGCCTGTATCTCAAAAAGGTACGGCGCATGAATCGCCTCGTTCCGATCGCCTGACAGATTGTCCGCTTGATCTAATAGCCAATTGATATCTTCGCCCGGCGTTGGATTCATGATGCCATCGGGGCGTTGATATTTTTCAAGGGCGAGGATCGCCGTTTCGCGGAGTATTCGGCGCTGTAATCGATCTGAGGCAAGAGATCGCCATATCGCGTGGGGAACCCGGGCATCCCCGGCTTCCGCAAAGATGCTGAATAGATCGAATAGCCTCTCTTGAAGGCGGTTCCACGCGAATACGATATGGCCGATTAGCGCCGCGTGGCGTTCAAATGCGTTGAGAATGTCATCAGGCGTCTTCGCTGATATGACCTGCGTCAGGACGGCGCGACCCGAAGACCTGCCGAACGCGCGACCCGCGACGCTGACAACCTTCGGTGATCCATCATCCGCTTCAGACATGCTATGCTCGCCTCATGGTACGTCGACCTGATAATTCCCACCGGATAAGCACGAAAGCAGCAAGCAAAGGGAACAAAAACGCTTGCGGGTTCGATCCGATCAGGCGGAAGGAGGGTGCGAGATGTGGGGAATTCCCATGAAAAGGCTTGCTGTTATTCTGGGCGCAATGATCGTCAGTACATCGGCTTTTGCCGCCGGAGTTGATTCCCGGAGCTATACCTGTGCTGCTCTTCACGCCTTGGTCACGGCACAACGCTTTGTTTTCATTAACAACCCGAACTTCGAAGACTTCGTTGTTGTCGATGCTTCTTATTGTGGCGGCGGCGGCAGCGCACTGCTTCAGCGACGCAGCGTGCCGACGACCGATACCCCCGAGTGCCTCGTGAATTATTGCACGATTCACGATATCGAGGGCCGGACGGGCGGCGGCGGCGGCATGTGATTCCGGTTTCGTCGCGCACCGCCCCTTTGCGTAAGGGCAGCGCGGGCTCACGCCTTCAGGTACTTGTTGAACCAATCGAGCGCGTGCTGCCAGGCTTCCTTGGCTGCGGCTTCGTCGTAGCGCGGCGTCGTGTCGTTGTGGAAGCCGTGATTGGCGCCTTTGTAGATATGACCCTCGTGCGGCACCTTCGCCTCGGTCAAGGCGGCATCGAAGGCGGGCCAGCCGTCGGTGATGCGGGTGTCGAGCTCGCCGTATTGCGCGTTGATCGGCGCCTTGATCTTGGCCGCGTCCTCGGGTTTGGGTTGCGCGCCGTAGAACGGCACCCCGGCGGCGAGATCCGGGCCCATCCGCACCGCCAGCTGATTGACGACGCCGCCGCCAAAGCAGAAGCCGACGGCGCCGAGCTTGCCGGTGCCGTCCGGGCGTGATTTCAGCCAATTTGCCGAGGCGAGAAAATCTTCCGTCATCTTGCCGCGGTCGACCTGGCCGAACAGGGCGAGGGCTTTCTCCTCATCGCCGGGATACCCGCCGACCGAGGTAAGCCCATCGGGCGCGAAGGCGATGAAATTGGCGACCGCGAGGCGGCGCGCCACGTCCTCGATGTAGGGGTTGAGGCCGCGGTTTTCGTGGACGACCACGATTGCCGGCAGCTTGGTCGCGTTTGCCGGGCGAACGAGGTAGCCCTTGATGCTGCCATTGCCCTGCGGCGACGGCACGGTGGCGGGTTCGGCCTTGATCCGCTTGTCGTCGGGCGGCACCTGGATCGCCCAGGCAAAGTTCGGCTTCAGCATTTGGAAGAGCGCCGCCGCGGTCACCCCGCCGACGGCAAATTTCTGCGCGCGATCCAAAAATTGCCGGCGGCTGATCCCGCCATGCACATAGCCGTCAAAGAGGTTGAGGAGCTCCTGCGGAAAATCGGATGCCTTCTTTCGCCCGATCGGTGGCGTTCGTTCCATGGGTGCGCCTCCCTGTAAATCTTTTGAATGCGGATTGCCGTGTGCTCCGACTGAGAATATCACCCGACGGTCAATCAGCGATCGGGCTTTGAATCACGAGCGTGCGATCTGGCAACGCGCCATGAATGGTCTGACCATGTCTCGTGCCGACATCTTCCACCCCGATTTCGCGCCGGAGCCGTATTGGTGGGAGGCGTATCGGCCGGTCGCCGGCGAGCTGGCCGAGGTGCCGGCGGAGGCACGGGTGGCGATCGTCGGGGGCGGCTATGCCGGGCTCGCGGCGGGGTTGGAATTTGCCAAGCACGGGATCGACGCGGTCGTACTCGAGCGCGGCGCGCTCGGGGTCGGCGCCAGCACGCGGAACGGCGGCTCGGTCAGCGGCGGGGTCAATGTCGGCAAGAGTTTCTCCGGCCGCGCGACCGAAATCGAGCCCGAGCGCGCCCACCGCCTGTTATCCGACGCCTCGGACGCCTTCGCGCTGATCGAGCGGCTGATCGAAGAGGAGGCGATCGAGTGCTCCTGGCAAAAGCGCGGGCGCTTTGTCGGCGCCTGGACGCCCGATCATTACGCCGCCCAGGAAAAGCGGATCGCCGGCCTCAACGACGCCGCGCAATCCGGCGCCGCGATGGTGCCGCGCGCCCATCAGCGCGAGGAGATCGCCAGCGATTATTATTACGGCGGGATGGTGGTCGAGCGCTCGGCGAGCCTGCATCCGGCGCTCTACTACAAGGGCCTCCTCGATGCCTGCCGGCGCCGCGCCGTCATGGTCTGCGCCGAGGCTGCAGTCGAGAAGATCACGGCAAACGGCGCCTTGTGGCGGGTCGAAACCAGCCGCGGCACGGTCGTCGCCGGTGACGTCGTCATCGCCACCAACGGCTATACCGGCACGGTGACCCCGGCGCTGCGCCGCCGCATCGTGCCGATCGCCAGCCACATCATCGCCACCGAGACGCTCGCACCCGATCTGGCCGCGGCGCTGATCCCGAAACGGCGCAGCATCTCCGACACGAAGCGGGTGCTCTGCTATTACCGGCTGTCGCCCGACGGCACGCGCATGGTGTTCGGCGGCCGCGCCCGGTTCACCCCGGCCGATCCGATGCTCTGCGCCCGGGTGCTGCATGGCTACATGGCCGAGCGCTTTCCGCAGCTGAAGGGCGCTCGGGTCACCCACAGCTGGACCGGCAACACCGCCTTCACCCTCGATGCGCTGCCGCATATGGGCGAAGCGGGCGGGCTGCATTATTGCCTGGGGTGCAACGGCAGCGGGATCGCGATAATGACCTATCTGGGGACCCAGACCGCACGCAAGATCGCCCGGGTCGCCAATGCGCCCTGCGCCTTCGACGAGGGCGAATTCCCCGGCCACAAGCTCTATACCGGCAACCCGTGGTTCTTGCCGCTGGTCGGGGGGTACTATCGGATGCGCGACCGGCTCGATCGCCTGCTCGCGTGAGGCGGGTGAAACGCGCTATGATGGCGGGCATTTTTTGGAGGAATGAGATGGAATTCGACGCATTCAAATCCTCGCTCGCCGACGCCGCGCCGCCGGCCGGGACCGGCGGCGCCGTGCAGGCGCTGTGGTGGCAGGCGAAGGGCGACTGGCACCAGGGGCATCGCTGCGCGCAGGATCAAGCCGACGAGAAGGGCGCCTGGGCGCATGCCTATCTGCACCGCGTCGAAGGCGACGAGATGAACGCCGGCGGCTGGTACAAGCGCGCCGGCAAGACCGTGCCCACCACCCCGCTCGATGAGGAGTGGGAGGAGATCGCCCGCGCGCTGCTCGCCTCGTAGCGCGCCGACATGGCAGATCACACCCGGCGGTTCGATGCGGTGATCGTCGGCGCCGGCTTTGCCGGCATGTACATGCTCCATCGCCTGCGCGGGATGGGCTTTTCGGTGCGCGTCTTCGAGGCGGGCAGCGGGGTTGGCGGCACCTGGTACTGGAACCGCTACCCCGGCGCCCGCTGCGACGTCGAGAGCATGCAGTATTCCTATCAATTCTCGGAGGAGCTGCAGCAGGAGTGGGTGTGGTCGGAGCGCTACTCGCCGCAGCCGGAAATCCTGCGCTACGCCAACCACGTCGCCGACCGCTTCGATTTGCGCCGCGACATCCGGTTCGACACGCGGGTGCATTCGGCCGCCTTCGACGAGGCCGCGAATTGCTGGGTGGTCGAAATGGGCGACGGCGAGCGGGTGAGCGCGACCCATTGCATCATGGCCACGGGATGTCTCTCATCGGCCAACATGCCGAGAATTCCGGGGATCGACAGCTTCGAGGGCGCGACCTATCACACCGGTCATTGGCCGCATGAGGGCGTCGATTTCAGCGGCAAGCGGGTCGGCGTCATCGGCACCGGCTCCTCAGCGATCCAGTCGATCCCGCTGATCGCCGAAGAGGCCGCCCACCTCTACGTCTTCCAGCGGACGCCGAATTACGCGATCCCGGCGCACAACCAGAAGCTCGACCCGGAATACCAGGCGGCGATCAAGGCCGATTATGCAGGGTTGCGGGCGCGGGCGAAGGCGACGATCCCGGGGCTCGACTTCAATTTCAACATGGCGTCGGCCCTGTCCGTCAGCGAGGAGGAGCGGCAGCGCGAGTTCGAGGCGCGCTGGGCCTATGGCGGCCTGCCGTTTATCGGCGTCTTTGGCGACCTGCTGCTCGACCAGAGGGCCAACGATTTGGCGGCCGAATTCGTCCGCGGCAAAATCCGCGACATCGTCCACGACCCCGACACCGCCGAGATGCTGTCGCCGACAAACGTCATCGGCTGCAAGCGGCTCTGCGTCGACACCGGGTATTGGGCGACGTTCAACCGCCCGAACGTGACCCTGATCGACGTCGGCGGCGAACCGGTCGAGGCGATAATTCCGGCCGGCATCCGGGCAAAGGGACAGGAATACGCGGTCGATGCCATCGTCTTCGCCACCGGCTTTGATGCGATGACCGGGGCGCTGTTGAAGATCGACATAACTGGCGCCGGCGGCCGCAGGCTCACCGACAAGTGGCGCGAAGCGCCCAAGACCTATCTCGGGCTCGGCATCGCGGGGTTCCCCAACCTCTTCACGATCACCGGGCCGGGCAGTCCGTCGGTGCTGACCAACATGCTGCCGTCGATCGAGCAGCACGTCGAATGGATCGCCGATTGCATCTTCTATTTGCGCGACCAGGGCCTCAACCGCATCGAGGCCGCGGCCGAGGCCGAAGAGAGCTGGGTCGCTCATGTCCGCGAGGTCGCCGGCTTCTCGCTGCGCTCGACCTGCAGTTCCTGGTATGTCGGCGCCAACGTGCCGGGCAAGCCGCGGGTCTTCATGCCGTATATCGGCGGGTTTCCGGCCTACGTGCAGAAATGCGATGCCGTCGCCGCCAACCGCTACGAAGGCTTCACGATCGGTTAGCTAAAGCCAAATTCGTTTAGGTAGAACCACCCTCTTAACCCCCGTGGCATGGCGTGACCCGGCCATCCACACCTTCGTCTGAGGTATCCCGATTTTAAGACCCCCGGGACAAGCCCGGGGGAGGGGAATTTTTTTCACGCTTCAATCCGAACGAATTCCGGTCTGGCCGCTGGCGACCTTCAAGCCGCCGGTGTGCACCACCGAGCAGGCGATCCCTTTGCGGTGCAGTTCGGCGCAGGCCGCCTGTGCACTCTTGGCGGTGAAGTGCAAGAGGCGGGCGCGATAGAGCCGGCTCGAATCGCGTTTGGCCGGCGCGAGGATCTGGTGCGGCTTCGCTTTCACGATCGCCAGGCCGGCGACATTGCGGGTGGCCTGCTCGGCCGCCGCCTCGTCATGAAAGGCGCCGAGCTGGATCGCCCAATCCGCGCCGCCGCT
>WNFC01004762.1_pt1 | contig 20352 bp, 21 predicted proteins | sample 5400541 | NCBI WGS metagenome assembly WNFC01 (sample SAMN13153342, study PRJNA577476) | soil metagenome | isolation source: 120 cm saprolite under Douglas fir tree site 2 hole 2 replicate 1 | place: USA:California | collected 2015-04-18
CAAATGCCAACATGGCGGCGTTGGGAGGGGGAGAATTCCAGGCCGGAAGAGTGACGTCAGAAGGCTGTCCCGGCACTTGCAGTGGATAGAAACTCTTAGAGACCAGCTCGACCACTCCGGAATTGTCCAGATCGTTCCAAAGGGTGTCATTGAAAGCCTTCAGCAAGGCCGCGTTCTGCGCGTCGCTGGTAGAAGACTTGAAGTCGGGAACGGCGAGTCGCACCTTTTCGGCGCCCAGAGAGGTGCCGGTGCGAACCCAGTCCTGGGTATTGGCGGGAGTAACGGCAAGGCAAAACAAGAGACCGAGCAGAATAGGCACTGCGCTGGCAGGCCGCCTGAGCGTCGGCGGAAGAATTGACTTCACCTTATCGTATATCCATTTTGGGAAATTGTGTACGCTGCAAGACAATATCGTAATGCGATATGTCGCGCTTTGCAAATCACGCTTGATCATTCAACTGGTCCCTTGTTTACTTTCTTTATTCTTAATCAGCCGAGTGCTATCAATCGCGATGTTCGATCAGATGACCGATCAAAGCCACCGTGTCAGGGTCTCTTGTAGTCGAACCAGAACTCCACTGAGACCTTGCTTCCGCTGTAATCCGGAGGCAGCGGCCCGAACGTGTCGATGCGTTGCAGAGCGCGTCTCGCCGAATCATCCAGCGACGGTACTGTGCTGGACTGCTCAATCCGCACGTTCATGGGATGTCCATCTTTGGCCACATCAAAGGTGATGTAAACCCGCTGCGCCGTGCTCACTCTGGGATCAACCTCATATTTCTGCCAATTTTCCGATACCTTTTGCTGGATCACCCTTACATACCAAGCGTAGCGCGTACCAAAGTCGCCTCCGCCGCCGGTTACGCCAAAACCACCCTTAGCCCCGTTAGCGCTGAAGGTGCCATAGGGCCCGCTGACCGGACCGCCTTCACCAAAGGCAACCTGGTTTGTCTCTTCCTCAGGCTCAGGCTTTGGTTTTTCGTGGGTCGCGGCCGGAATTTTCTTGGGCTTTACCTTGGCTTGCTTCGCCGCAATATCAATTGCATCCGGTTCTTTCTGTTCTTCAACCTTCGGCTGTGACTGCGTCAGGCCCTTCGATTCATTGGCCAAGACGTTCTGCGTCGGGGCCGGATTCGCCGGCAGTGGAACGGTGCTCACCAAGCTGACTCCCATGGCCTCGCCGCCACCCCCTGCGCCCCAGCTTTGGCCGCTGGTCGCGGGAATGATGACGGCATAGAGCACAATGAAGGCGGCGAACGCCACGTGCAGGCCGACTGACCACGCCAATGCGCGTCCCCATGGACCGTGCTCAAAGAAAATCTCAGCGTTTGCCGCCATTTTGCTCCAGAGGCTGGGTCACAATGCTGACATTGGTGATGCCCGACTGCTTAACCGCGTCCATCACGGTAGCGAAGGCGCCGAAAGGGACATTCTCGTCAGCGCGCACAAAAATGAATTGTTTCCGCGGATCGCGAATCTTCTGCCGTAGTTTGCTCCCAATTTCGTTGATATTGATGGCGTCGCTGCCTAAGAAAACGCGCTGGTCTTTGTTGATGGTGATGACCAGCCGCTCTTCCGTGATTTCCTTCACGGTGCGAGTCTTGGGCACATTCACCTCAATCCCAGATTGCAACACCGGTGCGGTCACCATAAAAATGATTAGCAGCACCAGCACCACGTCCACCAGGGGTGTGATGTTGATATCGGCAAGGCCGGTCTGGGTGCGCCCATTGGCGGTGGTGAAAGCCATTAGCGGCGCACCTCAGCCATGGCTTGCGGCTGGATATGCTCGACGGCGTTCAGAACTTCGAGCGTGAAGTCGTCGCTACGGGCAGCAAATTCTCGGATCGAGCTGCCGATCAAGTTGTAGGCGACGACGGCGGGGATGGCGGCCGCCAGTCCCGCGGCGGTTGTGATCAGGGCTTCGGAAATGCCCGGAGCGACCGCCCGCAAGGTAGCTGCACCGGCTGTGCCCAGGCCGTGGAAAGCGTCAATAATGCCCCAAACCGTGCCAAACAGACCGATGAAGGGAGTTACCGCCGCGGTGATCGCGAGCCAGGGCACGTTCCGTTCCAGGCGCGTGATCTCTTCCGATGCGCCAATCTGCATGCCGCGCCGCACCCCGTCGACGCGGAGCTGACCTGCGTTGCTTGCAATCTGTCGCTTGTATTCCTCGTAACCGCCCTCGAAAACTCCCACCAGCGGGCTGGGGCGAAACTGATCCGCGACGGCGGCAATATCCTGCATTCGCTGAGCCTTGCGAAATGCCCGGACAAATCGCCCGCTCTGCACCCGCGCGCGCCGAAGCAAGCTCCACTTGGTCAAAATGATGGCCCAAGAGATCACGCTGAAGGCGAGCAGAATCAGAAGGACAGCCTTGGCGACCGCTCCTGTGTTCGAAACCATGTCCAGGATTTCGCCGCCCACGAAGATTGCCAGCAACGGGAAGATTTGCATTAGGTTTCTGAGGAATTCCTTGACTGGATTATAGATGATTGCGGCCTGCTGCTTTCCACACGTATCCCATCCGTAAACTCTTTTTTCACCGATATACCCTTCCGCTAAGCGCGGCATCCAAAAAATGTTCACATTTTTTTTAAAGGCGAACGGTTGGTCAATTTCATCTGGCAGGAGGACACATGGCGCATTGTGGACTGCTACGAAACTACCGTTTTTCAGACAGTTCGGAAGCAGCCGAGGATATCCGCGGCGCGAAGTTGTATGGCGTAAATGACGAGAAGCTAGGCAAGATCGAAGATGTGATTTTCGACCATTCCACAGGACTCATCCGTTATGTAGTCGTCGATACGGGAGGCTGGCTGGCCAGTAAGAGGTTCCTGGTGCCGGCGGATAGTCTCAAGGCGTCAGTGGAACACGACGATGACTTTGAGGTCGGCCTTACCAAAGGACAAATAGAAAGCTTCCCGCCGTACAACGAGTCAGACCTGGAGTCGGAACAAGGATGGTCAGACTACGAGGAGCGCTACCGCTCGAAGTGGGAGAGCGGCCCGGTGATGCATCGTATGGGCACCGATCGGAATATCACCCCGACAACCAAGCAAATGGAAGGCAGCCCGGCAGGCCAGACAACCGGAAGCGCCACGGTGGGCTGGGGTGCAGCATCGGAATCGGGCGATACTGAACGCAGCCCGACTACTGATCGAATTATTCCGGTAGGGACTGACACAGTGGAGATCAGCAACAGTGCGGTCGGCATCGGCGGCCGCTGGGATACTTTCCAGAGCCGCTTGCGCCAACGTCGCAAAGAGGCTGCGGCTGGCTGCAAGACTTGCACCGTGGGTGCCGTTTCCGAACGCAACAGCGCCGATACCCTCCGCAAGGCTGTTTAGCGCCTATTCTCAGGAGAGGTCGCATGGGAAAGCCACGGCTTCGGCCGTGGCCTTTTTCCGTCGTCCGCTGATCACTAACCACTGGCCACTGCTTTCATGCTATGCTGCGCTCAACTTAGTCATCTCGACTTTCTAAGTGCAGGACGGCTCGTGCTGGTTGAACTGCGACTCGAGAACTACGCGGTCATCGACAATGTGACAGTGGAGTTCGCCTCCGGCCTGAACTTGTTGACCGGCGAGACCGGGGCCGGAAAATCCATTCTGATCGACGCTCTAGCACTTCTTCTTGGAGAAAAAGCTTCCAGTGACGTGATCCGTGCAGGCGCAGACCGCGCCGTGATCTCAGCCGTGTTCCAGGGGGAGGGCCCATCGGAAAAGCCTTTAGCTGAATCGCTTGCAGCCAACGGCCTTGACGAGTCGGACGACGGTTCACTCATTCTGAGACGGGAAATTGCAACGGGAGGCAAGGGCCGTGTGTTCGTCAACAATCAGCCGGCAACCGTGGCTGTGCTGCGACAACTGGCGCCGCATTTGGCGACGATCCACGCGCAGAACGAATCCATTCTGGCGTTCGATGGTCCCGCGCGATTATCGCTACTCGATGCGTTTGCCGGCAATAAGGCGGAGTCGGTGTCTGAGACGTTTGCCCGCTGGAAGGGGATCCGGGGCCACATCGAAGAACTTGAACGCAATGAGCAGGATCGCCTGCGTTTACTGGATCTGTGGACCTTCCAGAAGCGTGAGATCGAACAAGCCAAGCTGCAGCCCGAAGAAGACGAGCGCCTCGAAGCCGAGAAGCGCGTTTTGGCCAACGCCGAAAAAATCTATAACGCCGCCATGAACGCCTTCGATCTGCTGTATGAGGGCAATGCTTCGACTTCATCGTCGTTACGAGCCGCGCAGAAGCAAATCGAAGAACTCTCCCGATACGAGCCCAAGTTTCAGGATGCGCTGGCGGCAGTAGAGACGGCGCGCATCAGTGTGGAGGATATAGGAGCGACTCTGCGCGATTACGCCGGGGGCATTCAGGCATCGCCTGAACATTTGGCGGAAGTCGAAGACCGCTTTCGGGGCTGAGGTCGCAACTAAACTCTCTGACGTCGAGAACAAGGATGAAATCCTGTGCCAGCTTCGCGCTGACTTAACCAAGGCGTCAGTTGAGTATCTGGGCGCTGCACGCGCTCTTTCGAAAAAGCGTGGCGATGCGGCGCGCAGGCTGGAAAAACTGGTCGAGGCCGAGATCAACGATCTGGCCATGAAAGCGGCGTTTCGCATCGAGATCACAACTTCGGAAGAGGAAGAGAACTGGTCTCCAACAGGGATCGATCAAGTTGTCTACATGATCTCGACCAATCCCGGCGAGCCGCTCCGGCATTTGGAGCACGTTGCATCTGGCGGCGAGCTTTCTCGGCTGATGCTTGCGCTAAAGGTAAGCGTCGAAACCGAGACTTCGACCGCGAGCAAAAAGGAAAGTGTAGCGCGGGTGCCCTCGCCCGCGAAGAGAGCTGGAAGTCCACGATCATCTCCACAGCGCACGCTGGTATTCGACGAAATCGATACCGGCATTGGAGGTCGCGCAGCCGAAGCCGTGGGCAAAAAACTTAAGGCGCTGGCGCGCGCCAATCAAGTGCTCTGCGTTACCCACCTGCCGCAGATCGCCACCTTCGCCGACCATCACTACGTGATCGAGAAAAAGGATTTGGCCGGCCGTACCCGCACCAGCATCCGAACCGTCAGCGGCGACGAGCGCACTGAGGAAGTAGCCCGGATGTTGAGCGGCGCGAAGTTAACCGAGACCTCGCGGAAGCACGCCGAGCAGATGATCAAAACGAATGGGTGAAGGTGGTCGCCCGCTTTCGGTAACGTTTCCTAGGTGCGACACCTTCCTGCTTTCTCGCTGTTCAACGGTGAGGCTGAAAATTTCCAGATAGTGCCCGAAGGAATGAATTTCAATGTCAGAAAACTCGCGAAAACGATCACGAAGCGTCTCAGCAAATCCGCTAGTCCATCCTCCCTCAACTACCCACACTTTGGTCGCGGGCCGCAGGCTGTACGCACTCGCCATCTCCTGCCACTTGTAGGACAAGGTGTCCGGCATGACAACGCCTGAGACTACCCGAAGCCCATTGCACTGGAATGACTCAAAGCCAGCAACCGAGCGATCGGCCACGACTGGTTTCTGCTCACAGAGATAATGGGCAAGCTGGAATTCGGTCGATTTGTTTACGTAAATCACATCTGCAGGCGAAACCTGGCGCCGGATAAATTGTACGGCTTGGTCCATGTGCTCGCGACGACGATCGGCTAGCGGCAAATCATCCCGCGAAGGCTGAGTTCCGAAAAGGTGGCACAGAATCACGAGGGTAATCGCCATTGCCAATGCCGAACCGAATTTTTGCTTTGCGATTCCAGTCAGGGCGACGCTTACGCCGGCAATACCAAACATCGCGAGGAAAACACATTGTCGTGTGCGGCCGTAAGGGTACAGACCTGCGGCGACCGTCGCACAGTTTAAGAGGAATGGACAGAGCAATAGAATCGCGGTCAAACGGGTCAGCCGCACGTCCGCAGACGGTGATTGGCGACGCATGAGCAGAATCACTCCTGCAACGAACAGCAGTGTGGCAATGTGCCCCATGACTACCCAGGCGAACGCAAACCGAAAAACGCCGAATGTGCCTCGGAAGAGAAACGGCAACAAGTGATCCCGCTCAGGATGATAATAAAATTGTGGAAGGTACCAGTCAGCAACATGACGCAGATTTTGCGCTCCAGGATATCCCGCAGCCAGCCTTTTAATGTGCGTTGTGTAAAGAAACCAGGCGAGTCCGAGCCCTGCGACCTGCCCTGCAGCCCATGCAACCACTACGCCCGTGGACGGCCGTCGAGCAAACATTCGAAAAATGGCGTACGTGCCGAGACTTGCCGCAAACAAGAATCCCGAGTAGTGAGAAAGCATCGCGAGCAGAAGGGACCCCGAGGACAACAGCAGCATGCCGGGAGAGTTCCTTGCAAAGGCTCGTTCAAGAAGGTAGGCGCCGGCAGCCGAGAACATCAGCATCAATGGGTACTGGCGTAGATCGGCGGACAACCCGATCATGGTTGGAAGAAAGGTCAGCAGGAGCAAACCAATCCAGGCCACCGTCTGACCAAGAATGATTTTCAGCCACTTGTAGTAAAGCCAACAGAAGACCGCACCCGCAATGACGCACGGTAACCGCAGCGTGAGATCGGACGTTCCCAGAGATCTCCAGAAATAAAGAACCAAGATCAAGAATGGAGGATGAAAAAGCGTGAGGCTTGCTTGATATGCTTGACCGAGGGAGTCTTGGTTGGCAACCGAGAAGTGCCAAGCTTCGTCGGGATTAAAGAATGTGGCATGTGCCAGCCCGGCGCGACACAGAAATCCAAGCGCCGCGACCGCGGCTGCAAGCAAATCTGAATGCCGACGGGACCATGCGTCCAGCTCGCGACGCCAGCCCCCGCTCTGATTCGAAGACGTGGCTAATTGACCAGCGGGCGGAATGGCTGCGATCGGAGCTCTCCTTCCTTGGACCTGGTCGCGGGTGACAAATTGTCTCACAGGGGGCTGGCAAGAGCTTCGTCCGATGAACTACACGTCGGTTTGTCAGCGAAGCGCATCAATCCCTTCGAGCAGTCCCATTTACTGCTGATTTTCGCCTTTCACTGCTAATCCACGCACTTTCTGTGGCTTACGTTGACCAGTGGGGTGCTTCCGGATAGTTTATATACAATAATCACAAGGGGATATGTGTACCCTATGGTCAGGAGATATTGACCCAATTTGCCGCATCCCAAGGCGCGGTACACATCGAAGACGCTGGCTATTTGAAGTCTTGGCGCGCTGGAATGAATACAGAAGCAAGCTTAGAGTGCCTGCAACGATGAGTAACAATCTGACAAACAGCAACGGAAAAACGTTACTTCTCCTGAAACCTCGGGGGTTTTGCGCGGGAGTGGTGCGGGCCATTGATATTGTCCGCATCGCGCTTGAGGCGTTTGGTCCGCCGATTTATGTGCGCAAGGAGATTGTCCATAACCGTTTTGTGGTGGAAGAATTGCAAGGCAAGGGCGCAATCTTCGTCGACAGTGTCGAGGAAGTTCCTAATGGCGAGCGCGTAATTTACAGCGCTCACGGAGTTTCACCCGAGGTCCGGGAAGCAAGCGCCGCGCGTGGTCTGCGCGTGATTGATGCGACGTGTCCGCTTGTGACCAAGGTCCACGTGGAAGCCGTGAAGTTCGCGAAAGAAGGCTATTCACTCATCCTGATTGGACACCACGATCATGATGAAGTCATTGGAACGCTGGGAGAGGCTCCCCTAGTGACGCAGGTTGTGGGCTCGCCCGAGCAGGTGGACTCGCTCACTGTACCGAATCCTGACCGCGTCGCTTACCTGACCCAGACAACGTTGAGCCTGGACGAAACCAAAGACATCATCGCGGCGCTACAGAAAAAGTTCCCCAACATCAAGGGACCGGCGGCGCAGGATATCTGTTACGCCACCGAGAACCGCCAGGTCGCCGTCAAGCATGTGGCCTCGGATGCGGACCTGCTGCTGGTCGTAGGTTCGGAGAATAGTTCCAACTCCAACCGCCTGGTCGAGGTCGCACGGAATCTGGGCACAAATGCGCATCTCATCGACAGTTGCAGTGACGTTGAGCCCGACTGGCTTGAGAACGTGAAGACCATCGCCCTGACGGCCGGCGCCTCAGCGCCCGAATGCTTAGTCGAAGAAGTAGTGAAATTCCTCGATTCCAAGGGCTTCGGTAACGTGGAAGAACTGGAAGTAATGCCTGAAAACGTACGCTTTGGCCTACCGCCGGAGATCGTTGAGGCCATCGCAGCCGCTCCCGCGAGCGCGACCGCTGACTGACGGAGCTGTGAATTTGATGGATACAAACTCCCCCGAGTCCAGCCTTACATCCGCACCCCAACTTCGCTTCGGCAAAATTGACGACCTAGCCAGCCGCGTTTCCGTCAGCATTGATGCCGCCCGTAAATATCTTTTCTCGCAGCAGCATGAAGACGGCTATTGGTGCGGCGAACTGGAAGCCGATACCACCCTCGAGTCTGACTACATTCTGCTGCACATGCTGCTAGGGACCGGCAGCCAGGAGCGATTCCAGAAGGCAGCCAATCACATTCTTCGCCATCAGAATGAAGATGGCGGGTGGAGCATCTACGCGGACGGTCCGTCGAACGTCAGCGCTTCAGTGAAAGCCTATTTCAGCCTCAAGCTCGCGGGGTACAGTGCCGATCATCCCGCCCTCGCCCGTGCCCGCAAAAGGATTCTTGATCTGGGCGGCGTCACCGAAGTCAACACGTTCACTAAGATATATCTCTGCTTCTTCGGACAGTATGACTACGATGCGGTCCCCGCGATTCCGCCGGAGATCGTGCTGTTTCCCAACTGGTTCTGGTTCAACATCTACGAAATTTCTTCCTGGTCGCGCGCGATACTGGTGCCGCTTTCCATTTGCTACGCCAAAAAGCCGTTCAAGAAGATTCCGCGGGAAATGGGCGTGGAAGAGCTTTTCGTCGGCGGCATGGAAAGGTCGAGGATGCACCTGCACTGGAACAAAAAGCTGGTGTCGTGGCCCAATTTCTTCCTGGTCCTCGACCGCATGACGCATTGGTTTGAGCGCGTGCACATACGGCCGCTGCGCTCGATTGCACTGAAGAAGGCCGAAAGATGGATGCTCGAGCGCTTCGAGATGAGCGACGGGTTGGCCGCGATCTATCCCGCTATGATGAACGCCATCATCGCGTTGCGCTGCCTGGGCTACTCGGCGGACGATCCTCAATTGATCCGGGCGCTAGACGAATTCGAAAAGTTGGGCATCGAAGAAGGCGACACATTCCGCATGCAGCCTTGCACCTCACCTGTGTGGGACACCGCTTATGCCATGTTCGCTCTCGGCGAAAGTGGAGTGCCCGCGAATGATCCGCGAATGGTGAAATCCGCCGACTGGATGCTGCAAAAGCAGGTCCGCAAGGCTGGCGATTGGAAAGTAAAAAACAAGAGCGGGCAGCCGGCTGGCTGGTACTTCGAGTTTAACAATGAGTTCTACCCCGACGTTGATGACACCGCAATGGTGTGTCTGGGGTTGAGCCGGGTCGAGCACCCTAATGGACGCTACCAGAGCGAATCGGTGCAGCGCGCCATGGACTGGATCTTGTCGATGCAATGCAAGAATGGCGGCTGGGCTTCTTTCGACAAAGATAACGATAAAATGGTGTTCCAGCACATTCCGTTCGCCGACCACAATGCCATGCTCGATCCGCCTACGGTCGATATTACGGGCCGCATCCTGGAAATGCTGGCGACCTACGGCTATGATCAGAGCCATCCAGCGGTCAAGCGTGCCATAGCATTCATCCGCAAGGAGCAGGAGCCTGATGGAAGCTGGTTCGGCCGCTGGGGCGTGAATTATGTGTATGGTACGGCACTGGTGCTGCGCGGACTGGAAGCTATCGGCATGGACCTTCACGAACCCTGCATCCAACAGGGAGCCGAATGGTTGCGAATGGTGCAGAATCCCGATGGCGGATGGGGTGAGACTTGCGGCTCTTATGACGATCCCAGCACCCGAGGTGTGGGCCCGAGTACGGCCTCGCAAACTGCCTGGGCGATCCTGGGATTGCTCGCGGTGAACGACACCCGCAGCGATTCGGTCGCACGAGGCGTTGCCTACCTGCTGCGCACGCAGAAGAAAGACGGATCGTGGGATGAACCGTATTTCACCGGAACCGGCTTCCCCCGCGTCTTCTACCTCATGTATCACCTCTACCGGCAGTATTTCCCGCTGCTCGCGTTCACGACTTACGCGAAGATAATGGCAGCGTCGGGGAGTAATTAGCATTCAGCACTCAGCACTCAGCCGGGAATGTTCTGCAGGATTTTCCTTTCAACCAACGGCAAGTATAGGCTGAATGCTAAGTGCTGAATGCTAGCTTTCGTCACAGGCGCCACGGGATTCTTAGGCAGCCACGTTGCCCGCGTGCTCGCAGACAACGGGGCGGACATGCGCCTGCTGGTGCGCTCCAGCAGCAATCTAAGAAATATTGAAGGACTGAGGGCCGATCGTGCCCTCGGCGATTTGCGTGATCCGGCATCGCTCGAGAAAGCTATGGCCGGTTGCGACGTGGTTTTCCATGTGGCCGCGGATTACCGCCTCTGGGTGCGCGATCCCAATGAAATGTACCGTTCGAACGTGGAAGGTACACGCGCCATCCTGGAAGCCGCGCGCAAGAACGGCGTGCGCCGCGTGGTCTACACCTCGAGCGTAGCCACCATTGGATTCACCCGTAACGGCTATCCAGCGAATGAAGATTCCCCGGTGTCGCTGGCGGATATGATCGGCCACTACAAGCGTTCAAAGTTCATGGCCGAGCAGCTCGCGCTTGAAGCAGGCCGCAGCGGCCTGCACTTGGTGGTCGTGAATCCAACCACTCCCGTGGGCGACCAGGACCTCAAACCTACACCCACCGGCAGGATAGTGGTTGACTTCCTCAAGCGAAAATTTCCCGCCTACGTGGAAACGGGACTGAATCTCGTGGATGTCAGAGAGTGCGCTCGCGGGCATGTCACGGCCTTGGAGAAAGGAAAGAGTGGCGAACGCTATATCCTCGGCGGTGAGAACCTGACGCTGAAACAGATTCTCGATAAACTGGCAAAGATTACCGGGTTGCCTTCTCCAATGCTGAAACTGCCCTATATATTCGCCTATGCAGCGGGCATAGCAGATGAAATAGTAACTGGCCGCCTGCGCGGGCGTGAGCCTCGCGCCACGATTGACACTGTCCGCATGGGAGCGAAGAAAATGTTTGCTAGCTCCGACAAAGCCGAGCGCGATTTGGGCTGGAAGATCGTTCCCGTGGAATCTGCTCTACGACGAGCGGCGGAGTGGTTCCGGGTCAATGGTTATGCGTAAAGTGGCGATGGTCGCAGCGTTGGAACGCGAGGTTAAGCCTCTAATCAGGACTTGGCGGCGCACCGACCGAGATTATCAGGGGTGTCATTTCCGTTTTTTTGAGAACGACTCGACTGTACTCGTCTGCGGAGGCATTGGCGAACAAGCTGCGCGCCGCGCCACGGAAGCGGTAATTGCACTGTTCTCGCCGGAGGTTATTTATTCGGTGGGCTTCGCGGGAGCCTTGAATGCGACCTTGAAAATGGGCGACATCCTGCTTCCGCACCGCGTGATCGATGCCCGGGACGGTAGCCGGGTTGATACCGGCGAGGGTCAGGGTGCGTTGGTGAGCTTTCCCTCCGTTGCTGATCCACGGCAAAAATCCGAGTTGGCGCGAGCTTACTCTGCACACGCCGTTGACATGGAAGCGGCGGCGGTGGCGCGCGGCGCACAAGCGCGAGGCTTGCGCTTCGGGGCGGTAAAGGCCATCTCCGACGAGTTCGATTTCGTCCTGCCGCCAATGCAGCGCTTTATCCGCCCCAACGGAGAGTTTCGCGCTACCAGCTTTGCGCTATTCGCGGCCGTGCGTCCTTGGATGTGGAAGCGTGTGGTGCGACTGGCGCGAAACAGTGCGCGCGCCTCGAATGCCCTCTGCCGCTGGCTGGAAACTCACGAGCTCGAAACCAAGGACCGGCGGGAGATGGGGAGCAGCGAGAAGGTTCACGTGCTGTGACCGGGGAGTTAATAGTCGAGTGCCACTTCTATCGTCCACAATGATCTCTAGTTGAAATGATCATGAACTCGATCGCAAAGGTTCTCGGAACCAGATTGACCATGATTCGAATTCTCCGGTGTTGGACGATCTTGAGCACGGCGCTCGCGTGCCAGCTTTGGGCACAAGCCGCAGCCCCGCCACCGCTCTACGTGGAAAGCTTTCGCCACGGCGCGACGCGCGTTACGGAAAAGACTTTTGAGGCACATCTCACTCCACAGAACCCGGTCTATCGCGAACCAATCAAAGACGTGCGCGGCAACGACCGCTATGTCCTATCCCTTGCTCCGCTGCATGTCGAAGGGGATATTCAGATCGTCTCCTGGGAGGCGAAATTAGCCGACTTGCAGCATCGTACGTACGCCAACGTACTGATGGCCTCGCAGATCCCAAGTGATGACCCGGTGAATAACGCATGGTGGCTGGACCCGGGAAAATTCGCCCGAGTGCCGGTACTTACCGAGCGCATTATCAAGGTGGACGGTTTTTATGTTGTGCTGAAGGTGATGGCGTATCACTTCACGCCCCCCGAATCGCCCTATCTGGACTCGATGACGGTACAGGTGAACATCACGAATAGCGACCCGCGAGCCGCCAAAAACAGTGGAGGTTCTGGCGCGGGAGGTTCAGTCGGCAGCACGGGCAACTGAAGCGCCGGGACGCTGCATCGCATCTAACCTGAGAATGTCTATTGCCGGACAAATCGCCATCGAAGAATCGAAGGGAAGCATCCCCTCCACGATGCATGCGGCCGTTTATCGCGGCGTGAATGATGTTCGCCTTGAAACGGTCCCGGTGCCTGCGATCGGCGCTGGAGAATTGCTGGTGCGGGTTCATACCTGCGGAGTCTGCGGAACCGACTTGAAGAAAATTGCAACTGGGTCACATTCCGCTCCCCGCATCTTCGGCCATGAAACTTCCGGCGTGGTGGCCGCGGTGGGCGCGGGAGTCCGCGATTTTCGGCCCGGAGATCGGGTCGTTGTCTTTCATCACATTCCTTGCCGTGAATGCTATTACTGCCAGCACAAGACCTTCGCCCAGTGCGAGACCTACAAGAAAGTCGGCTGCACGGCTGGATTCGAGCCTTCCGGCGGTGGCTTCGCGGAGTACGTTCGAGTCATGGATTGGATTGTGCAGCGCGGCACCGTCCGCATTCCTGACGGCGTCTCGTTTGAGCAAGCTTGCTTCGTCGAACCGGTAAATACCTGCATGAAAGGGATCGAGGCGCTCCGCTTGCAGCCGGCTGAGACTGTGCTCGTGATCGGCCAAGGTCCCATTGGAATTATTCTGAGCGTGTTGGCACAGAGGGCGGGAGCTGTGGTAATTACTTCCGATTTGTATGCTGAGAGGCTTAAAATAGGGGAAAGCTTCGGTTTAGAGCGTAAACTTGATGCATCGCGCAAGGATGCAGTTCAGCACATGCGCGAGCTTACGGACGGTCGAGGGGCGGACGCGGTCATTTTGGCGGTAGGCGGAAATGGCCTGATCCGAACCGCCATGGATGCGGCCCGTCCCGGAGGACGAGTGTTGCTTTTTGCGCAGACTGTGCATGGCGAGGCTGTGATTGATCCGGCCGCCATTTGTGTGGAAGAGAAAACGTTGGTTGGTTCTTATAGCGCTTCGCTCGATTTACAGGAACAGTCTGTGCGTTTTGTGATGAACCGGGAGATGGACTTAGGACGACTTATCAGCCACCGGTTCCTGCTGATGGAAAGTGGACAGGCTTTGGATTTGGCAGCCCATCCGCAGCCTTCGTCGATGAAGATCGTGATTCAGCCTGGTAGTACCTGGGAACAAAACGCCTGGGAAGGAAGTAAGCGGTGAACGGACAAATGACAGCCGCCGTCTTGTACGGCAAAGAAGATCTGAAGATAGAAAGAGTGCCCATTCCCCGCGTCGGGGATGGCGAGGTTCTGGTCAAGGTGCAGGTTGCTCTTACCTGCGGCACCGATCTCAAGGTTTACCAGCGTGGCTATCACGCCCGCATGATTATGCCTCCGGCGCTGTTCGGCCACGAACTGGCAGGCGTAATCGAGGAAGTGGGCGCCGGCGTGAATGGCTTCAAAAAAGGCATGCGCGTGGTCGCGCTGAACTCCGCGCCGTGCCAGATGTGTTTTTACTGCTCCAAGCACCAGGAGAATCTTTGCGAAGATTTACTCTTCAACAACGGCGCTTACGCGGAATATATCCGGGTTCCGAAACGTATTGTCGAAGCCAACATGTTGGTGATTCCACCCAACGTCAGCTTTGAAGACGCCGCCATGACCGAGCCATTGGCATGTGTGTTGCGTGGGCTGCATGAAACCGGGGTAGAGATTGGCGACACGGTCGTGATCATTGGCGGCGGACCGATTGGGCTGATGTTCGTGCAGGTAGCGCGGGCGATCGGTTGCAACGTAATTGCCGTGGTGAAGCGCGACGGGCAGGTCGAGGCCGCCAAACATATGGGTGCGCATGAAATCATCCAGACCACCAAGGTGACGAACGTAGTGGATGCGGTCAAGGCGCTCTCGCCGCAGAAGCGCGGTTGCGACGTCGTGATCGAGGCGGTGGGCCGGCCTGAAGCATGGGAGTGGGCGATTGAAATGGTGCGCAAAGGCGGTACCGTAAACTTCTTCGGAGGCTGCGCCAGCGGTACCAAAGTCCAGCTCGACACCAACCGCCTGCATTACTCTGAGATTACGCTTAAGGCCACGTTCCATCACACCCCCGAGACCGTGCGCCGCGCTTTTGGATTGATCGCAGCGAAAAAGATTCGTCCCACCGACTACATCACCGGGGAGGCTCCACTGTCGCGTTTGCAGCAAGTGCTCCGCCACATGCTGAACCGCGGCGGGGACATCAAGACCGCCATCATCCCCGGGCATTGATTTTCCCGTTCCCCAGAGGGGTTGACTAAGAGGGGAGCTGTCATCGTGAGCGAAGCGAAGGACAAATGCATTTATTCAGCTCCTTTTGTCCTGGCAAGGAGTTCTCACCATGTCAGGGTTTCGGCGGTCTCCGGGGTGCTTCTAAACTATGAATCGCATGGCCAGCACCCACTCCCAAGTCGCGACCGCACCGGCTGCCTCGCTCGGCTGGAGTCGCCTCCCCGCCCACTACGCGATCCCCGCTACCGCACCCTCGCGCGAGCAAGCCCGCGAATACTGCCGCCGTCTGGCGCGCAGCCATTACGAGAATTTTTCCGTCGCCACCTGGTTTCTTCCTGGCCGCCTGCGCCAGCACTTCTGCAATGTCTACGCCTACTGCCGCATCTCCGACGATTTGGGTGACGAAGTCGGAGACACTGGGGCCGCGTTGGCATTGCTCGACCAGTGGGAAGCCGAATTGAATGCCTGCTATGAGGGCCATCCCAAGCATCCGGTCTTTGTCGCTCTGGCGGAAACAGTTGACACGTTCAAAATTCCCAAGCACGAATTCTCTGACCTGCTGCGTGCCTTCCGTCAGGACCAAACCGTCCCGCGCTACGAAAGCTTTGATGATCTGCTCGGATACTGCCGTTATTCGGCCAACCCAGTAGGCCATCTTGTGCTCTACCTCTGCGGCTACAGTGACGCCGAACGCCAACAGCTTTCCGATTTCACCTGCACCGCGCTGCAGTTGGCAAATTTCTGGCAAGACGTGAGCGTCGACTACGCCAAAGGCCGCATTTACCTGCCGATCGAGAGCCTTCGCCGGTTCGGGGTGAGCGAAGATGACATCGCTTGCAACCGCAACACTCAGGCCTTCCGCGAGATGATGAAGTTTGAGGTTGAGCGCTCCCGTCAGTGGTTCCATCGCGGTTTGCCGATCGTAGAAAAAGTCGACCGGGAACTCGCCATCGACCTCGAACTCTTTAGCCGCGGCGGCCAGGAAATTCTGAACTCGATCGAGCGGCAGAGTTTTGCTGTCCTGGGACAACGTCCGGCCATTTCCAAGCGGCGCAAACTGGGGCTGGTAGCGCGCGCCGCTCTGGGAAAGCTGCTCGTGAAACGGCGAGGGCTACGAACATGAGCGCCGGCGCCCAACCAGCCTTCGCTGCATGGAGCCCCGCTCCGCCGCAGGTAGCCATGGCATATTCGGTGTGCCGCGGCATGACCCGTTCGGCCGCAAAGAATTTTTACTACGCCTTTCTCGTATTGCCGCGTCGCAAGCGGGAAGCCCTGTGCGCTGTGTACTCTTTCATGCGCCGCTGCGATGACATCACCGACGATAGCAGCCTTCCGCTCCAAGAGCGCCGCTTAAAGCTCGACGCCTGGCTCGACGCTCTGCACCACGCTCAACAAGGCGAGCCCACCGATGATCCAATTCTGCTGGCCCTGACAGACGCACAGCGCAGATATCAAATCCCAGCCGGCCTGCTCGACGAACTCGCATCAGGCACGGCTATGGACATCGAGACAACTTCAGAGCTCGAGGATGAACCGGGTTTCGCACGTTCCACCGCAAGCCTTCCGGTTCAATACAAGACCTTCGAAGATTTGCAGCTTTATTGTTACCGTGTGGCTTCGGTCGTCGGTCTGGTCTGTATTCACGTTTTCGGCTATCGCGATCCCGCGGCCGAGCCCCTAGCCGAACGCTGCGGCATCGCATTCCAACTTACTAATATCATTCGCGACGTCAAGGAAGACGCCGCCATGGGACGCGTTTATCTTCCCGAGGAAGACCTGGCGAAGTTCGGTCTCACGGCTTCTGATCTGCTCACGGCACCCGATCCCGCGCGTTTTCGTCGGCTGCTGAACCTGGAAGCCGATCGAGCCCGTGAGCTCTACAAAGCCGGGGACGAACTGATCCCGATGATCGCAGAAGACAGTCAGCCTGGTCTCTGGGTCCTGGTGAATATTTACCGCAAGCTGCTCCAGAAAATTGCCGACCGTCAGTACGACGTGTTCAGCGGCAAGGTCAGCCTGACCGTTTCCGAGAAGCTGCGTATTCTCGGTAGAGGATTTCTGCGACGCCTGTTGTGATGACTCAGATCGTTCATCCGCCTTTGATTGACCAGATCTTGACAAGCTTCAGGCAGTGACTTCAAGCTTCCTCGAATGAGTTCAAGTCCAACACAACCCACCGTCGCGGTGGCCGGAGGCGGTCTCGCGGGCCTCGCAGCCGCATGCGCGCTGGCCGAAGCTGGACTCCACGTCACTCTCTTCGAGAAGCGTCCGTTTCTCGGTGGCAGAGCGTCATCGTACGAGCATCCTGGAACCGGCGAAGTCATCGACAACTGCCAGCATGTGCTGTTTCGCTGCTGCACCAATCTCGTCGAGTTCTATGAGCGCATCGGAGTGCAAGATCGAATTCGCTGGTACGACCAGATGACGTTCATCGAGCCAGGCGGGCGTGCGTCGGTAATGCACACATCTCCATTACCTGCTCCACTGCACAGTGTGCCTTCGTTTCTACGCTTTCCGTTCTTGAAGGCCGCAGACAAGCTCGCGATTGCTCGCGCGCTGCTTCCGCTTACCCTGACCACACAACGCGATACCGGTCAGTCTTTCGCGCATTGGCTCGAGCAATACGGACAAACTCCGCGCGCAATTGAGCGTTTCTGGAGGCCGATCTTGGTCAGCGCGCTGAGCGAAGATCTCGATCTAATTTCCATTTCCTACGCGGCGCAGGTTGTGCGCGAGTCGATGAAGTCCCCGGCGGCGCGGCACATGGGCGTGCCAACTATTCCTCTGACGGATCTCTACAACTCCGCAGGTGATTACATCCGCGCGCGCGGAGGCGAGTTGCGCTTTCGTTCTCCGGTCAGCACATTTCAACCGGAAAGTGCAAAAGCCCACCTGAGGTTCACCGACCCGAAGTCCTTGGATCCGAAGTTCATGAATAAGACCAGCGAAAGGGAAGAGGCATTCGATTATCTTGTGCTCGCGCTGCCCTTCGACGGTCTCGAACGCGTGCTTCCTGAAACCCCCGAGAGCGCGCCCTTACGGGAATTGTTGAGCCATTTCGAAAGCTCCCCAATCACTGGTATTCACTTGTGGTTCGATCGCCAGATTTCCGATCTCGATCACGCGGTGTTGCTCGATCGAACCGTACAGTGGATGTTTCATAAATCGCGGCTGCACCCCAGCCGCGTGCTGACCGGAGATGGTGTACAAATTGAACGCAGCTACATAGAACTGGTCGTAAGCTCGTCCAAGAGCTTGATCGAAAAATCGCGTGCCGACATCGTTGACCTCGCGCTAGGCGAAGTGCGCGAATTCTTCCCGGCGGCCCGTGACGCGAAGTTAATAAAGTCTACGGTGATTAAGGAAGTACATGCGACCTACTCACCGCGTCCGGGTATTGATGCGTACCGACCACCGGCGGCAACCGTGTGGCCGCGCGTTTTTCTGGCCGGCGATTGGACCGCCACCGGCTGGCCCGCGACGATGGAAGGCGCCGTTCGCAGCGGATATCTGGCTGCGGAAGCTCTGACGTACGCGGCGGGGGTGAAGGATTCCAAATTCCTCGTCCCCGATCTTCCTGCCACCGGCCTCATGCGCCTCTTTAAATAGGGTCCCAACGACAAAGCAGAAGTTCGGCCTCGGTGTTGCTTACAGCACTCGTTGCAAAAATGTTTACTCGAAAGCGAAAGCTTGCCAACACTCTTCTTCCCGCACTCATCCATTTTTGTGAATGACTTGCGACATCCGCATCGGCACCTCGGGCTTCCACTACAAGCATTGGAAAGGGCCTTCTACCCGGCCTGGATTTCTATGTCCAGCACTTTGACACGGTTTGAGTTGAACAACAGCTTCTATCGCTTACCGCCGGCCAGCGCCTTCGAGCGCTGGCGCGAAGCCAGTCCGGCGAACCTTGTGTTTGCAGTGAAGGCCAGACACTTCATCTCCCGCCGAATCGCATGGCAACCCGTTTGGAATCAATAAACCTTGGCAATGCGCTTTCATCCCCATGGGTGGGCCGCAGGCCCATGGCAAACTCACAACAAGAAGTTAAAAGATCCGGAGAAGATTATCCATAACCTGCTGCCGCGAGCGGTCAATCGGGAGCGGCTGGAAAACCTGCTGCAAATCCTGTCTCGGGAACGTGCGCTATGCCTTCGAGTTTCGCGAGCTTTCGTGGATGAATCCCACTAGTCGATTCCCTTGTGAAGAAATTCAATGCCACATTCTGCATCTCTGAGCTCGCCGGATACCATTCTCCGCTCAACATCACTGCGGATTTCGCGTACGTCCGCCTTCACGGTCCCGAGATCGGCAAGTACCAGGGAAGCTACAGCGAAGAACGATTGCGTGCCTGGGCTCGCCAGATCGAAACTTGGGCGGCGAAACTCAAAGCTGTTTATGTTTATTTTGATAACGATCAAGCCGGCTACGCAGCCGCAAACGCGCTCACGCTGAAGACAATGGTTTTTGGAACGCGGGTGAAGAAGGTTGTTTAACGTGTCCTGTCCCGGATCGGGTACTTCATGGCTCCATAAAAAATTGAAAAACGACAAAACTTAATGCCGCGGCCCACAACAAACTATTGAGCTCCGCTACAATCCAGAAATACTGACTTGCGAAAAATCCGGCCAACTGGACGAGCGGCGCCGAAAGTATGGCCCAGATGGCCCAGAACTGACTGGCCGTGTTGTTGCGCAATGCATAAGCCCACGACCAGAATTGCGCCGCCGAGTGTGCAACGAAGAAGCTGCCGAATATGAGGGCCTTCTTCACGTTGTGCTTCTTAGCCTCAATCCGACTAATCATTGAATAGACCGCGCCAGTGGAAGATCCGCTGCTTTCCTTAAGGCTCGACGTTAACCCGGTGACATGGCGGTCGTAGGCTATCACGAGAACTCTGCCTTCTTGTAGCAAGCTGTCACGCACGGTTCATCAGACCACTGCCCGATGATTCTGCAGCAGCCAGTCCGCCATCTTGGCCATGTTGTCGTCCCGGGTCTCCGGGGGGAGCCCGCACTTGACCTCTAAGTAGTATTTCGTAACGTAACGAAACTTCGCCACCATGTCCGCAACATTCGTTCCTGAATAAGGTGACGACTCCAGCGGGCCTGCGGCCGTTTTCGCTGGCCACGACCGGTACTCCCAGGGCGAGTGATTCCAATACCGAAGCAGACACACCGTCGCAAGCGGGGAGTGCGCAGGCAGATGAAGCAGCTGCAGAGCAGAGTTAAGAACTGGTCAGGGTGTAGATTTCCCAACAGAAGAAAGGCGTCGCGCTCTTCTTGTGGCCAGCCCTGAACAGATTCTTTCCGGCGCAGATATCGCTGTCGGCGAATCCCAACAAACCAACCCTGAGTCTCGATGCAACGCCCGGGAACGACCGCATGCCTTCACGCAAGACATCGCGGCGATATTCGGGCCGGAA
>WNFC01002348.1_pt1 | contig 20346 bp, 23 predicted proteins | sample 5400541 | NCBI WGS metagenome assembly WNFC01 (sample SAMN13153342, study PRJNA577476) | soil metagenome | isolation source: 120 cm saprolite under Douglas fir tree site 2 hole 2 replicate 1 | place: USA:California | collected 2015-04-18
ATCGCGCTTTCGCCGATGCTGCCAAAGTAGAGTGTGCCTTTGTGCTCGACGACGTTGGCGATCTGAGCGAAGCACTGCGGTGAAGGATCCTGGAGGTTGCGCACGACGCGGCCGTTAGAGTCGAGACCGAGCACGAACGCGTAACGCTTGATGTTCGGTTGCAGAAAGTTCGGCAGCCGCCAGACGACTTTCTTCAGAAACGGATGAGGTTGCAAGGCATCCAACGCAGCGTCGCGCCGGTTGACCAGCGAGAGCCAGAAAGTGTCGCGGCCGTTTGAAGAGATACCGTCCGGGAAGCCCGGCAGATTGTCTATGAAGATGTCCGATTGACCTTTCTTTGGCCCGACCAACCAATAGCGGCGCACGCGGTAGGCTCCAGTTTCGTTGATGAGAACAAAAGATTGACCCTTATCCGGACTCAGCGCGACGCCGTTGGCGAAATAGAGATCACGTAAGAGCATGCGCGTTTGTTTGGTGCGCGGATCATAAGCGAGCAAACGGCCATTCGGTTGATGCTCAAGCAGGTCGGCTTTGAGTTGGGTCAGCGGAAACTTGTCAGACGCGTCCGTGAAATAGATTGTTCCGTCGGCGGCGACATCAAGGTCGTTGGTGCAGCGGAAGGGAACTCCGTCAGCTTCGGTGCTGAGCACCGTGCTGGTCCCATCAGGAGCGATCGACATCAGACCGATCATGGCGTCGGCCACGATCAGGTTTCCATCGTGATCGAATATTAATCCCAGCGGGCGGCCCTTCGTGCTCGCAAAAACCTCCGGCTTCGTTCCGTCCGCCTGAAAACGAAAGATGCGGCCATCGGCGGCGCCACAATAGATTCGATCCTGTTCGTCGATGGCGACGTCTTCCGGCGCGAACGCATCGATCTTTAATCTTTCAATCCTGGCGAGTTCAGAGTTCTGCGCATAGACGCCGGTTAGTTCCGGTGCGACCGGCGGGGTCCAGGCTGCCGGATTGATCGGCACCGGCCATAGGATGAGATAACCGACGACCAGGACAATGATGGCTATAGCCGCGCGAAGAATTGTCCGTTTCATAAGCTAATAGATTGACTGAGTGACGTCGATCCTTTGAGGATTGCAACGGAGCCCTCCCTCACGGTCGGGCTTCTGACACTATCTTTCGCCGCGCGCCGCTTCAACCTGGCTTTCGAGCACCACTCCCAGCTTGCTCATGCCGGGTTGGTCCATCGGCTCAATCCAGCGCAGCGCTTCATCAAGAACTCTTCGTTGATGCTCGGGCCAATTCGGCTGGCCCACAACGCTGCCGAGCTGTCCCTGATAAAACCCGGCGCGGGGCGGATGCGCGCGTTCGACCACGTCGCGCTCAACTGCCAGCATCATCGTCGGAATCCCAGCGCTTTCGACCGCGCGCGCGGCCAACGCGATTGATTGGTGACAGAGACGCGACGCGGGAGTCAGGAGCGCGGCCTGGACCTCGTAACGCTTAAGGCGCTCGACAAGTTGCGGCAGAGTTTCCCTGACCAAACGCGCGGCGTCAGGCATGAATCCGCAGAAACTCCAGAAGACTTGATTCAATTGACCAATGACGCGATTGGATTCGAACTCGAACAAACGCGCGAGTGGAACCTGAACATTTCCGTCCTGCTGAACGAATGTCGAATCATAGCCGCGCGCGGAAAAGCGCAAGTCGCTGAGATCGATCTCGGTGGGCAGCTCGCGAAAAGTGAAATCGCCCTCCGGCGCTGTCGTATCGAACGGATCAGTTCCGTCGAGGTACGCGCCCGCCGAAGAGATCAACGCGAGGTTCAGCATCGGCAGAGACCGTCGCGCCGGGGTGAAGGGCGCGCGCGCGTTCTCGACAAACGGATAGTCGCTAATATTTTCGGTTGAGCCGGGAGGTCGCTTCGATCTCCAGGCTCCATATCGCTCCTGCCAGCGATCAAGTTGTTCGATGACTTCCAAAGCTTAGTCTTCCTCAGATGAAATGGAGCCCTCCCTTACGGTCGGGCTACTGCCCCGAGCAATGATCATGAACGCCACCAAACCGGCAACCATCGCCACTCCCATTGCGGTGACTGAGTAGCCATGCAAACTGTCGAACGCGACGCGCCGCGGATCGTTGAGCGCGATTTGATCTATCTGACCTTGCATCGCCGCGCGCAGCGCAACCATCCGCGCCGTGATTACCCAATGTCCGACGCCGGTCATGATAGCCATAATCGCCAGCGAAATCATCTCCGCGAATCGTCTGAGCCGGCTTTCATTCCTGGACATGAAATATGCGGTCACGATCAGGAAGAGGCCGATTTCGAAACCGCCGCGATTAATTATCGACAACAGCCGCGACACGATCGTGCCGGCGAGTTCGTTCGCGTTGGCCAAATTGGCGCCGCGCAAAACGGCAAACAGCGCCGGCGCGACCGCCGCCCCGAAGAAAATCGCGGCGCCCAGCCACAGGCCGAGCAAAAGCAACCTCAATACTCTAACGATTTCAGTCATCTTGATTATTCAATCCCGGCAACAAGCTAATCATCGGCGGATCGATTTCCGGCTGCGCGATCTCGCGCGGATCGGGAACACTCAACAGCCAGGACAGCGAGCGATCAAGTTGCGCCTGATATTCTTCGAGATCGAGCGACATAAAAACCCGGCAATTAAGGCGCGCGAACTTTTCTTTGGCTGCCAAGTACATTTGCCGCGCGGCGCCGGGCCGGCCAATCTGTAGATGATGAAATGCCACGGCGGACTGAATCATCGCCTGTAGGAATAGTTTTTCGTCCCGGTCAACGGGACCCATCCAGCGTTCTTCCCAGGCATCGTGCGCGGCGTGATACTCGCCGGCATTGTAGAGATCGATGCCCGCTATGTACTCGATCGGATAAGCGATGATGTGCTCTTCAGTGTAAGGCGGCGCGACAGTTGGCATCGCGTTCATTGTAACCGATGAGGTGATTCGTTCAGAGCGAGCGTTCAGAGTACCAACTTCAGTTGGGCCTTTGTTGGCAAGAACCCGACTAAAGTCGGTACTCTAAACACTACTTAGCTTTCGGGAAGTACCCTTCGCGGGCGCGCACGTGCACCTGTGGTTGCGCCGGCGTGCTGACGGCAATGCGGCGAAAGGCGCGGCCGGCAGATTCGTTGTTTGAGTAGTACTGAAGCAAATATTGAGAGCGAATCTCAGATCCAATTCGCTGGAAGATCGCGCCCAGCTCAGCCTCGCTCGCCGGAACAAAAGCAGCGCCGCCCGTGGCTGCGGCGATTTGCTCCATGCCCACTTCGGATCGCGCGGTGCGGACGTTGAGGTGCATCGTCTGCCCGCTCGGATTAATCGAGTAGAAAGTGATCTCGGCGCGCTGCACTTCGCGCTGAGTGTCCAATTGGGCCCGCTGAATGAATTGCACCTGAGCATCCATTGCCGACAGTCGGAAATTACCCGCGCGACTTTGACTAGTGAAGAGATTGTTTATTCTCGCCGTGTCATCTCCGTCGGAAATAACCAGGATGATGCGCCGCCGTCCGGTGGCGGAAGATTTGTCGAGGTAGTTGGTCGCGGCCAGCACCGAGTCGAAAAAAGCTGTGTAGCTATTAGAGGGCGTGATCGTCATCAACTTTTGCGAAGCAATGTCCGCAGTCGCCAGTTGCTGAACCAGCCGCGGCTTCTCGTCGATCGCAAAGACAGTCGCGCGGTCTTCGGGCTTCAAGACCTGCTTCAGAAAACTGGCGGCCGCCTGCTGCTCGAAACCGAATCGCGCGACGACGCTGCTCGACACGTCCAGCAGGACGGCGATGTCCAGCGGCACTTGTTCCGGATCGCCGAGCTGCGTAATATCCTGCACCCGCCCGTCTTCTTCGATATGAAACTCGCTCTGCTTTAGGCCCTGCACCGGTTGACCTTGCGCGTCGGTAACCGAAACCGGCACCACGACCAGATTTGACGAGATGCGGACGACTTCGTACTCCGGTGTAGGGGTCGGCTTTGGTTTGTACCGTGGGCCGGGTGGGGGTGGCGGCAGTTGTTTGAGCTTCTGCGCGGTGGCTGGGGTGATAAGAAGAATAATTGCGAAGAGAAACAAAACCGGCGCGCTAAGTACGAGCGCCGGCGCAAAGTTTTTCCTCATTCTATTCGAATGCATTAACCAACTCCTCATGCCGCCAGCTTGCATCTTGTTGCCGGCTAAATCAATTACTGGACGCCCTCTGACGGCATGATCGTTGGTGTAGTGTGCCGCAACTCTTTTGAAGTCACAGCCATTTAATTTAATTTCCTGAGCCGCCACTTCCCGGATTCATCGTGGGCGCAGGTTGCATCAGGCCCTTGTTAACCAGGATTTTCACTTCGACGCGGCGGTTTTCTGCTCGCCCTGTACGCGTCTTGTTGTCGGCGATAGGCTCCGAAGAACCAAAGCCGTAGGGCGTGACGATCCGTCGTAACGGAATCTTGTGTTGTTCGACCAGATAACGAATGACGGCATCGGCCCGGCGCTGGCTGAGCTGGCGATTGAAGTTAGTGTTGCCGGTCGCATCAGCGTGACCGGTTACTTCCACAACATAAGCTTTGGCGTTCAGAGCCTTGGTGGCAATCTGATCCAGTTTTGTCTTCGCGTCAGCGTTAAGCACTGCGCTGCCCGTGCGGAAGTTAACGGCCATCGAATCCTGCGGCACGTAGTCGTCAAGCGCCGAGATGCGATCGTTGGTTGCGTTCACGCCGGCAATTGCCGCATCGGCACTTTCCTGCGCTGCCTTGGCGCCGCCGCGGGCCGCGTTCGAAACGGCCGCGAGTTCGTCGAGCTGTCCAGAGAGTTTCTGCGCGTTCTGCTCGACTTCGCTCAGACGTCCTTCGGCCGCGCTGGCGCGATTTTCCAGCGGCGTAGCGCGCGCTTCTACGGCTCGCGCCGTGCGCAGATCCGACTCGTTAAATCGTACTTTGTCGGCCACCAGCTCGCCGTTCGAGCCGCCGCGTCCTTCAACTTCCAGGTTGAGACCGCGCAGAATGTTCGTTGCGCCATAGTTGGTGCCGCTGCGCAGGAATCCGCCATTTGTCTTCACGGATGTCCGGTCAGTCAGGCGCACTAGCGTGTCCACGCCATTGATGTCGCGCACCGTAAACGTATCGGGATCGCGGTGGACGACCACGCCCTTGATTTTCATTTGTTGGCCGCTTGAGACAGAGCGGGCTCTTGACGCATCATTCGGCGCGTTGTTGGTTTGGTTTGAGTCTTGTCCGAAAGCTAATGGGGAAAGAGCCAGCGCTAACCCGAAGGCAAGCGCGAGTGATCGAACCGGATTGAATCTAATCATAGGTATCAACTCCTTATTTTCAAGTTAGCAAACGCGCCGCGGGCGCGTCACTAAGTTATGAGTTCAGACGATGAACTCGTGATTCGCGTTGTCTGCGAGTGCCTCGGCAGACGATTTTCAGGAACGTCGGGTTAATGAGCGATCTAAAGCTGACACCCATCAACTTAATTCACGAATAGTATAGAACGTTTTTGGCAAGTCAAGAGATGAGAGGTGGAAAAGAGTGATTTGTTGCAGTTAGCAGCGATTCATTATTCGTTCATTACGCGATTGCAAGAATACAGCGGCAGGTTTAGAGGCGGGACTTGTCCCGCCTCGTTCGCACGCACAACTGCGCCGCCTGGACCGTGTTTGGGAAAGCCGCGATCAGATCGCGAATTGGCCGCCTTCGAGTTGTTCCTTCACGTAGGCGAGAAACTTTTCGGCGTCGGCGCCGTCGATGATGCGATGATCGAAGCTGAGCGCGAAATACGCCATTTGCCGAATCGCGATGTAGTCTTCGCCGTCAGATGACGTGAGAACTTTGGCGCGCTTTTCGATTTTGCCGACACCCAGAATCGCCACCTGCGGCTGATTGATGATGGGCGTGCCGAACAATCCGCCAAACACGCCCGGATTAGTGATCGTGAAAGTGCCGCCGGCAACCTCATCAGGCTTGAGTTGTTTGGTCCGCGCGCGTTCGGCCAGATCGTTTGCCGCGCGGGCCAGGCCTGAGATGGAAAGATCGTCCGCGCGCTTAATCACCGGAACGATCAGACCCCAGTCAAGCGCGACCGCCATGCCCAGGTTGATGTCTCTCTTATAAATGATCTGATCGCCGCTGACCTGCGAATTGAACGCCGGAAACTTGCGAATCGTGTTCGTCACCGCCTTGAAGATGAACGGCATGTAAGTCAACTTGGTGCCGGTGCGCACGGAAAAAGCGCTGCGGTTTTCGTCGCGCAGCTTCGCGATCTTCGTCATGTCGATTTCATAAACGGTGGTGACGTGCGCAGAGGTGCGCCGCGAAAGCACCATGTGCTCGGCAATCTTCTTGCGCATCACGCTCATCTGCTCGACGCGATCGCCATTCGCCGGTTTCGTGGCCGGCGGCGGCTGAGTCCCGGGAGCGCCAACCGGCGGCGCTTGGGGCACAAGTGGCGAACTTGCGGGCTTCGCCGATGTGGCTGGCGCTTGAGCAGGCGCGCCCGATTCGATGAAGCTGAGGATGTCATTCTTCGTCACGCGGCCGCTCATCCCCGTGCCTTCGAGCGACTTAATGTCGATGCCGTGCTCTTCGGCGATCTTGCGGACGAGCGGGCTGGATTTCGTCCGCCGCAATTCTTCGGCGCTGGCTGTGCTGTCATCAGCGCGACGTGGTGGCGCAGCCGGCGTCGGTTCGCTCTTCTTCACCAGTGGCTTCACTTCAGTTTTGTGAGCCGGAGGTGGCGGCGCGGCTGCCGTTGGTGCTCCGCGTTCGGTTGTAGTGATGACGGGTTTCGGCCGCTCGACCGCCGCCGGTGGTGCCACCTTCGGGGACTCTGGTGTTGAACTTTCAGTCCTGGTTGGCGCAGATTCCTTTACCGGTGCGCTCGCTTCCGGCTTGGCCGCAGGCTGTGCGCCGTCGCCATCGAGCACGGCTACGACCGTGTTCACTTCGACCGTCTCGCCTTCCTTAAATCTGATCTCAGTCAGCGTGCCGGCGGCCGGCGAGGGAATCTCGGCGTCAACCTTGTCGGTCGAAATCTCGAACAGGGGCTCGTCGCGATCGACATGGTCGCCGACGTTCTTCATCCACTTTGTGATCGTTCCTTCAGCGATGGACTCGCCCATCTGCGGCATTACAACTTCGGTGGCCATAGTGACTCCAAAAAATGTTTAGAGTTCAATCTTTAGATTGTCTTCAGCTTGTCTTCGTTTGAACATCGAACCGACTCGTCTGATTTGAAGGCTCGTAAGTATCCCACTTCTTTCCATAGTCCATAATAGGATACTGCTTCCACAATTCTAATGCTTGCTCGCGTCCGACTCGCTCCAGGAATTCTCTCGCGCTTGACCACGGCCAGTCCAGCCACGTCTGCACGTAACCATGGTGGACGGGATTGTGATGGATATAATTTTTCAGTAGCCAGGAAATGTCTCCTCGATTTCATAGGCCGCTCGAAGCAGTTATACCAAACCTTTCGGCCCCGGGCCGAATCTTCGCCGTTCCACGCATGCGAAGACCGTCCATGAAATCTTCCCAACCCACGCCGCAACTCCTCAATCTGTTCTGTGGTCACCAATACGTGGTAATGATTCGGCAGAACACACCAGAAATGTGTGGTGAGCGAAAACTCATGACAAGCCTTCAAGAGCGCCTCCTCGCATTCGGTCATCCGCTCGGGACTCTTCCCAATAATCTGCGCATGTTCGTAACAAGCTGCTGAAATCAAATATTGATGAGTTCCTTCGAGGTCCAGGTGCGGCGGAGAATGCCATGGCAGTTGGCGCGCTCGCCTTACGTCGAGAACATGAGCCCGATCTTCTGCGGTCATTTGTCGCCAGTCATACATGGTAGATCCAAAGTTGATTGTTTAATGAATGCAAGCTAAAGCTTGAACTCTAAACTTTCGCTTCAGCCGTTGTCGGATCAATGACTGATTTGATCTCGGAAATGCGATTTGCCGGAAAGCCGCCCTGCTGTGCGTGCTCGCGAATCAAGTTTTCGTTCGGCGCGATGTAGACGCAGTAAATTTTGTCACCAGTGACATAGCTGTGCAGCCACTGAATCTGCGGCCCGAGCCTTTGCAGAACTCCGCACGACGTCTGCGAAACAGCCTGCAAGTCCAGGGGCGTCATGTTGCCGGCGCCGGGAATCTCTCTCTCGATTACGTATTTTGGCATTGCGAATCTCCCATCATAATGAGGTCAGTACCGGGAGCGGTAACGACCGGGTGATTCTCTTCTCCGAAAGGCCGCAAGCGACACGAGACCCGGTCGCTACTCTATATATGAAAGGGCGCCCCGTCCCGGTACTGACTACTAGTAAGCCGCCAATTTCCGCGCCGCGTCCAAAACGTCCTTCACTTGGGGCAAATAATAATCTTCGAGCGGCGGCGAGTATGGTACCGGCGTGTCGAGCGAGGCGACCCGCACCACCGGCGCATCGAGCCATTCAAAAGCTTCCTGCGAAATGATCGCAGCAATCTCTCCGCCGATGCCGCCCGTCAGCGATGCTTCATGCAAGATAAGCGCGCGACTGGTTTTCTTAACGCTAGCCAGAATCGCATCTTTGTCGAGCGGCGCCAGCGTGCGGAGATCGATCACTTCGACATCCAGTCCTTCCTTCTCCAATTCTTCCGCCGCGTCCAGCGCCGTCAGAACCTGCGCGCCGAAAGTAATAATCGAAAGATCGCGGCCCTTGCGCCGCGTGCGCGCCTTGCCAATCTCTACGATGTAATCGTCCTCGGGAAGTTCTTCACGCAAACGCGGCAAGCGATAAAGTTTCTTGTGCTCGAAATAAAGCACGGGATCGGGATCGCGAATCGCCGCTTTAATTAAGCCCTTCGCGTCGTAGGCCGTCGAAGGCTCGACAATCTTCAACCCGGCCGTGTTTGTGAAGAAGGATTCGGGATTCAAAGAATGAAACGGACCTGAGCGCACTCCCGATCCGCACGGTCCGCGAAACACCGCCGGAATGTTCGCGCCCCAGCGATAGCGGCACTTGGCCGCATAGTTGGTCAGCATGTCAAAGCCGCAACTGATGAAGTCGATGAACTGAAACTCAGCCACAGGCCGCAGGCCCATCAGCGCTGCGCCGCAGGCTGCGCCCACAATCGCGGCCTCGGCGATGGGCGTGTCGATCACTCGTTCCGGGCCAAACTGATCGATGATGCCTTCGGTAACTTTGAACGCGCCGCCGTACGTGCCGACGTCTTCACCGATCAAAAAGACAGTCCGGTCGCGCTCCATCTCTTCCCAGATCCCGGCGCGAATGGCTTCGACCATCGTGGCCAAGCCGCCACGCGGCGGGCGTTCGAGCTTGCGTTCTTTCTTGAGTGCGGTCGACATTTTTGTTTTATCAGTCGCCGTTCGAAATTTTCACCGGCGGCTTGTCGGACGGCAGGGTCAACCGGTTCACTACATTACCCAGAATGGTCTTCAGCTCGCGGTGATCTTTGCCGCTGGCATCGATGAACGTCCAATTCGCTCCGCCGTCGGACGAGATCCCGATCATACTGCCTTCTGATTCAAAGATTCCGTCCTTCGCTTTAGCCTTCATAGTCGCCGGTAACACCGCATAGATCGATCCGGAGTCATGAACGAACTGCGTCGGCGCTCCCGACGTCGACGAGAGCAGGACGACACCCTCGGCCTCCATCTCCTTTAGTTGTTGAGGTATTCCCTTTAACATTTGATCGCGGCCGCCAACCATCTCGACAACTTTCGGATAAGTTAGATCTGCGAACCGCTCATAATCCTTGCGCGCAAACGCGTCATTCATTTCCTTTGCCTGGGCCACGAGGGCGGGGTAATTCTCAACCGTCGCCGCCGGAGATTGGGTTGCAAGCCCGGGATTGTTCGTCGGTTCTTTTCTGCCGCACGCAATTGTGAGCGATAAAAGAATCAGGCTCAACGAGCCGGCATAGCCGGCGACAGAATTTAGCCCAGGGCCAGCGAAGCGAAACGAAGTGGAGCGGAGCGCCGCCCTGGGTACCTGCCCGAAAAGAAATCCCGAGTCCGCTTTAGCGGGCGAAAGAATCTGCCGCCCGCTAAAGCGGGCTGGATGAAAAATGGGATCGTTACCCAGGGTTCCGCTCGCTGCGCTCGCTTCACCCTGGGCTAAACTCTGCCGCCAGCTTCGCTGGCTAGTTGAACCCTTCACCATAACTGGCGCAACTCCAAAGGCAATCATGATTCCAAAACCTTCGGTCGAAACACCGGCGGCACGATCGAGTTATCGAAGACACCATAAGCCGCGCCTTCCGGTTCAGGCATCGGCGACGATTCAGCCCACTCGCTGTCTTCGTCAATCTCACGCACTACATCAGCCGTAATCTCTGCCAACTTTTCCTGCGTCGCGACTTTCTGGTCGAGAAGAAACCGTTCGAATCTGTCGACGGGATCGTTATGTTTCTCCCAATACTCGATCTCACCTTCCGGGACATAACGTTGGTCGTCGTGTTCGGCGTGACCTTTGCGACGGTAGGTTTTGGCTTCGATCAGAACAGCACCGCGGCCTTTGCGCGCGTAATCAATCGCCGCTTTGGTCACTTCGTAGCACGCGATCACGTCATTGCCGTCGACGATGTAACCAGGAATGCCGAACGCGGCAGCTTTTTCCGCCAGATTGCGCACGGCGGTCTGTGAACTTATCGGCGTCGAGTAAGCGTAGTGATTGTATTCGGCGATCACGATCAGCGGCAGACGCTGCACGGCCGCGAAGTTCATTCCTTCATAGAACGCGCCGGTACTGGCGCCACCGTCGCCGATGTAAGCGAGGCCGACAATGTCTTTCTTTTGCATCCGCGCGCCGAGCAGGATGCCGGTCATCACCGGAATCATGTCGCCGAGATGCGAGATCGGACCGAGGAACCCTTTGTCGAGATAGCCAAAGTGAACGTTCAGATCTTTTCCGCCGGAAGGTCCCCAGGCCTTGGCCATGTACTGCGCCAGGATTTCGCGGGGGCGAACGCCTTTGACAAATACCGCGCCCAGATCGCGTATGATCGGCGTGATGAAATCATCCGGCCTGAGCGCATAAGCCGATCCAACCGCGGTCGCTTCCTGACCCAATGACCTGTAAACGCCCCCAACAACTTTCGTCTGTCGATAGAGATTGACGATGCGTTCTTCGACCAGGCGCGTTAGCTTCAGATAGCGATAAAGCTCGAGCATCTGCTCGGGCTTGAGCGAAGTACCGGTAATGCACGAACGCGGCCTGTCGTCCACGGGCTTGCGCGGCGCATACTTTGTGCTGATGCGCATTTGAAAGCCGGGGCGACGGCGATGCGGGCCAGCCTTTCGGTTTTCGCGTTTCGGTTCTGCCATTTTGATCTATTTTCTCGGTGTCCTCTGTGGTTAATTGTCGTCGAAAAGACATCCACCACAGAGGACACAGAGGATCATAGAGAGCCTCAAATATGAATCGTCTTTCCGTGCACGCCTTCAGCGGCTTCCATCACCGCTTCGGAAACGGTCGGATGCGCGTGCATCGTGTTGCCCAACTCTTCGGCGGTCGACTCGAGTTGCATCGCGACGCAGGCTTCCGCGATTAGCTCAGTCGCGTGCGGGCCGATGATATGCACGCCAAGAATCTCGTCGTACTTCGATTCGCTGACCACCTTCACAAAACCTTCTTCTTCGCCGAGAATCCGCGCCTTGCCCGAGGCGCTGAACGGAAACTTGCCGAGCTTAACGTCATAGCCGGCTTCGCGCGCTTTCGCTTCGGTCAAGCCAACCGAAGCAACCTCGGGATCGCAGTAAGTGCAGTTGGGAACCAAACGCAGATTGATGGGCCGCGGATTCTTGCCGGCGAAATGCTCGACGGCGACGATGCCTTCTTTCGACGCCAGGTGTGCGAGCAGAGGCGTCGGTACCACGTCACCGATGGCATAGACACCCTTCTCACCGGTCTGCTGAAATTCGTCGACTTGAATGAATCCTTTCTCGACTTTGATCTTCGTGCCTTCCAGCCCGAGTCCCTGCGTGAACGGACTACGGCCAACTGCGACCAGAAGCATTTCGGCTTCCAGCCTGACGTCCTCACCCTTTGAAGTCTTGCCGGTGACGACCACACCCTGGTCGGTCTTTTCCAACTTTTCCAGCTTCGTATCGACTTGCGACTTGATGCCGCGTTTGCGAAACGACTTTGCAAGCTCGGCAGAGACTTCTTCGTCTTCGAGCGGAACCAACCTTGGTAGTAGTTCGACAAGGGTCGTCTCGGCGCCGAAACGTGAATAGACGGAAGCGAACTCAACACCGACCGCGCCCGCGCCCATGACGATCAGAGACTTTGGCACCTCAGTCAGTTCCAGAATGTGATCGCTGTTGACCACGTGCTTGCCGTCGGTTTCAAATCCCTGAATCGGCCGCACGACAGAGCCGGTGGCGATGATTATGCTTTTCGTTTCGATGGTTTGTTTGCCGCCGTCTTCGCCAGTGACTTCTACTTTGCCGGGCAGCGCTAGTTTTCCGCTGCCTTTAAAGACGGTGCACTTGTTCTTCTTCATCAAAAACTCGATGCCTTTCGAGTTCTTCATCACGACTTTTTCTTTGCGCTTCTGCACGTCTGCAAACGCGAGTTGAATTCCCGACGCCTGCACGCCAAAATCCGCCGCGTGCTGCATCTGCTCGTAAACGTGAGCCGACATCAGGAGCTGCTTGGTCGGAATGCAGCCGCGCAGAGTGCAGGTACCGCCGAGCCGCTTGTCCTTTTCGACAATCGCAACCTTCAAACCCAATTGTCCGGCGCGAATTGCGGCGACATAGCCGCCCGGGCCGCTGCCGATGATCGTTACATCAAACTGTTCGTTAGCCAATTTCGGTTCCTCTCTGACAGTATTCCAGCGCCACAACTTGCGCTGGAGTTTTAGGGCATTTCGAAAGACTGGCATTATAATCGCTCGCCTGTGATTGAGCCAATTGGGCAACGCAACAGGTGTTCAGAGTACCGACTTCAGTCGGGTCTTACGATCGGAACAGCCCGACCAGAGTCGGTACTCTAAACGCCGGATATGCCGGATATAAGGAGACGCAATGAAACACTCCGAAGGCTTTCTAAAAATAGTTGACGACGCGAAGGCGCGGATCAAAGAGGTTACCGTAGCCGATACTCGCGATCGCCTGGCGGCGCAATCCGGCGCGCGTTTGATCGACGTGCGCGAAGACGATGAGTGGCGGGCAGGCCATGCGGCCGGCGCGGAACATCTCGGCAAGGGCATCATCGAACGGGACATCGAAGCGACTGCGCCCGACAAGTCTACCGAGTTGATTCTGTATTGCGGCGGCGGCTATCGCTCGGCGCTGGCTGCTGATGTTTTGCAGGAAATGGGTTACACGAATGTCTGGTCAATGGCCGGCGGCTGGAAGGCCTGGCAGGATTCAGGCGCGCCGGTGGACGGAGGATCTTAGACCTTTCTTAGCTCCGGCCACTCTCGACTGAGTTCTTGCAAGATCAACCTTGCAGCGTTGGCCTCGCCAGACGCACCCCGCATTCTCAGGATTTCCTCAGCGAAGATCTGCCGATAGAAGTCGTAGGCTTCACTAGCTGTCATGCGAGGCCGGTACTGCAGTGAGTTGGTATTCGCACGTAGATTGTCGAACACAGCGCTCAAAGATCCGCCAGTTTCAACTGCACGAGAGATTTCATGCAACAAGTCTAACTTTGCTCTAATCTCCGCCCGTACCATAGCGAAGTATCCTGTTGTATCGGGTCCGACAAACCTGCCGTCACCATAGAAGGCCCCATCTATGCTTACAGCACGAACGTAGTCTGCGCCTTCGCTATCATCCCGGAGGACAGTCATTCCTCCCGTGAGTGCTCCTATGCCGCTTGATCTCTTAGCTTCTGATCTGATGGCGATGGGCATACGCGTACTGAGAGAGAACAAACGAAAACCGCCCGGCTTGATTGTAGGATCGTCAAAGCTGTTCACCTGTTCTTTGGTAGGCTCCACTCCCATCAGCACTTCGATGTTAGCGAAGGATTTCTCATCAACCAAACAGGTTCCATTGGCGTAATCCAGGTTCCACAGGAGCTTGTACGCAACGACAGTCTGATCCGATTCATTCAGGAGTGCTAGGCTCCGCAACTGAACAGAATCCGAAATCGTTTGCCACTTGGAAATGAAGGAGGGGATGATTCTCTCCGAAAAAGGTTCTGATAGATCGACTAACACCAACCCGTGTCGGGGAAGGTCTCTACATATTAGTTTCACTTGCAGCTACTTCCTGTTAGACGCCGAATCCCTTCAACTCCGGAAGTCAGTCACGCTCTTGATTACTTGATCCTCGTTGTCCGGTGTCAATTTACCAACCCAAAAGTCGCAAATTCTTCCCGCATCGTCCACTAACACAAGTGTCGGAGTGCCGGTTAACTTAAGCTTAACCAAGTCGGTTCTGGACACCGCGTCCACTTTAAGGTGTCTTTCGTCAACAAACTTCCTGACCTCTTCGCCTGAATTCGGAAACAAGGCGAGTATTCTGACGGGACTCTTTGCATTTACCTGTGCATCCATAACCCGATTATAGAACTGAACGCTATCGGCGCAATACCCACACTGAGTATTCATGACTATTAGAAGGGTTCGGCCAGAGTCAGCGAAGTTCACGCCCTGAATCAAAGGCAGCGTCAATCCCTTTTCTAATCCCAGTTCGAGTTCAGGTGCCTTTGCAACCTGTCGTTGACGATAATAATTCGTCAAAAAGAAGGCGGAGACAGCTATCGCCATCAGCAACACAGCGATGTTAGTAGTTGCTTCTAAGACAGATCTAAATTTAGAACTCATCTACCTATGACCCAAAACGACAATTAGTCGTTCGACGCAACTACTAAGTCAATTGCTTATCGTTCCTTCCGCAGTTTCGGCCATTTCTTGGTAAGCGGCTGGAAGGCGTACCAAAGAGCCGCCTTGTCATCGCCTACCGCCGCCCTCGCCCTTACGATTTCACCTGCGAACTCTTTCCGGTATGATCGATATAAATCAGCCGGCTTGTTGGAGCCAGGAGTGGCTTCCATTTCGCTTATTTCCTTGATTCGATTCATCACGTCTTCCACCTTGTTACCTTGGCGTATACTATTGAGCGCCCCGCGAAGCAGATCGTTTCTTGCGCTAAGCATGGCTCGGAGCCGATCGAAATGCTGTCCAGAATCAGGCCCTACCGATCTACCATCGTCGAAAACCGCGCTGTCAACAGATACCGTCAAATCAGATGCCTGCTGTAGTTCAGTTGTAAACCCTTCCAGCGCATCTGATCCGTTGACAATTGGATTACCACCCAAATTAGGGTAATAATATACTTGACTGACCGGGGGGGGGGGGGCAACAAGTTCTCACAACAGCTTTGAATAGACAATCAAAACTGCACCTACAGCCAAGCCTACGATGATAAGGCCACACATTGTCCCGAACGGGCCAGCTAAGAGAAGCATCATGTAAAACTCAGAGAGGTCTAGCTCTTTCCCAGAGGTCTTCGTTTCGTGCAAATAAGCAAGAGCCCACGGCAGACCGGATAGTGGCCATAGCACGATTGCTCGCCATCCCATTCGACCGAGAAACGGGTAAGCAAGAGCGTAGGAAACGATCCCTGTTCCTAGCAGCATAATTACGAAATGCCGTGATCGGTTTGAGCCTTCGGCTCGCATTCGATAATCTTTTCTCGCGTTGATAGTGTTCCTTCGAGGCAAGCGTTAGGGTCTGGTGAGCTTTATGATCTCTGTGATCCCGTCAATTTCCATCGAAATCACGGATTGTTTTGGCTCTTTTTCAAGAGTAACCCACAAGTCCTTGATCCCTCGCTTTTGTAGTTCCTGCGATATTTCCGGCACCGGACGAAACTCGTCCCCTGCTTGATTAGGAAACAAGCGTTCTACGATCGTGATTCGCCTACGGTTGATGGTTTCCTTAAAAATGAAAGTGATCTTTTCGCGGGTAGTGAAATACCACAGAACTGCATCAATGCCGTGACTGCTCAGTCTTTCATCCCAAGCTCCATCTCTTGGCATAACCTCAACCCTCCGTATAGGTCACGCGGCTTTCCGTTTCTTCGCGGCTTGCTTGCGCTGATACGCGGCTTCGCGTCTGTCTAGTTCCTTTTTCGGAACGGCGATCACTTGCCGTGCGAGTTGTTCAAAGCGCGAGTATTCCTCTGACGGTTTAGTTGGTTTTGCTTTCTTCATTTTTCCTCCGAAGTGTCCGCGGTGTTTAGCAAATACCGCGCTTGGGGATCAACCTTTAGGCTCGTGCGCCTGTTGTCTTTGAGGATGCCCTTTTTCTTTAGTCCTTCAAGTAGGTTCTTCGAAGCAGGCCAAGTCTTCTGAGTAAGCCTCTGGAGGTCGCTCACGCTTATCGCGCCGTGTTCAGCGGCGAAGTTGATCGCTCGGCGCTCATCCTGAGTGAGAGTTTTGAATATTACTTCGCCTACGACCGCCATAGCATCTGCGTCGAGCAAGGCTTTCCTTTGCTTGTACGCGTTTCGAAGCGTTACTTGCACATGCGCGTCGCCCTCTTGCCGCTGACGAAACTCTGGCTTAGGTAATTCCAGTGCCGCCATCGAATCGCGTATGCGCCGTGCGCCCTCGCGAGCCGCACGTACATATCCCAGATAGATCATCACATCCATTAGGTGCGGATTGCGTGCGTGCTGCGTGTAATAAATATTGTCCGGGTTAACAAGCGGCGGAAACGCGCCGGGGCTGACTATTTCTAAACGGTCTTCGAACATCTTGATAAAGATGTTCATATTTCGGATGTTGTACGATCGATGCACACAAGCATTAACAAGGGCTTCGAACCAAGCCGTTTTTGGATATTCCGGCTCAGTGTGAAACTTGTTGTCTGAACCTAGCCGGGTAAATGTGCGAATCTGAGAATCGATAATTCTTACCGCTTCCTCGATTTGTAAAGGAATCGGGCCTGTGTCAATAGGGCTGTCTCTAATCGGATTCCACCGTTCGCCACTACCTTCGGTTTCTCCCTCGAAACGGAGGAAGCGAATTTTACAACCTGGGAAGGCGCGCTGAGGGTCTTTCGCAAATAGTAGGACACAGGCGTTGTTTGGCGTGAATCCATCAGGTGTTATTTTCCCTAAATGGCGGATCTCCAATAGTTCCTCCACGGAGACCTCTTCGCGCAACTCTCTCGCCTTATAAAAATTCGCCGCATAGGTTTGAATCAATCCGACGTTGAAGTCCTGCGGATACTGATAATCGGTTTGCTCTTGCTCAAAATCAATCTGCCCTCTATCTATTTCTAGTTCGCGGATTTCATACTCATCAAGTTCTTTCTTTTCATCCCCCAGACGAATATAGGCTTTGTTCTTATTCGTTCGCACTAATCTGCCTGCTGGCTTGTAATGAACGTAAACGAGAAGAACAAAATCATCCCGACCGTCGGCATGTTGAAACTCTACACGCTTCGTTTCAAATCTAGCCTCTGGGCAGAACGTGCGCCCGGCTTTTTCTAGGTCGTTGATGTGAGACTGCTCTGCCATCAGACAGCCGCTAACACGTCCTCCGTCCTCGATCCCGATAGCGATCAGACCACCGTCTGGCGGCGAGTTCGCCCACATTGAGAAATAGACACCCAAGTGATCAGCATGAATGCCGACCGGCTTTCGTTCAATTCTTCGATCCTCCGCTAATAGTCCCAACAGAGACACATCAGCCTTTTCGTATATTTCAGGCGCAGTCAGAAGGGCGGGCGACGGAATAGGCGGCTCAAAAGGCAGGAAAGTTTGATTAGTCGCCATGCGCTTAATATCAAAGGACTTAGGTTTCCCTTCGAAGCCCTTCGAAGGGTTACATTGTCTGCCGTTTACCCCGTCGCTGTCGAGTCAGGTGCTTTTCAGGCTTGGGAGGAACATGCGCCGATGAGTTGCTTATACTCCAAACGCTTCCCGGCTACCATGCTAACAACTTCTACAAACCTCTGAAAATCAGTCGCTTTTCGATTGTTAAATCTAAACGCTTGTTCGTCGAGGTAACGGAAAAGATGAAAGGGTTCTACCGAAACATACGTGCCCTTGAGTGTCCGCTTTAATAGACTCCAAAAGTTTTCGATCCCGTTCGTGTGAACATTGCCGCGCACGTATTCAATTGCGTGATTGATAACGCCGTGGATAAATTCTTCGTCAAGATGCTTGTAGCCCGGATACTTGTCCGTGTACAGATTCGATCCGAGTTCGACGTTCTCTCTAATGCGCGGGTGAAGGCTAGTCGCTTGAGTGTTCGGCAGAACATGCGCTCTCACTTCGCCGTGGCGCTCTAACAAACCCATGACCGCGACCTTGCCAGCGCCGCCCGTGCCTTCGTGCTTGCGCTTGTTCGAGTGACGATTGCGCGCAAGACCGCCAATAAATGTCTCATCGACTTCGACGTGACCAGAAAGCTTCGCCAGCGATCCGTTTTGCATCGCCAGACAGATTCTGTGGTTGACGTGCCACGCCGCCTTTTGAGTGATGCCAAGATGCCGCCCAAGTTCGTAGCTACTAATGCCGTTCTTACAATTCGCAATCAGCCACATGGCCGTAAACCACTTGTCGAGGCCCAACGGGGAATCCTCGAATATAGTTCCGACCTTGAGCGAGAATTTGGCCTTCGGATGCTTGCCGTAGCATTTCCACGTGCGGGACTTCGCCAGATAGGTGACGTGATCCGAGTCACAGTGAGGGCAACGAACCTTGCCGTCCGGCCAGCGCATCCCCGTCATGAAAGCATTGCAGTTCTCAGGCTTGGAAAAGTATATAATCGCTTGCGTTAGAGTCTTTGGTATTTCCATGCTGTGAGATTAGCACAGAATGCGTGGTCAGTCAAGTATATTATTACCCAAATTAGGGCCAGAACCCATACCCCTACCTTGTGAGACTTGGGGTATCAAGGTTACGAAGCGTCTGGTTCCTGGTCTCACCATTGGACCAGTTGCGGATGTGGACGTATCCGCTCCGCTTAACGCATCAGCATCAGAATACGACGCAAAGTATGTGACTGTCTTTCCATCCTCACGTGTTATTTCCCACTTCAGGCTGTAACCGACGAGCGCTCGACCGTTGTCGTTCTTAAGAAAAGCTGAGAACGGCTCAAGCGTGTCAATCGCCTTCTTGTCTTCTGGGCCTTTTCCCTCCTTTTCTCTCTCAATCTCATCTTTGTAGGCTGGATTACTTGGACTAATCAACCTCAAACTGTGCTCTGGAAGATCCTTAGAGTTCATTCGAATCTTCTTGCTCTTTGCGGCAGGCGCAAGCAAGGTAACTGCTGTAATAAGGATCGCAATTCCTGCTGCTAACGTCGCAATCTTCTTCATCATTTCTTGACCCCTCCCTTGGCATAGACGCCGATCAATGAAGCGCGTTACGAAACACAATGCCTTCCTGTCGCAGCCGACGATCAAAGAGGACAGACTGTGTCGAACTGATTGTGGCATTGGGCACTCGTCATCCAGTTATCCTGGCAGTAGGAACACCCATCGCCTCCGCCGCAAAACGGATCTAAAGCGCAGTCTCCTCCACCCCCTCCACCCCCTCCACCCCCGTAGCACCCAGGCATGAAGCAAATATTTGGCGGTGGCACATAATCCTGACAGTTCGCCATGAAGTATTCCGCGCCAGAGCCCGCCAATCCGCTACAATCTTGAAAAGCGAATCCGAGAGCCACGATTCTCCCCAGTGGAACAGTCTGTGACCTAGCGGTGCTAACAATCCCGGACTGGCCCACGTTGCCATCGAGCGCTACCGAGTCCGCGACTGGAGGGAAAAAGTTGGGACAGGTTGTATTATTCCATTGCGAGAGGCTTACCCATGCGAGGTTATCGAACGGCCAGTCACAAAAAGCAATTCCATAACAATAGGCCAGATTTGGACCGATCGTGAGGGCGCGGCAGCTCGTCTGAGTTACGAGATTGGCCGACGACTTAGCGTTACCCCAGACGAAAAACAGAACGCCTAGCGTCAAGCATAGTACGTTTCTTGCGACGGCAAAGCTAAAGTATTTCCGAATTACAGTAGGTATTCTCATATCGGCTCCGTTGCTGGCAAGAAGGGTGAACGCAAGATTTCCCATGCAGGACTGTGGGTGGCGCGCCAGGCGGAGGATTTCTTCGTCTGAGGCGACCGTGGAAGCGCGCCATTTTGAAAGGTCAGTGAGCAAAGCCGAAAACTCGTGGGACTGCTCGCTGACCGTCAGTAGGAAGCGCCGTTGCCAAGCGAACAAGCACCTTTTATCACCGGTAAAGCGAGCTGTCAATCACCCTAATTCTCACTGTCGTTAGCACATGATATGTCCGATCTAATTAGCACATGAAGTGTCCGCTTTGAGCGGCAGGGTGAAACTGCATGACAGGATGCAGGAATGAAGCAGATGACCCCAGCCGCAGTGGAGCGGGCAATGAAACTACAG
>WNFC01002350.1_pt1 | contig 20345 bp, 21 predicted proteins | sample 5400541 | NCBI WGS metagenome assembly WNFC01 (sample SAMN13153342, study PRJNA577476) | soil metagenome | isolation source: 120 cm saprolite under Douglas fir tree site 2 hole 2 replicate 1 | place: USA:California | collected 2015-04-18
CCTCCCCGCGTCCGTGACGATCATGATACGCCCCTCTGGTGGGGTGGGATGGCGAGAGTTCTAGATCTGATTTGGGTCAGGTGGCAACAAATATTTTTCGGAAAATCAGAAATAAAAGACTCGACAGCCCTGTCAACAAACCGCCCGTCGGGCAAATCACTCGATTGCGCCGTTCGACCTGTCCTCCGGTCACGTCGTGCCGAAATGTCGATCCCGGTTCGGCGATCAGAATCTTGCGACAGCGCTGCGGATCATCGCACGCACTCGATGAAAAAGCCTCAGGTGTCATTGCCGGACTTGATCCGGCAATCCATCTTCTTGCGAAGGTTGATGGATACGCGGGTCATCTTGCGCGAAGATGCGCTTCGCGCTTTTGCCCGCGTATGACGACTTTGCGCGTATGACGGCTGTGATTTAAGCGCGATTTCAAAACAGCGGCGGGATCTGCGCCACCTTCAGCGGTCCCAGAAATACTACGCCATCGACAAAGCGCAGCGGAAACGCTCGCGCCTTCTTGCCTTCCAGCACCGCTTCCTTGCCAAGCGCATTGATACCGGCGGCGACGCCGACATTGGCGTTCTGCTTCACCACCTTGCCAAGACCGGGAATCGCCCGGTCCAGCGCGCCGAGCAGATTGTTGACGTCCCGTGTTTTGACGCCCGGCGCGACCCGATCGAGCGTCGCCTGCGGCACGCCCTCCTCCAGCATTTTTTCAATACCGAGCGCCGGAATCACTTTCTCGATTCCGGCGACCGTCATCTGCAGTTCGCCATCGAGACGGCCGCCGGCGGTAAGACCGAGGGTACCCGCGGCGACCGCTATCAGATCGCCCTGCGCAATCCGGGACTGCACGATCTCGACATGCCCGCCGGCGGCCTGGATTTCGCGAAACCGTTCCGGCCAGGGCTTTGGCGAGAAATCCTTCAGACCGCTTAGCATGGTTCGCACGTCGGCGTCGAACGGCTGCACCAGCAGCGGATGCAGCCCTTGCACGCTGCCGCCCGCGATCTGCAACACGGTTTCGATCACCGGACGATCCAGCGCAGAGCCTTCGGCAAGGCGGCCATGCAGTTCAACGTGTTTTGCGCCCGCAACCGGCGCCTGCACCGGTCCATCGACACGATTGATCGAAGCGTCGTCGAAGGTGATGGATGCGCGTTGCGGAACCGCCGGCAGTCCCACCACGCTGCTGTGGGCCTTGCTCCAGTTCACGATCATCGAAGTTTGCTGGCCGCGATCGGAGATCGTTGCCGGAGCGGTGAATTCCGCGATCAGCAATTTCGGATCGTAGACCTGCGCCACCACGAGAATTTCGCCGAGCTGCGCGGTGATTGGCGCCCGCGTCGCCGCCTGCGCCGCGGTCTGCGACAACAGCGTCACGCTGGCGCCGTCGCAGCGGACTTCAAGACGGAACGGAAAGCCTGCCACCGAGCGTTTGGCACAATCGTAGACCCGGCCTGATTTCGCCTCCTGCGCGCGCCAGGCATCGGCCCTTGCATCGACCTGGGAGGCGGCAAAGAACCAAAATGCGCTCCACGCCGCGGCGGCGATAAGGAGCAAAATCGGCATAATGAAAAGGCGCCAAAGCGGGCGCCGGCGTGGCGCGATGGTCATATCGGACATTCGGCGACCTTTGGCCCATGATTTTGTCAATTAAGCGATGCATGCCCGACACAATCAAGTTAACGGATGCAAGTTAACGGATGCAAGTTAACGGATGTTCACGGAACACGGAATCCGCTTCGCATGAAAACCTTCTTCTGATAGCCGTGCGCGCGATGCCAGCGAAAATCGACTCCGAAGCGGAATTGTCCAAAGGCGACCTGTGGGTGTTCGGCTATGGCTCACTGATGTGGCGGCCGGGCTTCGAATTCATCGAGCAGGTTCCGGCGCGGCTGATCGGCGAGCATCGCGCCCTCTGCGTCTATTCGTTCGACCATCGCGGGACGCCGGAAACGCCCGGTCTTGTGCTCGGGCTCGACCGTGGCGGCGCCTGCCGCGGCGTTGCCTTCCGGGTCGCGGCGAAGCACCGCGGCGATACCGTGGACTATCTGCGCAGCCGCGAGCAGACGACCAACGTCTATCGCGAAGTGATGCGTTCAGTTTGGCTCGAAGACGAAGCCCGGCAACGAGTCAGTGCGCTGGCCTATGTGGTCGACCGCGGTCATGTGCAATACGCCGGGCGGTTATCCCTGACAGATCAACTCCGTCATGTGCAGCAGGGGCACGGCCGTTCCGGCAACAACCGCGACTACGTCCTGTCCACGGTGAAGTCGATCGAGGCGCAAGGCTTTCGCGACGCGCAATTGCATCAACTGGCGTTGATGCTGCATGAAGGATGAACTGTAGCCCGGATGGAGCGGAGCGAAATCCGGGGCAGCAACGCGCGTAAACGTTGCCCCGCATTACGCGGAGTTTATCATCGGGCGCGCATTCGCGCGACCCGTTGGCTTCATGCGGGCTACGGGCCACGCAAGGCAGGCAACAACAGCCTAAGCCTTCGCCGGCGTGGGACCCGGCACGCGGCCGAACAACTGCGCCTGCTCCTGCCGCGCAACCTCGACCAGCCGGTTGGTCGCGTCCTCGATCGACGACCTGATCCGCGTGATGAATTCACGGCGCGACAGGTCCGGCGGCAACGGATCGAGGAATTCGACCACCAGCGTGCCGGGATAGCGCATGAACGTCCGGCGCGGCCAGAACAGCCCGGAATTCAGCGCCACCGGAATGCAGGGCACGCCGCTGCTGACGTAGATCTGGCCTACCCCGGTCATATAGTGCGGCGGCGCGTCGACCGGGGTACGGGTGCCTTCGGGGAAAATGATCAACTGCCGGCCGCTGCGAATTTCCTTTGGCGCACGCCGTGCCATCTGCATCAGCGACCGCATGCCGCCGTCGCGATCGACGCCGATCATCTTCGACTTTATCAGGTACCAGCCGAAGAACGGAATCCAGGCCAGCTCGCGCTTGTAGATGAACAGCGGCGCGTCGAAGAACTGCAGCAGTGCGAAGGTTTCCCACATCGACTGGTGTTTCGAGGCGACGATCAGCGGCCCCTTCGGAATTTTCTCCAGCCCGCGATATTCCACCCTGGTGTTGCAGATCACCCGCATCAGCCGGATGCTGCTGCGCGCCCATGCCTTGGCGACGGCCACGAAAGCCCGCGGCGGCATCAGATAGGTGGGAACCGCGATTAGAATCCAGAACACCAGCAGCGCATAAAACAGCACGTTGTAGACCAGCGAACGCAAGAAAATCGAAACCATCGAAAACCCGATCAGTTGGCTTGAGCCGTCGCCGGCCTGCGCGGCGCGAGGAACCCGGTCGGCTGATCCGCGATCTCGGGGGTCAGTTCGAGACCGGCATCGGCCAGACGCACCCGCACCTCGGCGGCGACGTATTTGACGTACTCCGATAGCAGCAGCCGCAATGTCGCGCCACTCGTCCACCACGGCTCGTCGCGCCATTTGTCGCCGACCACCGCGAACGGAACCAGCGCGACATCGGGCATCGCATGCGACAATTCGACGATTGCCCGCGGCATATGGTAATTCGATGTCACCACGATCAGCGACTTGAAGCCGCGGTCGCGCGCCCAGCGCCGCGTTTCCGCGGCGTTGCTGCGGGTGTTGACGGCGGAGCGGTCGAGATCGACGCAGCAGCTCAGCAATGACTGATTGTCCGATAGCGAACGGGAAATGTCGCTGGCGGCGTTGGTCGGGTGCACGCCGGAGATCAACAGCCGCTTGCCATAGCCGCCGGCCAGCAATTCCATCGCGTCGGAGACCCGCGATGAGCCGCCGGTCAGCACCACGATGCCGTCGGCATGGTGGTCAGGCTTGATTTCAGCACCATGCATCTGCGAGAGAAAGCCGACAAAGCCGACCGCGGCGCCGACGAACACCATCGCCAGCGCCGCGACAATCGTTGCGCGCAGCCGGTTGCGCGGCGCGACAATCGGCGCGTTCCGCGATCTATCGTCGGAATACGGACTCATGTGTTGCTGGCGACCTTCCCCTCATTCAGTCTGGCGCGGGACGAATCGTCATCCCGCTCCATCGTTTGTTTGAGCATGATCTTCTCGGAAAACCGGTACCCACTTTTCCGGATCATGCTGCAGCGGGATGACTTTTCTTCGAATCGTCATCCCGCTCCATCGTTTTGTTTGAGCATGATCTTTTCGGAAAACCGGTACCCACTTTTCCGGATCATGCTCTAAAGCGCTTTCAGACCAAGTGGAGCCTGGCGGGCGCGGTATTCATGCAAACCGCATCAGTCGATCTCGTCCAGCGTGGTGAACAGCGTACGCCGCGATGCCCAGGCGGTGATCGCCGCGATCAGCGCAGCCTGCGCCGCCAGCGCCAGATAACCGGACGGGCGCAGCGCAAACGTCCCCAGCAAAGCCGCGAATTGATCCCCGACCGGGGTGCCTGAGAACCAGCCGGCGATTGATTCGGAAAACCCGAAAGTGAGCATCGCGATGCCGCCGCCGATCACGCCGCCCTGCAGCCCCAGCCGCAGAAAATGCCGCAGGAACCGGTTGGCGATGTAGCGGTCGCCGGCTCCAACGAAGTGCAGAACTTCGACGATCGGGCGATTCGCCGCCATCGCGCCGCGCGTCGCGAACGATACCGAGATGATGGTCGCAATAATCACCAGTGTGAGGATGCCGATGCCGGCGAACACGGTAGCACCCGTCATCGATCGCATCCGCTCGATCCAGGCGCGGTGATCGTCGACGCTGGCTGAGCGCGACGCCTGGGTCACCCGGCTGCGCAGCGCCGCCAGATCCAGCACCGTTCCGGGCTGCACCCGCGCGACAATGACGCGCGGCACCGGCAGATCGTCGAGCGAAAGTCCACTGCCCAGCCATGGCTCCAGCAGTTTGGCGGACTCGCTTTTGGTGAAAGGCCTGATCTCGACGATGCCGGGCTGCCCGCGCATCGCTTCAGCTACCGCTGCCGCGTCGCGGTCGATATCGCGCCCGGCCGCGGGGCGCACCTGAATGGTGATTTCGCTCGCGACCTCGGACTGCCACTCCGCCGCCGACGCGCTCACCAACAGCACCGCGCCGGTGGTCATCGATGCGAGGAACGTCATGATGGCGACGACGGCGACCAGCGCGCGGCCGGCGATCGAGCCGCGCGGCACGATCGGCGACAGATTGCGCGCGTTCGCGGACACCCGCGGACGCTCGTGTCCCAGATCCACCAACAGGCCGCGCTCTTCGCCTGGTCTATTCATAGATATGCAACCGTCCATGATGCAGCACCATCCGCCGCGCCTCATACTGATCCATCAGCGTGATGTCGTGGGTTGCGATAATCACCGCGGTGCCGGACTTGTTCAGTTCGATGAACAGCCGCAGCAATCGCCGCCCCAGGGTCGGATCGACGTTGCCGGTCGGCTCATCCGCCAGCAACAGCAGCGGCCGCGAGATCACGGCGCGCGCGATCGCCGCGCGCTGCTTCTCACCCCCGGACAAGACCGGCGGCAGGGCATCCATTCGCTCGCCAAGCCCGACCCATTTCAAGAGATCGATAACCTCCTTGCGATAGCTCGATTCCTCGCGCCCCATCACCCGGAACGGCAGCGCCACGTTTTCATAGGTAGTCATATGATCGAGCAGGCGGAAGTCCTGCAACACGATACCTATCCGCTTGCGCAGGTCGGCAACTTCATCTTTGCCGAGCATCGAGACGTCGTGGCCGAACAGATTGACCAGGCCGCGGGTCGGCCGCAGCGACAGGAACAGCAGCCTCAACAGCGAGGTCTTGCCGGCGCCGGACGGCCCGGTGAGGAACTGGAAGGAATGGGCGGGGATCAGGAAACTGAGGTCGCGCAGAATCTCCGGGCCAAGCCCGTAACGCAATCCGACATTTTCGAACCGAACCAAGCTCAGCTCCGTTCGATGTGGGGCGCGGCCGGAAACCGGGAACCGGAGGCCCGCAGCCCGCCGGTTTCGCGGCGACGACTGCGAACCCGACAAAATAGTTGTGCTTCGGTTATGGTTTCCGATTCGTTAACGGTCGCCTTGTACCATTCCGGCAGCGTCATTGTGGCGATTGGTTCCATGCACATCGTTTGTCCCCATTGTACAACCTCCTATGCCATTGATTTGGCTACCTTGGGCGCGTCTGGCCGTACCGTCCGCTGTTCCCGCTGCAAGGAGGTCTGGCTGGCGCGGCCGGAGGATGCGACCGAGGCTGCCGCTTCGGTGCCTGCCATGGCCGGAGCCGGCGGGCAAACCACGGAGCCGGACGCCGCCGCGGAATGGGACGCTCTCGCGCGCGAAGACGATAGCCAGGAACAGGAGACCCCCGTCGTCGAAAGCCCTTCGATATCGAGCGACTGGCCGGTCTCCGCTGACGAGCAAGGCTCGACCGATCTTAGCGGAACCGACCGGCCGTCGATAGCCCGGCACGACCTTTACGACACCGGGGCCGGCGGCCCGCAAGGCCGCTCCTGGCTGCGGCGGCTGGTGAAACCGCCGGGGCTGCTGCGCGCCTCCGGCAAGCCGTTCGTCAGCCTGCCGACGGCCTGCGCCGCAATGGGCGCGCTGGTGCTGGCACTGACGATCTGGCGCGTCGATATGGTGCGGCTGCTGCCGCAGACCGCCGCTTTCTACAAAATGGTCGGCCTCGACGTGAATCTGCGCGGGCTGGTGTTCAAGGACGTCAAGATCACCACCGAAACCGTCGAGGGCAAACCGGTACTGGCGATCGAGGGCGCCATCGTCGGCGAAGCCCGCAAGCCGGTCGAATTGCCCCGGCTGCGCTTCAGCGTGCGCGACGCGCAGGGCGCCGAGATCTATGCCTGGAACGCGGTACTGGAGCAGCCGGTGCTGAAGCCGGGCGAAAGAGCCTGGTTCAAGTCGCGGCTGGCCTCGCCGCCGCCGGAAGGGCGCAATATCGATGTGCGCTTCTTCAGCAGGCGGGATATCGTCGGCGGCAATATATGACCAGGGGCCACGCGGCCAACTCGCGAAGGACGACGGACCGATGCCGCGCGTGCTGATCGCCGACGATGAAGACTCGATGCGCACGCTGGTGGCGCGCGCCATTGCCATGGACGGCCACGACACCGTTACCGCGGAAGACGGCGCCGAAGCGCTGGAGATCCTGACCCGCGAACGGGGCGCATTCGATCTGCTGCTGACCGATATCCAGATGCCGGTGATGGACGGCATCGCGCTGGCGCTGGCGGCGGCCCGCGATTTTCCCGATCTGACGATTTTATTGATGACGGGCTTTGCGGCCCAGCGCGAACGCGCCTCGGGCCTCAACGCCATCGTGCATGACGTCATCACCAAGCCGTTTTCAGTGGCCGATATCCGCACCGCCGTGGCCGATGCGCTGGCCGCGGCGAAGAAAGCTTAGCGGACGAGGCTAGCCGACGCGACGGTTCACACCAGTCCTCATACTCCGCGAAAGCGGAGTATCCAGTACGCCGCAGCCCTTCGACCAAATCACGGACGCTCTGGAATACTGGATCACCCGCTTTCGCGGGTGACGACATTTGTCGCTGTCTAATAATCCTTCAGCAGCCGCTCGATATAATCGAGTTCGATCTGCGGGCGCTGCGGATCGGCAAGGCGGCGGCGAAGTTCTTCGAGAATCCGGCGCACCCGCTGCACATCGATTTCGCCGGGAATCTTCACCGTCAGGTCGTCACCGAATTCGCGCCCGTGCAGCGGCCGTCCGAGCGGATCGTTGCCGTTGGCGCCGCTCTGCTGCCGGCCGGCGCGATTGCCCGGGGTGTCGCCTTGTCCGTCGCCATCGCCCTGCTGCATCGCCTCCGCCAGGCTCTGGGCGCCCTTGCGCAGCGCTTCCAGCGCTTGGCCTTGCGAATCCACGGCGCCCTCGGCGTTGCCTTCGCCGAGCTTGCCGCCGGCGTCGCCCATGGCGGAATCGGCCTCGCCGAGGCCGTCCTCGCCGTCGCCCTGGTCGCCTTGCTGACCCTGCTGGCCTTGCTCGCCGCGCTGGCCTTGCTGGCCCTTCTCACCGCGCTGGCCCTGCCCCATGCCGCGCTTGGCCAATTCCTGCTGCAACCTCTTGAGCCGGTCGCGCAGGCCCTGCTGATCCTGCTGCAGATCGCCCATGCCTTGATCGCCCTGCTTGCCGCGCTGGCGGTCGCGCCGCGCATCCTGGCCCTGCTTGAAGGTCTTGTCGCGCAACTGCTGCTGCTTGCGGATCATGTCGCCGAGCTCGTTCAGCGCCTGCTCCATCTCGCTGTCGCCGGACTGGCCGGGCTGCGCCATTTGCAGATTTTCCAGCATCTGCTGCAGCTGTTCGAGCAATTGCTTCGCCGCGTCCTTGTCGCCGGAGCGCGACATGCGCTCCATGCGGTCGATCATGTTCTTGAGATCCTGCTGGCTCAACATCTTGGTGTTGGGGTCGAGCGGCCGCGCCAGTTGCTGCGGATTGTTGCGCTGCTGTTCGGCGAGCTGACGGATGAAATTATCCAGCGCCGCGCGCAGGTTCTCGGTGAGCTTCTTGATCTCTTCGTCGCTGGCGCCGCGTTCCAGCGCCTGCTTGAGCGCCTCCTGCGCGGCACGCAGTGCCTTGTCCACGTCGGTGATGTTGCCATCCTCGATGGTAACGGCGAGCGCCCACAGGCTGGCGACGACCTCACGCATCGCGTCGTCGTTACGGGCGGCTTCGAGCTGCCTTGCGACGCTGTACAGCCCGAGATACTGGCCGGCTTCGGGCGTAAACAAGTCGGGTGCGATCATCAACGCATCCAGCGCGGCATAGACCTGCCCGTTCTGATTGGCGTCGAGCGCGAGATTGCGGCGCTGCTCGATCAGCGCCCGCGCCAGCGGCTTGGTGAACAGCCGCTCCGGAAGCCGCATGTTGAACGGCTCGCTGCGGCCCTCATTGCCGGCCTCGTCCTTTGCCGTCAGGGTCAGCGTGACCTCGGCGCCGGCATAGGGATCCTCGCTGAGATCCTTGACGGTCTGCCCGACGCCGTTGCGGGTCCGCGCGTTGGGCAGCACCAGCGGAAAGCGCGGCGCCTCGAACAGGGGCCGCGGCTCCGCAGCAGGTTTCGGCGCGTCACCGGGACGGAATACAAAACGCGCCTGCGCTTCGGTGACGCCGTAGTCATCCTCGATCTTGTAGGACATCTGCAGCGCGCCGCGGGCCTGACGTTCCGGATCTTTCGCCAGCGCAATGGTCGGGGCGCGGTCCGGAATAGCGCTGAACTTCCATTGCGGCTGACCGGAAGGCGCGCGGACATGCGCCGTACCATCGCCGGTTATGGTGAAATGCCGCTCGTTGGTGCCCTTGGGCGCCTGCTCGGTCGGCACCGCCTCGGTCACGGCGCCTCCGGCGACGACATCGAGCGTGCCGCCACTCGAGCGCACAATCAGCGTACTGCCCGCCGGGACCGGCATCGGTCCCGCGGCCGGTACAGCGGCGGCTTCCTTGTTGGCCGCCGACAGGATGATCGGAGGCTTGCCAGTGTAGAGCGGCGGCGTCACCCAGGCATCGACCCTGATATTGGCCGGCGACAGCACGCCATTCCAGTCGAACGCCGCGTAGGTGCGCAGCATGCGCTCGTCGCTCGCGGCAATATAGGCCGCAACCATCAGCACCGCGACCAGCGCGCGCAGCGCCCAGGGATCGTGGATCGCAAGCCGCGGCGACGGCAGGCCGGCGCGGATGCGCTTGATCGACGCCAGCGTGCGCTCGCGTTGCGCCTGCCACAGCGCCAGCGCGACCGGATCCTGCGTCGCAAGCGTATCGGTGAGCGCGGTTGCCGGGCGATGGCGGATGCCGGTACCGCGGTCCAGCCGGTTGAGCGCCGCTTCGCGGCTCGGCCAGCGAAACCGGAGCAGCGGAAACACCGCCCCCAGCGCCAAAAACACGAACAGGCCGAGCCCGATGGCGCGCGCCACGAACGGCAGAGCCAACCACAATCCGGCCCAGGACACCGCCAGAAACAGTCCGGCGACAGTCAACAGGCGCGCCAAATGCGGCCAGGCCGTCTCCCAGGCGATCGCATATTTCGCCCGCTGCAAGGCCAGTGTCAGCTGCAGCCGCGAAACGGCGTCAGGGTCGCGCACTGGTTCTGAGGGGTCGGGAGTGGAGCCGCTCAATCAACTCTCCAGGTTGCCAAACAGCACCCTAGCACAACGGCGGCAATGAGGCACGTCTCGCAACGCACAACCCACACCTCAAAACACGCATAACACGAAGGCGTGACGACGGCCCCCCGACCTCGTACCGTCCGATGCCATCTCACCAAAAGGGAACGCTATGGACCAAAAAACGCACGATAAGGGGCTGGAAATTCGCAAAGCCGTGCTGGGCGAAGCTTACGTCGCCAGCGCCCTGAAGAACGCCGACGATTTCAACAAGCCGTTTCAGGAACTGGTTACCGAATATTGCTGGGGCGCGGTGTGGGGCCGGGAGGAACTGCCGCGCAAGACCCGCAGCATGCTCAATCTGGCCATGATCTCGATTCTCAACCGGCCGCATGAATTGCGGGTGCACATCAAGGGAGCCCTGGTCAACGGCGTCACCAAGGACGAGATCCGCGAAATCTTCATGCAGGTGGCGATCTATGCCGGCGTGCCCGCGGGCGTCGACAGTTTTCGCATCGCGCGCGAAGTGTTCGCCGAAATCGACAAGGGCTAAATCATCATGGACATCGGATTCATCGGCCTCGGAAAGATGGGCTTTCCCATGGCCCGCCGCCTGATCGAGGCCAAACACCAACTCACCGTATTCGACCAGCGCCAGGAGGCGGTGGAAAAACTGGTTGCGCTGGGCGCGCAGGCCGCCTCGTCAACGAAAGACGTCGCCGACCGCGCCGAGACCGTGCTGGCGAGCCTGCCGTCGCTGCAGGCTTCGCTGGAGGTCGCGACCGGCACAGGCGGCGTCATCGAGGGCAAGCGCGTCAGGCGCTTCGTCGATCTCTCCACCGTCGGGTCGCACATGGCAGTGCGGATTCACGATGCCCTGGCCAAGCGCAACATCGTGCAACTCGACAGTCCCGTGAGCGGTGGCGTCGGCGGCGCCGAAAAGGGCACGCTGGCGGTGATGGTGTCGGGCCCGCGCGCCGATTTCGAGGTGGCAAATCCCGCGCTCGACGTGATCGGAAAGGTCTTCTTCATCGGAGAAAAGCCCGGCTCCGGGCAGACCATGAAGCTCGCCAACAATTTCCTGTCGGCAACCGCCATGGTCGCGACCTCGGAAGCGGTGGTGATGGGCGTCAAGTCTGGGCTCGATCCCGCCGTGATGATCGATGTCATCAACGCCGGCTCCGGGCTGAACACGGCGAGCCGCGACAAGTTCCCGCGCTCGGTGCTGCCGCGCACTTTTGATTTCGGCTTCGCCACCGGCTTGATGGTGAAGGATGTGCGGCTGTGCCTTGAGGAGATGAAGCATCTCGGGCTGTCGATGGAAGTCGCCGAAGCCGTCGGCCGGCTCTGGGAAGTCATCATCCGCGACATGGGCCCGGATTCGGATTTTACCTCCGCGATCAAGCCGATCGAGAAGGCGGCGGGTGTCGTGGTGGGCGGCGGCAAGGGCAGCCACGCGGCGAAGTGACGCCGCCTACAACCATGGCGCCGGGCGGTCCATCGCGATCAGCGCATCGACATCGATGCGCGGGCGGACCACGGCGTATTGGTCGTCCTTGACCAGCACTTCCGGCACCAACGGCCGCGTGTTGTAGAAGCCGGACTGCACGGCGCCATAGGCGCCGGCGGTCATGATCGCCAGCAGATCGCCGGCCTTGGGCTCGGGCATGTTGCGGTCGAGCGCGAGGTAGTCGCCGGTTTCGCAGACGGGACCTACCACGTCGGCGGTGACGATGCGCGCGCTGGCGACCGCCTCGCGCACCGGCAGGATGTCGTGATGCGCCTCATACAGCGTGGGGCGGATCAAATCGTTCATCGCGGCGTCGATGACGATGAAATTCTTAGCATCGCCCGGCTTCACATAGATCACGCGGGCAACGAGGATGCCGGCATTGCCGACGATCATCCGCCCCGGCTCGAACATCAGCGTGCAGCCGAGGTTGTGCGTCACCCGCTTGACCATCGCGGCATAGGCCGCCGGCACCGGCGGCGCTTCGCGGTCCATATGATAGGGAATGCCGAGCCCGCCGCCGAAATCGATATGCGAGATATTGTGGCCGTCGGCGCGCAGCGTCGTGACGAAGTCCGACAGAATGCGGAACGCGGTTTCCAGCCGGCTCAGATCGGTGATCTGGCTGCCGATATGCATGTCGGTGCCGGTGACCTCGATCCCCGGCAGTTTTGCGGCGCGGGCATAGACCTCGCGGGCCCGCGCGATGGGCACGCCAAACTTGTTCTCGGCCTTGCCGGTGGCGATCTTGGCGTGCGTACCCGCATCGACGTCCGGATTTACGCGAACGGAAATCCGCGCGGTCTTGCCGGCTTCGACCGCGAGCCGCGACAGCAATTCCAGTTCCGGCTCGGATTCGACGTTGATGCAGAGGATGTCGGAGGCCAAGGCCGCACGCAGCTCGGCCTCGGTCTTGCCGACGCCGGAGAACAGGATTTTGTGCGGCGGAATGCCGGCGGCCAGCGCCCGCTTCAACTCGCCGCCGGACACCACGTCGGCGCCGGCGCCGAGTTTTGCCAGCGTGCGCAGCACCGACTGGTTGGAGTTCGCCTTCATGGCATAACACACCAGCACCTTCTCGCCGGCAAAAGCCTCGGTGAAGACGCGGTAGTGCCGTTCCAGCGTCGCGGTCGAATAGCAATAGAACGGCGAGCCGACCGCGTCCGCCAGCTCGATAAGATTGACCGCCTCGGCGTGCAGCACGCCGTTGCGATAGTCGAAATGGTTCATGGCAGGCTCAGTCGTTCAGGAGCGGGTCGAGAACGAACGGTTTCTTGCGGCCCTTGGGGGCGACTGGCCCCGATTCGGCGCCGTAGGTCGGATTGAACACGCTTGGCTTGCTCGCGGCCCGGTCAGCCTCGGCATCGGCCTGTTCAGCGGCGGTTGCCTGCGCCGATGCTGCGTTCGGCGGCAGGTCTAGTCCACCCTTGCGTCCGCAGCCGCCGAGCGCGAGCACGGCCGCGCTGAGCAGGATGACGGCCCATCGCGAAGATGTCGGACAGTTCGTACGATTCACGGCAAAATCCCCAATGCGGCGGCACCATACAAAGATTGCCCTGCTCTGGCGAGACCCAGACCATCATGAATTTGCAGCGAGTTTGCTGGGCTCAGCCCAATTTTTGCTCTTTTTCCAGTCGCTTCCGCCACGCCTTGGCCTGGGCGAGGACGTTCTTCGGCGCGGTCCCGCCATAGCTGGTGCGGCTTTTCACCGATGCTTCCACCGAAAGCACGGCGATAACCTCGGCCGTGATCTTCGGCTCGACCGCCTGCATGTCCTTCAAGGGCAGCTCGTGCAGCGGCACGCCGGCTTTCGACGCCATGGCGACGATGCGTCCGGTGACGTGATGGGCGTCGCGGAACGGCATTTTCAGCGTTCGCACCAGCCAGTCCGCCAGATCGGTGGCGGTGGCGTAGCCCTCGCCGGCGGCGGCTTTCATCCGCGCCTCGTCCGGCATGATGTCGGCGACCATTCCGGTCATCGCGCGAATCGCCAGCGAGAGCGCGGCGAACGCCTCCATGGCGCCCTGCTTGTCTTCCTGCATGTCCTTTTGATAGGCCAGCGGCAGGCCCTTCATCACGATCAGCAACGCGGTGAGCGCGCCGATGACCCGGCCGGTCTTGGCGCGAACCAGTTCGGCGGCATCGGGGTTGCGCTTCTGCGGCATGATCGAAGAGCCTGACGTGAACTTGTCGCTCAGTCGCACCAGCCCGACCAGCGGCGAAGTCCAGATCACGATTTCCTCGGCAAAACGCGACAGATGCACCGACGCGATCGCCGCCGCCGACAATGTCTCGAGCACGAAGTCGCGGTCCGAAACCGCGTCGAGCGAATTGGCCATCGGCCGGTCGAAGCCGAGCGTCTTTGCGGTGGCATCGCGATCGATCGGGAACGAGGTGCCGGCCAGCGCCGCAGCACCGAGAGGGGATTCATTCAGACGTCTGCGCGCATCGGCGAAGCGGCCGCGGTCGCGCGCCGCCATCTCGACATAGGCCAAGAGATGGTGCCCGAACGTCACCGGCTGCGCGGTCTGCAGATGCGTGAAGCCCGGCATCACCGTGCCGGCATGTTCCAGCGCCCGCTCCACCAGCGCATGCTGAAACGAGGCCAGCGCCGCATCGGTCTCGTCGATGGTATCGCGGACATACAGCCGGAAATCGGTTGCGACCTGATCGTTGCGGGAACGCGCGGTGTGCAGCCGCCCCGCGGCGGGCCCGATCAACTCGCCAAGCCTGCTCTCGACATTCATGTGAATGTCCTCGAGCGCGCGCTTGAACTCGAAGGATCCCTTGCCGATCTCTGACAAAATCGTGTCTAGACCCTTGGCGATATTTTTCGCATCGTTGGCAGTGATAATGCCTTGCGCGGCGAGCATCGCAGCGTGCGCCTTGGATGCGGCGATGTCCTGGGCATAGAGGTGACGATCGACGTCGATGGAGACGTTGATTTCCTCCATGATCGCATCGGGGCGATCGGTGAACCGGCCACCCCACATCTTGTTGCTCATGACTTATTACTCATGACCTGTCATTCATCGTCACGCCTGCCATCGTCACGCCTGCGAACGGAACGCGCTGGGCCATCAGTGGCTCAACCGACCGTAATACAGGCTCTGCATAGCCGTATCTGATACAGGATGACAAACGATATGCCCGACCGCCCCTCACCTCGCCCGGCTGCCACGCGCCGGATACCCCTCGCGATCGGCGCGGTGCTGATCGGGGCGGTGATTGGATTTGCCGGGGTATACGGGATTGGCGGCCTGAAGCGCAATGCAGCCGGCGATTCGGCCTGCCGCCCGGCGGTCGACCTTGCCCGCAAGCTCGCGCCGCTGGCGCATGGCGAGGTTGCCGCGCTGACGATGGCGACCGTGCCGCTGCGGCTGCCGGACCTCGCTTTCGAGGACGCCGACGGCAAGCCCAAAAAGCTCTCCGACTGGCGCGGGCGAACCGTGCTGGTGAACCTGTGGGCCACCTGGTGCGTGCCCTGCCGCAAGGAGATGCCGGCGCTGGAGAGCCTGCAAACCAAACTGGGCGGTCCTGATTTCGAGGTGGTCGCTATCAACATCGACACCCGCGATCCCGAAAAGCCGAAGAACTTCCTCAAAGACGCCAATCTGACCCGGCTTGGTTATTTCAGCGACCAGAAAGCAAAGGTTTTTCAGGATCTTAAGGCGATAGGCAGGGCTTTGGGAATGCCGACTTCGGTGCTGATCGATGGTCAGGGCTGCGAGATCGCCACCATCGCCGGGCCCGCGGAATGGGGCAGCGACGACGCCGTCAAGCTGATTACGGCGGCGATGAAACCGGCAGCGGCAGCGTTCTAATGCGTTGAGCGAAGTGGCTCGCGGCTCACGTGAAGAAACCGCGTCAAACCACAGATTTTAGGCCGAAATATCGAGATTGCCGCCGACGCCAGCGCCGACATTGGCCAGCGACGACGCGCCCGCGCCCAGCAGGGTCTGGGCCGCGAATTTCTCCGCGTCCGCATTCGACTTCATGATCGTGGCGGCGACCTGCATCTGCACACCGCCCGATTTGGCGGCGAGAAGACTGGTGACCATGCTCATCATATCCATAGGGCAACACTCCAACACCGGTACCCTACCCGGAAGTGGTTAATGAATGCTGGAGATCGTGAGCGGATGGGCGCTGCCGTGGCAGCGAGTTAAGATCGCCATACGCGGGCTTGACCCGCGTATCCATCAATTTTCACAAATGCATTTTCGCAGATGGGTTGCCGGGTCAAGCCCGGCAACGACAAGGCCTAGCGCGTCGGGATCGGCTTGTCGCCGCGATAGTCGTAGAAGCCGCGCTGGGTCTTGCGGCCGAGCCAGCCGGCCTCGACATATTTCACCAGCAGCGGGCACGGTCGGTACTTGGAGTCCGCCAGCCCCTCATGCAGGACCTGCATGATCGAGAGGCAAGTATCGAGACCGATGAAATCGGCCAGTTCCAGCGGCCCCATCGGATGGTGCGCGCCGAGCTTCATCGCAGCGTCGATCGCCTCGACGTTTCCGACCCCTTCATACAGCGTATAGATCGCCTCGTTGATCATCGGCAGCAGAATGCGGTTGACGATAAAGGCCGGAAAATCTTCCGAGACCGCGATGTACTTGCCGAGCCGGGTGACGAATTCCTTCGACGCCTCGAAGGTCGCATCGTCGGTGGCAATGCCGCGGATCAGTTCGACCAGTTCCATCAGCGGTACCGGATTCATGAAATGAATGCCGATAAAACGCTCGGGCCGGTCGGTGGATGCGGCCAGCCGCGTGATCGAGATCGACGAGGTGTTGGAAGCGACGATGGCCTCCGGCTTCAGGACCGCACAGACATCGTGAAAAATCTTGCGCTTGATCTCTTCCTTCTCGACCGCGGTCTCGATCACCATATCGCAATCGGCGAGCCCATCCATGGTCTCGGCCGATACGATCCGGTCCAGCGCCTGCTTGCGGGCGTCCTCAGTGATGATTTTCTTGAAAACCTGGCGCGACAGATTGCCGTTGATGGTTGCCATCCCCGACTTCAGGCGATCGACCGACACATCGTTAAGCACCACGTCGAACCCGGCCAGCGCCGCCACATGGGCGATGCCATTGCCCATCTGGCCCGAGCCGATCACGCCGACCTTCTTGATCATAGCCGCCATCTTGTCATCTCACCGGAGCGACGCGCGATCCGCGTCTGCCCATCCCTTGTATAGCACCGGCCGAAGCCCGCTCATCCGATTGTTTGGATCATCGTTACTTTCCGAGCTTACCCAGCGCTTCGGTCAATTCGGGAACCGCCTGATAGAGGTCCGCGACCAGGCCGTAATCGGCGACCTGGAAAATCGGCGCATCCTCATCCTTGTTGATCGCGACGATAACCTTGGAATCCTTCATACCGGCAAGATGCTGAATGGCGCCTGAAATGCCGATCGCGATATAAAGTTCCGGCGCCACCACCTTGCCGGTCTGGCCAACCTGCCAGTCGTTCGGCGCATATCCGGCATCGACCGCGGCGCGCGAGGCGCCGACGCCGGCGCCGAGTTTGTCGGCGAGCGGCTCGATATATTTGGCAAAATTCTCGCGGCTTTGCATGGCGCGTCCGCCCGAGACGATGATCTTCGCCGATGTCAGTTCGGGACGATCGCTCTTGGCAACTTCCTCGCCGACAAAACTGGACAGACCAGGATCGGCCGCCGACGCGGCATTTTCCACCGCTGCGCTGCCGCCGTCTCCGGCCGCGGCGAAGGTCGAGGTGCGGACGGTAATGACCTTCTTGGCGTCCTTCGATTTCACGGTCTGGATCGCATTGCCGGCATAAATCGGCCGCTCGAATGTGTCGGGCGAAATCACCTTGATGATTTCCGACACCTGCATCACGTCGAGCAGGGCGGCGACCCGCGGCATGACGTTCTTGAAGCGCGAGGTGGCGGGTGCAACGAAGGCGTCGTAGGACGGCGCCAGCGCCACGATCAGGGCCGCCAGCGGCTCGGCGAGGTCGTGGGCATAGGCATCGCCTTCGGCGAGCAGAACCTTGGTCACGCCGGCGAGTTTGGCCGCAGCCTCGGCCGCGGCCTTGGTGCCCTCGCCGCCTCCGGCGACCAGAACATGAACCTCGGCGCCGAGCTGGGTGGCCGCGGTCAGCGCCTTGTTGGTGGCGTCCTTCAGGGTGGCGTGTTCGTGTTCGGCAATCAACAGCGTGGTCATCTCAGAGAACCCCGGCTTCGTTCTTGAGCTTCGACACCAGCTCAGTGACGTCCTTGACCTTGACGCCTCCCTTGCGGCCGGGCGGTTCGGATGTCTTGAGGATCTCAAGATGGGCTGTGAGATCCACGCCGTAATCGGACGCGCTCTTGTCGGCAATCGGCTTCTTCTTGGCCTTCATGATATTGGGCAGGCTGGCGTAGCGCGGCTCGTTCAGCCGCAGATCAGTAGTTACGATAGCCGGTCCCTTAAGTTTCAGCGTCTGCAAGCCGCCGTCGACCTCGCGCGTCACCTTGAAATCGGAGCCGTCGACTTCGAGCTTGGACGCAAAGGTCGCCTGCGACCACCCCAGCAGCGCAGCCAGCATCTGGCCGGTCTGGTTGCTGTCATCGTCGATCGCCTGCTTGCCGAGAATAATCAGGCCGGGTTTCTCTTCGTCGGCGATCGCTTTCAGAATTTTCGCCACCGCCAGCGGTTCGACGTTGCCTTCCGCCTTGACCAGAATACCGCGGTCGGCGCCCATCGCGAGACCGGTGCGGATGGTTTCCGCCGCCTGCGCCGGACCGATCGATACCACCACGACTTCGGTCGCCTTGCCGGCCTCTCGCAGGCGCAAGGCTTCCTCGACGGCGATTTCATCGAACGGATTCATCGACATCTTGACGTTGGACAGTTCGACGCCCGATCCGTCGCTCTTGACGCGAACCTTGACGTTGTAATCGACCACCCGCTTTACCGGCACCAGAACCTTCATCGATCCTCTTTCGCTTGAATTCAGGTTTGATCAGCTTGCGCGCGGAACCTAAAGCTCCCGCCAACCCCGGTCAACGCGCGAAGGACAAAAATCGCCCCCAACATACGCACTTAACGGCGCTTAGCGGTTCTGGCCGGGCACCCACAGCACGTCGCCAGCACCGTTATCGTTCACGGAACGGCTGGCGACAAACAAAAAATCCGACAAGCGGTTGATATACTGAATCGCGGCATCGCTGACCGGTTCGTCGGGCTTTGCCGCGAGTTCCACCATCATCCGTTCCGCCCTGCGGCATATCGTACGGGCCAGATGCAGGTACGCCGCGGCCGGCGTGCCTCCGGGCAACACAAACGATGTCAACGGCGCCAGCCGCGCATTCAACGTGTCGATATCGTGTTCAAGGCGTTCGACCTGGCTCGACAGCATCCTCAAGCGTTCCGCCTTGCCCTCGCGCTGGGGCACCGCGAGGTCGGCGCCGAGGTCGAACAGATCGTTCTGGATCAGCCCCAGCATCGTATCGAGATCGCGCGCATCCGACAGATGCAGCCGCACAATGCCAATGGCGGCGTTGGTCTCATCGACGGTTCCATAGGCGCCGATGCGCAGGTCGTGTTTCGGGCGGCGCTCGCCGCTGCCAAGTGCGGTGGTACCGTCGTCGCCGGTTCGGGTGTAGATTCGATTGAGGACGACCATTATCTGTCTCCCTTCAGCGGCCCATCGCCAACAGCGCGAGCATGGTGATGACAATCGCGACGAATTGCAGCAATACCCGCAACCGCATCAGTTTCTGGGACCGATTGGGCGATCCGCCCCGCATCATGTTGAGGAGGCCAAGCAGCAGCACCAGCGCGACGGCGCCGACCGCGATTGGAAGAAGAATCGAGCTCAGGAATGATGCCATTGGCGGTACATAACACCGCGCAAGGGCGTCCGCCATCGCCCGCATCGAGCGCAGCAAAGGTGCAACGATCTGGCTTTTAACTCAATTATATCAGATGGTCGCCCGGTTCGCCGATCGAACGCATCTTCCACTGCTCAAGGTGAAATGTGAGGCAGGTTCGCTACATCTTTCATGTCGGCATCGACGCGTTCTATACGTTTCTGGCCGATGACGGCTGGGCGATCGCAAGCCATATCGCGCTGTCGACGCTGATGGCGCTGTTCCCGTTTCTGATCGTGCTGACTTCACTCGCCGGTTTCTTCGGGTCGAAGGAACTTGCCGATCAGGCCGCCGGGCTGATGCTGCAGATCTGGCCGCAGCAGGTCGCCGATTCGCTGTCGGGCGAGATCCATGACGTGCTGACGACAACCCGCGGCGACGCGCTGACCATCGGCGTCGTGCTCGCGGTGTACTTCGCCTCGAATGGCGTCGAAAGCCTGCGCGTCGCGCTCAACCGCGCTTATTCGGTGATCGAGCCACGGCGTTGGTACTGGCTGCGGCTGGAATCGATCGGCTACACGCTGATCGCGGCCTTTACGGCGCTGGCAATGGCCTTCCTGATCGTGCTCGGACCGCTGATGCTGGAGGCGGCACGCCGCCACATTCCGCTGATCGTCGAAACCAACGAGAATTTCCTCAACCTTTCGCGCTACGGCATCACCATCACGGCGCTGATCGTCGCGCTCTTTATCCTCCACGCCTGGCTTCCGGCCGGCCGGCGCGGGTTTCTGCAGATCCTGCCGGGCATCATCTTCACCATGGTGGCGTCGCTGCTGTCAGGCATCGTGTTCGGACAGTATCTCGCGCGCTTCGCCAATAACTATGTCACGATGTATGCCGGCCTCGCATCGGTCATCATCGCG
>WNFC01004389.1_pt1 | contig 20333 bp, 23 predicted proteins | sample 5400541 | NCBI WGS metagenome assembly WNFC01 (sample SAMN13153342, study PRJNA577476) | soil metagenome | isolation source: 120 cm saprolite under Douglas fir tree site 2 hole 2 replicate 1 | place: USA:California | collected 2015-04-18
TCCCCCGACTCACGGAAGAGCGCGTCGCCGTGCTGGACGACTCAGTAATGGCAGTCGTTCACGGCGGAGACGGCGACCGCGATCGCCTCCCGCTCGCTGCGGGTCAGCGGCGAGTCGCCAAACATGATCGTCCGGTACAAGCGCTGATGCGCGTCCAGCGCCTCGGCGTTCAACGAGTGCGACGCGAGGATGTTCGGCAGCGACTCTGCGCCCTCCGCCCGCTTGACCCAGCTCATCCGCTCTCCTTTCTCGGGTGACCCCTAGAACGTGATCACCTCGTAGCCGTCGAAGACGATCGTCACCTCGTCGCCCGCTTGGTCGAACTCCTGCGCGGTCACGAGTGCGTTGGCGATGCGGCCGAGTCCTTCGCGGCTGTCGGTGTCGGCGAGCACGACGAGCGCAGCTTTTGCCATCGGCCGGTTCTCGGTCAGGGAGGAGAGCGGTCGCCGGCTTCGGCGCGGATGCGAGCGACAACCGAGTCGGCGAAGGCCGGTTGGAGAGAAGCCTCCGGGGCGGCGAGTGCGCCCAGGCCGTTGATCGTTGCGATCAGCGCATGCCAGACCGTCCGGCAGCGGCGGCACATGCGCAGATGCGGCGCGACCCGCCGCCGCGGCCGCTCCTCGAGCTCGCCCTCGACATAGTCGGAGAGCAGCTCTCTCGTCTCCTCGCAGGAGGATGGCATCGGCATGCATGGGCATTGTTAAAGCTTAGATGCGGGCAGCTCCCGGTTCGATGTAGCGTCGGCCGGGCGATGGCGGACGCCGACGATCGAGCGCTGCTCGTCCGCGCCCAAAGCGGGGACATGGCCGCCTTCGAGCAGTTCGTGCGTCTGTTCGAGCTGCGCGTGCGCGGGCTGCTCGGCCGCATCCTCAACGACGAGCGCGACGTCGAGGAGGCGGCGCAGGACGCGTTTGTGCAGGCGTGGCGGCACCTCGACCGTTTTCGCGGCGATTCCGCGCCGTTCACGTGGCCGTACCGTATCGCCGTCAACGAGGCGCTGCAGCGGGCGCGGCGCAAGCGGCTCGACACGCAGCCGCTCGACGATGACATCGCCGCGCGCCTGCGCCAGCTTCCGCTCGGCCTCCGCGTCCCGCTCGTGGGGCGCGACCTCGAGGACTGGTCGAACCAGGAGATCGCCGACGCGCTCGAGCTGTCGCTGCCCGCGGCGAAGAGCCGCATCCACCGGGCCCGGATGCAGATCCGCTACGAGCTCGAAACCTGGCTCCATGAACGCGACCGCTCCTAGCCGCCTACATCGACCGGTGGGCTCGCGACATCAAAAAAGCAGGTAGGCAGGATGCGTGAATTCGAGATCGCCGTCGTTGGCGGTGGCACGGCCGGCATGATCGCCGCGCTGGCCGCCCGCGCGCAGAGACGCAGCGTCGCCTTGGAACGAGCCGCATCAAAGGGCTCGATGTTCGACGCGCATGTCCACAGATACAGGACGCCCGCCGATCCGGATGCATCGCCCGGGGACCGGGGAGAGATTGGACGGCATGGGCCAGCGGTAGCGGGCCCATGCCGTAGTTCCGCTAGGCCGCGCGCGGCAGATCTTCGCGCAGCCTCGGCCTCGCCACCACTGGCAAGCGTCCGTGGCTGACCACGGCGTAGATCGCGCCGGCGGTCATGCCGAGAATCCCGTGCGCGAGCCACCACACCCACTGCGGGCTGACCATCGAGGTCGTGAACAACACCTTCGTCGAATCGCGCAAGGGAAGGATTCCGTAGCGCATGATCACCCACAGCAGCAGGCCGTAGCCGACGCCGAGCATGATCGCGACGAGTCCGCTTCGCACCCGAACCGCGCTCAACAGCGTGACGAACACGACCCCGGCGATCATCGAGTTCGTCATGTGACCGCCGAGGCCGAGGATGATCGGGCCGACGTGGTTCGCGGGCTGGCCGAAGTGGTTCAGCCCGCCGATCCACGCCCAGATCGCCATCGGCGCGTCCCAGGCAGTATGCGCACTCGACACCCAGCCATAGATCATCTCGGTGATCGCCATCATCATCCCGGCGGCCACGCCGCCCAGTGCACCGATGGCGACGATGCGGCGTGCGTCGAAGCGTGAACCGCTCACATCCGAACGAGATTCCATCAGCAAACTCCCTTCCGAAAGTGTCTGTTGAGCCATTAGATGCCGGCGCGTGGCGTCGCGATTCGCGGTCGCGCGCCGCCGGCTAACACCTGGCGACGCCTCCAAGCCATCGGCGGTCCCTTCCGTTCCGGATCAAGAGCACGGTCGCGACCGCGCCCGTCGCCGCTGCCTCTAGAACCCAGAAAGCGAGCTGTCGGGCGAACTCACGTGCCCGCTGCGAAAGCGAGGTGGTCGTGACGAAGGTGCCGCGGACCCGCACGTCTGGCCGCTCGATCCGCAGGGCGACGACTGTGCCGAACAGCTGAAAGACGTGCTTCTCGTGGATGACCTTGTAGGTCGCAGCTCGTTCCCGACGACCGCGATCAGAATGGGCTGTCTCGCCCTTCTGGTCGGTCGAGGCATGTAGCAGTGCCGGTTGCGCGGGTTGTGGGGTGGCTCATTCGGCCGGTCCGCTTTCGCAAGAATGGGCTGTGACGTCGTGACGAACGCACGGCCTGCCGGAGGACCTCCTGGACGACTGGGGGCAGCTGCGACGTTCCTGTCGTCTTTCCGCCAGAAGACGACATGAACGAGCGCCGGCGCCAGGTGTCTGATCAGGTCGTAGACACCGGGCGGTTCTCCGCGAAGGCGCACTTGGAGATACCGGCCCCCGGGAAGCCTCCCAAGCTCCAGCCCGAGCTCATCAGGCAAGTCACCCTTGCGAATCTCCACGCAGACGCGGTACTCGCGAATTGTCGCATCGAACGCGCCATAGAACTTCCGGCCGCGTAGCGAACCAAGCGCCTCCTCCAACTCACTCCAGCCTCGAGTGATCGCCGCCGGATCGTCTGCGACGCGCTTGAACATCACCGCCACCTGTTCCGCTGCACGAGCGCTTCCGGAAGCTCTGGCTGCGGGTCATGCACCGACCGGAACCTTAGAGACGCAACAGAGGTCGACCATGTCGCCACCACAACATCGCACGCGGACCACTCGCTCTGAACCATCACCCGTGCGCATGAGAGCGCCAATGCAAGATCGCACAGACGTCTTGATCGTGCCTCATGTCACCTTGTGGCGGAAGCGCGACATTCGTGTCCTCGTCGGATTACGTTTCAACGTTTTAGCGGTGATGGGGGTCGCGGGCCGGAGGTCGTTGCCCTGCTCCTGGCGGACCAGGTTTCAGTGCTCCTAACGGAGTCGCATCACGGCGGGTCCGGGCGCGCTACCGTGTCCGCGCACGCGAAAGGAGGCACAGCATGTGCGGATCGAAGTACGAGCGTGAGCAGTGGGAGCGCGACCGGCGAGAGGCCGAGCTCGAGGCCGAGCGGATCCACCTCGTCTCCGCACCGCACAAGGCAGCGGAGCCTGAGCCCGTCGTCGAGTTCGACGAGCGCGAACAAGAGCTCGTCCGCGGCTAGCTCGAACAACTCATGACCGTCGACGGCCGCCGCAAGCGGGCGGCCGTCGTTTAGCCGTGGGATCCACGGACATATGAGAGGGACGCCCGCAGCTGGTAGGGGCTGTCGCTCTTCCAACAAACAGCGACAGCAGCTCACAGTCGGTCGCCCTGCGGTCGACGCTCCCACGCTGCCTGACTGCGCTGAGCTTCCGCTTAACTTCCGGTTCTCTTCCGGGCACCAGGAGCTCAGCTTTCCAATGGTGCAGTCCCACGCTGCAGAGGCCGCCGCCAACTTCCGCTCAACGTGCGCTCCGGAGGCGGAAACGACGAGCGGCGCTAGCCCCGGCTAACCGAGAGCAACCATCCGCTCTATCGCGCCGCGGGCGCGCGCGGCGATCTCCGGCTCGACCGTTACGTCGAACTTCCAGTCGCGAAGCGAGTCGCGCAGCTTCTCGAGCGTGATCATCTTCATGTACTTGCAGAACGCCTTGCGGTTCACGGGCTCGAAGCGCTTGCCCGGCGCCTCCTTCTCGAGTCGGTGGATGATCCCGATCTCCGTCGCGACCATGAAGCGCGGCTTCGGGCTCTGCTTCGCGAAGTTGATCATCCCCTCCGTCGAGAGGATGTGCGTGCGCTCGTTGCCAAACGCCATCGCCTGCGACGCGCATCCGCATTCGGGATGGACGAGTAGCTCCGCGTCGGGGGCTTCCGCCTGCCAGCGCTCGATGTCCGCCGGCCTGATCCCCGCGTGCACGTGGCACTCACCCATCCAGATGTTCAGCTTGCGGCCCGTCACCTTCTCCAGCCACAGGCCCAGGTACAGGTCGGGCAGGAAGAGGATCTCGCGGTCGAGCGGAATCGCCTCGATCACCGCCTTTGCGTTCCCGGACGTGCAGCAGTAGTCGGTCTCCGCTTTCACCTCGGCCGTCGTGTTCACGTACGAGACGACGACTGCACCCGGGTTCTCCGCCTTCCACGTGCGCAGCTGCTCCGCCGTGATCGACGCGGCGAGCGAGCAGCCGGCATCGGGGTCGGGGATCAGCACCGTCTTCTCCGGCGAGAGGATCTTTGCGGTCTCGGCCATGAAGTGAACGCCGCAGAAGACGATCGCCTCCGCGTCGGTCGCCGCGGCCTGCCGCGACAGCCCGAGCGAGTCGCCCACGAAGTCGGCGACGTCCTGCACCTCGGGCACCTGGTAGTTGTGCGCGAGGATCACGGCGCCCCGCTCGAGCGCCAGGGCCCTAACCTCGTCGTGCATCGACGCGATCTGCGCGGTCGTCATTGAACCTCCATCGAGATGTCGAGGGAACGCGCGCTGTGTGTCAGCGCTCCGACGGAAATGAAGTCGACGCCCGTCGCGGCGATTGCGCGAACGGCTTCGAGTGTCACGCCGCCCGACGCCTCCGTCTTCGCGCGGCCGCCCGCGAGCAGCACGGCCTCGCACAGCTGCGACACCGACATGTTGTCGAGCAGGAGGAGGTCCGCGCGCGCCTCCAGCGCCTCGCGAACGTCCTCGAGCGTCTCGCACTCGACCTCTACGAGAACGCCCTGCCCCTGCGCGCGGCGTACAGCCTCGGTGACGGAGCCGGCGAGACGCAGGTGGTTGTCCTTGACCAGGATCCCGTCGTAGAGCCCGAAGCGGTGGTTCGTGCCGCCGCCGGCGCGTACCGCGAGCTTCTCGAGCGCGCGCAGGCCCGGCGTCGTCTTGCGCGTGTCGAGGATCGTCGCGCCGGTCCCGGCGATCGCGTCGACGTACGCGCGGGTGAGCGTCGCGATCCCGGACAGGCGGCCGACCAGGTTCAGCGCCGTGCGCTCGCCGCTCAGCAGCGCGCGGGCGTTGCCGGAGACACGCGCCACCTCGCCCTCCGCCTCGTCGCCGTCGTTCGCAAACCTTTCGAACACCACCGAAGAGTCCAGCTCACGGAACACCGACTCCGCAATTTCGAGTGCACAGACGACGCCGCGCTCCTTCAGCAGCAGCGACGCCTCGAGCCGGGCGTCCGCCGGCACGACCGACTCGCTCGTCAGGTCGCCGTCGCCGATGTCTTCTGCGAGGAACGCGCGCACGTCGAAGCCCGTCAGCTCCATGACTCCAGCTCCGGCCGGCGGCCTGGCCTGACGACGGTGTGCAGCCCGTCGAGCGCCGAATCCTCGTTGGGGAAGTCGGCACGAAAGTGCCCGCCGCGGCTCTCCTCACGCGCGAGCGCGCATCGCGCGACGAGCGAGGTGAGGAGATGCAGCGACCCGGCGAGGCGCGCGAGGCCGTCGCGCTCCCGCATGAGCCCGGCGTCGCGCCAGAGCGCCTCGCGCAGCTCCCGCGTCACGGGCGGCTGCTCGCGCGGCACCGGCGGATCGGCTTTGTGGCTCTGAGCCACTTGCTCCCGCAGCGCTGCGAGTGCCGAGCGGCGGCCGAAGACGAGACACTCGAGCATCGAGTTCGACGCGAGCCGGTTCGCGCCGTGCACGCCTGTGCACGCGCACTCGCCCGCGGCGTATAAGCCTTGTATGTCGGTCGCACCTTCGAGATCCGTGACGACGCCACCCGTCGTGTAGTGCGCCGCCGGCGCGACCGGCACGGGCTCCGACGGATCGAAGCCCGCCTCCACAAGGCGCTGCATCAGCGTCGGGAAGCGCGAGCGGTCGACCGGACGCAGGTCGAGCAGCGCCGTGCCGCGCGCGTCGATCGCGCGCGCGACCACGTCACGCGGTGCGAGCTCTTCGACGAACCGCTCGCCCTGCGAATCGAGCAGCAACGCGCCGTCGCCGCGCAACGCCTCCGAGAGCAGCAGCGACGATCCTGCGAGCGCGGTCGGATGGAACTGCACGAACTCGAGATCTGCGACCGACGCGCCGGCGCCGTATGCGAGCGCGATCCCCTCGCCGACCAAGCCCGCGGGATTCGTCGTCCGCTCCCACAGCGCCGCGTAGCCGCCGGTCGCGAGCAGCACCGCGCGTGCAGGGATCGCGCGGCGGTCGGTGACGAGGCCGACGCAACGCCCCTCTTCCGTCCACAGCTCGAGCGCGCGCTCGCCCTCGCTGACGTCGATGCGCGGGTGTCGCCCCACCTCCTCGGCCAGGACGCGCGAGATCTCCTTGCCGGTCGCCGCGCCGCCGACGCTGAACACCCGCCGCCGCGAGTGTCCGCCCTCGAGGCCGAGCTCCACGTCGAAGTCGACCCCGAGGTCGGCGAGGTCGACGATCCTCGCCTGCGCCTCTTCGGTGAGGACGCGTACAGCCGACTCGCGGCAGAGCCCGCGCCCGGCGCGCAGCGTGTCCTCCGCGTGCAGCTCGGGCGAGTCGTCCGGGCTGGAGGCGGCGGCAACGCCGCCCTGCGCGAGCCAGCTCGAGCTTGTGAGGACCGGCCCTTTCGAGAGGATGAGGACGCGCGCTTCGGCGCCCGCGCACAAGGCTCCGGAGAGGCCTGCAACCCCGCTGCCGACGACGATCAGGTCGTATTCGCGTCCCATCTCCGGTAAGTTTCCGACTCAGAGTTGAAAACCCACGGTCATTCTACCCGAGTTCGCGCCCCTGAGGCGAAAACGCCCACGCAGGTGACGCTCGCCGTCACGCCGCCACCTCGCCGCGAAGGTCGACGTGCGCGAGCTCTCCCACCTCGAGCAGCTCGGCACGTGGAGCGAACCCGCCCGACACCCGCGCCAGTGGCAGCTCGCCACCGCGTACCTCGGGCTCATCCCCCGCGACGTCGACCCCGTCGTGCCGTGGGACACCTCGTGGCACCCGGTCGATCGGCTGCCGCAGATGGCGTTCGACCACAGCGCGATCGTCCTCGCCGGGCGCGAGCGGCTGCGAGCGAAGCTCTCGTACACGAACCTCGGCTTCGCGCTTGCACCGCCGACCTTCACGATCTCGGAGCTCCGCGAGCTCTACGCGGCCGCGCTGGGGCACGAGGTGTCGGCGACAAACCTGCAGCGCATACTCGTGCGCCGTGCACTTCTCGAGGACACGGGTGAACGACGTGTGCCAGGCCCACACGGCGGACGACCGGCGACTGTCTTCCGCTTCCGCACGCAGGAGCTCGAGATCACCGACCAGTTCGCCGTGTTCCGCCCACCCGGACCCGCACGCGCCGCCTCGTAGGAAGAGCGCGCGAGAACGCCGAACGCTGGCTGAGGGAACACCCTGACGCGCGCTGTGGACCGTCCTTCGCGAAACAAGAACGAATTGTTGAAGATGACGAGATCGTCGGCGTTGATCGACTCAGATTGCGCCCAGCCTTTGTACGCATCGGACGAAAGCACTAGTCCGGTTTGCTCAGTTACCGACGTTCGGATGCGTTCGACGCGCGGATCCACGCCCATGCGAATCGATCCTTTGTCCTCGGGAGTTCCGACCTGTCAGGTTTGGATGATGCCTCGTGGCAACCCTAGCCGCTCATGGTGTGCCGGCATGGCGTGCCCTTCTTCGAGTATTGCGTCCTACGCGGCGCGCTCGGGGTGCCATCGGTCGCCACACTCACCACCGACCACAGGTGTCACCGTCGCAGTTCCAACAGAAGGCGACACGCGGCTGGAGAGCACCACCCCCGCGCCGAACGAGAAACGATGTGGAGTGCGGAGACTCAGGACTGACATACAGACCGACACGGTTTGCGGTCGGAACCGGAATTTGGCGCCCTACACTGGTTACGCTGCCTGAGGCATGTTCGTTCTCGTCGGCTCTGTTCTGCTTGCCATCTTTGTCGTGCCGGCACCCTGGGGGCAACTCCTGGTTGGTGGCGCGCTCCTGTGGGAGATCGCGGAGAAGCTGTTCTTGCTGCGTTACAGCAAGCGGATGCCGCCTGTGATTGGTCGCGAGGCGCTGATCGGCCTGCCGGTCACGGCCGTCTCGGCCTGTCTGCCTGAAGGCTGGGTGAAGCTTCGTGGCGAGCGATGGAAGGCGCGCTGCAGCGAGGGGGCCGGCGTCGGCGACTCGCTCGTCGTTGAGGCCGTCGAACAGATCACCCTGATCGTCGCTCAGCCGCCATCGAGTCCGACTCGCTGACGCGGCAAACGCTCCGTACGTCCCGCCGAATAGCGTCGGCTTGACCTCAACTGGCGCTGCGGTTGCCCCGACCCTCTCGGCCCTCAAGTCGTTCAGCGCGAGGGTCGATCTTCTAGTGGGGTCCGGGCGGCTCGCGGACAACGGGGGCTGGAGACAGCCCCGGGGAGATCGTGGGCGCTCGGGCCCCGCTTGCGCTCGTTCTCGCAAAGAGCGAAGATTTCGAGCGCGGCGGGCTGCGGCCAGGCGATCGTGGCTTCGGCTTCTCCCCCCGACGCGACGCGCCCAGGACGGCGGGACAGTCCCGCAAGCCTCACCCTCGCAACCCGCCGCCCCTTCTGATCCTGCGAGGATGTCGTCCGGGAGCAGGGCGTCGACGAGGCTCACGCCCGATCACGCATCCGGCCCGCGCGTGTGAGAGCCCGCGGCATGCGCGCTGAGTCGTCCCGTCGCCCCGAGGTGGCAACAAGCGCGTCTCTCCGGTGTCCGCCTACGAGTCTCAGCTCAGCTCGTGGACGTGGAGCTCGTCGAACCGGCTCCAAGATCGCGTTCGGGCCCGTGGGCTCCGGCGCACCGTTTCAGAGCGGGTGGGTGGTGTCGTGGCCGGCCGCGACCGAGCCGTCGCTCGCCGTGAAGTCGATTGTGGTGGTGAAAGTCGCGTTGCCGTTCGTTTCGTTCTGATTAGAGTCGTGGGATGAGGCGCCACCCCGCCCTGATCCCGCTCTCGCGCGACCATCACGATGGGCTCGTGCAGGCAGTGCGGCTGCGCCGTGCTGCCGCGGACGGAGATGCTTCGGCTCGGCTCGCGGCGGCCAGGGAATTCGTGGCGTTCTTCAGGAACGAGGAGCGTTTCCACCTTCGCGACGAGGAAGAAGAGCTCTTCCCGCTTTTGCTCAGGCACGTCCGGTCGCAGCCTGCTCTCCTCCGTGAGGCACGCGGCCAACACATGCAGCTGGAGGGGTTCGCTCGCACACTCGACATCGCCGTGGCGGCCGGCAGCGTCGATCGAGAGACGTTGGATGCGGCGGGGGGACTGCTTGAGGCACACATCCGGCTTGAGGAGCGACGGCTCTTTCCGCTGATCGAGGAACTCGTGCCAGAGAACGAGCTCCGCAGGCTCGCGCTCGCCAGCCGGGACGTGACCTGCGCCGCTCGGCGCCCGCCTCTCACGAGCTAAAGGATTGATGTGACTTGAAGTCCGCTCCTAGAACGGATTTCGTTACACGTGCGCGCGCGAATACCAGATCCCAAGCCGCCTCGCAACCAGAAGGCCAAACGCGTCTCAAGCAAAGCCGGAAGCGTCTTTTACAACGGTCATCCACTTGCCGTCACGGCCGAGGAGCCGGCGACCGTCCTAATCTTCGATGCGCCCCCGGGTTTCGGCGCGCAGGGCCAGCGCGCGACCCGCGACCTGGCGTCCGAACGTCGCCGTCGAGTGATCAAAGCCATTGGGACAGCGTGTCGCAGTTCCGACAAACTGCGACAGCTAGGAGTTGAAGCGGCGTCTTTCTCAAACAGCGATTTCTGTGGTGATCGAGGGCAGGCCGAGCTGTGTGGGCGGCGGCTGGTGGTCGGTCAACGGATGGTGAAGAGGATCGTCAGGCCGAGACGAACGTGTGTGTCGGATACACCTCCGGCTCGCCTTGGACGCCGATGTCCTTAAGGATTGGGATAAGAGTTTCGCCGAACCGGCGGAATGCATCCTCGGACTCCCAGACGTCGACGACACGGAAGCCATTCGGACCTTGCCCGGCGATGTGAGCGAGAAGCCCTTCGACGGGCCAGTCGGCGGGCGATTCCACGCGTGTCTTGCCACCGGTGAGTTTGCGGACAGATTCTTCGTACTGCGCTTGCGTCGCACCTTCGAAAACACCCACGATTGCCACGCCTAACCTCCTAACGTCAGCAAAAGACGGGCAGTCAGCATACGGGCACCGGCGCCGGACTCAAATGGCTAGGGCCGAGAGACGTCGATTTCAGGACGTCCCTCGAACGACTAGACGGGGCCGCGGCCCCCCTCTTGGCCGGGAGTGATCGGCTGCGCAAGCGTGCTCTCACCTGAGCACCTTCTTTGCGGCTCAACATGACACCTCGACTTTTTGTCGCTTTCCGCCAAAACGCGAGAGTGACCCACTCGAGGCACGTCACCTAGAAAGCGGCGATGGAGGTAAATGGCGTCAGAGGGGGTTATCGCCCTCGCCTCACTCGGACGCTGTTAACACGATCGGAAGCGTCCCGCGAGTCGCTCCCACCGCTCAGTGTGTGTCGGGAACCGGTTTCATGGTTTCGCACCAACAGGCTGGGGATCGTCCTGAAAGCAGGGATACGTTTAAGCGTTTCACGGCGATGTGCTGCGACACGCCTCAAGCGGCTGCCCAGAGTCTCGTGTCCAGAGCATTTCCCGGATGGTGGCGGAACATTGCAAGTGTCATCGTCGCGGGGCGGATTCCGGGTTACGGTACGACCAGGCCCATGGATTCGACGCACCGCGAGGAGAGGAAGCTCGTCAGCGTCGTCTTCGTCGACCTTGTCGGCTTCACGGCACGCGCGGAGCTGACCGACCCCGAGGATGTCCGTGCGCTTCAGCGGGAGTACTTCGGGCGCGCCCGGCGTGAAGTGGAGCGTTTCGGCGGCACGCTGGAGAAGTTCGCGGGCGACGCGGTGATGGCGGTCTTCGGGGCGCCCCTCACGCACGAGGACGACGCCGAGCGCGCGGTGCGCGCGGCGGTCGCGATCGTCGACGCGGTCGGGCGCATGGAAGGGGAGGGGGGATCGGCCGGGCTCGCGGCGTGGCGACGGGTGAGGCGATCGTCGACCTCGGCGCCCGTCCGGTCTCGGGCGAGAGCATGGTCACGGGCGACGTGGTGAACACCGCCGCCCGGCTCCAGCAGCTCGCCCCGCCCGAAGGCGTCGTGGTAGGCGAGGCGACCCATCGCGCGACGAAGGACCTCTTTGACTACGACGCGCTCGCTCCCGCTGTGGTGAAGGGCAAGGCCGCGCCCGTCCCCGTGTGGACTGTGCGCGGTGTGCGCGAGGCGGCGGAGGCCCATCCGGCGACGCCGTTCATCGGTCGTGACGCTGACCTCGCGCTACTCGAGCACGCCCTGACTCGGACGCTGCGTGAGCGCTCGCCTCAGCTTGTGACCGTCGCCGGGGAGCCGGGCGTCGGCAAGACGCGGCTCATCGCCGAGCTTCGCGCGGCCGCCGCGACGCAGGAGGGACTGGTCTGGCGCCACGGGCGCTGCCTCCCTTATGGCGAGGGCATCACCTTCTGGGCGCTCGGCGAGGTCGTCAAGGAGCACTGTGGGATCCTCACGTCCGACGGAGCGGACGAGGCGGCGGCGAAGCTCATGGCGGCTGTCGAGGCTGTCGTACCGGATCGCGCCGAACAGGAGTGGCTCGCCGCCGCTCTCGCGCCGTTGATCGGAGCTCCAACGCCTGCAGGCGTCGGCTTGGACGAGCGGACCGAGACGGCGTTCACGGCTTGGCGTCGCTTTCTCGAGCTCGTAGCGGCCGCGGGACCCCTCGCGCTCGTGCTTGAGGACCTGCACTGGGCGGACGACGCCCTGCTCGCGTTCGTCGAGCACGTCGTCGACTGGGCGACGGGCGTGCCGCTGCTCGTGGTCGTGACGGCGCGACCAGAGCTGTACGAACGGCGGCCCGACTGGGGCGGCGGCAAGCGCAACTCGACGACGGTCAACCTGTCGCCGCTGAGTGCTGCCGAGACGGCGCAATTGCTGTCGGTGCTCCTCGCCGCCGCCGTGCTCCCGGCGGAGACGGAGGCGGCGCTCCTTGAACGCGCGGGCGGGAACCCCCTCTACGCGGAGGAATTCGCCCGCATGCTCACCGACCGCGGCATCCTCCGGCGCCGAAACGGCGGCGCCGTGATCGCACCGGGCGCGAACATCGAGGTGCCCGAGACGATCCAGGCCCTCATCGCTGCGCGACTGGACACACTCTCGCCCAAGCGGAAGGGCCTCCTCCACGACGCTTCCGTCATGGGCAAGGTGTTCTGGTCCGGCGCGCTCGCCGCGATGGGAGGCCGACACGAGCACGATGTCCGCGACGGGCTTCACGAGCTGGCCAGGAAGGAGCTCGTCTCCCCGGCGCGGACCTCCTCGGTGGCCGGCGAGGCGGAGTACTCCTTCTGGCACGTGCTCGTCCGAGACGTGGCGTACGGGCAGATTCCGCGGGCCGAGCGGGCGCGAAGGCACGTGGCCGCCGCGAGCTGGATCGAGCAGGTTGGCGAGCGCGTGACCGACCGGGCCGAGCTGCTGGCCTACCACTACGTCAGCGCTCTCGAGCTGAGCCGGGCCACCGGGGCGGACACGACCCGACTGGAGCCGCTCGCGCGCCGCTTCCTCGTGCTCGCGGGTGAGCGAGCGCTTCAGCTCGACGTCGGCCGCGCGCGCGTCTACTACCGACAGGCACTGGACCTGCTCGCGCCCGACGATCCCGAGCGACCGCGTCTGCTCGCGCGGACGGCCGAGGCCGATTGGCTGGCCGGCCGCCTCCCCGAGGCGGAGCGTGCCTACACGGAGGTGATCGCCGGCTTTCGAGCGCAGGGCGACGTCCTCGGTGCCGGCGAGGCGATGGTCGCCCTCGTCGCGTCGCTGCGCGACCGCGGTGAGACCCAGCGGGCGCGCGAGCTGCTCGGCGAGGCCCTCGAGCTGCTCGAGCGGGAGCCGCCCGGTAAGGAGCTTGCGCTCGCCTACCTGCACGTCGCACGCGACGATGCCGTCGCGGGACGCGCAGGAGCCGCGATCGAGTCGTCGCAGCGCGCGCTCGAGCTCGCCGAGCGCCTCGGCCTGCAGGACCACGTCGCCCGCTCTCTCCAGTTCCGCGCCGGAGGCCGGGTCTACACAGGCGATCTTGGTGGCGTGGAAGACCTGCGGCGTTCGCTCAAGCTCAGCCTCGAGCTCGGGCTCGGGTACTACACGGTGAACGCGTACGGCAACCTCGCAGAGCAGGTCTGGCGAATCGACGGCCCGGCACCCGCCTGGGAGCTCTACCGCGATGGTGTGGCCTTCGGGTCGCGGCGGGGAATCGCCTTCAAGACGCGCTGGATTCAGGCGGAGAGCCTGTGGGCGCTGTACGACCTCGGCCGCTGGGAGGAATTGATCGCAAGCGCCGACGAGATCCTCGCCTGGGACGACGCCTACGGCGGCAGCCAGATCGGCATCTTTGCGCTCTCGTACCGCGCACGAGTGCTCGCGGCTCGGGGCCGCCTCGCCGAGGCCGTCGCCGACCAGGGGCGCTTCCTCCCCGCCGCGCGCGCGAGCGGTGATCGGCAGGTGCTCGTCCCTGCGCTGGTTATCGCCGCGGTCACCGAGTTGGCACGAGGCGCGACCTCGACGGCGCACGCTTTGCTCGCCGAGTACGACGAAGCAACGCGCGGCTACGAGGCTTGGCGCGCTCACGAGCTCCCCCACGCCGCGCGCGTGGCCGTCGCTGTGGGGGCCGAAGCGCTCGTCGAGGCTGCTGTGGCGGAGGCGAACCAGTGGCTACCGCGGGACCGCTGCTGCGTCGCGACGGCGCAGGCCGTCCTCGCGGAGGCAGAGGGACGGGTGGACGAGGCGGCCGTCTTCTACCGCCAGGCGGCGGATGCCTGGCAACACTTCGGAGGTGCGGTCGAGCTGGCCCATGCACTGCTTGGCGCCGGCCGCTGCGTCAGGTCCGCCGCCGGGGCGGGCGAGGCGGTGCAGCTCCTGGAGACAGCGCGCCGCGCGTTCGCCGCCCTCGGCGCGGAGCCGCGCGTCGCCGAGGCAGAGGCATTGCTCGCGGCTGTGACTGCCGACACCCATCGAGGCGTCTGACCCTCTCGTCGAATAGGGGGAGGCACCCATCGATCACTGACTGCTCGTAGCCGTACTCGGCAACGACGTCGCGGACGCGGCCACGGTCGCGGGGGAACCGTGAAGAGGGGCAGCGACGCTCGCTCGTCGGCGGGGGCGTGCCGCCGCGAAGACCGCTTCCGAAGCGCCACCTCTGCCACAGGGTGCCGGGGACTGTGGCGTTTTGGCGGGAAGGCGACGTCTTTGATGGCTGCGGGTCTATCGGGGTACCCCTGGGGCGACACTGCCAATGGGACCGCGTACGCTGACTTGTCGGCTTTCAGTGAATGGCGCGAAGCCGCGGTGCCGGGTCTGGCTGTTTCTTCGGTGTCGCGAGTGGTAGGGCGAAAGCGACGCGCGTGCCGCCGGTGGCGCGATTTTCGGCCCAGATCTGGCCGCCTTGCGCCTCGACGAGACCCTGGGCGATCGCGAGTCCGAGCCCGGAGCCGCCCGTTGCGCGTGTGCGGGAATCGTCGCCGCGCCAGAAACGGTCGAACATCCGCCGCGTCGCGGTCGCTGTCAATCCTTCGCCGCTGTCGTCGACTGCGACGACGATGCGGTCGTGCTGCGGCTCGACGACGACGGCCACGGTCCCGTCACTGGGCGTGTGGCGGAGGGCGTTGGTGAGCAGGTTGAGGAGGACACGCTCGACTTTCTCCGGCGCCATCCACACCTGCGGGACGCTCGGGTCGACCCGTGTTTCGAGGCGGACGTTTCGTGCTCGCGCCTCCGCGTCGAGCGAGCGGGCGCATAAGCTGACGACGCTTTCCAGGGACGCCTCGCGGATTTCGAGCGTGAGGGCGCCGGCGTCGATGCGTGCCAGCTCGAAGAGGTCGTCGACGAGCGTCGAGAGTGCCTGCACTTGCTCGCCGATCGCCGGCAGGTATTCCGTTGGTTCGGCGAGTCCGTCTTCGAGCGCTTCGAGCATCGCGCGCAGCGACGCGAGCGGCGTGCGCAGGTCATGGCTAGCCCACGCGACGAGCTGCCTGCGCGCGTCGAACAGTTCCTCGATGCTGGCCGCCATCTCGTTGAACGAGCGTCGCCGCCGGCGAGCCGTCCGGAGGCGCCACGCAGGCGCTCGAGCGGTTTGAGGATCCAGCGTCCGAGCAGGACCGCGCCGATCACCGCCGAGAGCGCCGCCGCGGCCGAGACGGTGAGGATCTTGACGTCGTCGTGCATGTGGAACATCACCCAGCCGGAGGCGAGCACCGCTGCCAGTGGCAGGACAACGGCGAACAGGGCGAGCCCAGCCAGTTGCAGGCGCACGGACGGGAGCAGGCGCAGGGCGGCGGCCGCGCCCACGCCGGCGGCGAGCGTTGCCAATCCGAGGATGAGTGCGACCTCGATCACGCGCGGAACCGGTAGCCGATGCCCCAGATCGTCTCGAGCAGCTGCGGCCGGGACGGGTCGCGCTCGATCTTTTCGCGCAGGCGGCGAATGTGCACGGTGACGGTGCCGGTGTCGAACGCGGCCGTGTACCCCCAGACGCGGTCCATCAGCTGGTCGCGCGAGAAGACGCGGTTCGGATTGGAAGTGAGGAACCAGAGCAGGTCGAACTCCTTGACGGTCAGCTGGAGCAGCCGGCCGTTACGGTGCACCCCGCGGGTGAGGGCGTTGAGCGTCAGCCCGCCGAGCTCGATCAGCTCGGCCGGGGGGACGGTCGCGTTCGCGCGGCGAAGCACGGTCTTCACGCGGGTGGCCAACTCGCGTGGCGAGAACGGCTTGGTCACGTAGTCGTCGGCGCCGAGCTCAAGCCCGACGATGCGGTCGGCCTCCTCCCCGCGCGCGGTCAGCAGGATCACCGGCAGATCGGAGTTCGCCCGGATCCAGCGGCAGAGCGAGAGACCGTCGGTTCCCGGCAGCATCACGTCGAGCACAACCAGGCTCGGGCTTGCTCGCGCGAGCAGCATTTTAGCCTCGTCGCCGTCGCCGGCGGTAAGCGTGCGGAAGCCGTCCCGCTCGAGGTAACGAACAACGACGTCGCGGACGAGCGGCTCGTCGTCGACGACGAGAATCGTGCTCATCGTCTCATTGTCGTCAGTTTCCGTCGGCGGCCGCGCTAGAGGGGCGAGAGCTCGTCGACGGTGCCGCGGGCTGCCGCTCTCGCTGCGGTTCTGTGTCCGCCCATTTGGGGTGGTGCGCGCGTGCCCAGTCTTCGCGGACAGCTCCGAGCGTCATCCCGCGCAGGGCGTGCCGGGTTGTCCGGTGGATGAGCGACAGATAGAGATGGCCAGCGACGATCACCACCGATATGTACATGAGCGCGTCGTGGAGGAAAACGGTGCCGGCCAAACGGAAGCTGGTGTTGCGTTCCCCGTACCAGAGCAAAAGGCCGGAAACGAAGAACAGGGTGGCGAAAGCGGCCGTGAGGATCGCGTTCACTTTCTGGCCCGCGTTGAAACGCCCCTGCGGAACGTCCACCCGGCCGACGAGGAAGCGGCGGTCGTCGCGGTCGAACAGGTCGATCTCGCGGACGGTTTGGGCGAGAGCGCGACGGTTACCGACCGCGACGATCAAGAGGATCGCGCCCGCCCACGAGACGCCGGTCAAGAAATGGATGTCCTTCAACAACGGCCGCCTCCCGACCGCGACCGACAGCGGCGGCAAATAGAGCACAAGGCCGGAGCCGAGCAGGACGAAGAACGCGGCCGCGTGCACCCAATGCAACAGCCGCTCCGTCCGCGTGAACCGCTGCACATAGCGGCGGCCCGTTCCTCCTGTAGGCGCTTTAGCCATAGCCGTTCGAGTGTCCGAGCCAAGCGTTTCTGTCGTAGCCGCGCTGCTCCCAGTACCCAGACCCCGGCCTGGCGACCAGCTCGATCCGCGCCACCCACTTGACGTTCTTGTACCCGTACATCTCCGGGATCACGACCCGCACCGGGGCGCCGTGCTCGCGCCGAAGCGGCTTCCCGTCCATCTCGTAGGCGAGCATCACATCCGCAAGCGCCACCTGGCGCAGCTCGAGGTAATCGTCGTAGGGCTTCTCCGCGGAGACAAAGTGCAGCGCCGCCGCCCCCGGCAACGGCCGCGCACGCGCGAGCAGGTCGTGGAAGCGGACGCCGCCCCAACGGACGTTGTTCACGATCCAACCAGTTACACAGTGGAACGTCGACACCTGCTCGACCTTCGGCAACGCCAGCAGCTCCGGGTAAGAGAGCACGAAGGGCCGCTCAACCAAACCGTCCACCCGCAGACGCCAACTGGCTCGGTCGAACGACGGCATCGTGTCCGCGACCGTGTAGATCCGCCAGCCGCCCGAGGGGATCAACCTGGTCAGCCCGGTCGCGTCCGCGATCGGGCTCGTCACCCTGCTCGTCAGCCGCGAGAGCGCCTTCCCATAAAACAGCGTCGCAACACCCGCACCAACCACGCCGACGAAGCCGGCGCGGCCGAGCCGACGCGCACCCAGATTCTCACGCGGCGACTCGCGCCGACCCCGCTCAGGGCCGACAGTCATCCGTCCGCTCGTTCCTGCTCGTGTGTGATCAAGGATTCATCTACATGTGGGCCATGCCGGCGAACAGCTTGCCGCGCAGCTCGCCCGGATGCCCCTTTGTGTCGACGAACACCCAGTACGCGCCCGGCAACGACTCGAGATGCTCAAGCGTCATCGTCGACGCGCTCGTGCAGCCCTTCTTCGCATACGACTTGCCCAGCCGAACGACGACCACGCCTTTCGCACCCTTATGGATCGACGCGCCCGTGATCCCCTTCGTCATCGGCAGATCGAACGTCCAACACAAACGCCCCTTCGCCGCCTGAGACCGGAGATTCACTACCCCATGCTCACCCATGCCCGCCAGCCGAGCCCCCAACTCCGGGTGCATGGCCGCGCTCGCAGCGAACGCCGCCGGAACAACCAGCAGCGCCAATCCCGCCCCCACACCCACAACAGCACGCAACCCAACTCGCCTCAACCGCATCACTCACCCCGCTTCTCGATGACCGTCAAGACGATGCCCGCCCCAAGCCCGCAACACCATTACGAAACGATTAAATGAACACCATTACGAAACGATTAAATGCTCGTCCCGATCGCGGTTGAGGCTGGCTCGATCTGCCCGTGTGGGGTGCCAAAACTCGCGTCGCTCCTGCAAATCGGCGACTTCTCGCCGTCTGAACCGAGCTTTGACACCCCACAGGCGGACGATCCGCATGCCCGTGCATATGGTCGAGAGGTTGAGCAATGTCGTGCGCGTCGAGCGTCAGCTCGTCCAGCAACTGGCGCGCGAGCCACGAGCGGAGGAGATCGCGGCCGAGCTCGCGATCACGAGCGACGAGGTGCGGGAGGTCCGGCGGATGGCGAAGCTTCCCGTCTCGCTCGAGAAGCCGATCGGCGAGCAGGAGGACGCGAAGCTCGCTGACTTTCTCGAAGATGAGCTGGCCGAGTCGCCTTTCGAGGAGGCCGCCGTCTCGCTGCTATGCACCGAGATCGAGCACGCGCTGTCCGCGCTGCCCGCGCGCGAGCGCCAGGTAATCGAGCTCCGCTTCGGCCCCGATGGCGGTCAACCACAGACGCTCGAAGAGATAGGGAACGCCCTCGGTGTCACCCGCGAGCGGATCCGCCAGATCGAGAACACCACGCTCAAGGTCCTCGCGTCGCTGCCCGAAGCGCAAGGCCTCAAGGGCCGCAGCTAACCCGCAGTCGCGGTGATTGCGCGGGTCGTGTGGCGGCAGGTACTCGCCGACGACCGAATGTCCCTGCTCGTCATGGAAGCCGAGTTCGGACGCCCCTTGCTCCTCACGACCGCTTGCGGCGAGTGAGCTCCGACGCTGTTACCGTCCGACACGTGCGTGTGCAAGCTACGCCCGAGGCGGTCCGGCTCGTCCAGGAGCAGGGGGGACAGCTGTACGTGTGGGCAAAGAGATCGCGCTGCTGCCACGGCTCGCTCACCTTCCTCGAGACGTCGAGCGAGCCTTGCGAGAGGCCGTTCCGTCGCGTCGACGCCGACGGGATCGAGCTCTACCTCGACCAGAGCCTCGGCAACCCCGAGGAGCTCGTGATCGAGGCGAAGGGACGTCGGCGTAAGCACCTGCACGCGTACTGGGACGGCTGCGCGTACGTCGTCTAGCCGTGGCGTGTAGCCGCGCCCGCGGGAAGGCAGACGAGCAACAACGGAAGCGTCTGGGCAAAAGCCGACGAGCCCGGCCTTCGGCTTCGATCAACGCCAAGCGGAGGTAGGCGGGCAGCGATCGTCTGCTTCAGGGCGTTGAATGTGCTACGCCGCCGGCCCCTTCGGGCGGCACGAGCCTCTGGGGTTTCAACTCTGATTTCGTGCCGGGAATGGCTCGTTCCCCAGGCGGAACCGTAGTTTTGAAACCCCTCACGCTGAACGTATGGGTGCACAAAGACTCGATCGGCCTGTAAATCCGTCGGCTCAGCGGTATGGAACCGAATCTTGGTTGAAGGGTGTCAAAACTCCGATTCCAGGTTCGAACCGCGGTTTTGGCGCTTCTTACGGTAGTGCGACCTGACTCGGGCTGTTCGCGCCCGCTCCGTTTGTTCGGTCGCGTCTCACCTTCTTTTAGTTCGCGCGAGCGCGCGCATACCAGAAACCGCCTAACGGCGTTCCCAAGAACCGTGTGGGGTGCGTAAACTCGGTCTTGCCTGCAAATCGGATGTTTTGTGACGTGCGACGGAATTTACGCACCCCACAGCTTCATGCAGCCATTACAGCGCACGCGCCTGTGGTGTCACGAAGAGGCGGTGCGGACGCTTCGCGTCATGTCCGCGCGCGACTAATAGCTGCGGGGCGCCGGCATTTTCGCCGCGACGCGGCAGGCGAGCGCGAGATTCGGCGAGGGAAGCGCGGAGCCGCAGGATCAGGTGGCCGACCGCTGCTGACGCCTTGACTTGTGCCGCTTGATCTCGATCGTCGGGTTCATCGTCTCGATCCGGATCAGGAAGTCCTCGAAGTCCGCCAAACCACACGTCCACAGCCTGCTGCGGTCGCGCTCACACGTCCTGGTAGACGGTCACGAGCTCGGTGTAGAACTCGAGCGCGGCTCGACCTTGTTCGT
>WNFC01002351.1_pt1 | contig 20332 bp, 22 predicted proteins | sample 5400541 | NCBI WGS metagenome assembly WNFC01 (sample SAMN13153342, study PRJNA577476) | soil metagenome | isolation source: 120 cm saprolite under Douglas fir tree site 2 hole 2 replicate 1 | place: USA:California | collected 2015-04-18
CGGGCGGCTCATCCGGGAAAAGGGCGTCGATGTCTTCCTGCGCGCCGCGTCGCTCGTCGCTGGCGTCGTCCCGGAGGCCCGCTTTGTCGTCATCGGCGACGGGCGGCTCCGCGGGGAGCTGGAGGCGCTGGCGGGCGACCTGGGACTGCTCGAGGAGAAGGTGCGGTTCCTGGGCTTCCGTGACGATGCCGCCGACCTCATCGCCGCGCTCGATATCCTGGCCGTGCCCTCGCGCAGCGACGGCACGCCCCTGGTCGTGGGTGAGGCGATGATCGCCGGGGTTCCGGTCGTGGTGAGCCGCGTCGGCGGGCTCCCGGACCAGGTGACCCACCGACGGAGCGGGCTGGTAGTCGATCCGGAGGACCCGGAGGGACTGGCGGCAGCGCTCGTGTCGCTGCTACTGGCTCCTGACGAAGCGCGGCAGCTCGGCGAGGCTGGTCGCGCATACGCGGCCCGCTTCCCGCACGCAGCGTTCGTCGACCGGATGGAGGAGCTGTACAGCGAGGCGCACCAGCCAGCCGCAGCACCGGCTCACGGCCGTGCCTCATCCCTTTCCGCCCGACCGCGGCCTGCCTCGGCGGCGGCTGCCGAAGCCGGGGACACCGGCGCGCAGAACAACCTAGGGCTGCTCGCCGCCGTGCCGGACCCGCCGGAGCGGGCCGAGGCCCGCACCTGGCGGACCCAGGAGGCCGAAGCCGGGCCCGCTGACGCACCTGAGCTGCTAGAGCAGTTCGAAGATGATTGAGTGGCCGGGTCAGCTGGTTCGCGTGGCCTCCGCATTTTGGGATTGCTGACCACACATCGAACCACCAGCAGCCCCGTATCGCGTGAACGAAGGACGACCGCCTTGCCTTCCCGAAGCCACGCCACCGTGGCGTAGAACAGTGCCCTGGGGCCGTCCCCGGTCGTCCACGCCTCGTCATCCAGCCACTGCACCAGGCCCGCCTCAGCCGAGGCGAACGAGGCGCAGCCGTCCACCTCGGCGATCTTCCGCTGATGCTCCAGCCGGGTCTTGTCCCGCTCGGTGTAGCGCTTCACACACGACGGATCAGCCACCCCGAGCTGCGCTGCGACATAGTCCAGCACCACCAGCGGCACACCCAGCGGATCGCCCAGGAACGCCCCCACATGACGAACCGTGACCAGCTGCAGCGCGAACCCGAGCCGGTCGTGATCACCACGCCGCGTCGCGACAAGATCCCGGTCCGCATCGTCAAGAAGAAGAACCGCTCCAGCACCGCCTGATCCGGAGGATCAGCCGCGTACCGGCCATACGTCGCGAGTCGCTCATCCGTCAGGAATCTGGCCAGGCATCGCCGCAAACTATGACCGACCCGCCAGTAACCAACCCACAGCAATCAAACCGTTACAGCGCCTGACCCTGGACGCTCGGGTGCGCTGGTTGGCGATATTTCCGCACCCGGGCGCTCGCTATAGCCACTGAGCGTTCGGTTGCTCCTCAAGGCCCGCGTCATGCCGGCATCGCGTGGCGCTGAACGGCTAGGGTCATGGGCTGTGGATCAGGACGGGGTCGCCGATGCCGCGGAACGACTGGGTGCGCGGGGGCTGCTGGGGAAGGCCGCCTGCGCCGCGCGCGCCGGGCTGCCGTGGCTGCTGTGCCGGCGCCGTACGGTGCGGGGGGTCGCCGCCTACTTCGGTCTGATCACCGACGATGGGCGGTTGTTCTTCGGCGACAGTTTTCATTTCGGGTTCTTTCCCGGCGGCTGGCAGACCCTCGCGCAGGCACTGGATGCCCACACCGACCTGGTCTGCGAGCTGGCCGGGATCCGGCCGGGGATGCGGGTGCTGGACGTGGGCTGCGGTATCGGCGAGCCGGCGCGGCGGATCGCCTCCCGTATCGACTGCGAGGTCGTCGGATTGAACATCAGCCGTGAGCAGGTCCGTCAGGGCCGCGAGCTGATCGCCCGGGCCGGGCTTGCCGCACGGGTGGACATCCGCCACGGCAACGTGCTGCACATGCCCTTGCCCGACGGCGGCTTTGACGCGGCGATCTGCCTGGAGGCCGGCGGCGATATCTGCGTGCGCGCGGCGGACAAGCCGCAGCTGCTCGCGGAGCTGCGCCGGGTGCTGCGCCCAGGCGGGCAGGTCGGTTTCAGCGACCTGGTGTTCACCCGGCTGCCGACCGCAGCCGAGGACCGGGCGCTGCGCGCGCTGCTCTACCACTCGGGCCGGGAGCTGCTGACCGACTGGCCGGGCCTGTTCGCCGCCGCCGGGTTCCAGCTGGGAACGGTGTGCGACATCCAGGCGCAGACGCTGCCGACGTGGCAACACGTCCAGGCAGCGTACCGTCAGCACGCGGAGCAGGTACAGGCGCGCTACGGCCGGCGGCTCGGCCTTGGCATCGCCCGCCGTATCGACCGGCAGGTCGCCCAGGTCGCCGCTGCGATCAGACGCTGCGGCAGCTACCCGGCGCTCAGCGCGACAGCGCCCGGCACGCTGCCGACGTCCCTTCGGCCCGTGCGCTCACATCAGCACGAACCCGAACCAGTATCCCCGCACCTAAGATGGCGGCCATCACGGCGATCGGGGTGCCGGTAACAATCGAGCCGTCAGCACCGCTACCTGTTATCTGAACTTCGGGGCGTCGCCACAGTTCAGAAAGCTGAGCGGCCACACCCGTAGGCCACGATGCTGACCAGAACGTCGGTGATCGGCCGGTCGCGTCGGCCGTGACCGCAGGCTGAACGCAACAGAAAGCGGACATAGGTGCCGAACCGCGCAAATACCTTTCTCCTCGTTACCGCTTGTTGGCATCAGTCTCGGCTACGGCTGAGTGACCGCTCTGGCAGCCGTAGTCATCCCCGCCTTGGCCGACGGTGAGGTGACAGGCCGCCCGATGCGGGGAACAACGGCTGACCTGCCGGCCAGCGCTGCGCGACCGGCCAGGCGCGTTATCGGCAGGGTTCCACGGCCTTCACGGCTGATCACCGGGGCGACGAACCCTCACACAGCCGCCGCTGGGTGGGGTGCCGCTAACAACGGACCCGTCAGCACCGCTACGGCGTCCAGTTTCCTGAACGCGGCTGGCACGATGGGCGGGTGACGATCAGCGAGCGGATCGAGGCGGGCCGGCGGGAACGGCGAGTCCTGTAGGCCTCCCGGCAGCTTCCAGCGCAGAAACAACGATTAGCCCGGCAGGTAGGCGCATCCGAACGGTGGTTGGCGATATCTCCCCACGCGGCGTCCCGCTACCGCCAATGAGCGTTCGGTTGTTCCCGATGGGCCGCGTCGGCCGGGCTGTCCCGTGCCGGGCCGGCTGGTGCGGCAGTATTGGCTCAGCCCTGTGTCCGGCAGCGTAAGCGCGGCCGGGCCTTGCGGACGGAAAGGCGGCCCGTGCTGCGACTGGCAGACTGGTGGATTTGGGATTTCTGGTTCGCTGATGACGGCGGCGCCTATCACGTGTTCTTTCTCGAGGCCCTGCGTTCACTCGGCGACCCCGAGTTGCGGCACCTCAACGTCGCCATCGGCCACGCCACCTCCAAGGACCTGGTGCACTGGACCGCGGCCGCGGACGTGCTGGCCCCGGCGGCGAGCCCGGCGTTTGACGACGTCGCCACCTGGACCGGCTCGGTGATCCGCAGCCCGGACGGCACCTGGTTCATGTTCTATACCGGCGGCACGAACACCCGGCTAGGCGTCAAGCAGCGCATCGGCGTGGCCACCTCCACCGACCTGTACACCTGGCACCGGCATCCCGCCTCGCCCGTGGTCGAGTGCGACCGCCGCTGGTACGAGCTGCTCGGCCCGGGACGAGATGAGGCGTGGCGTGACCCGTGGGTGTTCCCCGACCCCGGCGGGGACGGCTGGCACATGCTCCTGACGGCCAGGTCAAGGGACGGCGCAGCGCGACAGCGGGGCGTCCTCGGGCATGCCCGTTCGGCGGACCTGGTGCGGTGGCAGGTCCAGCCCCCGCTCAGCCGGCCCGATACGGGCTTCTGGCACCTGGAGGTGCCGCAGGTCGAAGTGGTGGCCGGCCGCCCGGTCCTGATCTTCTCCTGCATGCCCGCGCAGCTCGCCGAGGAACGACGCGGCGTTAGCGGGCCGGGCGCCATCTGGTGCGTTCCGGGCGACTCCGTGCTCGGTCCGTTCGACACCCGCCGTGCCGTCCCGTTGACCGGCGAGGACCTGTACAGCGGGCGGCTTATCCGCGACCGGGCCGGGCAGTGGGTCATGCTCGCCTTCCGTAACCTGGCGGCAGGCGGCTTTGTCGGGGAGATCAGCGATCCGATGCCGGTGCGCTGGGCCGCGGACGGCTCCGCCCTGGTCGCCGGGCCGGAGTAGCCAGCTGTCGCGGCGGTGGAGTGAGTGCCCGGCGATCAGATCCGGTCGTGGCCTTCTATTCGGAAGCCTCGGTCCCGGCCTGCACTTCGTCCAGCGCCGCGGACAGGGCGCGCAGCGTAGCCACCGCGCCGGCCAGGGTTTCCTCGCCGAGGACCGCCGTCAGCCGACGGGCCGCCGCCGCGTGCGCCGGGTCGATCCGGCCGATCGCGGCGCTCCCCTCGCGGGTCGGGGTGAGCAGCTTGGCCCGGCGGTGCGCCGGGTTGTCGCGGTACTCGGCCAGGCCGCGCTCGACCAGGATGTCCGCGACGCGCTGGACGCTCTGCCGGGCCAGGCCCATCTCCCGGGCGATGCCGGCCACCGGCAGCGGCTCGCGGAGCACCGCGCCGAGCACCTGCCACCACGCCGCGGTCAGGCCGGCCGGGCCGGCCAGTTCCTCGGCGAGCGCGAGGAACTGGCCGTTTAGCTTGAACGTGGTGATCGAGGCCGCAGACAGCAGGTCCTGCTCGCGGCGGGTCACGCGGGCCCGCCCAGGCCGGCACCGCCCGGGCCGACACCGCTCATGCCGACATCAGCTCGAAGAAACCGGCCGGATCACGGTCTCCGTAGAGCTTGAACCAGGACGCGGCGATTCCTGGCTCGTAAATCCGCAGTCGGCCGAAGATCGCCTGCGCAAAGTGCACGGGCGCCACGCCACTGGCGGTGATCAGGTCCCCGTCGACCACCACGGGCTCGGCGACGAACCGGTCGCCGCCGGCGTATCCGCTGTACGCGAGATATTCGGCGGCGTTGCTCGTGTGCGCGCGATCGTCAAGCAGCCCCTCGAGCGCGAGCCCGAAGGTCGCGCCGCAGATCGCCGCGACTGGCACCCCGGCCGCGAGGAACCGCCGGGCCGCCGCGCGAAAGCCGGCCATCGATTCCTCGGCCCACAGGTCGCCGCCCGCCAGAATCAGCATCGCGCTGTCTTCCGGACGCAGCTCGTCCAGCGCGATGTCCGGCATGATGCGCAGGCCGCCCATGGTGGTGACCGGCTCACGTGTCGGGCCGACCGTGTTGATCGAGTATCGGCCCGGCTCACGCTGCCACTGGTCGTGGCGGATATGTGCGGTGGCGTAGCCGATCTCCCAGTCGGCGAGGGTGTCGAATACTGCGATGTGCACTGGTGTCGTGTTCATGACAGCAGTCTGTCATGACAGACAGACTGCTGTCAATTGGACAGGCTGCTGTCGTTGCGCGAATCTTGCGTGAGGCGGCTGTGTGGCTGTCGACTGGGAGAGAGCCCTGGTGGAGGGGTCAGGGTATGTCCGGGTTGCGTTTGGTCTGCTCACATGCCCGCTGCCGCCCTGATCACTGCCAGCCCGGCGGGCACGGCCGCGATCGTCCCGCAGATCAGCCATGTGGCCGGGTTCCCGAAGTTGAAGGTAAAGCCGACGCCGAAGCGGTTGCCGACCATGACGGCGGGGTCGTCGCGGTTGACGTATATCAGGCCGCCTTTCCAGAACCGGTCGTCATCCCGGCTGGCGCCAGCCACGGGACCCTGGCCACGGGCGGTGCCAGGCAGCCGGGAGCCGGCCTGGCCCATCCGCAGGGTGACTGCCACCAGGATGAGCACGCCGGCCGTCGCGGGCAGGACTGGCAGATGCCATGCCTGGAAAGGCAGTGATCAGTCTCACCACCGGCCTCGAGGACCCAGAGAAGGTCACGGTCGCGTTCCTGGTCGCGCTCGGCGCGGCCGAGAGCCGTCGCCCGACGCTGATGTTCCTGGCCAAGGAGGCGGTGCGCCTCGCCGTCAATGGTGTCGCCCAGGGCGTCGCGTGTGCCAGCTGCCCGCCGATCCCAGAGTTGTTCGAGCGATACGAGCGGGCCGGGGGGCGCTACCTGGTGTGCCCCATCTGCGTAGACGCCAAGCAGATCGACAAGGGCGACATCCTGCCCAACCCGGAGATCGGCGGCACCGTCGTGATGTGGAAGTGGATCGGAACCGACGCAGCAACTACGTTCAGCTATTAACACATCTAAGGAGAACCGATGACACTGCAAATCGGCGACACCGCACCCGACTTCGAGGCTGAGACCACAGAAGGCCGCATCAGCTTCCACGACTGGATCGGCAACAAGTGGGCGGTGCTCTTCTCGCATCCCAAGGACTTCACTGCCGTGTGCACCACCGAACTCGGATACATGGCCACGATCAAGCCGGAGTTCGACCGCCGCGACGTCAAGATCATCGGGTTGTCGGTCGATCCGATTGGCGACCACGAGCGGTGGGCAGCCGACATCGAGGAGACCCAGGGGCAGGCGCCCAACTTCCGGTCATCGGGGACGCCGACTTCAACGTGAACCCGTCGTGGTGAACCTCGACATACCCGCGGTCAGGGATCCCTCGCTCATGAAGCAGTGACAGGGGTGGTCTTCGGTGCGATTCACGCAGTATTACCTCGGCTGCCTGTCGCAGGCTTCTTACCTGATCGGGGATGAGACCACCGGGCGGGCGGTCGTCATAGACCCCAGGCGGGACGTGGGGGCCTACCTCGACGACACCGCCGCGGCCGGGCAGCGGGTCGAGTATGTGATCGAAACCCACGTGCATGCCGACTTCCTCTCGGGCCACCTGGAGCTGGCCGCCTTGACTGGCGCCACCGTGATCTACGGGGCCGGTGCTGACGTTCACTTTCCCCACCGCAAGGTCGCCGACGGTGAACGCCTCAACCTCGGACAGGTCGTCTTGGAGTTCCGGGCCACCCCGGGTCACACCCCCGAGTCGATCAGCATCGTGGTCTGGGAGACCCCAGGTGCCGCCGTCCCCTACGGGGTGCTGACCGGCGACACGTTGTTCATAGGCGATGTCGGCCGCCCCGACCTGCTCGCATCGCGGGGGCAGCGGCCCGAGGACATGGCTCGCCAGCTGTACCGGTCGCTGCACACTCGATTGCTCTGCCTGCCGGACAGCACCCGCGTCTACCCCGCCCATGGGGCCGGGTCGGCTTGCGGGAAGAACCTCTCGACCGCGACGGTATCGACCATCGGCGAACAGCGCCGCACCAACTACGCGCTGCGGCTCCCAAACGTCGAGGAGTTCGTGCGGGCGGTGACCGAGGGGCAGCCACCCCGGCCCGGCTACTTCGCCCATGTGGCCGAGCTCAACCGGGAGCCGCACCAGCTGCTCCCCGACGAGCAGCTGCACGGCCTGCCGCTAGATGAGGTGCTCCAGTACCAAGCCGACGGTGCCGTGGTGCTCGACGTCCGTTCCCCCGAGGCCTTTGCCCGGGGCCACCTCCGCCGCTCCCTCAACGTCGGGCTGGAAGGTCGCTTCGCCGAGCACGCGGGCGAGATCGTGGGCGCCGACGAGAACATCGTGCTCGTGTGTGATCCGAGCCGCGACCACGAGGCGCGGGTACGGCTCTCGCGCGTGGGCCTGGACAGTGTGATCGGAGCGCTCGACCAGCCAGCCAAAGCGTTCTTCGAGCGTCCCGGCGTGGCCGGAATCGCCAGTCGCCTGACCGCCCGCCAGCTGGCGGAAGCCCGGGCTGAGATCCCCGATCTGGTCGTGCTGGACGTTCGCGGTCCAGGCGAGCGGGCCCAGGGCAGCGTCGGCGGTAGTATCCACATTCCCATCGCGCAGTTGCGGGAGCGGGCGGGCGAACTCGACCCGGCTCGGCCGGTCGTCGCCTATTGCGCGGGCGGCTACCGTTCATCGATCGCGGCCAGCCTGCTGCGAGCCCGCGGGTTCGCTGATGTGTCCGACCTCATAGGCGGCTACCAGGCATGGGCGGCAGGGGGAGACAGCGCATGAGCCTGTTCGTCGTGCACCACCAGCATCCGGCCGAATGCTGCCCGGCGGCCGACTTCACGGCCGGCGCTGGCCTGCTCAACCATCTCAGCCGCGCTAACGCTGCCCGCCACGGCGTGCGCATCTGCGGCGAAGCGGTGCTGGCTGCGCACACGCTGGTGATGATCGCCGAGGCAGATGGCGAGGATACCCTCCGCGCATTTCTGCGGCCGTTCGAGGCGGCAGGCACGCTGGAGGTGGATCTGGCGTCAACATGTGCACGGGTGGTAGCCGGCGGCGGATGCGCCAGGACGATGCCTGCGGTGGACCCGGAAGTACGGGCGCTCAATCCAGAGGAGGCCTGCCTGGCGGCGCTCGACGCCGGCCTGGTCGTGCACAGGGCGCACCCGCTGAACTGCGAGACACCGCTACCCGCGCTCACGGGGGGAGTCGTCATGCCCAGCGCCCGGTTCTACATCCGTAACCACTTCGGCATCCCCGACCTGGACCCGGCGAGCTGGCGGCTGCACGTGGATGGACTGGTCAAGCGGCGCCTCTCACTCGACTTCGCCCAGCTGCGGGCGATGCCGTCGACGAGCGCGGTCGTCACGCTGGAGTGCGCTGGCAACGGCCGTGGCCGCCTCAAGCCGCCGGTTCCGGGTGAGCAGTGGGGCCTCGGCGCGGTAAGTACCGCCGAGTGGACCGGCGTGCCGCTCACCGAGGTGCTGGACCGGGCCAGGGCTACCGACCTGGCTGGGCGAACCCAGCCGGACAAGCCGCAATGGAACCCGCTCGGCTACGCCAACAACGCCATCCACCAGGTACGCCTTGATGTCGCACCTGCTTGAGTAGGACGCATGAGATATGAGGTTTCGGTGGCGGCCCAGCCACGGCGGCCGATAGCGGCCGTCGCGGCCACGACCACCTGGGAACGGTTCCCCGGTCAGTGGCCGGAGATGCTCGATGAGGTCTACGCCTGCCTGGACCGGGCCGGGGTCAAGGGTGGCTGCAACGTCATGCTCTACCGGGACCTACCGGAGGCGGATCAGGTCGGCGTGGAGGTCGGGGTCGAGGTCAGCGACCCGTTCCCGGCTGCCGGGATGGTCCTGGGGTCGGCCCAGGTCAGCGTGTCGGCATTGCCAGCCGGGCTAGCCGCCGAGACCATGCATCGCGGCCCCTACGACGGACTCGGAGCGGCTCATCAGGCCGTCCGCCGCTGGTGCGCCAGCCATGGCCACGAACTCACCGGCGAACGCTGGGAGGTGTACGGCGACTGGCATGAAGACCCTGCCCAGCTGCAGACCAGGATCTTCTACCGCCTGCGCGGGGAGGCACCGTGACCACGTCGCGCTATGAGGTCGTCCCGGTGGGATGGGTGGAATCATCGCTGACCGAGCGGGCTCAGGCGCCCCGGCAAGGGGACGAGGGCGCACCGTCCGCCTGGTGATCGCGGTCGACGGGCTGCGGATACAGGTAGACGGCCTCGAGGCCCTGGACGGCACGCCGGTGATCGACGTGAAACCCATGCTGGACAGCATCGCCGAGCGGTAGGCGGCGGCGCGCACGCCGGAGCCCGGATCCCGCGGCTGGCGCGGGGATCCGGGCTCCTGGTCTGCCGGGGTTAGCGAGCGAGGTCGAGTTCCGGGGCCGACTCGACGGCCAGGCTGACGGGCTCGGCCTTCCGGAACCGCGGCAGGAACAGCGCGGTGGCCGCGGCGACGGCGACCGCCGCCCCGCCGACCCAGACCGCGGGGGCCAGGCCGGAGACGAACGCGGTTCCGCTGGTGTAACCGCCGCGGGCGGAGAACACCGCGCCGAGCACCGCGATCCCGAACACGCCGCCCAGTTCCCTGATCGCGTTGTTGGCGCCGGAGGCGATGCCTTCCTGGTCCCGCCGCACCGAGCTGAGCACGACGTTGGCAACGGGCGCGAAGAACAGGGACATGCCGACGCCGGAGACGACGAACGCCGGGACCAGGGTGAGGTAGGGCACGGTGGGGCTGGCCACCGCGGCCAGCCAGCCGAGTCCGATGGCCTGCAGGCCCAGTCCGGCGGCCAGCAGCGCCCGCCCGCCGATGCGGTCGGACAGCGCGCCCGCGACCGGGGCGATGAAGACCGGCATCGCGGTCCACGGCAGCGTCCGCAGTCCGGCCTGCAGCGGGCTGTAGTGCTGAACGACCTGCAGGAACTGCGCGAGCAGGAAGATCGAGCCGAACATCCCGAAGAACATCAGCAGCGACGCCGCGTTGGTCACGGTGAAACCGCGGCTGCGGAACAGGTGCAGCGGCAGCATGGGCTCGCGTGCCCGCAGTTCCCAGCCGATGAACGCGGCCACGAGCAGCGCGCCGATTACCATGGGCGGCAGCACGGTCGCGCTGGTCCAGCCGTGGTCGTTGCCGCGGACGACGCCGAGCACGATGCCGAGCAGGCCGACGCTGGCCAGGACCAGGCCCGGCAGGTCCAAGCTGGTCGAGGGTCCGCGGCTCTCGGTGAGCCGGAGCCGGGCGATCGGCAGCAGCGCGATGCCGATCGGCACGTTCAGCCAGAAGATCCACTGCCAGGACGCGCCTTCTACGACGGCCCCGCCGACCAGCGGGCCGATGGCGATGGCCAGGCCGCCGACGGCGCCCCAGGCACCCAGGGCCAGACCGCGGCGTTGCGGGGACACCGCCGCCGACAGCAGCGTGAGGGTCAGCGGGATCACGATGGCCGCGCCGACGCCCTGCACGGCCCGGGCCGCCACCAGAGCGCCGATGCCGGGCGCGAGCGCGGCGGCCGCAGACCCGGCGGTGAACAAGCCGAGGCCGATCGTGAACAGGCGGCGTCGGCCGTACCGCTCACCCAGAGTGGCCCCGGTGAGCAGCAAGACCGCGAAGGTGAGCGTGTAGGCGTTGACCGTCCACTGCAGCCCCTCGAGCGAAGCGTGCAGGTGGGCCCTGATCGACGGCAGCGCCGTGGTCACCACCAGGTTGTCCAGTGAGGCCATGAACAACGCGGCCGAGGTTATGGCGAAGGTCCATGCGGTACGGTGCTTCGTAGTCATTTCACTCTCCTAGGAAGTGAGTAGTCACTATCTTGATCGGTCAAAAAAAATAGGTCGGTCAGTCCCTCGGGCACCAGCTGGTCCACCTTTCATCGACGGCGGGGAGGTCCAGGGCTGCGGCGACGTTCATCAGCATGCCCATGGCGAAGAACTCCACTACGCGCTGGAAGGGCAGCCCAGTGATCCGCTCGGTCAGCTCCCACAGCTTCTTGTACCCGGCCCGGGTCTCGGTGCGGATCTCGGGGTCAGCGCAGGCGGCATAGGCCTGCATCTGCAGCAGGAGCAGCGTCCGGTCTTCGAGGAGAAGCTCGTAGGCGCCGGCCATCGCCGCCAGCGCCTCATCGCCGGTGCGGTCGCCCGCCGCCGTCGTGAAGGCGTCCTCCACCCGGCGGAAGCACCGGTCCACCAACGCGAGGAACAGCGCCTTCTTGGTCGGGAAGAGCCGGAACAGGTATGGCTGGCTGATCCCGGCGCGCCGGGCGACGTCCTCGGTCGAGGTGCCCGCCAGCCCGTGGGTGGCGAACTCGGAGACCGCGGCCTCGAGGACCAGCTCGCGGCGCTCCACCGCCGACATCCGCTGCCTGGTTTCTGTCATAGACACTAAGATAGTGATGAATCACTACCTTGTCAAGGACGAGTTTCAGGAGGGCTGGGAGCGGCCGGGCGAGAGGGCTAGCGGCCGGGCGAGAGGGCTAGCGGCCGGGCGAGAGGGCTAGCGGCCGGGTGAGAGGGCTAGCTGCCGGTGAGAGCGGCGGCGGCAATGAGGGCGTCGAGGGCCGGTCTCTGCCGAGCCCGTCATTGACCAGGCCGCCAGGGCCGATGAGTCCGCTCGAGCTGAACCACTCCCACTCCCGCTGCGCCCAGGTCAGGTAGCCTGCCTGGTCGCCCGGCGTGCGCTGGTGCAGCAGGGCCGCGAGCGTGAGGAACAGCTCGTTGGTGATCGCGTTCTTGTAGCTACTCGTCGTGGTCCACCGCAGGCCGCCGCGGCAGGTATCGTCCCAGCCCGCCGTGTTGCGGGCGAAGATGGTGCGGGCCGCGCCCAGATAACGGCTGTCGCGGGTCAGGTCGAAGGCCGCGACCCAGGCCAGCGCCCACCAGCCGTTGTCGTCGTAGTAATCATTGATGAAATTGGCGTGCTGCCGCTGGGCGGCGGTGAACGTCGTCCCAATAACGCCCGCATGGCTGCCGTCGCCGGTTAGCTTGGTGTACCTGATCACCGCGGTCAGGGCGTTGGCGCAGTTCCACCAGCCGGTCCCCTTCCACAGGCCGGTGGACGGGTCATATCACCGCTGCAGCGCGGTGATTCCGGTAGCCGCGCAGCTGCGGTAATCGGGTTCGGCCACCCGCACCAGGGTAGTGCCGCGCACGGGAGGTTGCCTTGATGTCAGCCCGGCGTCGGTTCGGCAGTGGGGCGATAGCCGTGTTGGCGTGCTCTCTGCTCTCGTGCTCGGGGCTCTCGTGCTCGGGTTCGCATGCGGCCGCACCCAAGCCAACCCAGCCAGGCAAGCCGGACACCGCGATGGCGCTCCAGGTGATGCCGGCGCCGTACCAGCTGCCGGCCACAGTGTCCCGCGAGGTCCTGCTGCCTGGCGCGAACGGGCTGCTCATCGTGGGCGGCCTGACGCCATCGGGAGCCTCGGCGAACACGGTGACCAGCCTCAACCCGGTGACCGGCGCCACCCGCGTGGTCAGTCACCTGGCCGCCGCTACCCATGACGCCGCGGGCTTTATCGTCGGCGGGCGCGCGTACGTGGCAGGCGGGGGGACGACGGCCAGCGTACCGACGATCCAGGCGTTGACGCTCGGCCCGGGAGTGCAGGCGGGGGTGGTGGGGCGTCTAAGCCGACCCCGTTCGGATTCAAGTGGCGTAGCGGCGGGGCCGGTCGGCTACGTGCTCGGGGGCTACGACGGCACCATCCTGGACCCGCAGGTCCTCGCCACCACGGACGGGCAGCACTTCCGGGTGGCGGCCCGGCTGCCGGTGCCGGTCCGGTACGCCGGGGTGGCCGCGGTCGCGGGCATGATCTGGGTGTTCGGCGGCGAGACGGCCGCGGGCGCGACGGATGTCATCCAGCGGGTCGACCCCGTGGCTGGCGCGGCCACGGTGGTGGGGCACCTGCCGCAGCCGGTGCAGGGCGCGTCCGTGATCAGCCTGGCCGGGCGGATCTACGTCGCGGGCGGCGTGACGGCGGGGCAGGCCAGCCGGACGGTGCTCTGGTTCGACCCGGCCGCCTCCCGCGTGACGGCCGCAGGCGAGTTGCCGGTGCCGGCCGGCTATGCGGCGGCGGCGGTGACCGGCGGCGTGGGGTACCTGGTCGGTGGCGAGAACGGCACGCGTTCGGTGCCCACGGTGACGACGTTCCGGCTGGTGCCGGCCGGGCAGACGCTGCCGCACCCGGCCGCGGCGCCGTGGCTGGCGCCGGCCTCGGGGCCCGGCCGCCTCGCGCCGGGCTCTGACCCTTCGGCGCTGCCGGCCGACGTCCTCATCGCCGACCATCACAACAACCGGCTGCTGATCGTCGATCCGCAGGGCCGGATCAGATGGGAATTCCCGCGGCCCGGTGACCTCGCGCCCGGCCAGACGTTCCTGCAGCCGGACGACGCGTTCTTCTCCCCCGACGGCAAGTACATCGTCGTGACGCAGGAAGACAACTACGTCATCAGCGTGATATCGCTTGCCACCAGCAAGATCGTCTACCGGTACGGGGTGCCGGGCGTGCCGGGCTCCGGGCCGAACCACCTGTTCAACCCGGATGACGCGATGCTCACCCCGGGCGGCGCCATCGTCTCCGCCGACATCAAGAACTGCCGTGTGGTGATCATCACGCCGCCCGCGCACACCCTGACCCGGGTCATCGGCCAGACGACGAACGCCTGCTGGCACGATCCGCCCCGGCGGTTCGGCAGCCCGAACGGCGCGTTTCCGATGACCAACGGGCACTACCTGGTCACCGAGATCAACGGCGACTGGGCCAATGAGATGTCCCTGGGCGGCCCTGGTTCTGGCAGCACCGTGTCCTGGTCCGCGAATCCGCCGGGGGTGTTCTACCCGTCGGACACCAACGAGGTGTACCCGGGACGGTACCTGACCGCCGACTACTCCAATCCCGGCCAGATCGCCGAGTTCACGTCGTCCGGCCGGGTGCTGTGGCGGCGCGGCGGGTTCAACCAGCCCTCGCTGGCCCTGCCGCTGCCCAACGGCGACATCCTGCTCAACGACGACTTCAATCATCGCGTGTGCGTAGTGGATCCGGCGACTGGTCGCATCGTGTGGCAGTACGGGCATACCGGGGTCGCCGGGCGTGGGCCGGGGTACCTCAACGACCCGGACGGGGTGGACCTCGTTCCGCCGGATTCGCTGCTCATTACGCACGCTGCCACGATGGGCGAGCCCTAAGGGGCGGGCTGGTCAGCCGGTGATCGCGGCGGCCAGCAGCGCGCCTAGCTCCCAGCAGGCGTCGAGATCCGGCTTGCCCGGAGTTCCGGTGACGGTGACCGGCGGCCGGACCCGGCGCCACGCCAGGCCGGCGGCGATCGATTCCACCGCGCGCACTGCGCCGCCGGTGTCGCTGCCGCCGTGGATATACAGGCCGTAGGGCCGCCGCCTGGTCGCCTCCAGGCACGGGTAGTAGATGCCGTCGAAGAAGTGCTTGAGCGCGCCGGACATGTAGCCGATGTTGGCCGGCGTGCCGAGCAGGTAACCGTCGGCCTCGAGCACGTCGGCGGCCGCCGCGGTCAGGGCCGGCCTGATGACCACCTCGACGCCCTCGATCTCATCGGTCCGCGCTCCGCTGACCGCGGCCTCGAACATCGCCTGCAAGGTGGGCGACGGCGTGTGGTGCACGACCAGCAGCCTCGGCATGAGCGCTGAGCTTAGGCGATCTGCTCAGGCCGCGGGCCAGGGTCAGCCGATCCACACCGACTTGATGTTGCAGAACTCACGGATGCCGTGGACGGATAGCTCGCGGCCGTGACCGGAACTCTTGATGCCCCCGAAGGGCAGCTGAGGGTAGGAGGTCACGTTGCCGTTGATGAAGACCATCCCGGCCGCGAGGTCCCGGATGAACTGTTTCCGTTCCTGCTCGTCGTTGGTCCACGCGTTCGCGCCGAGCCCGAACTCCGTGCCGTTGGCGAGTTCGATCGCCGCGTCGATGTCCGCGACCCGGTACAGGGTGGCCACCGGGCCGAAGACCTCCTCGCGGTGGACGCGCATGTCAGGGGTGATGCCGGTCAGCACGGTCGGCGGGTAGTAGAAGCCGGGGCCCTCGGGCGCCGCGCCGCCGCACAGCACCCTGGCTCCCCTGGCCACCGCGTCGGCGACGAGCAACTCGACGTCGTCCCGCTGCTGCTCGGAGGCCAGCGGGCCCACGTCGGTGCTGTCCAGCATCGGATCGCCGACGGTCTTGGCCGACATCTGTTCGGTGAACAGGCGCTCGTACTCGTCGTAGACCGCCTCGTGCACGATGAAGCGCTTGGCCGCGATGCAGGACTGGCCGTTGTTCAGGCAGCGCGCGAAGGCGCCTACCCGGGCCGCCGCCTGCAGGTCGGCCGAGGGCATGACGATGAACGGGTCGCTGCCGCCCAGTTCGAGCACGACCTTCTTGATCTCGCTGCCGGCGATCGCCGCCACCGACTGCCCGGCCGGCCCGGATCCGGTGAGCGTCGCGGCCATCACCCGGTCGTCGCGCAGGATCGCCTCGATCCGCGCGGAGCCGACCAGCAGGGTCTGGAAGGTTCCTTCGGGAAACCCGGCCCGGGCGAACAGGTCCTGCATGAACAGCGCCGTCAGCGGCACGTTCGAGGCGTGCTTGAGCAGACCGACGTTGCCGGCCATCAAGGCGGGGGCGGCGAACCGCATGGCCTGCCAGAGCGGGAAGTTCCAGGGCATGATGGCCAGGACCGGCCCGAGCGGCTGGTAGCTGACGTAGGCTTGCGCGGCCCCCACGGCGGCGGCGTCGGCGGGCTCGTCGGCGAGGAACCCGGCGGCGTGTTCGGCGTAATACCGGCAGGCCGTGGCGCATTTGGCGACCTCCTGCCGGGCGGCGGCCAGCGTCTTGCCCATCTCGGTCGTCATCATCGCCGCGGTCTGGTCCTGCTCGTCGTCCAGGATCCCGGCCGCTCGTTGCATCCAGCCGGCCCGGTCGGCAAAGCTGGTGAGGCGGTAGCTTGCATGCGCCGTCGCCGCGGCGGCCAGGCAGCGCTCGACGTCCGCCTCGCTCATCTCGTCAAAGGTCTTCTCGGTCTCCCCGGTCGCGGGGTTGATGGTCGCGATCGCCACGATGTACTCCTTCCGGTATGTTCGCGTCCAGAAGAGCGGTAGAGCCGGCCGGACGGGTGACCGCGTCCGTGGTTCGTTCCCGCAGGCGCTCAAGCAACTCACTGTCGCCGAGCGGGATGGCGGCCTCCAGGCGGGTACTCGCCTGAACCTCAGGCAGGTCCATGACGGCATCGACCAGGTTCGCACGGAGGCCGCGAGGGACGTGCGGGGACGTCGCATGCAGCCAGGTCCGGGCGGTTCCCGCCGGACAATTGGCGGTCGTCACCTCGGCGGCCGCGACCGTCTGGTCGCCGTACTTGACTTCGAGGTGACGTGGCATGTCGGGGTTGGTCATGGGACGCCTCCTGGGGATCGCTGGTACTTGGAAGACCAAGCGCGCCAGGCCCATCTCCCTGGCCCTGGCTTGCCCCTGGCCTGCCCGGCGCGCGCAGCCACGCTGCTGCCGGAGGTCCGATTAGTGCCTTGCCCGGGACGGACGGAATGAAACGGGTCCCGCAAGCACTACGGCCCGTTCGGCTCAATGAATTTGATCTTGATCTTGAAGGCGGGCGGCCCGGGCGTGGAGGTAGCGCTGCTGCGGGAGGTTGCTGGTGCGGCTGGCCGCCGCGAGATAGGCCTCGCGCGCGGCCGCGCGCTCGCCGGCCATCTCAAGCAGGTGCGCGCTGACCGCGGGCAGCCGGTGGTCCCGGGCGATCCGCTCGTCGGCGTCGAGGCCGCTGAGCAGGTCAAGCCCGGCGTGAGGGCCGTGCACCATGGCGACCGCGACGGCGTGGTTGAGCGTCACGACAGGGTTATCGGAGATCTGCATCAGCAGCTCATACAGGGCGACGATCTGCGGCCAGTCGGTCGCGTCGGCGGTCGGCGCCTCGTCGTGGATCGCCGCGATCGCCGCCTGCAGCTGGTAAGGCCCGGCAGGGCCGCGACCGAGCGCGCCGGTGATCAGGGCGACGCCCTCGGCGATGCTTTCGGTGTTCCACCGGCTCCGGTCCTGTTCGGCCATCGGGATCAGGTCGCCGTGCGGGCCGGTGCGCGCCGGGCGCCGCGCGTCGGTGAGCAGCATGAGCGCGAGCAGCCCGGTCACCTCGCCGTCGTCGGGCAGCAGGCGGTGCACGATGCGGGCCAGCCGGATCGCCTCGGCGGCCAGTTCGGCGCGCTGCAGGTTCGGCCCTGACGTGCTGACGTAGCCCTCGCTGAAGATCAGGTAGAGCACGTGCAGCACTGCGGCGAGGCGCCCAGCGCGCTCCTCGGCGGCTGGCATCCGGAACGGTACGGCGCTGTCCTTGATCTGCTGCTTGGCCCGGCTGATCCGCCGGGTCATGGTCGGCTCGGGGACCAGGAACGCCCGGGCGATCTCGGCCGTGGCCAGGCCGCCGACGGCCCGCAGGGTCAGCGCGATCTGCGAGGCCGGCGACAGTGCTGGGTGACAGCACATAAACAGCAGGATGAGCGTGTCGTCGGCATCCGCCGACGGCGTGTCGGCTGACGGCGCCACCCGGCCCATCGGCAGCTCCCACCGGGCGACGGTGTCTTCCCGGCGCTGGCGGGCCTGTTCGGCGCGGAGCAGGTCGGTGAGCCTGCGGGAGGCGACCGTGATCAGCCAGCCGCGCGGATTGCCCGGCATGCCGTCGCCCGGCCACTGGGTGGCCGCCGCGATCAGCGCCTCCTGGGTGGCGTCCTCGGCGGCGTCGAAATGCCCGTAACGCCGGACCACCGCGCCGAGGACCTGCGGCGCCAGGCGGCGCAGCAGGTCCTCGAGCTCGGTGTGATCAGCCATCAAGTTCGGCCTGGGAGTCCGCGATAGGCCGTACGTCCACCGGTGGCGGTGCGGCGCGGACGTACTCGGGACCCGGGCAGCTGGTCAGCCGGGCGGCGATCTCGGTCGCCCGGTCGAAGCTCTCGCACTCCACGACCCAGTAGCCGGCCAGCACCTCCTGGGTCTCGGCGTACGGGCCGTCCGTCACGACCGGGACGCCGCTGCGCAGCTGGATTCTCCTGGTGTGCACCGGGGCGGTCAGTCCCTGCGCCTCCACCAGCTCGCCGGATTCGGCCAGGTCCTTGGTGAACGATTCCATGAACGCGCCCATCGCGGCGAAGTCCTCTCGGGACCAGGCGGGCCGGCCGGGCGCGGGCTTCCCGGCCAGGGCGTCGTAGTCCTGCTGCGAGCCGTACAGCAAGATCATGTATTTCATGATGTCTCCTCTCGTTGGGTGCCCTTCAAGCACCTCTCGCCAGGGACGTCGAGGCCGCCGGCTCATCCCGGACATCCGGCCGGCGGTTTGGCCGCAGACGGCTACGTGTGAACCATGGCACGGCGGGCAGTTGCCCCCCATGCCGACCGGTACCCTCGACCGCCAGCGCCGCAGTCTTGCGCCGCTTATGGTGGTCACGGTCGCGGCGATGGTCTTCGCGCTCCTGCTCATCCTGGTGCGCGTGCAGTGGGTGCCGCTGGAGTCCGCCGACCACGGCGCCGCGGCCGACATCAACAGCCTGATCGCGGGCAACACCAAATTCGTCACAGTGGTCAAGGCGGTTACCTTCCTGGGCAGCAGCGGCGTGCTGTGGACGGTCATCGGAGCCGCGGCGATCATTCTCGCGCTCAGGAAGCGCTGGCGGCTTGCGATCTACCTGCTCGTCTCGGGCGCGGGCGCACTGATCCTGGATCCGGTTCTCAAGTCGCTCGTCGGACGGCTGCGTCCCGTGGTCGCACACCCGGTCGCCCACGGCACCGGAAACAGCTTCCCCAGCGGGCACGCACTCGGCTCGATCGTCTGCTACGGGGCGATACTGCTCGTCTTCCTGCCCGCGGCCCGCGGCCGGTGGCGGACCGCCTTCGTCACCGTGATCGTCGCGCTCATCGCCCTCATCGGGATCAGCCGGATCCTGCTCGGCGTGCACTACCTGTCCGACGTCGTGGGCGCCTGGGCGATCGGCATCACCTGGCTCGGTGTCACGGCCTTCGCTTTCGAGTTGAACCGGCGCGCGTTTGGCCAGGCGGTGACCGATCCGGTTACTGAAGGACTGGAACCCGAAGCCCGCGCCGACCTCAGGCCCGCCCAGCCGGAGGTCGCCAGGGGTGATGCGCCCGTCCTTCATCCCGGTCGCGTCGCGGCCGGAGTCCTGGTGGCCTGGGTGCTTATTCTCGGCGTGATCGTCGGCGTAGGCGAACTGATCACCAGGGACGGAAACGGCAACGTACTGGGTGACCGGACGATCCCGCACTGGTTCGCCGCCCAGCGGACGGCCAGCTTGAACCACTGGAGCCAGATCGTCAGCACGCTCGGGGCCAGCCAGGCGATCCTCCTCGTTGCCCTGGCTACCTGCGTGGTGCTTCTCGCCGTCACCCGGCGCTGGCGGCCGGTCGCCTTTATCCTCACGGTGATGTTCGGCGAACTCGGCGCGTTCCTCGCGGCCGCGGCCGTGGTCAAACGGCCCAGGCCGGACGTCACCCACCTCGACGCGCACCTGCCGACCTCGGCGTTCCCGTCCGGGCACGAGGCCGCGACCTGCTGCCTATATGTCGCGGTGGCGATCCTGGTCATCGGCCGGGCCCGCGGCTGGTGGCGGTGGCTGTTCCTCATCCCCGCAATCGCCATGCCGGTCCTCGTCGCTCTTTCGCGTATCTACCGGGGCGAGCACCATCCCACCGATATCCTCGGCAGCCTCCTGTTTTCAGCGCTCTGGCTGACCGCGACTTCGCTGCTGATCAGGCCGAATGCGGACGGGCCGAGCTGGCAGCGCCACTCCGGCCAGGCGGTCACAGTGGGATCAGCCGGAGAGCGGAATCAAGCCGGCGCAAGTCTGCAGGGTCAGACCCGAATCCACAAGTAGAGTGGCGACACGCCACCGTGGATTGCTGAGATCACGGTGTCCTGCTGGGATGATGGAGCGTGACAGCGCTGGATCTCCCCAGGAAGAAGGCCACCGAGATGGTGATGACGTCAGG
>WNFC01002352.1_pt1 | contig 20331 bp, 15 predicted proteins | sample 5400541 | NCBI WGS metagenome assembly WNFC01 (sample SAMN13153342, study PRJNA577476) | soil metagenome | isolation source: 120 cm saprolite under Douglas fir tree site 2 hole 2 replicate 1 | place: USA:California | collected 2015-04-18
TGGAAGGGACGGTGCTGCGCTCCGGGGACCGCGTGCGCATTTCAGCCCAGTTGATCAATGCGTCGACCGATATGCACATGTGGGCCGAGAGCTACGACCGCGACCTGCGAGATATCCTGGCGCTGCATTTAGAGGTGGCTCGAGCGATTGCTAAGGAGATTCAAGTCACCCTGACGCCTCAAGAGCGTGTACAACTGGCGAAGACCCGCCTGGTTAATCCCGGGGCCTACGAGGCGTATTTGAAAGGTCGATACTACTGGAACAAACGGAGCCCCCAGGCAGTCAAGAAATGTGGCGATTACCTGCAGGAGGCTGTTGAAAAAGATCCGACCTACGTGGCTGCCTATGCTGGTCTGGCGGACTGCGCAGGCGTTTCTGGCTTTTGGGGTTTTATTTCTCCTGAGCTGGGATGCGGCCGGGCGAAAGCTTTGGCACAAAGCGCACTGGAGATCGATGAAACAGCAGCAGCGCACGCTTCGTTGGGCTGGGCTATCATGCATTATGATTTCGACTTCTTCGCTGCCGAAAAAGAATTCCAACGAGCAATCGATTTAAATCCGAATTACGCTACCGCGCACCAGTGGCAGGGCCACTGGCTCGGCTATCAGGGTCGACTGGATCAGTACTTGGAAACAGCCACGCGGGCGCTCCAGCTCGATCCGCTCTCGCTCATCATCAACACAACTTACGCGGCAGTATTTTGGGTCGGGCGCCGATGGGATCGAGCCATCGAACATTGCCACAAGGCCTCGGAACTCGATCCGAACTTCATGGCGCTGCGGTGGATGCTGGCCAATGCGTACGAAGGTAAGGGGATGCATGAACAGGCGATCCTTGAACGGAAATGGGCCGTTGAGAATTCGGATGGAGCCCCGACTTTCGTCGCCGAGCTCGTAGGCTCCTACGCGGCTGCAGGTAAACGAGATGAAGCGCTCCGAGGCTTAGAACAATTGAGCGAACTTTCCAAGCACCACTACGTGTCGGCGTATTGGTTGGCTTTAATTCATGCCTGCCTGAAAGACAAGGAGCAGGCGTTCCTATGGCTCCAAAAGGCATACGAGGAGCGCTCGGCAAGATTTGCGCTGATAAAGGTCGATCCCCGGTTGGACTGCCTGCGCTCCGACCCGCGCTTCGACGATCTCGTGCGTCGCATGAATCTGCCGGTGTAGAGCTGTCTCACGATCCGCGAGTATAGGCAGTCACGGAATAACACACGCCAGTTGTTGTCACCGTCGGGCCGCTGGTGGGTTCGGCGTACTGTCGCATGTGTCTGTCGGAACACGTGCGCCGCCTCGATTTCTTGGTCGTCGGGCCATGTCCTGACGCTAGAGCGTATTCGTCTGTTCATCAGAAATCCTACCGTGGAAACCCGTCTGATCCGACTTGCGGACCTGGCTATCGGGCCTGAAGAAGCGGTGTTAAACTCTGATTCCTAAAGGGATTAGTCTCTATGGAGAGCACCGGTTCCGGGCGGCGCGTCCGTTTTGGCCAATTTGAGATGGATGAACATGCGGGAGAGCTGTGCAAACAAGGCATTAAGGTTCGCTTACAGGAGCAACCTCTGCAAATTTTGCAAATCCTGCTGGAACACCCCGGCGAGGTGGTTACCCGGGAAGAGTTGCGAAAGCGGGTATGGCCGACGGACACTTTCGTGGATTTCGATCACGGCATTAATAATGCCGTCAAGCGGCTACGCGAGGTGTTGGGTGATATCGCCGAGACACCACGCTACATTGAGACCCTGCCGCGACGCGGCTATCGTTTTGTTGAGAGAGTCGAATCTAGAGAAGATAGTATCCAGTCTCTCGCGGTGCTTCCGTTCCTGAGTCTCAGCGCGGACCCTGAAAATGAGATCTTCTCCGATGGAATGTCCGAAGAAATTATTAGCGCCCTCATGCAAATCAAGAACCTTCACGTAGCGGCGAGGACATCTTCGTTTTCCTTCAAGGGAAAGCATGTCGATCTACGGGTAATTGGGGAACAGCTCAACGTGCGAACGGTCTTGGAGGGTAGCGTCCGCAAATCAGGGAATCACCTCAGAATTACTGCCCAGCTAGTAAATGCAACGGACGGATACCATCTCTGGTCTCAGAGGTACGATCGAGAAATGCAGGACGTATTCGCAATCCAGGAAGAGATTGCGAAGTCTATTGCACAACGTTTGGAAGTAACATTGGATTCTGAACAGCAGCCCCTTTTAAGAGCAGGTACCGACAACCTCGAAGCCTTTAAGTTCTACATGCAGGGGCGCTCACTGTTCTTTCAAAGAGGGATGCGGCTCGTACCCTCGGTCGAGTACTTAAAGAAGGCGGTCACCCTGGATCCAAAGTACGGCTTGGCATGGTCCGCGCTGGCGGATGCCTACAACATGGTCGCCTTCTACGGGCTTGCGAGACCTGAAGCGTGCCTACCACCTGCCAAGGAAGCAGCGCAGCGGGCCATCGCACTCGATCCCTTGCTGGCGGAGGCACATACCTCCTTGGCGATGTCGCATCTGTTCTGTGATTGGGATCGCTCGAGCGCCGAGCGTGAATTTTTGCGGTCCCTAGAGTTGAAACCTCGTAACTCATTGGCAAGAATTTGGTATGGGATGTTCTTCCTCCACTGGGTTGCAGGGCGTTTCGAAGAGGGGTTAGCACAGACTAAAGAAGCTGTCCAAATCGACCCGCTCTCAGCGTATGCCAGAGCGATGCAAGCGTTCGCGTATCTACCTATTGATGTGGACAGGTGTCTGGAGAAGGCCCAGGAAACCTTGCAAATCGAACCCGACCATTTTCTCGGTCGTTGGGCTCAACTTGCCGCATTCAACTTACAAGGACGCTTCGCCGAGGCCGCGGAAGTAGGGGAGTTAGCGCTCAGAATGTCCGGCAGGTCTGTGTGGATGATGGGCTCCCTTGCTCGGACTTATGCGGCTATGGGAAAGCGCGCAGATTCAGAGGCGCTGTACATGGAACTCCAGTGGCGGTCAAAACGTGAGTATGTAGACCCTGATGTCCTAGGCTGGGCAGCTTTCGCTGCCGGAGAGCGGGACGAAGCGATTCGATGCGAACAAGAAGCTTTTACGATTGGCGATCCTTCCTTAATCGTAGCCAAGTATTGGCCAGATTTTGCAGAATTACGCGAAGATCCACGCTTCGACGAGATTCTGAGAAGCCGGAGATGGAAGTAGCACGCTTCGACGATCTGCTTCGGTGCATGAACTTCACTGCGTAGCATCATTGCTTCCTGTCCCGCTCTGGTAATCCGCATTGCGGTCCCCGCGTACTTCTATCGCAACTCAAAAAGTGGTGCTAAACTCTCGGTTTATTAAGGGGTTAGTCTTATATGCCGATCCTCCGTTCCGCTCGGCGCATCCGCTTCGGTTTCTTTGAGGTGGATGCAAATACCGGAGAATTACGGCGGGAGGGAATCAAGGTCAGGCTGCAGGAGCAACCTCTCCAAATTTTGCAAATCCTGCTGGAGCACCCCGGCGAGGTGGTTACGCGGGAAGAGCTGCGAAAGCGGGTATGGCCGACCGACACCTTCGTGGATTTCGATCACGGTATTAACAATGCCATCAAGCGGCTGCGGGAGGCGCTGGCAGATTCAGCGGAGACTCCAAAGTTCGTCGAGACAGTGGCTCGCCGTGGCTACCGGTTTATCGGGAGACTGGAAGCAACGGCGGGCGGCATGGAATCTCTGGCAGTGCTTCCGCTGGAGAATCTGTCTCACGATCCCGAGCAGGAGTATTTCGCGGACGGCCTGACCGATTCCTTAATCACGCAGCTTGCTAGGATCAGCGCGCTGCGGGTGGTATCGCGCACGACCGCGATGCACTATAAGCGGATCCACCGTCCATTGCCGGAGATCGCGCGAGAACTGGGAGTCAGCAAAATCGTCGAGGGCACGGTTCAGCGCTCGGGTGGCCGAGTTCGCGTCACTGCACAGCTCGTCGAAGCATCCACCGATACGCACCTCTGGGCCGACAGCTATGAACGCGATTTGCGAGACGTGCTGTCGCTGCAATCCGAACTGGCCCGCGCCATAGTGAAAGAAGTCCAGGTCAAACTCACCCCCCAGGAGCAGGCACATCTCGCTCGGGCTAACCGGGTGGACCCGGAGGCCTACGATGCCTATCTCAAGGGACGCTATTACAGCCAACGTCGCGGAGATGCTCTACGAAAAGGTGTTCAGTGCTTCGAACACGCTATCGAAAAAGATCCGACTTTTGCCGCTGCTTACGCCGGGTTGGCCGATTGTCTATCCCTGCTCGGATGGTGGGCTTTTGTCCCGCCCGCGGAAGGCTGCGGCAAAGCCAAGGAGGTCGCGCTAAAAGCGATCCAACTCGACGAGAACCTGGGAGAGGCGCATGCGTCACTGGCGTGGGCCACGGTACATTACGATTACGATTTCGCACTAGCTGAAAGAGAGTATCGAAAATGTATTGAACTCAGCCCTCGGCATGCTACAGGTCATCAATGGTTCGGCCTCTACCTCACTATGGTAGGTTGTCACGAGGAAGGGCTCGAGGCGCTGAAAACCGCCATTCGTCTCGATCCGTTCGTGCCGATCATCAATGGGTGTTTGGCGTGGGGCTATTGGTTGGCGCGCAGACAGGATGATCACATTGAGCAGTTGGAAAAGACCCTCGAGTTGGATCCCAACTTCGCTCCGGTAAATTGGGGACTTGGGCTCGGGTACCTGGAAAAGGGTATGTATGAGCCGGCCATCGCCGCGATGCAAAAATCAGTGCAACTCTCGCAGCGGGCTCCCATCTTTGTTTCATTGCTAGGAGAGGCGTACGCGGTGGCGGGGCGCAGAGAAGATGCACAGGAAATTTTGGATGAACTGAAAGAAACCGCCAAACAGCGATATGTAACGCCGTATGTTTTGGCCCGCATTTTCACAGCGCTGAACGAAAAAGATGAAGCTTTTCGGTTGCTGGAAAAGGCTTTTCGGGAGCACGCGGCGTGGACGGCCTTTATGAAATCGGACCCTCGACTCGATAATCTGCGCTCTGACCCACGCTTCGGGGATCTGTTGCGCCGCATGAACTTTCCGGAGTAGCGCTTCTTGCAATTATGCATTGCGCACCGGAGGCTAGCGATCCGTATGGGAGCATCTCGACAATCTTCTAAGTTCTTGATTAGAAATGGTCGGGGAGAGAGGATTTGAACCTCCGACCCCCTGGTCCCGAACCAGGTGCTCTACCAGGCTGAGCCACTCCCCGACGGATGATCCGCGCGTTAGATTCGCGGCGCGAGATAGAAGAAACTACCGCATCATTATAGCATCGCGATTAACATGGAATTTCTGCTGCGACCTTCGACCTTGGGTGTGGCTTGCCCCGGTCGCTGAGAAGGCAACGCGTCCCGGTTGCTTGACTGGCAACTGAGCTGATGTCGCCTGTCCAGATGGAATGTCGGGCCACTCCGATCGAAGTGCTATATATCACTTTGCTGTTGCCTGACCGTGGGATGTCATTGCTATACTCTAGCTGGACCAGAAAAACTTGTCCCCAATCGCATATACATCTCGGGCTCTGTATACGCCGGTTGAGACACTCTACCACCCGGTCGTGGTGGTTGAAGATGGCGCCATTCTGAACCTGGGAACTCGCGCTAGCGTGGAAGTAGCGTCAAATGCGGAGATCTATGACTTCGGCGACGGTATCATCGCGCCTGGCTTTGTGGACATTCACATTCACGGTTCTGCTGGATATGAGGTTATGCAGGCTGACGGAAGTGCGCGGTGTAACTTCGAGCAGTTTCTGTCGCGCCACGGAGTCACAAGTTACTGTCCGACTACGCTTGCCGCGCCTCTTGATTTGACCGAGGATGCTCTAGAGCGGTTAGCCGATGCGATCGAGGGTGATGAACGCGAAAGTACTGGACACAATGGACGTGCTCAACCCCTGGGTATTCATCTGGAGGGTCCGTTTCTCAGCCACGCGCGGCGCGGCGTGCACCTGAAGGAGGACCTGATTTCTCCGAGTCTCGGAATTTTTGACAAGCTCTGGCAGGCTGCGCGAGGTCATATCCGGGTTATGACCATTGCACCGGAGGTCGAAGGGGCGCTGGAAGTGATTGTTGAGGCGAGTCAGCGCGGAGTCTGTGTCAGCCTCGGACATTCTGATGCTGACCTCGAGTCAACCCGCAGAGCTGTGGCGGCAGGCGCGCGCCATGCCACTCACACTTTCAACGCCATGCGTGCGCTGCGCCATCGCGATCCGGGAATTGTCGCTGAGATATTGACCAACCAGCATCTCACCGCGGACGTGATCGCCGATGGCGTTCACCTGGACCCGATCATGGTGCAGCTTTTTCTGAGGGCCAAGGGTGTGGAAGGGGCGGTTCTGATTACCGACGCAACCTCGGCCACCGGCATGCCGGACGGGAAATATCAGTTGGGGTTTCTAGAAGTCGAAGTCAAAGATGGGAAGTGCCTGCATGAGGGCAGACTGGCGGGCAGCGTTTTGACCATGGACTGCGCCGTCCGCAATGCCATGAAGTTTGCGGGCTGGGATTTGCAGCAGACAGTGCGGGCGGTGACGGTGAATCCCGCCAGAGTTGCAGCTGCGCAGAATAAGGGAGTGCTTAGGCCCGGAGCGGATGCGGATTTTGTGGTGCTGACCGCAAACGGAGAAATTCGGGCGACGGTGGTCAAGGGCAAGGTGGTTCAGTAAACGTAGAGGGGAACGGATGCCTGACAAAAATGGATTTCCGCACTTCATGTTGAAGGAAATCTTCGAACAGCCGAAGGCGCTGGAAGATACCATCGCTCCGCGGGTCTCGCTACAGGAGGCGAAGGTACGGCTGGCGGAAGAAATTCGCATCAGCAGCGAAGAATTGCGCCGACTGCGGCGGATCAACATTGTGGCCTCGGGTACAAGTCGACATGCCGGAATGGCCGGACAGTACATGTTTCACGACTTGGTCCATTTGCCGGCGGATGTGGATTACGCCAGCGAATTTGAGCACCGTAATCCGCTGATTGGTCACGGCGAGCTCACCATCGTGATCACCCAATCCGGCGAAACCGCGGACACCACAGCGGCACAGCGCGAGGCGAGGAAGCGGGGTTCGCGGACGGTTGCGATTTCGAATGTTGTGGATTCCACGATCGCCCGCGAGGCGGATGGCGTTCTCTACACTCACGCTGGGCCGGAGATCAGTATCGCTTCAACCAAGGCGTTTACCGCGCAGATGGCGGTCCTGTTTTTGTTTGCCGCGTATCTGGCGCAGGTGCGAGAAGAACTGCCAAAGGCCGCGCTGCGCCGGTGGATCGAAGAGCTACTTGCGCTACCCAGGAAGACGGAAGCTGCTCTGAAATCCTCGGATCAATGCCAGCGGCTCGCTGACCGCTTTCATCGTTCTGAAGACTTTCTTTTTTTGGGGCGGGCGATTCACTATCCCATTGCCATGGATGGCGCGCTCAAGCTGAAAGAGGTCTCCTACATTCACGCCGAAGGCTATCCCACCGGAGAAACCAAGCACGGGCCAAATGCCTTGATTGACGAACATTTGCCGGTGGTAATCATTGCCACCTGCGACCGGAGCGATCCCGGTTCGGTTCTGCGTTATGAAAAGAACGTCGCCAACATCCACGGATTCCGGCAGCAGAAGGCGCTGGTGATTGCGATTGCTACCGAAGGCGATACCGCAGTGGAAGACCTTGCCGATCACACCATCTTCATCCCTCAAGCGCCGGAGTTGCTTTCGCCGATCCTGGAAATTGTTCCTCTACAACTGTTCGCGTATCACATGGCGGTGAGGAAAGGGCTCGATGTGGATCGTCCAAGGAACCTGGTGAAATCTGTGACTCTGGAGTAAAAGCTGCGGGCTAGTTGGGCTTGCGCGTCTTGCTGTCGGCGTAGTAGCGGAGCATGGCAGAGTCGGTGGGATGCTTGAGTTTTTCGATGAACGCCGCTTCCTTGGTGCCTGCGTTTATCGGAGCGCTCTGCCGCGGACGCTCTTCAGCTTCCGCGTCGCTGGTCATGACCTGTACGTAGAACCATAAGAAATGGCGCATCTGATCGAGCGCTGACTTGAGCACTTCCAGCGACTCGATTTCGGGCAACTGGGACAGGGCTTCCATCAACTCCGGATCACCCGGGGCCTGCATGGCGGCGCAGTTGAGTTCCCGCTGAATGGCACGGAGATCTTCTGTCACCCGCAACATGCGTATGTGAACGTCGTCCATGTAATCCGCGTCAGGCATTCTTCGCTGCTTTCTGAAGACACCTCAACATCTCATCCAGCGCGGAAAGCCAGAAGATGTCCCATGTCCATGCGCTTTCGTAATTCGATCGAGGAGAAGAGTGGTCGCGCCGCGGCCACGCGAGAACGCTGCCCCGGCGAATTTGCGGCACCTCGACGAAACCTGCGCCAATACTGGGGTTTTAGACCACCGAGACCAGCGTTTGCGTCATTTGCGCGAGCCTGACGCATCCCATCCGGCGAGCGCCGTGGCGGGTTGAGGGAATTCGCTCGCAAAGGCAGTACATCGGTAACAGAACGTAAGGCCAGCGAGGTCCGCGCCCCAGAACGTACCGCGGGCGGACAATAGTAACGTTCATCCCGTTCTGCCGGAAGTACGGTTTCGCACGCGCGGCGCAAACACTGATCGCTATTTTCCTGTGTAGCTGATGCGCCAAATGGATCCCGAACCATCGTCACTTACGAGTAATGATCCATCCTTTGCGACCGCGATCCCCACCGGCCGGCCCCAGACTTTGCCGTCGTCGGTGACGAACCCGGTCACGAAGTCTTCATATTCGCCCGATGCTTTTCCCTGCTGATGCAGTGGAACCCGCACGACCTCGTAGCCGGTGCGTTGGGTGCGGTTCCAGGAGCCGTGCAGCGCGAGAAATTCGTCTCCGCGATATTCCGCCGGAAATTGCTCGCCGTTATAAAACGCGAAACCCAGGGGGGCGCTGTGCGGCTGGATCAGAATGTCGGGCGTAATCATCTTCGCGCGCAGGTCAGGATGACCGTCTTTCAAGCGCGGATCGTGGTTCCCGCCCATGTAATACCACGGCCATCCGTAGAAGCCGCCAGCCTGCACGTGGGTGGTGTAGTCGGGGACCAGATTGTCGCCAAGCAGATCGCGCTCGTTCACTGCGGTCCAGAGTTCTTCAGTTTTTGGCTCTATCGCGATTCCTACCGGATTGCGGATGCCTGACGCGAAGACTCGCAGGCCCGAACCGTCAGGATTGCATTCGAGAATATTGGCGCGGTGAAATTCCGCCGGATGATCGTCCGGATCGTCAATATTCGATACCGAACCAACCGATATGTAGAGCTTTTTTCCATCGGGAGAAAAGGCCAGGTCGCGCGTTGAGTGGCCGCCGTGGGACTGATGCGCGCCAGGGTAAAGTTCATCAACGATGGTCTGAGCTTCTCCTCGCGCCTTCAAGTCGCCGTTGTGATAGGGGAAACGCTTCACTGAATCCGTGTCGCCGATATAGATCCATTCCGGGTTTGCGCCAGGCGGGTAGAAAGCAATGCCGAACGGCTCTCTTAAACTCGATGCAAAACTCTCCGTTCGTTCGGGACGGCCATCCTTGCTGATTCCCCGAAAAACTTTGATGTCCCCTTTAGCCATCTCCGCGAGAAACACGTCTCCGTTAGGTGCGGTCCGCAGCTCGCGCGGGTTGGTGAGATCGCTGGCGTACAGATTCACTTTGAATCCTGGCAAGGTTTTGGGAAACGCGTCCGTCGGGCGAGATTGCGGCTCCGGCGAGTTGACCCCGTGGTGTTCAGTGCCAGGCGAAGGCAGATTGCTGACAGTGATCTTGTGGATTGTGCCGGGGTTTTCTCCGCGGTAGTCGTAGAAGGGGGAAGCGCTGTTCTGAGCGAGGAGCTGCAGACCAGAGAAAAGAAGAACGAGCACCACAAGTAATCGGAACCACCGGGGATCGCTTCGTTGCATATCTCACCTTGCAGAGAATGAGTCTACTGCGATCGGGGATGATTGGCGTTCGCGTTCAGGCCACATCCTCGTCTGGATCAGGTATAGAGGACGGCGGATCGCTGGCCGGAAAGCTGTCCTCGATGGTTTTGTCGAGGCTCTCCTCGTGGGCTTGGTCGTGTCGCCTGGGGCCCGGATTCTCGGATTGTTTCGGTGGTGACTCTGGCTTGCTCATGGTGGCCGCCTATCGGGATGACTGCAGAATTTAGATGAGGCGGGGAGCGAATTGGTCAACTAAATATCGAGTGCAGACAAGGGTCTGCCGTAAAGGGCAGGGGCCGTCCCCAAGGTTCGGGCCAAGGATCCGGCTAGCTCTTGGCTTCAGGGTTATTAGAAGTCGGCGCCGCAGGTGGAGTAGCGGGCGGTTCCCCCGACTTGTCTTTCATGCCCTCTTTCAAGGCGCGGAAACCTTCGCCGATCCCTTTCCCCAGCTCCGGCAGTTTCTTCGGCCCGAATAGCAGCAACGCAATCCCGAAAATGATCAGCAAATGCAGTGGTGAGAGCAGTTCCATGGGGGAAACCTCCGCGCGGGCCTCGTTTGACGATCGCTAAGCCAAACGTTACTGGAGTCATAGGCTTGCGTCAACTGTCGGCGAGCGTGCGGGACTGATGTTTGGCCGGTTTCGCTCGCCTTCCTGTACCTCTTCCTCTGCACCTTATTACTTACGTGACCTAGCCTCGATTACCGGATCAGGCTATGTTCCTGGAAGCAAATGAGTTCCCGGCAAAACTCGGCCGGCAGGGGAGTTCAGCAGTGCTCAGTAAATCCCGTATTCTTCGTGTCCTTTTCCTGTTTCTGGCAACGGCGTCTTTCGGTGCCGATTCGGCGCCCGTAGATTGCACCCACTTGATGGCCTGGATCGCGGGCGGCGTTTCCAGCCCAAAGTTGATCCGCGTAGCGCAGCATCGCGGAATCGCGTTTGCTCCCAGCCAGAATCTTGAGAGCGAACTCCGCTCCGCCGGTGTGACTCCCGATCTGCTAGGAGCCTTGCGTCACCTGCGGCCCGTGCACGGTAGTTCTTGCCCCGCATCGCTGGTGAAGGCGGCGACTCTGGTCCATCAAAAGAGATACCAGCTAGCGGCTGAACTTGTCGCCGATCTGTTGGCGAGTGATCCGCAGAACGGTGCGCTGCATTTTGCGCTGGGATACATCCAGCAGCAACAAGGCGACTGGAACGGAGCGTTCGACGAATACAGCAACTCCAAAGAAGCCGAACCAGATTTTTCTGAGATCCACAATCGCCTGGCGCTGGTGTTCTACCAGGGGGATGACGGTGACAACGCCATCGGCGAGGCCCGCACCGCCCTCAGCATGGATTTTCAGGACGCAGAGGCTTACCGCATGCTGGGCCTTGGACACTATGCGAACGAACAATACCCTGCAGCCCTGAACGCGTTTCAGGAATCGCTGGCCAGGGATCCGGGGAACGCCGACGTCTACTACGAAATGGGCATGGCCGAGCAGGAGCAGTCGGCCGACGAACAGGCCATCGAATATTTCCGCAAGGCGCTGCAATTGAATGCGCAACTCTGGCAGGCCCACAGCAGCCTGGGCACTCTGCTGGTAAAGCAAAAGCACTTTGCGGAAGCGATCAGTGAGCTGAACGCTGCGAAACATCTTGCGCCCAACGAGCCTTCGATTCGCGAAAATCTCGCCAGCGCGTACTACGGCAAGGGAGACTACGACGTTGCCATTGCCGAATATAACGAACTGTTCAAGACCAATCCCGGCTGGCATCGCGGGCACGATTCGTTTGCCCGCGCTTACATGGCCAAGAACGAATATTCGTCGGCTATTGCCGAGCTCAAGCTGGCAGTCGCACAAAACCCTGGCAATCCGGGGGAGCACCGGGCACTCGGACAACTCCTTCTGCTCTCCGGCCAGCAGCAAGAGGCCGCCCGGGAGTTGCGCATCGCGGTGGAGCTTGACCCGGACTCTGCGTCTTCGCATTACTACCTGGGGACCGCATTGCTGCAACAGCAGCAGCTTCCGCCCGCGTTGAAGGAGTTTCAGGAGGCAGTCCGCATTGAGCCCTCCGCGGAGCACCATTACGCGCTGGCGGCTTGCCTGATGAGCCTGGGCCGCGACAACGAAGCTCTGGCCGAGATGGAAACCGCAACCCGGCTGGATCCCAGCAAGACGCTGTATCACGCGCGCGAAGAAGAACTGCTCCGCCTGATGCGGTCGAGCAATGCTCGCTAGCTCGTTAGTTCATGGACTTATGTGAGATCAAGTTTTTCGAAATTCGACCGTAGAATCACAGGAGAATAAAAAATGGCCAGCCTGAATCCATCCCAAGGCTCTGGGTACGGCGCGGCGGCAGCGCCTGCGCGGCAGGCGGAGAACGTCCAAACCGAACGCCGGAACGCGTTCGCCGATGCCCCACTGGCGGCCAGGCCAACCGGATATGGCCTGCCTTGCGCCAAATGCAAGACCTACTACGCATCCGACTTAAAGGCTTGCCCAGTGTGTAAGAGTCCGCAACGGGTTTCTCCGATTGAGCCGCTGGCGCGAATCGCTCCGCAGGAACAGTTGCCCGATCCGCAACAGCTCGAGGAAGAGCGCGAGCGCTTCCTGCGCGAGTTCAATGCGCAGGTGGTTGCGTCGCCGCTACCCGCGGATTCGCCCACTCCGGCCCTGCACTGCAACCTGGAGGAAAATCATCAAAGTTCGGCCGAACCGGCGAGTGTCTGCCAGGGATGTTTCGACCGCCTGCAGGAACGGCTTGATGTGCTCGAAGCCGCCATGCACATGGACGTCAACGAAGCCTCTCAGATCGTCTATGACGCGGTCTGGGCCGATCCCTCCGACCCCAACAAGACTTATCAGAATGCTGCGCAAGCCCTGCTTACGGAATTGAAGCGGCGCTCGGGGATTCCGCAAGTGTTCGGGCCGCTGCAGCCGCCGCCGAACTAGAGGCCGCGAGCAGAACCTGTTCATCTGACCAAAATCTATTGTTGTCGCACGCTCACTTTATCGAAGTGGTGCCCAAAGCAGACGATTTCGCCCGCGGCTGTCTTGGTGTAGGGCTTGTGGAATATTACGGAGTTTCCCTCCTGCGCGGGTTTACACGGTGTGGTGTTCAGATACAGTTTGCCTTCCTTTTCGCTCTCGACGACCCCACTCGCGATGTCTCCGGGCTGCGCCGCAACCGGGATCGGTGGCGTCTGCGAGAAGCCAAGTGCTACCAGAATGAAGACAAGCGTGGCTAACGGAGTAGTTTTTATTTTCATAAGTTTGCGGGCTCCTTCTCTAGCATCGATTCGGTTTCCGGCGGCAATATCCCGAGCTCTCATTCGCACGGTGTGTTAAGCAATCTCTGCGGCTCTTGCGAAATGACCGTAATGAGCTCGTTGTTGATGTCGAAGCAGAACTGCATCGGCATCATGGGCAAGGGCTTTCGATCGTCCCCGATCAAGGTCACGTCCAACCGATGCGGGCCCGGGACTATGAGGCCACTTCCCGTGAACGCGACCGATCCAACCACTGATTTCGAGACTCCAATCGGAACCGGAAATGGAATATCGACAGCATGTTTGGTGTCATCAACGAACTTGAACTGAGGATCAGTTGCGTCCATCGGAGGCGGTTCAAAGTGGGCCTTCGCGCCTACAATCACCCCGCCACGGTTGCCATAGTTCGAGGCCAGCATCGGGAAGGTGAACATGACTTTCTGGTGCTGTGCGTCGTAGAACAGGGTCAAAGGAACCGGTGTAAGAACAGAAAACTTGGGGTGCTGATAAAAGCTGTCGAATGCCTCCTTGGCCGCCCTCGGTACGGCAAAGAAACTAGCCAGGATGCCCAGGTACACTCCCCAGGTTCTTATCCAGCTTCTACTTTCGGTTTTCAGGCTCTCAACTTCCCGCTTCAGGCTGTCCACCTGATGCTTGAGAGCTCCGATGTCTTCGAAAACTGGCTGACCAGGTACTTTGGAATCCTCGGCGGACATGCGGACGTAGCCTCTCTATGGATTTTATCGGGTTTTGGCTGGGGATTCGCAGTGCTTAAGAATTTTTCACGATCATTTTGCGTGACCAGGCCCAGCGACTGCTTCGGCGATGATTTTCAGCCCGCGAATCGCAATGTCCCAAACGTTTTCGGAACGTGGAAATTCGGCTGCGGAGTGTACGTTGGCTGCCAGGCTAGGTAATGCCTCGGCTCGGTCTTGCCTTCCACGCGATAGAAATTCGCCCGCCACACCTCATTCGGATCGAAGTCCAAGGTGAGGCAACCCGTCGGAATCGCCAGCTCTGCCGTCCAGATTTTTCGCTGTGCATCAACATGAACGGAACGAGCCAATCCGCTCTTCAGATCGGCGAGGCCCGAGGGCGAGATGTCCAGATCAATCCACATGCCGTTGGGAGCAACCTCGAATTCTTTATAACTCCGCTCGACTGAAGGATCCGGCTGAAGAAACGCCTCAGCGACATCACGGTCCCAAAGATGGTCGCGCCGCCCACTCGGTTCCGAATCCTCGAACACGAATAGCTCGCGGTAGCGGCAAACAAATCTCAAGTAGAGAGATGTCGGAGACCACAGGATGCGAACTTCGGTTTCAAGCGCCGGGTCTGGATTCTTGCCTTGCCAGTCGGAATGAAAGCGAACCGGCTGCGCCGCCTGCCATTCAGCCGCCGATTTCGCCGCATCCAGGCTGATTTCGGAGGACACGCGGCTGGCAACGGTCTCGGATTGAGTCAGATGCATTATGAGAAGTGGCAATAAAACCTTGTAATCTTAAACCGCCGAGACGCCGAGTACGCAAAAGAAAGCCAGAATTTCTCCGCGTTCTCTGCGATCTCGGCGGTTCAAGCCTTTTGCGTGGAGCTGATAAACGCCCAGCCAAGAAAAATCGGTTTGACCGCAAGATTCGGATATCGCTCAATCCACGAAGATCGTAACTTGCAAACATGAACAGTGCGATACTAACTCCAGAAGCAGAAATGGCCACAGCAGCAACCGATCCTCGAGTAGCCGATCTTCATAAAAACGACCCGCAATGGCAGGCCGTGCTCGCACGCGACACCGCCAGCGACGGCAAATTTGTGTTCGCCGTGTCCTCAACCGGCGTGTATTGCCGGCCTTCGTGTCCAGCAAAGCGTCCGCGACGCGAGAATGTGACCTTCTTCCGCCGCCCGCAGGAAGCGGAGAGCGCCGGTTATCGCGAATGCCTGCGTTGCCGGCCGAAAGCGGTGAGCGGAAATCCGCGGCAGGAGCTGATCAAATCCGTGTGCCGCTACATTGAGCAACATCTGGACGAGCCGGTCACGTTGGCACAAATCAGCGCGGAATTCCGGCTCAGCCCATTTCATCTGCAGCGGACATTCAAAGCCGTGCTGGGAATCACGCCCAAAGAATATGCGAATTCCTGCCGCATGCGCGGCTTCCGGCAAAACCTGAAAGCCGGACACTCGGTGACCCGCGCCATGCACGAAGCCGGATACAACTCGACGAGCCGCCTCTATGCGCGCACCGCGTCAGAACTCGGGATGGAGCCGGCGAAGTATCGCCGAGGAGCAATCGCGGCGCCCATTCGTTATACCTGCGCCGACTCTCCCCTCGGCCGTCTGCTCATTGCGGCCACGGACAAAGGGATTTGCAGCATCAAGTTCGCAGGCTCCGACGAAGAACTCGAGCAGGGACTGAAGCAAGAATTCCCCTTCGCCGTCCGCCGACGTGATGATCGCGACCTGGCAGAACTCACGCAAAGAGTTGTGCAGCGCATGAGCGGCAACGGCAAAAACAAGAATAGAAATAAAGATCTGGCTTCCGCGCTACCACTTGATATTCAAGCGACCGCTTTCCAGCGGCGGGTGTGGTCCTGCCTGCAATCCATCGCTTTCGGCGAGACTCGTTCCTACTCGCAAGTCGCCAAAGCCATTCGCCGGCCATCCGCGGCGCGCGCCGTAGCTCGGGCCTGCGCCACCAACCCGGTTGCCATCGTCATCCCGTGCCATCGCGTTGTCCGGTTGAATGGAGACCTGGGCGGATACCGCTGGGGACTGGAGCGCAAGAAGGCCTTGTTGGAAATGGAAGCGCGCGAGGCGTAGGTCACCAAAGATCTGAGTGTACGGGCAGACGCCCTCGTCTGCTCCAACATGTTTCTTTATCCCCGTTTGACAATTCTTTACCCGCCCTCCCCAGACCGCATGATTCAATTGATAATAGACAGTCATGAGATATGCGACTCAAAAACGGCGCCTCCCGTGGATCGTCCTTGCCGGGATGCCCCTGCTGATTTCCGTCGCCTCGGCCCAGACTCTGGTCAAGGCGGTCGGGACGGTCAAATCCGTCAGCGGCAATTCCGTGGTGCTGACCACCGACAGCGGTTCTGAACAGACGGTCACTTTCGCCGACTCTGCCCGAATTGTCCGACTGGTTCCGGGACAGACAGACTTGAAGACTGCCCCGACGATTGCGATCTCCGACATTCAGGTTGGTGACCGGGTCTTTGCCCGCGGTCAGGCCGGCGAGGGCAATGCCGTTGTCGCAGTTTACGCCAGTGTGATGAAACAGAGCGATCTCGCTGCGAAGCAGCAGCAGGAACGGGAGTGGCGGAAGGGCATCGGTGGAATTGTGAAGCAGGTGGATTCCGCTGCGAATACGATCACCATTAACAACGCCATGTTCGCGGCGGGCAAGCCGATCGTCATCCACATTTCGCCGAACACAAATTTCCTCCGCTATGCTCCGGACTCCGCTAATTTCGACAAGGCCCGGCCGGGCACACTTAACCAGATTAAGCCCGGGGATCAACTAAACGCTCGCGGCGCAAAGAACGCCGACGGTACGGAATTCACCGTGCAAACCGTTGTTTCTGGATCGTTTAAATACATTGAGGGAACCATGGTTTCCGCAAACGCGGCCGACAACAGCATCACCGTCACGGACTTGGCGACGAAGAAGCCGGTTACGATCAAGGTCAGCGCGGATTCCCAGCTGCGCAAGTTATCGCCGATGGCGGCGATGAGAATTGCAATGTGGCTGAAGGGCGGAACCCCGGGAGCTGCGGGCGTAGGCGGCGCGCCGGGCCAAGGCCAAGGTCAGGAGCAGGGCGGCAAATGGAACGGTGGGGGGCAGGGCAATTGGCGAGGAACAGGGAACGCCGCGGGCGGACCTGGTGCGGTCGGATCTAGTGCGGGTGGCCCTGGCAGCGGCGGGCCGGGCATGGTCGCAGGTCAAGGCGGCGGATCAGGTGCACAAGGTGGTCCGGGTGGAAATTGGCGTGGAGGTGGCGGCGGCCCTCCTGATTTCCAGCAGATAATCAGCCAGATAATCAGCCGCACGCCCGCCGTCTCGGTGAGCGATCTGAACAAAGGTGACGCGGTGATGCTGGTGGCTACGGAAGGCAGCGCGACTTTGGGGCCGACTGCAATCACTTTGCTGGCGGGAGTCGAACCGATTCTCACCGCCGCCCCGGCAGGAACCAGCGCTTCGACCATCCTCTCGCCGTGGAACCTGAATGCTCCGGCGGGTGCAGGCGGCGAATAATCGGTGCAACGACCGGCGCCGGAGTTTTGCCAAGCAACGTTTTGCCAAGGAAAAATGAGAAGAATCTTTTCAGTCTGTATCTTGATTTTGGTGTTGGTTTCGCTGTGCGCTGCAACTCTTGCGCAGACACCATCGGCCTCTCTCAGCGGTAAGGTCACGGACCAGACCGGCGCAGTCATCCCGCAGGCCACCGTCACCGTTACCGGGGCAGACGGCAAACAAACCAGCGCAACCACGAATCCGGCAGGCGCTTTCGCCATCCACGGCCTGCCGCCGGGGACATACAGCGTCACTGCCGCTGCCCAGGGTTTTGCGCCATTTAAGAAAGACGGAGTGACGCTATCTGCCGGCCAGACTCAGGCGCTCAATCTGGCATTGGAGATTAAAACTCAAGAAGAGAAGGTTGAAGTGCAAGCCGAACCGGGCACACAGCTTGACGTCAGTTCCTCTTCCGGCGCCGGTTCAGTAGTGATCAAAGGAAAAGATCTGGAAGCGTTGTCGGATGATCCTGACGAACTGCAATCCGAGTTACAGGCGCTGGCCGGACCCTCAGCCGGACCCAACGGCGGGCAAATTTACATTGACGGTTTCACCGGCGGACAGCTTCCGCCGAAGTCTGCAATTCGCGAAATCCGCGTCAACCAGAATCCGTTTTCCGCGCAATACGACAAGCTGGGTTACGGGCGAATCGAAATTTTCACCAAGCCGGGCAGTGACAAGTTCCACGGGCAGTTCATGTTTAACGATAACAACGCTATCTTCAATTCGCGGAACCCCTACGTCCCTACCAAGCCAGACTACAACTCCGACATATTTGATGGAAACTTTGGCGGGCCGCTCAGTAAGAAAGCATCTTTTTTTATCGACGCGCAGCGGCGCAACACGAATGAGTTTTCTGCTATTAACGCGACCGTACTGGATTCCAGTTTCAATCCGGTTCAACTGCAGGAATCCATCCCGAATCCGAGGACGCGCACCAACTTCAGTCCGCGGCTGGACTATCAGATCAACGCCAACAACACGCTGACCGTGCGTTATCAACTGACGCACGAAACCAGTCAGGGCGGAGGACTGGGCCAGTTCTCGCTTCCTTCGCAGGCGTACAACCTCAATGAGACCGAGCAGACAGTGCAAATCAGCGATTCGCAGATAGTGAGTCCGAAGATTGTAAACGAGACCCGGTTCCAGTTTCTGCGGGCAAGCAATCACCAGTTGCCCTTTAGCGCCGCGCCCGCGGTTCAGGTGCAGGGAGCATTTACCAGCGGAGGCAGCGGCCAGGGTGACGTTCGCATCACACAGAACAACTACGAACTGCAGAACTACACTTCCTTTGCTCACGGAACCCACTTCATCAAGTTTGGCGGAAGGGTTCGCGCCCTGACGAATTCCAATTCTTCGAATCCTAACTTCAACGGGACGTTCATTTTTTCTCCGGTGTTTTCCGGCGGCGGATCGGTTGACGCCCTGACGGTGTATTCGAGCGCCGCAAAAGGCAATTGCCCACTGGGAGGCGCTACATCCTGCCCAACCCAGTTTTCCATTACCACCGGCACGCCGTTGGTGAATGTGAACTGGTTCGACGCGGGGCTTTACGCGGAAGACGAGTGGCGCATGCGACCGAACTTGTCGCTTACGTACGGGATCCGCTTCGAATCCCAAAACGATATTCATGATCATGCCGACTTCGCTCCCCGGCTGGGGATTGCGTGGGGCCTCGGCAGCGACGGTAAGTCCGCTCCCAAGACGGTATTGCGTGGCGGCTTTGGCATCTTCTATGACCGCTTCGGATATAACCTGGTGCAGCAGGCGGACCGCCTGAACGGGGTCACGCAGCAAAGCATTGTGGTGCAGAACCCGCAATTCTATCCAACGATTCCGCCGTTCAGCGTGCTCCAGGGCCTGTCCACCGCGTCCCCGACGATTTATCAGATTGCTCCCAATTTGCGCGCGCCGTATACCATCCAGGCCGCGGTCAGCGTTGAACGCCAGGTGACCAAAGCCGCCACCCTTTCGCTGACCTATCTAAATTCGCGCGGCGAACACAATCTCTACATCCGCAACATCAACGCGCCTTTGAGCGGCGTGTATCCGCTGCAGTCGCAATACGGCCACGACAACGTCTATCAGTACGACTCCGAGGGTGTTTTTCGCCAAAACCAGTTGATTGCCAACATGAGGGTCGCCGCGGGGAAAAAGGTTTCGCTGTTCGGCTTCTACACGCTCGGCTATGCCAATGCCAACGTTAGTGCGGGCGGAGGAGGTGGGGGTTTCTTTGGCAGCGGCCTTACCAGTTCCGCCAGCTTTCTTTCCAACCAGTACGATCCCATGGCTGACTACGGTCGCTCCGCATTCGACGTTCGTCACCGGGCTTTCATTGGCGGCTCCATGGAAGTTCCTTACGGTTTTCGTCTGAGTCCATTCGTCATTATTAGCTCAGGCCAACCCTACAACATCACTACCGGCACCGACCTGAACGGAGACTCGATCTTCAACGATCGCCCCCTGCTGGTTTCAACCGCGACCTGCGGAGCGGTTGCTGTGACCGGCAGTGTCTATTGCACGCCTCTGGGCACTTTCAATGCCGCGCTTCCAGCCAGAGGGCAGACGGTCCTGCCGGTGAATTACGGTAACGGTCCGGCTAGTGCCACATTCAATCTTCGCTTGAGTAAGACTTTCGGTTTCGGCCGCGAATCCAAAGGTGCGGGAGGAATGCAGGGTCCCGGCGGCCCCGGCGGTCCGCGCGGTGGTTTTCCCGGCGGCGGTCTGGGTGGACGCGGCCTGGGTGGAGGAGGGGGAAATCCGTTCGGGGGCGGCGGAGGGACCAACCGGCGGTACAACCTTACGTTTAGCGTTTCCGGCCGCAATATCTTCAACACCGTTAGTCCCGGGCT
>WNFC01005799.1_pt1 | contig 20329 bp, 21 predicted proteins | sample 5400541 | NCBI WGS metagenome assembly WNFC01 (sample SAMN13153342, study PRJNA577476) | soil metagenome | isolation source: 120 cm saprolite under Douglas fir tree site 2 hole 2 replicate 1 | place: USA:California | collected 2015-04-18
CGCCGCCCCGCGCGATTTGCGCGGGGCGCGGCACCCTCCGATGTGGCCAAGCGGCGCGTGCTCTAGGGGCCATTCGTGACCGGAGCAAGGCGGGGACTTGTAGCCCGCATGGAGCGAAGCGGAATGCGGGGTATGCCTCGCGGCAGACGCTGACCCCGGATTTCGCTTCGCTCCATGCGGGCTACGAGTCACCGCCGCTTGAGCGTGTAGATGACGTTGTTGAACGCGAGCAGCGCCGTCGTCTTGTCGCGGAAATGATAGGAGAACGAGCCGGTCGAGCAGGTCACGTCGACGCCTGGCACGTCGCCTTTCGGAAAGCCCATGCTCTGCGCGACCTTCTCCTGGTTCGGTTCGAGCAGGCCGCCCTGGAAGAGCGCGTCCGGCGAATATTCGGTCGGCTCGTATTGCGCCTTCTTGCAGGCGAGCGTCTTGTGAGTGGCGATCACCTCGCCGGCCGCGAAGGTGATCTGCATCTTGAGGAGCCTGCGGCCTTCGGCGATGAGCGCGGCGCGCTCCTTGTCGTCCGCCCACGGCGCCGGCGCCGCGTCGACGATCTCCCACTTGCCAAGGAGCGCGATGTCGCCGGCCTGCGCCGGCGGGCCTGCAAGCACCGCGAACGCCGCCACGGCGAACGCCAGGGCGTGCGCGAATACGGCCATTGTGGAACGACTCATTCGCGCAATGAATGAAAGCGGCGCCGCTCGCTGTCAATCGCGCGGTCGATCGGCGCTGTGGGCAACCGAGCGTGCCAGCGCCTGCAGGCAATCGGGGCAGAGACAGTCCGCGGCGTCCTGCGGCAACGGCAGGCGGGCGTCGACGTGCGCGCACCAGCATGTCTCGTCGTCGACGCCGCAGCCGAACGCCGCGCCGCAGCGCGCACAGGTCAGGCGCCGCGATCCGGCCCGGGCACCTTCGGCATCCATCGCGTCAGCGCCCGTGCTTGCCCGGACTCCAGCCATGTGAGGCGAGGTATTTCTCCCCGACTTCGATCGGCTCATCCTCGAGCGGCGTCGCCATGGTGTCGTTCCAGCGGTTGAGGAAGCCGAACATTGCGATGACGGCGACGATCTCCACGATCTGGTTCTCGCTCCAGTATTTACGCAGACGCGTGAACATCTCGTCGGTCGCGGAATTGGGCACCGAGGCGCCGGCCACCGCGAGATCGAGCGCCGCGCGCTCCGCCTCGCTGAACAGCGGACTGGTCTGGTAGTCCCAGATCGCCGCGAGCTTGCGGTCCTCGACGCCGAAATGCAGCGCACCTCCGGCCGTGTGCGCCATGCAGTACTGGCAGCCTGCGGCGCGGCTCGCCACGTGCGCGATCAGGCGCTTGAAGCCGCGATCGACCTCGCCGTCCGGATCCCAGATCGCGCCGGTCATCTGCGCGAACGCCTTCGCGAGCTTCGGCTTGCGCTGCATGATGAGGATGCTGTTGGGCACGAAGCCGAGATTGCGGCGCATTCCCTCGAACTGGTCCTTGAGCTCCGTCGTATGCTCCGGCGGCAGCGGCGCAATGCGCGGCGTAGGTTTTGTGCGTTGATCCATGGCGGCCTCCAAATCATCGGCGATCGAAGCCGAAACATAAACCCTCTCCCCGCAGACGGGGAGAGGGTTCATCCGTTTCAGTAGATGCGGCGTGCGGCGTTCAGGTGCCGCGGCCCCAGAGCGCGCAGTAACGCCGTGCGACGAAGGGCAGGCCATTCTCGTAGCCGGGCCAGCTGGCGTATTTCGGCAGCTTGAATTCCTTCTCGGCCGTGTCCCAGCACTTGCCGCCCAGGCCGAGCGGCTTCATCTCGTTGGAGGCATCCTGCATCAGGGTGAGGATTTTCTGCGCATCCTCCTTGGTGCCGAGCCGGTCGTTGGGCTGACCCGGATGGCCGGGGATCAGCCGCTCCCAGTCGAGCGCGATCACCTTCTTGATGAACTGCTCGGTCTCCAGCGGGAAGATGTCGATCATGCCGCGGCCGGGAAACGATCCGACCGGAATGGTGTCGACCACGAAGATGATCTTCTCCTTCGGCAGTCGCATCACGATGTTCGAATCGGAGTGGTTGAGCCCGAGATAGATGAGCTCGAGCGTGGTGCCGCCGAGCGTGATCGTCTTCTTGCCGTCGAACGTCTCGTCCGGCAGCGGGGTGTTGGGATCGCCGAGCGGCTTGAGATGCGTGACGACGTTCTTGTGCGCGATGATGCGCGCGCCCGCGGCCTTGAACGCCTGCCCGCCCTGGACGTGATCGTAGTGATGGTGGCTGTAGATCAGGTATTTGATCGGCTTGTCGGTGACCTTCTTGATCTCGTCCACATAGGTCTGTCCGCCGGTCGGACGGCCGTAGGCGATCGGATCGGTCGCGATCACGCCGTCCTTGGTGACGACGAACATCGCCTGATGATTGCCGTTGCGGAAGATGTAGACGTTGTCGGTGCCCGACACTTTTGTGGTCGCGATCTGCGGCCGCGCCGGGGCCTGTGCTTGCGCCGGCACACCCGCTGCGGTCGCAATCAGCGCACCGCATGCGAATGCGAATAGAAGTCGTGACATTTGTCGCCCTCCTGAGGATGTCGTCGATTGTCGCCGGCGGCCGGGACGTCCTGTTATATTGTAACAGGTGCGGCCGCCGAGCGATCCTAGAGCATGTCCCGTTCCTGCGGAATCGGGACGTGCTCTAGATTCATTCATTGGCGCGTGTCCTTGTCGGCGAACCGGTGTCCACTTCGCCGGGACATGCGCTAAATACAAACAGCGACGGCGCGCGCCTATTCCGGCGCGCGCCGTCAAAATCCGCCAGGATGGTGTCGGTAGTCCGGACGACGCTACTGGCCGCCCGAATACCCCGCGATCTTCCAGCCGCTCGCGTCCTTGATGTAGCAGAGCTGGTCGAAGCCGATGGGCGAGATCGCCTCGACCGAGACGAACCCGGTCTTGCCGGATGGCGTCACCACGCGCACGAACTGCGGCGCGTTCTGCTGCTGATTGCCCTGGGGCGGGGGATCGGCCAAGACCCAAACGAGATGCATGCCGAGCTTCTCGACCACGGGGGCGTTGGGCTGTCCGGCGCTGCGCACCTCGAGCGTCGGCGTGGTGGGGAATGCCCAATCGCCAGCTTCCGTGCCGGTGGCCTTGGTGAGCGCCTCGAAGGCCTTGTCGTCGATCTGCGGGCCGGCCGGTCCGCACATCACGCCCTTGCGGTCCTCGAGCGGCTCGAGCGTGGGATCCGACGCCGCAGCCGCGAGCGCCTCCCACCCCTGCGCGTCGCGCCCGGTGAAGCCGCCGACGGCGGCCGCGAGGTTGTCGACGCCGGATTTCTTCTTGTCGGCCTTGTCGCCGTTGTCGCCGTCCCAGAAGAAGCCCTGGGCCACCAGGATACGGGCGAGCGCGGCGCGGTCCTTCTTGGCGGCGATCTCGCCGAGCTGCTTGCGGAACGCGTCGAAGCTCGGATCGTTTGCCGGTCCGGGCATGGTGACGGCCAGCGCAGTGTAGGGTTTCGGCTGAGCCTGCGCGGGCGCCTGCATCTGCTGAGGCGGTCCGGGCGGGCGTTGCGGCGCGGCCTGCGGCGGCTGCATCGGCTGGGGCGGCGGCAGCTGGCCGGGGCGTTGCTGCGCGGCGGCCGGGGCGGCGATCAACGCAGCGAGCAAGAGCAATGACGGACGCAGAGCAGAGCGCATGGAATCATCTCCGAGGTGTGGCGTCGGTACGGGTCAGAGCTAGCTTCGAATTGCGACGGCGGTACGGCGCGTCCCGCGCGGCGGGAAGCGCCGAATGTTGTCGCGCCGAAGATCGAGTCTGCCCGATCGGCGGTTGCTGATCCACTGGGTTGCGGACGGCGTGGATCGATGAGCCGTCTGTCGTGTCAAGCGTGAGTTGATCCGGCTGGCCGTTGCGTTCAATTCCGTTCGCTCATTTTGCCGCTTCCATCTGCTTGACCATGTCGGCGGCCTCGCGAAAGTCCGGCTGCAGCTTGAGCGCCTCGCGGAAATCCGTGAGCGCGCGATCGCGATCCTTCTTGGCCTTCCATGCCAGCCCGCGATTGTAGAACGCGGTCGAATATTTCGGATTGAGCTCGATCGCCTTGTCGTAATCGGCGATCGCCTTCTCCCATTCGCCCTTGTCGCTCCGCACATTGCCGCGATTGCTGTAGGCGGTGGCGTAATCGGGATTGAGCAGGATCGCCTCGCTGTGATCGGCGATCGCGCGGTCGTAGTCCTTCTTGCCGCGCCAGGCGTTGCCGCGGCTGGTCAGGGTCGGCGCCGGGTCCTTCGGATCGAGCCGGAGCGACGCGTTGTAGTCGGCAAGCGCGCGGTCATACTCTCCCTTGCGGCGATACATGTTGCCGCGCGAGAGATGAGCGCCCGATTGCGCGCCGTTGCCGCCCTCTCCCGATTTGATGACCTTGGCGCAGAACCCGATGACGGCGTCGAGCCGGCTCAAATCCGGATAGATGCATTTACGATAGATATCCTCCATCCGCTCGGCCAATGCCGGCGACGAGACCAGGCACGCCACCAGGCCGATGGCCGGCAGCAATGACAGACGGGCGGCGGAACGGGGACGCATCGAGGCCTCGGCGGTGATCACGTAGAGTATTTGTCGGATCAACCGCCTCGGGGGTTCATGGGGACGAGGCGCAGAATTCGTCCCGCCGAGTTGTCGGTGAGGAGCCAGAGTGCGCCGTCGGGCCCCATGCGTACGTCGCGGATGCGCTCGCTGAGCCCCTGGAGCAGGCGCTCCTCCTTGACCACCTTGTCGCCGTCAAGCTCGAGGCGGACGAGGAGCTGCGCCCGCAGCGCGCCGATGAACAGATTGCCTTTCCACTGCGGGAAGAGATCGCCCGTATAGAAGGCCATGCCGGAGGGCGCGATCGAGGGCACCCAGTGCCACAGCGGCTGCTCCATACCCGGCTTGTGCGTGCTCTCGTGGATCTTGGCGCCGCTGTAGTCGACGCCATAGCCGATCACGGGCCAGCCGTAGTTCTTGCCCTTCTCGATGATGTTGACCTCGTCGCCGCCGCGCGGACCGTGCTCCTGCTCCCACAGCTTGCCATCGGCGGGATTGAACGCGAGGCCCTGCGCGTTGCGCGAGCCGTAGGCCCAGATTTCCGGCTTGGCTCCCGGCCGCCCGACGAAGGGATTGTCCGGCGGCGCCGAGCCGTCCGGCCGGATGCGGATGATCTTGCCGATGTGGTTGGCGAGGTTCTGCGCCTCGTTGCGCGCCTCGAAGTGATCGCCGAGCGTGACGAACAGGTTTCCGTCGGGCGCCTGGACGATCCGGCAGCCGTAATTGTTGCTGCCGCCCGGCCCCTCCTGCGTGAAGATCAGCTTCACGTCGTCGAGCCGCGGCGCCTCGCCGTCATTGAGGCGCGCGCGGGCGATCGCGGCGGTGCCGCCGCGGTTCACGCTGTAGCAGAAATAGATGGTGCGGCTGCCGGCGAAATCGCGGTCGAGGATGACGTCGAGCAGGCCCGGCTGGCCGTTCGAATAGACGCGCGGTACGCCCGCAAGCGGCGGCGAGAGCTGGCCGTCGCGGCTGACGATGCGCATGCGGCCGGGCTTTTCGGTCACCAGCATGCGGCCGTCGGGCAGGAAGGCGAGACTCCAGGGATAGACCAGGCCGCGCGCGAAGGTCTCGACCGCGAAAGCGCCTGCCGCCGCGCGGAATGTCTGGGCATGACTTGGCGCCCCTGCAAGCAGCGCAATCGCAGCGGTACAGACGACGCGATGATTCATTGCGGCCTCCAGTCGATGGGCACGTTCTCGGCAAAACGCCCGCGCCCGCCGAAGCGTTCCTCGCGATTGTATGGCGCATGTCCTTATCGGCGAACCGGTCTCCACTTCGCCGGGACATGCGCTAAGGCCAGCGCCAGCGCGCGATGGCGACGATCGTCTCCGGCAGGTCGACGTGCGCGAGCACGATATCGGCGCTGACCGTCAACGCGAGGGCGCCGGCCAGCGATACCACGGTCGCCAGCACCATGCGGCCGCCGAACACTTCGTGGTGCGGCGTGAGCATCCAGGAAAAATAGATGCGAAACAGGATGGCGAGACGCATGATCGGCGACACGACCGATGCCGGCGCAAGCGCGAGCGCCATGAAATAGCACATCTGCGACACGCAGACGACGACGCCCGACAGCGTGAACCATTTGGCCGCTTCCGGCTTGAGCTGCAGGACTTCGCCGAGCCGGCCCGGCGCGAGCAGGAACGGCGCAAAAGCCGCGGTCGCCGCGATATAGGCGATCAGCCCGCCCGCAATGCTGCCGCCCGCGCCGATCTGGTCGAGCCCGGCGCGGATGAGGATCGGGCTCGTGCCGTATCCGGTCGCCGACAGGATGGCGAACAGATAACCTTCGGCGTAACGCGGCGCGAAGGCGCCGGGCTCGCCCGGCGCCGTCCACGGGCGCGGCGCAACCCGCTCCATCGCGAGCGCCGGACCGAGAAACACCAGCACGATGCCGAGGATCTGCAGCGCCGTGAGCGACTCGCCCAGCAGGCCGATCGCCAGCACCAGCGTGATCACCAGGCTGATCTGCTGAACGGGCGTGACGAGATTGACGCCGATCGCGCGGATCGCCCGGTAATTGCAATAGCGCCCCCAGACGAAGTGGACGATGCCGGCGAGCGACAGCCACAGGATGGCGCGCGGCGAGAACCGCGCGAGCGTGCCCAGGTAGCCGAGCGTCGCGGTGACGGCGAAGAAGATCGGCACGCCGATCGGCACCGTCACCGCCATGGCCTGAGCGACCGAGCCGCTCAGCGCGCCGCGACGAAAGCTGGCATTGTTGAACGCGAACGTCGCCGCCGCCAAAAGCGCAAGCAGACCCCCGAGCACCCGACCTTCCTCACCTCGACCGCGGGGCGACTATAAGGCGGGCGGAGCAGATGTGGCTATGCCCGCACGTGGCGCGGCAATTCAGATCAGTCGCGCTGCTTGAGCCGGCTGCGGCTGAGGAAAGCCGTGAGGCCGCCCATGCCGACCAGCACGAAACCGAACAGCAGCGCCACCGCGAGGCGCGCGCTCATGTCCTCGGCGCCGGCGCCGGGCGCATCGGCGCGCGCGATGCCGAACGTGACCACGGTCGCGGTGACGGCGATCGACATGACGAGCGCCACGGTTGCGATGAGTTGAGCGAGGATATTGCAATACCGACCGCGCACGCGCTCCTCGCCGTGCGGTGCAAATCCAGTGCGGTCGATCCGGTCGGTCGTCATTGCGTCGGCCTTTCGCGAATCACCCTGTCCCCGGTGGTAAAATCGACACCGATGCTGGCGCGGATTCGGCCGGACTTGGGCGAAGCCATTGAGGATCGACGGCAATTTCGTGGCGCGGGTTAATAAAGAGTTAACGCGGCGCACGTGCGGAGCGATTTTTCCCGAGCGTGACGAAAACGCAACGCTTCACTCCGCGATCTCCATCGCGGCCGGCTCCCAGTTCATCGGTACGTGGCCGGGCTGGCCGGCGACGCGCTTGAGCCAGGCTCTGACCGCGGGAAAGCCGGTGAGATCGAAGCCGCTTTCATTGGCGGTGTGCGTGTAGCCGTACAAAGCGATGTCGGCGATCGTGTAGTGCCCGGCCGCGAAGAAATCGTGCCTCGCGATGTGCTTTTCCATGACGCGAAACGCCTGATAGCCGTTTTCGGTCCAGTCCTCGAGCGCATGGGTCTGCAGGTCGCGTCCGCCCTTCACCAGCGTCAGCCAGAAATGCGCCGCGCCCAGGTTGGGCTCGACGCTGTGCTGCTCGAAGAACATCCACTGCAACGTTTCGGCGCGATCGATGCGATCGTCCGGCGCGAGCGCCGTGCCACCGGCGACGTACCAGAGGATGGCGGCCGACTCCGGCAGATAGCGGCCGGGCGCGACCTCGAGCAGCGGCACGTGGCCGCTCGGATTCTTCCCCAGGAAATCGGGCGTGCGCGTCTCGCCCTTGAGGATGTCGACCTCGATCTTGCGGAACGGGATTTTGAGCTGCGCGAAGGCAAGGCGGACCTTGTAGCAGTTGCCGGACCGCTGCATCGAATAGAGCGTGTACATTCAGCTATCCCGCGCTTGAACCGCCTCCGCAGTCCTCATGTTTGCATTCAAGCGCAAAGCGTGGCCATTGCAAGGCATTGCGGTTGATGCAGCGCAAAAGAACGTGATCGCCTCGACGACGCGCGCGCGGCGGGACAGATCGGCTGCAGCGCGATGCCTGAGTGAAATTTCGTTCCGCATCGCGGCGGCGCTCGGCGCGGCGAGCGGTGCTCGGTGCGGGAAGATTCGGTTCCACCCACTGCAGTTACGGCTGCGTTATGCATCGTGACAGTGAAATTCATCGGTTTCCGCGCGCTCCGACCCTTGCCGGACTCGCGCGCGCGCATTAGGACATCGCACTGCACAATGGCCTCGATCACCCGTACCCTTCGGGGCCGACCGGAGACGTCGCAATGGCCTTCCTCGCCGACTCGCTCAAGCGCATCAAGCCATCCGCCACCATCGCGGTGACCGACAAGGCGCGCGCGCTCAAACTGGCGGGCCGCGACGTGATCGGGCTCGGCGCCGGCGAGCCGGACTTCGACACGCCCGACAACATCAAGCAGGCGGCGATCAAGGCCATCCAGTCGGGCAAGGCCTCCAAGTACACCAACGTGGACGGGATCGCCGAGCTCAAGGAAGCGGCGGCGCGCAAGTTCAAGCGCGAGAACGGCCTCGACTACAAGACCTCGCAGATCAGCGTCGGCACCGGCGGCAAGCAGGTGCTCTACAACGCGCTGGTGGCGACGCTCAACCCGGGCGACGAGGTGATCATCCCGGCGCCCTATTGGGTGAGCTATCCCGAGATGGTGCTGCTCGCCGGCGGCGAGCCGGTGGCGGTGCCGACCACCATGGCGTCCGGCTTCAAGATGAGCGCGGCCGCGCTCGAGCGCGCGATCACGCCGAAGACGAAATGGCTGATCCTCAACTCGCCGTCGAACCCGACCGGCGCCGCCTATACGAAGTCCGAGCTCAAGACGCTGACCGACGTGTTGGTCAAGCACCCGCATGTCTGGATCATGACCGACGACATGTACGAGCACCTCGTCTACGACGACTTCGAGTTCTTCACGCCGGCGCAGATCGAGCCGCGGCTCTACGAGCGCACCCTGACGGTCAACGGCGTGTCGAAGGCTTACTGCATGACCGGCTGGCGCATCGGCTTTGCCGGCGGGCCGGAGCCGCTCATCAAGGCGATGGCGATGATCCAGTCGCAGTCGACCTCGAACCCGGCCGCGGTCTCGCAATGGGCCTCGGTCGAGGCGCTCAACGGGCCGAAGGACTTCATCCCGAAGCACAACAGGATCTTCAAGGAGCGGCGCGACCTCTGCGTCTCCATGCTCAACCACGCGAAGGGCATCGTCTGCCCGAAGCCGGAGGGCGCGTTCTACGTGTTTCCGTCCTGCGCCGGCACGATCGGCAAGAAGGCGCCGACCGGCAAGACGCTCGAGACCGACGAGGATTTCGTCACCGAGCTCCTGGAAGCGGAAGGCGTCGCGGTGGTGCAGGGAACGCCGTTCGGTCACGGCCCGGCCTTCCGCATTTCCTACGCCACCGCCACCACGGCGCTGCAGGACGCCTGCGAGCGCATCCAGCGCTTCTGCGGAAATTTGCGCTAGGTCTCTCGACCGGTCATGCAGGCAGCGCGCGCTTGAGCGCGGCTTTCGCGTCGGCCTCCAGGCGCGAAAGAATCTCGGCGATCGGCTCGACCTTGCGCACCAGCGCTGCCGACGTGCCGGCGTAATGCGGAGCGGCCTCCCAGTCGCCATCCATCGACTCCCAGGGCGTCGCGGCGTTGTAGCGGAGAATGGGAGTGCTGTCGGCAAACGTGCCGATCTGCTCTTTCTCTCCGGGCCGCGCTCCGGGTGATGGCCGGCCTGCTGCTTCCCAGCGCGCCACCGTCGAATTTCGAATGACCCGATGCGGCGACTCGGGCCAGCCGCCGTCGAACAGGGTGGTTTCGACCAAGTCGGTGAAGCCGGCCGTTGTAATCCTCTGCTTGTAGGCCGGATGATTGCCGCTCTCGGCGGAGGCGACGAAGCGCGTCCCCATCCAAACCCCGCATGCGCCGAGCGCGAGCGCCGCAGCCAAACCGCGTCCGTCGGCAAGTCCGCCGGCGGCGACGGTTGGAACGCCGCGCGCTGCATCGACGACGGCGGGCAGCAGCGACATCAAGGGTGCCTCGCCGATCACATGCCCTCCGGCCTCGCGGCCCTGCGCCACGATGAAATCCACTCCCATGTCGGCTGCGCGCGCTGCATCCGCGGGGCCCGAGACGGTCCAGAACACGGCTGCGCCCGCATCTTTCGCGCGGCGCGTGTAAGACGAGGGATCGCCGTGCCACAGGGAGACGATTCGACAACCGGCGTCGAGCGCCGCATCGAGGCGACGCGTCTGATCGACGATGAGAGTCAGATTCACACCGAACCGATCGCCCCCGCCGGCCTCCGCGATATACGCGGACAGCGTCTGTCGAACCTCGGCTTCCGGCATGTGCATGAGCGCGACGAACCCCATCGCTCCCTCGCGCGCGAGGGCACCGAGAAACCGCGGCGTCGCGCCCCGCCCGATCGGCGCCGCGATGACGGGGTAGCGCAGACCGAAGCGCTTTGTGAGGACAGTGGATATAGCCATCGATGATCTCCCGGGCCGCACCTTAGCAGAATGCGTTGGGAGCGGCGTCCGTCTCTCACTCGTGAGAATACAACGGATGCATCTCGATGACGCTGAACGGCAGGGGAGTTCTGTCGCGCGATTTCGACGTTGCCGTCACACGGCGACCTTGCCGAGAAAGCTCTCGACCTCGCCGCGCAGATTGGTGGCGACGCCGGCGACCGTCTCCGACGCTTCGAGCAGGGTCTGCGCCGACCTGCGTGCCTCGCTCGCCGCGCCGGCGACGTCGCTGAGCACCGAGGCGATCGCGCGCGTGCCTTCGGCGGCGCTGCCGACGTTGTGCGAGATTTCGCCGGTCGCCACGTCCTGCTGACGCACCGAGGCGGCGACCGACGCCGTATCTTCATCGATCTCCTGCATGCGCTCGGCGATGCGGCGAATGGCGGCGACCGCCGCCGTCGTCGACTCCTGCACCGCCGCGATCTGGCCGGCGATCTCCTCGGTGGCTTTCGCGGTCTGCACCGCGAGCGTTTTGACCTCGGAGGCGACCACCGCAAAACCTCGGCCCGCCTCGCCGGCGCGCGCGGCCTCGATCGTCGCGTTGAGGGCGAGCAGGTTGGTCTGCCCGGCGATGTTTTGGATCAGCTTGACGACGTCGCCGATCTTCTGCGCGGCCTGCACCAGGCTCGCGATCTGTCCGTCGGTGCTCTGCGCTTCGCCGACCGCCATGCGCACGATGTCGGTCGTGCGTTCCAGCCGGCGGCTGATCTCGGCGATGGACTTCGACATTTCCGCCGCCGCGGTCGCCGCGGTTTCGACGCTTGTGGACGCCTCGTGCGATGTCTGCGCCGCGCCCTCCGCGCGCTGCGAGGTCTGGCCGGATGCGCCCAGGAGGGCGCTTGCCATAGTCCGCATCGTCGCCGCGCTGTCGGTGGTCGATTTCAACAGGTTCTCGGCGCGTTGACGGAAGATCCGGATCGCCTCTTCCAGCTTGCGTCGCTGTTCTTGCTCCTGGGCGGAGCTGCGCTGCAGCGCGGCGCGCCGCCGTTCGGTGATGTCCTCGTGCGTGTCGACCCAGCCGCCGCCGCGTATCGGCCGGTTCGCGAGCGCGATGATGCGGCCGTCCTTCATCTCGTGCGCGGTGCTGGTGCTCTGTCCTTGCGCGATGCGGGCCGCGGATTCGGTCGCGTATCGATCCGCGTTGCCGGAGAAGGTCCCCGCCGCCCGGCAGTGCTCGAGCAGGTCGCGCAGCGAGCAGCCGGGCGTGACCTGCTCGGGCTTCAAGCCGTAGATTTCCAGGTAGCGTTCATTGCACAGCATCAGCCGCGCCGAGGAATCCAGCATGCACAGGCCTTGCGGCATGTTGTCGAGCGCCGCCGTCAGCAGCCGGTTTTGCCGGCGCAGGCGATGAACGACGAATGCGCCGGCCGCGCCCATGCCGAGCAAGGTCAGCATCGCGCTTTGAACGACCCAGCCCGGTATCGCCGGCAGAAAAGACAGGAGATCGGCGCCGACAATCGCGAGGCTCGCCCCGAAGCAGAGCACGCCCGCGCTGATGATGAGCAGCAAACCCTGCCTGACCGCCAACGAGGTGTGATGTCTCAGCATCGTTCGGCGTCCCAGTGGTTAACCGAACTTAGCCTGCAACCGCTTTTTTTGAGTTAAGTGCTTGCCTACCAAATGGTGAAGACCGATTAGAATTAACGGTCCGTACACGCCGCACGCTTCCAAGCGGGCCGAAAGTCGAAAAAGCGACGCTGACGGCGGGCCGCTTGCAGGCGCCCCGTTCTTTCGGCTTTCCTGGGCGCCCCGATCGCCCTTCCAAGCCAAGAGGACCATCCGTGCCGCAAAATCTCGCCGATGCACGCTACGAGCTTGCCGTCGCCAACCGCATTCTCGGCCACGAGGGCGTGCTCGACGCCTTCGGCCATGTGAGCCTGCGCCATCCGGGCGATCCCGGCCGCTATCTGCTGCCGCGCTCGCGCTCGCCCGAGCTGATCGAGCCTGCCGACATTCTCGAGTTCACCCTCGATTCCGCGCCGGTCGAGCCGCCGAAGGCGCAGCTCTATTCCGAGCGCGTGATCCACGGTGAGATCTACAAGGCGCGCCCCGACGTGACGGCGGTCTGTCATCACCATGCGCCGGCGATCATGCCCTATTGCATCACCGGGGCGCCGCTGGTGCCGGTCTTTCACGTCGGCGCGACGATCGGCGCCACGGTGCCCTACTGGGACAGCCAGGACGAGTTCGGCGACACCAATCTCCTGGTGGTCAAGCCGGAGGAGGGGGCTTCGCTCGCCCGCGCGCTCAGTTCCCATTCGATCGTGCTGATGCGCCGGCATGGGGCCACGGTGGTCGGCGGCAGCCTGCACGAGCTCGTCTTCCGCTCGATCTACTCCTGCCACAACGCGATCTATCTCAGCGAGGCGAGAAAGATGGGCGCGGTCGGCCCGCTCACTCCCGGCGAGATCGAGATGGCGGGCGCGATCAGCACGATCCCGAGCGTGCCGCTGCGGACCTGGGAATACTGGTCCATCCGGCTGGAGAAGCGCGGCGGAATGCCGCCGCGCGGGAGGACTTCCGCTGCAGCGGCCAAGCGTCCATCGTCCCGGCCGGGGCGACGGACCGCGCGGCGCGGCAAGGTCAAACGGAGGAACACACGATGAGACGGATCGCCATTCTGACGGCCGCGGTGGCGCTGTTGTCGCTGCCGGCTGCTGCCGAGGACACGTTCAAGCTCGCGATCGGACAGATCAACAACTGGGAGAACCAGGCTCCGACGCTCGGCCAGGACGCCGGCATCTTCAAGAAGCATGGCCTCATGCTGGAGAGCTTCGGCACCGCCGGCGCGGGCGAGACCGTGCAGGCGGTCATCTCGGGCAGCGCCGACATCGGGGCAGGCGTCGGGGTCGCCGGCGTCATGCGCGCGTATTCGAAGGGAGAAAGACGCGACCGAGAAGAACACTGTCGCCTATTCGACCAGCGGCTCGAGCTCGAACAACATCGTGGTCGCCTTCGTCGAGGAGCTCGGCCTCAAGGCCAAGCCGACCGCGACCGGCGGCCAGCCCGGCACGCTCACGGCAGTGATGACGGGCCAGATCGACATCGGGTGGGGCGCGCCGCCCTTCGGCTTGAAGGAGATCAAGGAAGGCAAGATCCGCATCGTCGCGCACGGCAGCGACGTGCCGTCGCTGCGCGGCCAGACCGTGCGTGTCCTCATCGCGAACTCGAATGCGTTGAGCGCGCGCAAGGATGCCTTCATCCGTTTCATGGCGGCCTACCGCGAATCGGTCGACTGGATGTATTCCAGCCCGGACGCGATCAAGATGTACGCCAAGAAGACCGGCGCTTCGGAGGAGCTGCTCAAGGAATCGATCCCCCGGTTCCAGCCGAAGGAAGCCATGCAGACCGACAAGATGGCCGATCTCGACGGGGCGATCCGCGACGCGGTGAAGCTGAAGTTCCTCGACGCGCCGCTGACGCCGGCGCAACTCGCCGACTTCATCCAGATCCCGCCGCGGGCAAAATAGCGAGGCGAATCATTGGCCTTGGCCAGATGAGCTGCGACGACATATCTTGATCCAAGTCATTCCGGCGGTCGGTGTTCTGCGTTAGTTTGCGCCGGCCGCCTGGGTTGCCTGCCGCATCGGCAGAACTGGGCCAGGACCGGATCATTTCGGAGGAAAAACACCATGAAAGCCTGGATTGTCGCGACCGCCGCCGCGGCGGCGCTCGCATTGACGGGACCGGCGGTCGCGCAGCAGCCGATCGTCATCAAGTTCAGCCACGTCGTGACGCCCGACACGCCGAAGGGCAAGGGCGCGCTCAAATTCCAGGAGCTCGCCCAGAAGTACACGAACGGCCGCGTGAAGGTGGAGGTCTATCCGAATTCCTCGCTGTACAAGGACAAGGAGGAGCTGGAGGCGCTGCAGCTCGGCGCGGTGCAGATGCTCGCCCCCTCGCTCGCGAAATTCGGGCCCATCGGCGTGAAGGAGTTCGAGGTCTTCGATCTGCCCTTCATCCTGCCGGACAAGGCCGCGCTCCGCCGCGTCACCGACGGCGTGCTCGGCACGAAGCTGATGAAGATGCTGGAGCCCAAGGGCATCGTCGGGCTCGCCTACTGGGACAACGGCTTCAAGGGCATGAGCGCCAACCGCCCGCTGCGCATGCCGGCCGACTTCAGGGGCCTCAAGATGCGCATCCAGTCCTCCAAGGTGCTCGAGGCGCAGATGCGCGCGCTCGGCGCCATCCCGCAGGTGATGGCGTTCTCGGAAGTCTACCAGGCGCTGCAGACCGGCGTGGTCGACGGCACCGAGAACCCGCCCTCGAACGAGTACACCCAGAAAATGCACGAGGTGCAGAAGTACACGGTGCTGTCCGACCACGGCTACGTCGGCTACGCCGTGATCACCAACAAGAAGTTCTGGGACGGCCTGCCGGCCGACATCCGCGGACAGCTCGAGAAGGCGATGAAGGAGGCGACCGACTACGCCAACAGCATCGCGCAGAAGGAGAACGACGACGCGATCGAGGCGATGAAGAAGTCGGGAACGACTCAGGTCTCCACGCTGACCGCGGAAGAAAAGGCCGCCTGGCGCAAGGCGCTCGAGCCGGTCTACCAGGAGATGACGGGACGCGTCGGCAAGGACATCATCGCCGAGTTCCAGAAAGAGGCCAACGCCGGCACGCATTGAGCCGACGGTCATCAAACTTGCGGGCGAGGCGGTCCATCGGGCCGCCTCGTTTGCTTTGGCGACCGGTCTCGCCTTCATCGGAGCATGCGCTAATATCAATGCGACCTCGGGAGGACATCGATGACCCACAGTTTTCGAGGCGCTGCGAATCGCCGGCAGGTGTTGGCAGGCGCCGCGGCGACGATTCTGGCAGCGCCCGCGGTCGTGCGCGCCCAGGCCAAGACCCTCAAGCTCGCGGTGCTGCTGCCGCGCTCCGGCTACCTGGCGCCCGCCGGCCAGAGCTGCCATCGCGGCGCGCTCGTCGCGCCGAAGGTGCTGGCGGATTACGGGCACCATGTCGAGCTCGTCCATGTCGACGTCGAATCGAATGCGGATGTCGCGCGAAACCAGTGCGAACGCGTCATCAATGACGGCGTGCACGCCGTGATCGGCGCCTTCGATTCGGCCTCCACGCTCGCCATGGCGCAGGTATGCGAGCAGCGCCAGGTGCCGCTGGTGGTCAATATCGCCGCCGCGCCGCAGCTCACCGACCAGGGCTACAAGTTCATCGCGCGCAATTTCCCGACCGGCGGCATGCTGGTGACCAACGGCCTCAAGCTGATCAAGGACGTGCTGGACGCCACCAAGGCGAGCCCGAAGACCGCGGTCTTCCTGCATGCCAACGACACGTTCGGCACGGCGCAGCGTCAGGCCATGGACCGGCTGTTTCCGGCGGCCGGGCTGCCGTTCCAACTGCTCGAGTCGATCGCCTACGATCCGAAGACGCAGGATCTCTCGGTCGAGGTCACCAAAATCCGCGCGCTCAAGCCGGATCTGGTCCTCGTCGTGACGCGGGCGGCCGACGCGATCAAGCTGGTGCGCGACATGGTGCGCCAGCGTTTCGAGCCCATGGGCATCATCTCGCCCGGCTCGCCCGGCCTCTACGACGAAGAATTCTATCAGGCGCTCGGTCCGCTCGCCGATTACCCGATCTACAACATCCCGTGGGCGAATCCGAAGTCGCAGATGGCGCAGACGCTCGAGGCGGCGTTCAAGCCGGCGAACCCGAATTTTCGCTTCGCGGTCGAATGCTTCAACGTCGGCTTCACCTTCGAGGCGCTGCTCGTCGCGGCGGATGGTTTCAAGCGCGCGGGGACGACCAACGGCGCCGAGCTGATGAAGGCGATCCGCGCGACCAACATCGCGGATCACGTGATGATCGGCCCCGCGATCAAGTTCGACGAGAAGGGCCAGAACGTCGGCATCCCGTCGGCCGTGGTGCAAAACCGCAACCGCACACCGACCGTGGTGCTGCCGGCCACCGCCGCCACCATGGCGCCGGTGCTGCCTATGCCGGGGTGGCAGGGACGGAGGTGAGCGTCGGCACCGTAGCCCGCATGGAGCGTAGCGGAATGCGGGGAAAGCCGTGCCATCAGGACTGCTGATCCCGGATTGCGCTTCGCTCCATCCGGGCTACCAGGAAGCGAGTCCCGCACGCCCATGATGTGGTCGATCTACCTCAACGTCGTCGTCCAGGGCGTGCTCACCGGGCTGGTCTACGGACTGATGGCGCTCGGGCTGTCCGTGATCTTCGGCGTCGTGCGCGTCGTCAATTTCGCTCATGGCGAGTTCGCCGTGGTGGCGATGTATGCGGCGTTCCTCCTGTTCCAGGCCTTCGGCCTCGATCCGCTGATCGCCATGCTGCCGATCGGCGCGGCCTTCTTCGTGCTCGGCTTCGCACTGCAGACGCTGCTCATCAATTCCTTCGTCGGCCGGCCCGAGCATGACCAGTTCATCCTGCTGGTCGGCGTCGCGATCGTCATCGTCAACGGACTGCTGATGATCTTCGGCCCGAACGCGCAGCCGACCAACCTGTCCTATGCGTTCGACAGCTATCTGGTCGGGCCGCTGATCGTCGACAAGGTGCGGATCTATTCGGCGGTCACCGCGCTCGTGATCGCGTCGGCGCTGTTCGCGTTCTTCCGCTACACGCGCACCGGCACCGCCATCCGCGCCTGCGCCGACAATCTTGTCGGCGCCGCGGTGGTCGGCCTCAATGTGAAGCGGCTCTACGCGCTCACCTTCGGGCTCGGCCTCGCCTGCGTCGGCGCCGCCGGCGCGCTGATGGTGACGATCGCGGACGCGGCGCCGACCCTCGGTCCCGCATACACGCTGCTCGCCTTCATCATCGTCATCGTGGGCGGGCTCGGCTCCATGACGGGCGCGCTCGTGGGCGGCATTCTGATCGGCGTCTCCGAGGCGCTCGCGGGCTTCATCATCCAGCCGTCGATGAAAAGCATGTTCTCCTTCGCCCTGCTCGTCGCCGTGCTGGTGCTGCGCCCGCAGGGGTTGATGGGGCGGCGCGCATGATCGAGCTGTGGCGCGGCATGAGCCGGCGCGGGCGCATCCTGCTCGCAGCGCTCGCGGTCGCGCTCGTTGCCGCGCCGCTCGTGGCCGATCGGTATCTGCTCTCGGTGCTCACGCTGATCTTCTACTTCGCCTATGTCGGGCAGGCCTGGAACCTGATGATGGGCTATGCCGGACAGCTCTCGCTCGGTCATGCGCTCTATGTCGGGCTCGGCGCCTATGTGGCGGCGCTGCTCTGGGTCTACTTCGGCGTCGGGCCTTGGCTCGGCGTGTTTGCCGGCATTCTGGTCGCGGCGGCGTTCGGCGCGACCATCGGCTGGCTCGGCTTCCGGTTCGGCGTGGAGGGCGTCTACTTCGCGCTGCTGACCATCGCGTTCGCCGAGTTCACGCGCATCGCGTTCGATCATCTCGGCTTTGCTGGCGGCTCTGGCGGCCTGTTCATCCCTTACGAGGAACGCCGCCTGGGCGAATGGTGGAATCTGCGCGGCGGGCAGCTGCTGTTCTATTACGGCGCGCTGCTGCTCGCGGCTGGCGGCGTCGTCCTGGCGGCGTGGCTGACGCGCTCGCGCCTCGGCTTTCATTGGCTCGCGGTGCGCGAGGATGAGATCGCGGCGCGGGCGGTCGGCATCGACGTGTTCCGCGCCAAGATGATGGCGGTGCTGATCTCGTCCGCCATGACGGCAGTGGGCGGCGTGTTCTACGCGTTCTATTACAATAATCTCTTTCCCGCGCAGATCTTCGACATCGGCCGCTCGATCGAGCTCATTCTCGCGCCCATCGTCGGTGGGCTCGGCACCGTGTTCGGGCCGGTCGTCGGCGCCTTCATCCTGACGCCGCTCGGCGAAGGCCTGATCGCGGTGACCGAGAAGCTCGGCATCAACGCGCCGGGCGTGAAGGCGGTTTTTTACGGGCTCACACTGATGGCCATCATCTCGTTCCGGCCGGCCGGGGTGTGGCCGTGGCTCGCGCGCCTCCTCGGCGTCGGGGAGAAGACGCCGTGACGCCGCTCCTGGTCGCCGACGGACTCACCAAGCGTTTCCGCGGCCTGCTCGCGGTCGACCGGGTTAGCTTTGCGGTCGCGCCGGGCGATATCTTTGCGGTGATCGGGCCCAACGGCGCCGGCAAGACCACGCTCTTCAACATGATCGCCGGCATGTTTCCGCCCGATGACGGAACGATCGCCTTCGGCGGCGAGCGCATCGATGGGCTGCCGCCCGACGCGGTGTGCCGGCGCGGTGTGGGACGCACGTTCCAGATCGTGCGGCCGTTTCCGGCGCTCACGGTCGAGGACAACGTCATCGTCGGCGCGCTCCTGCGGCGCGCCGACGTCGCCGCCGCGCGCCGGCATGCGCACGACGTGCTGGCGCGGCTCGACCTCTTCGACAAGCGCGCCCAGCGTGCCTCCGCCCTCACGCTGCCGGACCGCAAGCGTCTCGAGGTCGCGCGCGCGATCGCGACCGATCCAAAACTCTTGCTGCTCGACGAGGTGATGGCCGGCCTGCGCCCGACCGAGACCGACCGGATGGTCGCGATCCTCACCGCGCTCAATCGGGAGACCGGCCTGACCATCCTGCTGATCGAGCATGTCATGCGCGCCGTGATGGCGCTCGCGCGTCGCGTGCTGGTGCTGCACCACGGCGCCGCCATCGCGCAGGGCGCGCCGGAAGCGGTGGTGCGCGAGCCGGCGGTGATCGAATCCTATCTCGGCGCGGAGGCGGTGGCCTGATGCTCGCGGTCGAAAGCCTCGATGTCTTCCATGGCGACGCCCAGGCGCTGGAGCGCGTGTCGCTCGAGGTCGGCGAAGGCGCCATCGTCGCGATTGTCGGCGCGAACGGCGCGGGAAAAAGCTCGCTCATCCGCACCATCGCCGGCATGCATCGTCCCGCGCGCGGACGCATCCTGTTTCGCGGCGCCGATATCACCGGCTGGCCGAGCCATCGCGTCTGCGATCGCGGCATCGGCCAGGTGGCGGAAGGCCGCCAGGTCTTTCCGAGCCTGACGGTCGCGGAGAATCTCGCGATGGGCGCCATGGTGCCGCGCGCGCATGCGCTGCGCGCGCGCAACCTCGACCGCGTCTATGCGCTGTTTCCCATCCTCGCCGAACGATCGGGCCAGGCGGCGGGGACGCTGTCGGGCGGCGAGCAGCAGATGCTCGCCATCGGCCGCTGCCTGATGGGCGCGCCCGAGCTTGTCATGTTCGACGAGCCGTCGCTCGGTCTCGCGCCGACCGTGGTCCAGACCGTGCTCGCGACCATCCACGATCTCAATCGCGACGGGCTCACCTGCGTGCTGGTCGAGCAGAACGTCGCGGTGTCGCTCAAGCTCGCGCATCGCGCCTACGTGCTGGAGAACGGCCGCATCACGCTCGCCGGCAGCGGCGCCGAGCTTTTGGCGGACGATCGCGTCCGGCAGGCCTATCTCGGAATGTGATGCGGACGAATGACGAGTGGTGCTATTTCCGACTCGCCATTGCTACTCGGCATTCGCCTTGTCGGTCTGCTTCAGGGCGGACGCGAGGGCGGTGAGGCGCAGCGCCAGCGGAAATTCCGGAAACGAGCCGCGCAGCACCTTCAGCGCCTCGGCTGCCGAGTCCGGCCGTCTGTGGGCCAGCACATCGACCATGGCGCCGACCAAGGCGTCGGGCCCTTGCGGCTGCACCGACGGGGATGCGACGGAGG
>WNFC01002354.1_pt1 | contig 20328 bp, 18 predicted proteins | sample 5400541 | NCBI WGS metagenome assembly WNFC01 (sample SAMN13153342, study PRJNA577476) | soil metagenome | isolation source: 120 cm saprolite under Douglas fir tree site 2 hole 2 replicate 1 | place: USA:California | collected 2015-04-18
GAGGTTGGAGGTGGTTTCGAAGAGTATGGCGCCGCCGGTTTCGGCTCCCCCGCAATCTGCGACAACCGGCAATTCCTCGATGTCGATCGCGACCGCCTCGGCAGCGTCCTCGGCGGCTGCCGCCGCATCCGCCACCACGACGGCGACAGGTTCGCCGACATAGCGCACCTTGCCGACCGCGATCACCGGCTGCTCGAATGGCCTGAAAATCTCAAGCTGCTCCTGCCGCAGCGGAATGGTCGGGACGTTGCCGATCTCGGCCGCCGTGATGACCGCATGCACGCCGGGCCGCGCCAACGCGGAGGCGCAATCGATTCTGTGAATGCGGCCATGGGCGACGGCGCTGCGCACGACCACGGCATGCAGCAGTCCGGCCGGGCTCAGGTCGTCGACGTATTGGCCCCGGCCGCGAAGAAAGCGCAGATCCTCGATGCGTTCGATCGGGCTGCCGACAAAGGAATTCGCCGGGCGCGTTCGGTCCGCGGTCATCGGAGGTACGTGATTACCTCATCGGCATCAATCGACCCGCGCGCCCGAAACTCGCACGACCTCTTTCCACTTCGCGCGTTCGCTGCGCGTGAACGCCGCAAAAGCGTCGGGGGGCATGGGAGCCGGCTCGGCGCCAACGGCCTTGAGCGAGGAAGCCACCTCGGGCGTTTCCAGAATGCGTTTCACTTCCGCCGCCAGCCGGTCAACGATCGGCCGGGGCGTGCCGGCCGGCGCAAACAGGCCCTGCCACGCAATCGCTTCATAGCCTGGCAGCGTTTCCCCGATGGTGGGGAGAGCCGGCATGGAGGCACTGCGCTGGGGCGTCGTCACCGCCAGCGCTCGGACCACACCGGATTGTGCGTGCGGGATCGTGGTCGTCATGCTGTCGATGCCGAGATCGATGTGGCCGCCGATCATGCTGTTGACCACTTCGCTGGTGCTGCGGAACGGAATGTGCGTCATCTCCGTTCCGGTCGCGAGCGCGAACATCACCGACGAGAGATGCGACGAGGTGCCGATGCCTGAGGAGCCGTAGTTCACCTTGCCGGGATTGGCTTTGAGATATGCGATGAGCCCGGTCACCGATGTGGCCGGAATTTTCGGATTGACGAACAACAGATTGGGAAACTGCACCAGCAGCGACACCGGCTGAAAATCCCGATCGAGATCATAGGGCAGCTTGGTGTAAAGCGCCGCGTTGACGGCGTTCGAGCTGACGGTGCCGACCAGCAGCGTATAGCCGTCATTCGGCGCCTTGGCGACGAAGCCGGCGCCGAGGCTTCCGCCGGCGCCGCCCTTGTTTTCGATCACGAACGGCGCGCCCAGCCGGGCCTGCAGGTGAGCGGAGAGGATGCGCGCCGTCAGATCGGCGGAGCCGCCGGCGCCGAACGGCACCACCAGCGTCACCGCGCGCTGCGGCCAGCTGTCCTGCGCTTGCGCCGCCGCTGAGACCATGAGCGCGATCGTGACCGCAAGTGTCTTTCGCATGCTCCAAATCTCCTGTGCATTCCTGCCAGTGATACCAACAGTGGCCGAGTACTGCGTCAACCAAAATGCGACAGCGACTCGATCTTGAAGTGTCCCGGCCCGGTCTCGCCCTATTGGTGTCTCGCCATCGTCTTGACCGCTGCAACGACGAGAGTGCATCCAAGGAAAACTTTAAGGAAGGTGACCGGTGCATATGCGACGGCGAGACCGCCGAGTGTTGCACCAATGATCGACCCCGCGCTCATTGCGAAAGTGATCCGCTGTATGCCGCGACCCTGCGGGATCGCGTTTGATCGCCAGTAACCCCACAGGCCCGTGAGGACGATGCCAAGCGAGATCAGAATGCTGGCCGAGCCGGCTGTTCTGATGTCCGCCCCGAAGATGAAAATCAGAGTCGGGATCAGCAGCTCGCCGCCAGCAACTCCGAGAACGCTACTCGCCAAGCCAATGCCAACGCCGATTGCGATTCCGCTCGATAGATGAGCCGTGGCGCTCGCCGGCACGAGAGATGCATACCGAAACGGAAATGCCGCTTCCCATAGCAGCAATGCTCCGATGCCTATAAGCAGCAAAGCAATCAGCCGTACCAGCCGTTCCGCGCTCAACTTGCGGACCAGGCTCACGCCGTAAATGGCGCTCGCCATGCCTCCGATCGCGAGCCCGGCGACTTCCGGCAGATAAGGGATGATCGCTGTCATCGAAATCGTGCCGCTGCGAGCGATCATCGCGAACGACAGGGTAACCAGGCTGATCATCAGATTGAGCGGCACAGCCGATTTTGCATCGAAGCCGATGCCATGCATCAGGACAGGAAGCCGGAACTCCCCGCCGCCGAGCCCGATCAGACCCGCAAGGCCGCCGATCGGCACACACCAGCCGAATGACCTGCGAAAAAATGGGCACACTAACGTACGCTGCATTCTGGCCCCCATGCTACGCCTCTTCCTCAATACGACCGAGGCAACCCCAATACCTTCTCGGCGATGAAATTCAGGATCATGTGGGGCGTCACCGGCGCGATCCGTGTGATCAGAGACTCGCGCAGATAGCGTTCCACGTGGAATTCTCTCGCATAGCCCATGCCGCCATGGCTCATAACGGCGGTCTCGCAGGTTTTGAATGCGGCCTCGGCGGCGAGATATTTGGCCGCGTTGGCCTCCACCCCGCATGGCTCGCCCGCATCGTAAAGCGCTGCCGCCCGGAATGCCATCAGATTGGCCGCCTCCAACTCCATCCAACACGTCGCCAGCGGATGTTGAATCGCCTGATTGCGACCGATCGGGCGGCCGAATACCTTGCGCTCTTTCGCGAAGCCGACGGCCTTTCCAAGCGCCGCACGCCCCAGACCGACAGCCTCGGCGGCAATGAGGATCCGCTCCGGATTCATGCCGTGGAGAATGAGCTCGAAGCCCTTGCCTTCCTCGCCGATGCGATCCTCGACCGGCACCGGCAGGCCGTCGATGAACAGCTCATTGGAGTCGACCGCCTTGCGCCCCATCTTTTCAATTTCGCGTATGTCGACGTAGCGCCGGTCGAGGTCGGTGTAGAACAGGCTCAGGCCCTCGGTGCGTTTTGCGGCCCGATCGGCCGGCGTGGTGCGGGCCAACAGCAGCACCTTGGTGGCGACTTGTGCGGTGGAAATCCAGATTTTCTGGCCCGACACGATATAGCGGTCGCCGCTGCGCTCGGCGCGGGTCTTCAGGCTGAGGGTGTCGAGCCCGGCATCGGGCTCGGTGACGGCAAAGCATGCCTTGTCTCGGCCGGCGACCAGTGGCGGCAGCATGCGGGCTTTCTGCTCCGCCGTGCCGAATTTCACCACGGGGTTGAGCCCGAAAATGTTCATGTGCAAGGCCGAAGCGCCGGAAAGTCCGGCGCCCGACTGGGCGATCGTCTGCATCATGATGGCCGCCTCGGTAATGCCGAGCTGGGCGCCGCCGTAGGCTTCCGGAATACAGATGCCGAGCCAACCGGACGCCGCAAAGGCCTGGAAGAAATCCTCGGGAAATCCGCCCGCATGGTCCTTGTCGAGCCAATAGGCATCGCCGAACGGCGCGCAGAGCCGCGTGATCGCATCTCTGATCGAGGTTTCGTGCGGCGAGAAAGTCTGGTGCATCGGTCATTTCCGGGTAACTATGGTGACCCCGGCGCGCACTTTGCGCAATCCGGAGTCCGTAACCACAGGTCGGAATGATTTTGCAATCAAAGGAGGAGAGTCATGTCGTTTCGTTTGGCCGCCGCTGCGGCTGCCGGAGTGATGATGGTTGTGCCCGCCGTCGCGAGCGCTCAAGTCTTGATACAGCGCGACGTGTCACTTCGCATGGCCTTGACGATCGCGGAAGCCGCGCTCGCAGAATGCGGCACCACCACCTCGGTGGCCATCGTCGACCGCGCCGGCCGGCTGCGTGTCTTCCTCCAGGGCGACAACGCCAATCCGCATAACATCGAGCTCGCCCGCCGCAAGGCCTACACGGCGCGCACGTTCCGGCAGCCCTCCGCCCAATGGGCGAAGAACACCGAGACCCAGAATGCCGGGCAACGGATGCTTGCGGACGTGATCCCGCTCGGCGGCGGCATGCCCATCAATGCCAGCGGGGATACGATCGGCGGCGTTGGCCTGAGCGGCGCGGTCGGTGGACAACCGAAGGAAGAGGCCTGCGCAAAGGCTGGAATCGACAAGGTCGCCGATCAGTTGCAATAAGGTCATTGCCGCTGTAGGGGCGACCCTTGTGGTCGCCCCATTCGTCGCATCCGGCAACAGGGCGACCACAAGGGTCGCCCCTACAGCGGCTGATGCGACGATCGATTGGTTGACAGGAAAGCCCTGAACGGCCATAAGCAACGCTATCACGCGGGTGCCTTTGGCGCCCGCGCGCTTTTGTTGTGGCGCGGCATGGCATCCACGCTATGTTTCTGCAACGACAGATAAATCACGATCGCAAGAAGCCGGTCCGGGCCCTTGGGTCCGAGTATCGCGCATGAACACAAAGGACGAAAAAGATGTTCGCGGTCATCAAAACGGGCGGCAAGCAGTATCGCGTTGCCGCTGAGGACGTGCTCCGGGTCGACCGGCTCGAAGCCGAGCCCGGCACGGTTGTGGAATTCGGCGAAGTCCTGGTGGTTGGCGGCGATCACGCCGTACTTGGCACGCCCACCGTGGCAGGTGCCACGGTCGCCGCCGAGGTGCTCGATCATGTCCGTGGCGACAAGGTCATCGCTTTCAAGAAGCGCCGGCGCAAGAATTCACGGCGCAAGCGGGGGCATCGCCAGCAATTCTCCTTGGTTCGGATCACCGAGATCCTGACCGAGGGCAGGAAGCCGTCACAGACGCCGCCTCCCCGGCCACGGCGGCAGGCGGCGCCGCAAGCCGAGGCGGGCGCGACGGAAGCGCCGACTTGATATTCACCAGGACGAATGAGTAAATAGACTCCACAGTGACGGGTTCGCTTCGACCGTCGCTTTGAGCCAAAGTAGCAGTGAACCGGCTCCACGGTCGGCACTTGTCCTAGAAGGAAGACCACAATGGCGCACAAGAAAGCAGGCGGATCCTCGCGCAACGGCCGCGATTCGCCGGGCCAGCGCCTCGGCGTCAAGCTGTTCGGCGGCGAGCCGTGTCGTGCCGGCAATATCATTGTGCGACAGCACGGAACCAAATGGCATCCGGGCGAAAACGTCGGCTTGGGCCGGGATTACACGTTGTTTGCGTTGATCGACGGTCGCGTGACGTACCGCGCCAGAGCCAGGGGCCGCACCTACGTCTCGGTCGTAGCGATGGAGTCTGCGGCCGAATAACCGGTGAATCATTCTTAAGGTCCGCCGGCACGCCAGTCGAACCGGCGGAACCTGAAGGTTCCAAGTTGGGGGAGACGGCGAGCCGGCTCCCCTCTTGCTTTTCGAGAGCATAAGGAACCGACATGACGTTGCTTGATCGACCCCAGATCGACACCCAGGTGGCAGGCATCGCGGTCCTCGAAACCAGGCGGCTGGTGCTGCGTGCGCCGCGCTCGGAGGATGCAAAGCGGGTGTCAGCGCTCGCGAGCGAGCGCCGCGTCGCCGAGAATACCGCACGCATTCCGCATCCCTATGGGATCGATGATGCCAGGCAATGGATCGGCGCGGCGATTTCACAACCTGGCACCTATGTGATCACGATCGGCGGAGAGGTCATCGGCGCCTGCGGTCTCGAAGTGCCCTCCCGCTGTGCTCCCCTTTCCCCCACCCGTCCCTCCCCCGCGCGCGAGGGAGGGTTAGGGACGGGCACGGGGGGGAGTAGGGAGGGGGCGGAGCTTGGTTATTGGATCGGTGTGCCGTTCTGGGGCTGCGGCTATGCGACCGAAGCTGCGCGTTGCCTGATCGATCACGCGTTCGGCGATCTTGGTTACGAGGTCCTTAGCGCAAGTGCGCGTGTCAGCAATCCCGCCTCGCGCCGCGTGCTGGAGAAGTGCGGTTTCCAGTGGACCGGAGTCGGTCTGTGCCGCATCCGCGCCATCAGCTCGTCCGTGCCGGTTGACCGGTTTCGGCTGGAGCGCCCATGAAGTTCCTCGATCAGGCCAAGGTGTACATCCGCTCCGGCAACGGCGGGGCGGGTTGCGTCTCGTTCCGGCGCGAGAAGTTCATCGAGTTCGGTGGCCCTGACGGCGGCGATGGCGGCCGCGGCGGCGCTGTCATCGCCGAATGCGTCGATGGGCTGAATACCTTGATCGACTATCGCTACCAGCAGCATTTCAAGGCGAAGACCGGCGGCCACGGCATGGGCAAGAACCGCTCCGGTGCGGCGGGAGCCGGCGTCGTGCTCAAGGTGCCCAAAGGCACCCAGATTTTCGACGAAGACAATGAAACGCTCCTCGCCGATCTCGTCGAGATCGGCGATCGCGCCGTTCTCGCCAAGGGCGGCAATGGCGGTTTCGGCAATGCGCATTTCAAATCGTCCACCAATCGTGCGCCGCGCCGCGCAAATCCCGGGCTTGCCGGCGAGGAGCGCACCATCTGGCTGCGCCTCAAGCTGATCGCAGACGCGGGGCTTGTGGGCTTGCCCAACGCCGGGAAGTCCACGTTTCTGGCGAGCGTGAGCGCCGCCAAGCCGAAGATCGCCGATTATCCCTTCACGACATTGCATCCGCAGCTGGGCGTGGCCTCGGTCGACGGCCATGAATTCGTGCTGGCGGACATCCCCGGTCTGATCGAAGGCGCCCATGAGGGCGTCGGCCTCGGCGATCGCTTTCTTGGCCATGTGGAGCGCTGCCGCGTGCTCCTGCATCTGGTCGACGGCACCTGCGAACATGCCGGCAAGGCCTACAAAATCGTGCGCAACGAACTCGCCGCCTACGGCCACGGTCTTGCGGACAAGCACGAGATCGTCGCTCTCAACAAAGCCGACGCCTTGATGCCGGAGCAACTCAAGGAGCAGATGGCACGGCTCAAGCGCGCCGCGAAGGCGGCCCCGCTGGTGATATCCGCGGTCACGCAGCAAGGCGTACCGCAAGCCCTGCGTGCGCTCCTCAATGCCATCGCCGCAGCGGAAGTCGAAGAAGTGCCGGGAGTGCGGGCGTCTGGCCCGCTTGTCCCCTCTCACCCCTCCGCCGCGCACGGAGGAGGGTAGGTTGGGGCGGGCGAGACGCCCGCGCTCCCAGGGGTGGCAGGAGGCGATCCGGTTCGCTATATTACAATAGGTGGCGCGGCATTAAACACGTCGTTTACGCCGATCCGGCACAGCTCTTTGCAACAAGCCCACGAACCGGCCTGCCTGTCGGCGGGCAGTATGGCGTTTTTCCATTGCGGACCCGTTATGAACTCCAATCGAACCGATCACATTCGCCTCACTTCTCACCCGGAGCCGGGCGGAAAGTCGCGTTTTCCGATCCATTGGGGTGCCGCTGATCCGCATGCGCGCGGCCCGATCATCGCGACCGTGTCACAGCCGCAGCGCCGCAATGTGATAGGCAGCCATGGCGGGTCCTATGCGCTCTATCGCGCGCTGGCGGTCTCGGCGGGTGCGCTCGATCCGATCCGCCGTCCCGATCTGACGAACACGTACCCGGCCGCCACGATCGGTCCGTTTCCGCAATGGTCGGAACCGGGGCGCATTGTGTCGCTCGATCCCTGGGGCCATCTCGTCGCCACCGCGTTCAAGGCGCAGATAGCCGAAGGAGAGGATATTCGCCCCACCATCGCGATCACCCGCGCGCGACTCGATCTCGCCGAAATGCGAGACGCAATCCGGGCCGGCCGGTTGAAGCCCGATGGAAAGTACATTGTCGACAACGGCAGTCTCGCGGTGGTGAAGGTCGCCATCGATCCGGTTTGGCATTTACCGGGCATTGCGGAGCGATTCGGAACGACCGAGACCAATCTGCGCCGCGCCTTGTTCGAGCAGACCGCGGGCATGTTCCCGGAACTCGTGACCCGTCCCGACATGCACGTCTTCCTGCCGCCGATCGGCGGCACCACCGTCTACCTGTTTGGCGACGTCGAGAAACTCGCCAATCCGCGCACCAAGATTACGTGCCGCGTGCACGACGAATGCAGCGGTTCCGATGTGTTCGGCTCCGACATCTGTACCTGCCGTCCCTACCTGATCCACGGCATTGAGGAATGCGCCCGCTCCGCCCAGGCGGGTGGGCTCGGCGTCATCGTCTACAATCGCAAAGAGGGCCGCGCGCTCGGCGAGGTCACGAAGTTCCTGGTCTACAACGCGCGCAAGCGCCAGGAGGGCGGCGATCAGGCCTCAACTTATTTTGAGCGCACCGAATGCGTAGCCGGAGTGCAGGACGCCCGGTTCCAGCAACTGATGCCCGATCCGATCCATTGGCTCGGCTTGCGGCGGCTCGACCGCTTTATTTCCATGAGCGACATGAAGTATGATGCGCTGGAATCCCAAGGCATCGAGATCATGGAACGGGTTCCAATCCCCGACGAACTGGTGCCGCCCGACGCTCACGTGGAGATCAACGCCAAGCGTGCCGCCGGCTATTACTCGCCGGAACCGGCCCCGGACTTGACCGACCCGGTCGGCCGGCCGCTTGAGAACTATTGATCCCAGCGGTGCGTCCCGACTCCTGTGCGGCGCTTTCCCTGTTGACCGCAGCCGCGGTGCGCGAGCGTGCGCACGTGGTCCTTGACGCCGGTCTCGCCGACCGGCTTGAATATTTTCGCGTCGATTTGCATCGCCTGGAACAGGCCGCCGATTTCACGGTCGCGATCACCCGCGAAGCCTATCCATCGCTTGAAATTCCGTTCCATTCGCGCTGGCGCCACTTCGCGATCGACGGCGATGATCGCTGGATCACGGTTGCCGGAACGGCGCGTTGGCCCTGCGTTGCGGCGCGTGCGCGCGCGGAATTCGATCTTGCCATCATCAGCGTGCTGCTCGATGCCGGCGCCGGCGCGACCTGGCGCTATCGCGACGCCGTCACCGGTTGCAACATCGGGCGGTCCGAAGGCCTTGCGCTCGCCAGTCTTGCGATGTTCTGCGGCGGGCTGTTTTCCGCGAAATCGAGCGACAGGCTGCGCGTCGACGCGATAAAGCTTGCGGAACTCACGACCGCCGCGCTCGGCGCCGGCCTTCAGGCCGGCCCCGACAATCCGCTGCTTGGGATCGAGGGGCGAGTCAATCTGCTGCGCCGCCTTGGCGGCGCCGTATTGGGCGCGCCGTCGGTCTTTGCGAGGGACGATAAACCCCGACCCGGCGGCCTGTTCGATCATCTGGCAAGTCTTGCGCCGTCGCGGCGAATTGCCGCCGCCACTGTCCTGACCGAGGTGCTGCAGCATCTCGGATCGATCTGGCCGGGGCGGACTGTACTCGGCGGCGTCCCACTTGGGGACTGCTGGCGCCACCCGGCGATCAAGACCGGCGATGCCACCGATCAACTGATGCCGCTCCACAAGCTCTCCCAATGGCTCACCTATTCGCTCATCGAGCCGATGGAGCGAGCCGGAATTGTGGTCACCGAAATCGACGGCTTGACCGGCCTCGCCGAATATCGCAATGGCGGCCTTTTCATTGATACAGGGACGCTTGCCTTGCGCGATCAAGCTTACGGCGAGCGCCTGCATGAAGTGGGTTCCACGTTGGTCGTCGAATGGCGCGCCCTCACGGTGGCGTTGCTCGACCGATTGGCTGCCCTTGTGCGGCAGCGTCTGGGGCGCGATGCTAACCAATTGCCGTTGCCGAAAATTCTGCAGGGAGGTACCTGGGCAGCGGGGCGGGCCATCGCCCGGCGGCTGCGAGCTGACGGTTCCCCGCCGCTGCAGGTGATTAGCGACGGAACCGTGTTTTAGTGGATCGATTCGATGAAACCAATCGCATCGAACGATCGAATTCAAACCCTCGGACCTCAGTCTGAGGAGGCCGCGCTCTCGCGCGGCCGTCTCGAAGGATGGCCGCGGGTACGATCTCGCGTGTGGCCGTCCTTCGAGATGCGCGCAATCGAAATCGGCTGTTGCCGATTTCGATCCTTCTTTAAGTGCCGAAGTCGGGCAGGCCCGACTTCGGGTGCGCGCTCCTCAGGACGAGGCTGATGGATCATGTCATGGGGGAATTCTGATGGAAGGCGTGACGATCATTCGGCATCCGCTGGTTCAGCACAAGCTGACGTTGCTGCGCGACAAGAGCCGATCGACCAAGTCGTTTCGCGAACTCTGCCGCGAACTCGGCATTCTGATGTGCTACGAGGTGACGCGCGATCTCCCGCTTGGCCTCGTCGAAATCGATACCCCGATGGCGCGCATGATGGCCCCCCGGATCGTCGGCAAGAAGCTTGTATTCGCCCCGATCCTGCGCGCCGGCATGGCATTTGTCGAAGGCATGTTGGAATTGGTCCCGTCGGCGCGCGTTTCCCATATCGGGCTGTATCGCGATCCCGACACGCTGGTAGCGGTGGAATACTTTTTCAAAGCGCCCGTCGACGTGGCGGAGCGGTTGGTCGTCGTCGTCGCGCCGGTGATCGCGACCGCGAATACGGCGGTCGCGGCCGTTGATCGGCTCAAGGAGCGCGGCGCCCGCGAGATCCGATACGTTTGCCTCATCACCGTCCCGACCGCGCTCGAACGCTTGCGCGGCATTCACCCAGACGTGCACGTGTGGACAGCAGCTATCGACGAGCGCCTCGACGACGACGCTTTCATCATTCCGGGCCTTGGCGATGCGGGCGATCGGGCTTATGGAACGCGGTGAAAGGAGCCGACATGAGTTCGATGACGCTGTCGCGTTATTTCGCCTGGCGCTTTTTCGTGGCTGTGGCCGGAGTGTTTGCCGGCGTCTTCGTTCTGGTCGCGTTCGTCGATTATATCGATGTGATGCGCAAGGCCAGCGATGTTCCGAATGCGCCGACTTCACAGTTGATGCTGATGTCGTTCTATCGCGTGCCGCAGACGATGGAGCGCCTGCTGCCGTTCAGCGTGCTGGTCGGCGCGATGACGTGCTTTTTCAGCCTGTCCCGGCGCATGGAACTTGTGGTGGCGCGCGGCGCCGGAATGTCGGTTTGGCAGATCATTGCGCCGGCGCTGCTGGTCGCCGTGGCACTCGGGGCGATCGGAACTATGGTCTACAATCCGCTCTCCGCATCTCTTCGCGAAGCTTCCAAGCGCATCGAATCGAAAATTTTCGGCCAGACCCCAACGGCGCTGGAAGGCTACGACAGCGGTTATTGGGTGCGCCAACGCGGCGCCGACGGGGATTCGATCCTCAATGCCCGGCAGAGCCGCGAGCAGGGGCTCAAGCTCACCACGATCACGATATTCACGTTCAATCCGGCCGGGGAATTCAAGGAACGCATTGAAGCCCTGGAGGCGGAATTGCAGCCTGGCGCATGGCAATTGACCCATGCACGCGTTTTCGCGCTTAACACGCCGCCGCAGGAGTTTGACTCCTATCTGCTGCCGACCAAGCTTACGCGCGAGCAGGTGGCGGAAAGCTTTGCGGCGCCGGACACCGTCGGATTTTGGCATCTGCCGACCTATATCCGGTTTGTCGAGGACACCGGCCTTGCGGCCGCCGGCTATCGCCTGCAATACCAAATCCTGATTGCGCGGCCATTCCTGCTTGCCGCAATGATTTTGCTGGCGTCGTCGGTCAGCCTGCGAGCGTTCAGGTTCGGTGGCGTGCCGCAGCGAATCCTGCTCGGCGTCGCGGCCGGATTTTCGATCTACGTCCTGTCCAAGGTGACAGAGGATTTGAGCAAGGCGGAACTGCTTTATCCGCTCTTGGCTGCCTGGCTGCCGATTGCGGCCGGCGGCTTGTCGGGGTTTCTGGTTCTGCTTCACGAGGAAGACGGGTGACGGTGGCCGTAGGATGGGTTTCGCTACGCTCAACCCATCCTACGACTTCGTGAGGACTGCCGCCTCGCGTCGCCTCAGCAACTGCTCGACAAAACCCTCAAGCCCGCCAGCCGGAACGATTGCGGCGGCAATGCCGGCCGCCCTTCCGGCGGCGGCATCGCTCTCCTTGTCGCCGATCATGATGCTGGCTTCCCGGATCACTGGCCAGACATTCATCAAATCCAGCAACATGCCGGCCGCGGGCTTGCGGCAGGAACATGCGGTGCGATAGGCCGCGATGCTGGCCTGCGGGTGATGCGGGCAGTAGCGCATGTCGTCGATGCGAGCGCCCGCAGCGCGCAATTCCTCGTTCATCCAGTGGTGCAGATCGCGTATCGCGGCCTCATCGTATAGGCCGCGCGCTACGCCGGACTGGTTGGTCGCGACAAAGACATAGTAACCGCTGTCGTTAAGCCGGCGGATTGCGTTCACGGCGCCAGGAAGCCAGCGAAAATCCGCGATGCGATAGACATAGCCGGTATCGTGGTTGAGCGTGCCGTCGCGATCGAGAAATACTGCCGGCCGCCGAGGTAACCCCTTCCCTGGCCCTCCCTCGGCGCCGTTCCTACCCTCCGCGCATACCCCCTCCCTGACCCTCCCCTGCCTGCGGGGGAGTGTAGCGAGAGGAGCCGGCTTACTGTGCCACCACATTGTTGGGCGCAGCTTCGAGATTGAAGGCGGCGGAAAACAGCGCCTTGGTGTAGGGCGAGCGCGGGCGCGCGAAAATCTCGGCTGAGGGACCTTCCTCGACCACCTTGCCGTTGCGCATCACGATCAGCTTGCTGGCAAGCGCCGCCACCACCTTGAGATCGTGGGAAATGAACAGGTAAGTGAGGTTCTTGCGCTGTTGCAGATCGCGCAGAAGGTCGACGATCTGCGCTTGGATCAGCATATCGAGCGCGCTGGTCGGCTCGTCAAGCACGACAAAAGTCGGCTCCAGCACAACGGCGCGGGCCACCGCGATTCGCTGACGTTGGCCGCCGGAGAATTCGTGCGGGTAACGGAATCGGGTCTGCGGATCGAGTCCCACCTCAATGAGCGCGCGCACGACGCGCTCCTCGCGTTCCGCCCGGCTCAATTGCGGCTGATGAATCGGCAGGCCTTCCTCGATAATGTCGGCGATCGACATGCGCGGGCTGAGCGAACCGTAAGGATCCTGGAACACGATCTGCATGTCGCGGCGGAACGGCCGCATCTCTTTGAATTTCAACCCTTGAAGCTTGTTGCCCATGAACACGATCGGGCCGTCGGAGGATATCAGGCGCAGGAGGGCGAGCCCGAGCGTGGTCTTGCCGGAGCCGGATTCGCCGACGATGCCCAGCGTTTCGCCGCGCCGCACCTCGATCGTTACGCCGTCGACAGCTTTGATGTGGCCCACCACTTTGCGCAGCACCCCGCGCTTGATCGGAAACCACACCTTGAGATCGTCGGTGCGGATCATGACATCGCCATGCGGATTGAGGGGCGCCGGATCGCCCTTGGGTTCCGCCGCAATCAGCTCGCGCGTGTACGGATGCTGTGGAGCGGAAAACACCGCCTCGACCTCGCCCTGCTCCACGATCTTGCCCTGCTTCATGACGCAGACCCGGTCCGCGACCTTGTGGACGATGCCGAGATCATGGGTAATGAAGAGGATCGCCATGCCGAGGCGGGACTGGAGGTCCTTCAGGAGCTTGAGAATCTGGGCCTGGACGGTGACGTCGAGCGCGGTCGTCGGCTCGTCCGCAATGAGGAGATCCGGCTCATTGGCGAGCGCCATGGCGATCATGACGCGTTGCCGCTGGCCGCCCGAGAGCTGGTGCGGAAAGCTTTGCAAGCGGCCTTCCGGATCCGGGATGCCGACCTGGGTGAGAAGCTCGATCGTCCTCGCGCGCGCTTTGGCGCCGACCAGGCCGCCATGCAACAGCAGGATTTCGCCGATCTGCTTTTCGATGGGGTGCAGCGGATTGAGAGAGGTCATCGGTTCCTGGAACACGATGGTGATGTCGTCGCCGCGCACCCGCCGCATGTCGTTTTCCTGCAATCGCATCATATCCTGCCCCTTGAACAGGATTGCCCCGGAGGGGTGCCACGCCGCCGGATAGGGGAGGAGCCGCATGACCGAGAGCGCGGTGACGGATTTTCCCGAGCCGGATTCGCCGACCAGCGCCAGCGTCTCGCCCTTGCGGATGTCGAAGGAGACGCGGTCGACGGCCAGCACTTCGCGTTCGCCGCGGCCGAAGGCGACGGAGAGGTCGCGGACGGAGAGGAGGGGGGATGTCACGTTGGCTTGCTTCCGAGTATGTCGTCGAGCGTAAAGGGGTTGACTGCCAGCATGCGAATGCCATCGGGCATCGGGAGTCGGCGATCGTCGCTGATGAAGAACCCACAAGACAGCGCTTGCGCAGTTGCGATGTGAACCGCGTCCGGAAGCCGGATCGAAGTACGGCGCGCGCGAAGCGAGGCCGCGCCGACCAGGATATCGCGCCGTACCGGAAGAACCTCGAAATTAGAACCGGACACCATCATCCTCTCATATCCATCCGCCAGATCCGTCGCTCCAACCTCGAACGGCTTGACGAGCACCTCGGCAAGGGTGATCTCGCTCGTTCCAGCCGCGATATCACCGCTCTCTATCGCGCGAATGATCCACCACGCATGGTCGGAATGTGCGCCCACGTGCTCGAACGCCGCGACGAATACATTTGCATCGAGATAGACGCGCCGCTGGGTTTGGGTCATCGCCGATCCCATTCGTCCCGCAACGCGTTGATGTGGGCGGCGATCTCGCCCGCGGACGCGAAATGCCCCCGGCGCAAGTGCTTCCAGCGGGAGAAATGGCCGGCGCCCGTGGTGCCGTTTTCCTCATCTTCAATCCTGAACGTTGCTTGAGGACCGGCGATTGTCGAATGCTCCTCTTGTTCGGCAAAGCCCGGTGGAAGAAGGCCATTGCTCGCCTTGCGAGCATGCAGGCGCGCGAGCAGGTCTGCCGTAATTTCTGGGTGTCCCCGCTGCGCGGCGGCCCCGATGATGTGCCACCAGTAAGCTGCAGGGATTGATTCTCGCTGCTTCCAAGCGGAAACCGTTGGATAAGGAACCCCGATGTCGCGTCCGAATTCGGCATCGGATGGCCACGCCGCGAATATGTCAGCTACGTTTTGCATAGGAACATATATACGTTGTGCATCACAATTGCGCAAGTCCATGCAAGGCGCATTCGTTACCTAAACGTCTTGCGCGGGTCGAAGGCATCGCGCACCGCCTCGCCGACGAAGATCAGCAGCGACAGCATGACGGCCACGGTGAAGAAGCCTGTCAGTCCGAGCCACGGCGCCTGGAGATTGGCCTTGCCCTGCGCCAGCATCTCGCCCAGCGAGGGCGAGCCAGGCGGCAGTCCGAAGCCGAGGAAGTCGAGTGCGGTCAGCTCCACGACGGCTCCCGACATGATGAACGGAAGCATCGTCATCGTGGCCACCATGGCGTTCGGCAGCAGATGGCGGAACATGATCACCTTGTTGGAGACGCCGAGCGCGCGTGCCGCCTGGATGTATTCGAAGTTGCGGCCGCGAAGGAATTCGGCGCGCACCAGGCCGACCAGCGACACCCAGGAAAACAACAGGAGGATGCCGAGCAGGATGAAGAATCCAGGCACGAGGATCGACGAGATGATGAGCAGCAGGTAGAGTTCCGGTATCGAGGTCCAGATCTCGATGAAGCGCTGGAACAAAAGATCGGTCCAGCCGCCGAAATAGCCCTGCACGGCGCCGGCCGCGACCCCGATCATCGATGATATGATCGTCAGCGCCAGGCCGAACAGGACCGAGACGCGAAAGCCGTAGATCATGCGGGCGACGAGGTCGCGGCCCTGGTCGTCGGTGCCAAGCCAGTTGTATTCGAGATCGCGGCAGCCGGTGAGCTGTTTCTTCTCCACGACCTGCTTGCACTCCTCTTCGCTCAGCAGCCACGTCGGTTTCGAGGGCGCGGGCGTGGGCAGGTCGAGGTTATGGGTGTCGTAGGAGAAGCGGATCGGCGGCCACAGCATGTAGCCGCCCTTGTCGCTGATGAGCTTCTGCAAGAACGGGTCGCGGTAGTCGGCGGCGGTCTCGAAGTCGCCGCCGAAATCGGTTTCCGGATAGCTCACGACCACCGGAAAATAAGATTTGCCTTCGAAGCTGATGTAATACGGCTTGTCGTTGGCGATGAACTCGGCAAACAGCGACGTGATGAACAGCGCGAGGAATATCCACAGCGACCAGTAGCCGCGCCGGTTCGCCTTAAAGTTTTGCCACCGGCGGAGATTGATCGGCGACAAGGTAAAGCGGCGAGCCGGCGCCGCCCCCACCCTACCCTCCCCCGCTTGCGGGGGAGGGTGAGGGAGGGGGCGGGCGATCGCTTCGAGCGAAGCAGGTTGGGTCCGCGCATCCATCTCATACCTCCCGGGTTTCGAAGTCGATGCGCGGATCGACCCAGGTATAGGTGAGGTCAGAGATCAGATTTATGATCAGTCCGACCAAGGCAAAAATATAGAGGTTTGCAAACACGACCGGATAGTCGCGGTTGAGCACGCTCTCGAAGCTTAAGAGCCCGAGGCCGTCGAGCGAGAAAATGGTTTCGATCAGGAGCGCCCCGGTAAAGAATGCGCGCACGAAGGCGCCCGGAAATCCCGCAATGATGAGCAGCATGGCGTTGCGGAAGATATGGCCGTACAGCACCTGGCGGTCGTTGCAGCCCTTGGCGCGTGCGGTGAGCACATACTGCTTGCGAATTTCGTCGAGGAAGCAGTTCTTGGTGAAGATCGTCAAGGTCGCGAAGGCGCCGACGCCGAGCGCGATCAGCGGCAAGGCGAGATGCCAGAAATAGTCGAGAATATATCGGCCCCACGACATTGCGGCCGCGTTGTCGGAATGCAGCCCTCGCAGCGGAAACCAGTCGAGATACGACCCTCCGGCAAACAGCACGATGAGCAGAATGGCAAACAGGAAGCCCGGGATAGCATTGCCGATGACGACGACACCGGAAGTCCAGACGTCGAGAGGGGAGCCGTCGGCGACCGCCTTCTTGATGCCCAACGGGATGGAAATCAGATAGGTGGCGAGCGTCATCCAGAACCCGAGCGAGATCGAGACGGGTAGCTTTTCCCGGATCAGTGCGAGGACGCTGATGTCGCGGAAATAGCTCTGGCCGAAATCGAAGCGCAGGTAATTCCCCAGCATCAGGAAGAAGCGCTCATAGGCCGGCTTGTCGAAGCCGAACTGCTTCTCCAGTTTTTTGATGAATTCCGGATCGAGGCCCTGGGCGCCGCGATATTTCGATGTCGTGGCGTCGAGCTGCGAGGCCCCCTGCCCGCCGCGGGCACCAAAATCGCCGCCCGCGGAGCCCGAAATTCGCGAGGTGGCGCCGGTATCGACGCCGGAGAGCTGGGCGATCACGCGTTCCACCGGCCCACCTGGCGCGAACTGCACGACCCCGAAGGCCACCAGCATGATCCCGAACAGGGTCGGGATCATGAAAAGAATGCGACGGATGATGTAAGCGGTCATTAGTGTTCCGAATTTCAGACCTCATCCTGAGGAGGCCGCCCACCGAAGTCGGGCTTGCCCGACTTCGGCAATCTTAAGGTAACGAAATCGGCAACAGCCGATTTCGGTTGGCGTCCGTCTCGAAGGATGGATGCACGACAGGACTCGCGGCCATCCTTCGAGACGCATCGCTACGCGATGCTCCTCAGGATGAGGTCTGTTGTTTTGCGCATGCTCTTTCGCGGCCGATGACAACAAGGCACCGAGTGTTTGAAGCGCCGCATTAGCCTGACTTCTCGAGCTTGGCGGCCTTGTCGCGGTCGTACCACCAGGTCTCCGGAACGCCGCGGGCATAGAAGGGCGCGGAGTCCGGGCGGCCGAACACGTCCCAGTACGCGATCGGGTGCGAGGCCCTGTGCCACTGGGGAATCCAATATTGTCCCGCGCGCAGAACGCGGTCGAGCGCGCGAGCCGCGACGACGAGTTCGTCGCGCGTCTTGGCAGCGATGATGCTCTCGATGAGGGCGTCGACAGCCGGATTGGCGATGCCGATGAGATTCTCCGACCCCTTCGTTGCGGCGGCAGTGGAGGAAAAATAGGTTCGCAGCCCTTCGCCAGGCGTTGTTGAGAAGCTCATGCGGTGCATCGTGACGTCGAAATCGAAGTCGTTGCGGCGGGCCATGTACTGCACCGGATCGACGATCCGCAGCGTGGCATCGATGCCGAGCGTCCCGAGATTCTTGATGAGCGGACCGTGGTGCGCCTGGAGCTGCGGATCGTCCTCGACGAATTCGATTGTGACCGGCTCGCCATTCGCATTGACGCGTTTGCCATTTTTGATGGGAAAACCTGCATCCTGCAGCATCTGCGAAGCTTTGCGCAGGAGCGCACGATCCTGGCCCGAGCCATCGGACGCCGGCGGCGCGAAGGGCTCTCCGAATACCTGGTCGGGCACCCTGCCGCGCCACGGCTCAAGCAATTTGAGCTCTTCAGGGCCCGGCAACCCTTGCGCCATCATGTCGGAGTTCTGGAACACCGAATGGGTGCGCTTGTAGGCCCCATACATGATGGTCTTATTGGTCCATTCGAAGTCGAACGCGTAGTTCAGGGCTTCGCGCAGCCGCGGATTGGCGAACTTGGCGCGCCGCATGTTGAAGACCCAGCCCTGCCCGCCGCTGGGCAGGTTATCCGGAATCTGGTCGCGCTTCACGCGGCCGTCGCGGATGGCCGGAAAATCATAGCCGGTGGCCCAGGTGCGCGAGGTGAATTCCTCGCGGAACAGGTAGCTCTTGGCCTTGAACCCTTCGAAGCCGACGTCGCGGTCGCGATAGTACTCGTAGCGCACCGTATCGAAATTGTATTGGCCGACGTTGACCGGCAATTTCGCGCCCCACCAGTCGGCCACACGCTGATACTCGATGTAGCGGCCCGGTTCGAAGCGGCCCACCCGATACGGCCCCGAGCCGAGCGGAACATCGAGCGTGGTCTGATCGAACTCATGCGTCCCATAGTAGGCACGTGAGAAGATCGGCAGGCTGGCAACGAACAGCGGCACGTCGCGGGCGCGCTTCTCGGCGAAACGTATCGTCACGGCCTCGTCATCGTCCGCCTCGGCGCCTTTCACGTCGCGCATGTGCTGGGTGATGACGGGATGGCCCTTCTCCTTGAGAAGGTTGAGCGAGAACGCCACATCCCTCGCGGTCAGCTTGCTGCCGTCGTGGAAACGCGCCTCTGGCCGGATATGATATCGATGCACGAGGCCGTCCGCCGAAATCCGCACCTTGTCGGCCGCAAGGCCGTACATCGCATCCCGTTCGTCTTCGGCCGAAGTCATCAGGCTCGCGAAGGTTAATTCCATCGCCTTCGCGGCGTCGCCCTTCAGGATGAAGCTGTTGAGGGAGTTGAAGGTGAGAAAATTCTGATTGAACAGTCGGCTCGTGACGGTCTCGGAAAACACGCCGCCCTTGGGCGCGCCCGGATTGACGTAGTCGAAATGCTTGAAGTCGGCCGGGTACTTGAGGTCGCCGAAATACGAGATGCCATGGGTCTCGGACTCGTCGGCCGCGACGGCCACGCGGGAGCCGCGCAGCAGCGCAGGCGCCGCCATGGCGCCGGCGGAAAGAACGAGCACGCGGCGGCGCGAGAGCGGCTTGCGACCGAAGCTCATTGGCGCCCCCCGGTCTTGGCCGCCTTCACAGGGTCCCACCACCAGACTGTGGGAAAAGCGCTGGCGCCGTACTCGGGCAGTTTATCCGGGTGGCTGAAGCGGTCCCAGCGCGCCGTGCGTGAAAACGGATAGTCCCAATGCGGCACCAAATAATTGTTCCACAACAGCACGCGGTCGAGGGCCCTGGTGGCGGCGACGAGTTCCTCTCGGCTTTTGGCGAAGATCACGCGCTCGATCAGCTTGTCGATGGCGGGATTCTTGATGCCGATGAGATTGCGCGAGCCCACGTCGTCAGCGGCTTTCGAACCCCAAAATTCGCGCTGCTCGTTGCCTGGCGAGAGAGATTCGGCCCAAGAGCCGACGATCATGTCGTAATCCCATTTCCGCACGCGGTTCTCGTATTGCGAGTCGTCGACACTGCGCACCGTGACCGTCATGCCAAGCCGCTCCAGCGCCGGCTTGTAAAATAACATGTGGCGCTCGAAGTTGTTTGGACTGTTCGCCGGGTTGAGCACCTCGACGGTCATCGGTTCGCCGGTCTTGGCGTTGACGAGCTTCTGATTGCGGATTTCCCAGCCGGCTTCGCGCAACAGGCGGGTTGCCTCGCGCAGGTTGTTGCGCACGTTCTCTGGATTGCCGTTGACAGGGTTCTTGTATTCGGTGGTGAAGACTTCGGGCGGCACCTGGTCGCGCACGGTTTGCAGGATTTCAAGTTCGAGACCGGACGGAAGGCCGGAAGAGGCAAGTTCGGTGCCGTCGAAACAGCTCGCGATCCGCCGATACATGCCGAAGAAGAACTGCTTGTTCATCTCCTCGAAATCCATCGCCAGGTTGAATGCTCGCCGCACCCGCGGATCGGCAAATTTGCTCCGCCTC
>WNFC01002355.1_pt1 | contig 20326 bp, 19 predicted proteins | sample 5400541 | NCBI WGS metagenome assembly WNFC01 (sample SAMN13153342, study PRJNA577476) | soil metagenome | isolation source: 120 cm saprolite under Douglas fir tree site 2 hole 2 replicate 1 | place: USA:California | collected 2015-04-18
GAAGGGGTGCGCATGCGTATGCATCTGAACTTTCTGTCGACTGTCTTTGCTCATGTTTACGTGGAGCACTTCGCGCACGTTCCCCTTTTGACTTTCACCAGCGCTTCTCCAGACGAGGGAGGGATGTTGCTGAAGCGCGTCATGGACTTCTCCCTTGCCGCTGTGGCGCTGGTTGTGTTATTCCCGTTGTTTATCTTTTTGGCTGCGCTTGTCGGCCTAAGCTCACCTGGACCAATTTTCTATCGACAGACCCGCTGCGGGCTGGGAGGACGCAAGTTCAGCCTGCTCAAGTTTCGCTCAATGGTTGACAACGCTGAAGACAGTTTGCCCCATCTGGAGGATCTGAACGAGTCCGACGGTCCTGCCTTCAAGATGCGCGATGATCCGCGGTGTACGAATGTCGGGCGCTGGATGCGGGCGTTTAGTCTGGATGAGCTTCCTCAGCTCTGGAATGTCCTGCGCGGCGACATGTCGTTGGTCGGACCGAGGCCACCTTTACCACGGGAAGTGGAACAATACGAATCTTGGCAGCGGCGACGCCTGCGCATGCGCCCTGGGTTGACCTGCTTGTGGGCTCTGGAGGGACGTAGTCAACTGCGCTTCGATCGGTGGGTCAAGCTCGATCTTCTCTACATCGACCGATGGTCCATTTGGCTGGATTGCAAGATTCTGTTAAAGACCATTCCTGCGGTGCTCTCCGGTAAGGGAGCACACTAGCCTCTATCGTAGAGCTCTGGCTTCCAAGCTCGGGCAGGCGATAGGCGACCAGAGTCTCGGGATAAAATGTTACCCGACATCCAATCACATCGCCGTCGGCTAACAAGCTTTGAAGCTGTTGCTTGGTCAGCAGATTCAAGTCGAGACCAAGCCAATCGACGAAGCCCTTACTGACGAAGCCGACACCAACGAAATCAACCCGCCCTACGGGTATCCCGAGAACCGTAAGTGTCCACGTCATTCCTGAGTGGACACTCTGAATTCCCCACACACCTTGTCAATATGGCCTACCCGCACGCTTTAACCAATCGCGGGATCATTTCTTTCGCAGCCATATGCTTCCGCCGCCATTCTTAAGGCACTTTGGCATTTTAGCTTCCAATAATCCACTGTGTTCTTGACACATGTAATGATTGAAGTAGATGACTTCGTAGGCTGCGTTGTACTGAAGAAATGCGTGTAACAGGTACGCCTCATTCCAGGACCGGTTTTGCTCCATGATCCACAATGAGGGGTACTCGAAGGGGTAAAAGACGTCATGAATGTGAATGTAAACCCCTGACGCTAACGCTGGGAAAATAGTAAAGAAATAATAGTTTACATCACTTCCGAGTTTCCCCACATGGGATGAATCAATGAAGAGTATGTCTCCTCCCTGCAGTTCGCTAAACCACTCCAGTGGCGCTTTTTGCAACCGAATCGGCTCGACGCAATCGCGATAGGAGTCTTCTGGCCGCAAGAGCGAAAACAGGCGCTGGGGATAAGGTTCGATGAACTTCATTTTTATGCTTCGATTCAGAAACAAGTCATTTGTATCCATCGAGACACAAGAGGAGTGACCGGAGCCAACCTCGATTATTCGCCGCGGGCGTAATTCCAGCAGGATACCGAACAGGGAGATTGCATCGGAATACGAGAACATTCCGTTTTCGTAGCAGTACCTGAAACCCGGCTGACGTTCTTCAGGAAACGGCAATTGCCTGTAGTGATAACTGATCTTTTCGAACCAACTCAGGATCAGCGGTAGGTCGAGACGAAAATCCTCCGAGTCGGGCAACCCTGTGCTGACGGCACACGCGAGCACGTCTTGTACTACATCGTCATTCGGATTCACAAGCGGTGAATAGAAATGTCCCGGAGGAACCCAGGTCACGGGCTTCATCTGCGCGCGGAGTTCTGAAATTTCCGCCTTCAAAGCGCGGAGTTCTGAGATTTCCGTCCTCAAAGACTCGATCGTTCCGCTGAGTTCGCGAAAGCGGCGCGGTGCAGAAAAAATAGAACGGAGACGCATATGCAATCGCCGCCAGACTATATCAATTGCGGCCCCGATTTCAATTTGTCGATGTGCAAATCCACAGCGCACTTCGCACGATCGAATTCTTTTGTGAACTTATCGCTTGTGTCCACATCGCGAGCATAACTTCCAATTACTCTGTTGTCCAGACGGCCATTGCCGGACGCTTACGGTGGATCTTCTCCTCGCACGATTTAGTATGAAGGTAGGAAAATCGCTCGTTCATCGCGTTCCGGAAGTCGTGTGATCGCGGAATCCTCGCCCATCCGCTGGTGCTTCATCTGGAATGCTAAGATGAGCAGACTGCCGTGGTGCTATGCGGCAAAATGAGATCTTCATTTCTTCGTTTCAGCTGGCCGTGCCATGGTCTCCGTTCTCATCACAACGTACAACTCAGCACGCTTCTTGAAAACATGTCTGGAATCGCTACTACAGCAAGTCTACAAGCCAATTGAAGTAATCGTTGTCGATAATGCATCTAGCGACGGCACGCGAGATGTGCTTGCAAACGCGAGACCTGGACTCACCGTCATCTATAACGATAGCAACATCGGTTTTGCCGCAGCCCAGAATCAGGCCGCACGACTGGCAAAGGGGAACTGGCTACTCTCCCTTAATCCGGACGTTGTCGTCAGTCGAGATTTTGTCGCGAAAGCGGTTGAGTGCGGGAACCTAGATCCAAAAACCGGCGCAGTTTGCGGCAAGCTTTTGCGGTGGAAGCCTAGAGAAAATCCAGAATTCACCCAAATCATCGACTCAACTGGGATTTATTTCTTGCCCAACCTGCGTCATCTTGATCGCGGGGCGGGTGAGCCGGACCGTGGGCAATTTGAACAAACGGAGTACGTCTTTGGCGCAACCGGGGCAGCCGCCCTTTACCGTCGGAGCATGGTCGAGGATGTCTCGGTGAACGGCGAATTTTTCGACGAGCAGTTCTTTGCTTACCGCGAGGACGCGGACTTGGCCTGGCGGGCCCAGTTAATGGGTTGGCGGTGCGTGTATACCCCTCGGGCAGTGGCATGGCATGTGAGGCGAGTCACCCCAGAGCGTCGCAGCGAATTGCCCACCGAGATCAACTGGCATTCCATCAAGAATCGCTTTTTGATGCGCGCCAAGAATATCTCATTTCCGCTGTATGCCAGATATTTCCTGCCAGTCACTTTCCGGGATTTGCAGGTTGTTGGCTATTGTCTATTTGTCGACCGTCGACTCACTTCGGCACTGACAGCGGTCTGGAAATGCCGTCATGAACTCAGAAGGAAGCGCCGCCTCGTGCAATCACATCGACGCGTGTCCGACGGAGAGCTTTCAATTTGGTTCTCGACTGGAGCAGGCAGTGCGCCGTTGCATTCAGCTCACTAAACGCATTCTAGGCGTCACCAGGCTGTTTACTCCGGATAACTGTTGGGTGGGCCGAACGCTTGACCGGCCGACATGGTTGGACTCGTTTGCGCTGGAAGCGTCGGTTCCCTTGCGCTAGCCCGCAGCGACGCAACTCCAATCCCGGGCAACTAGGTCACAGTTGGGCGTTTGTGGACTCGGGTTGCTTGGCTGTTACTCTCTTCCAGGTTGCTCGCGAAACTACCACACATCCAGCTGCTGATGAATAGCCACGCGGTTGCAAAAAAGTAAATCGTCCACAGCAAGAGCAAGGTACGACTGGTCAGAAAGGCCGGCTTATTGATGACGAGCCGGTCGGCGAGGTCAGAGAGCCCGGTCCGCCTGAGTTGTTGCAATCGTGCCGCTGGCACCCAACTTAGCGTGCTATGAGAAAAGACTCCCGTGTAGACGGCGCTGTGTGAAATGATCCCTGAATAGTACGGGAGTAGAAGAAAATGCATTCCATACAAGTCCAGCAATGCAAAAGCTGTTGTCAGTGAGGGCAGAATCCAGGGATGTGAACTGAACGGCAAAGCAGTTCGCAGGCCACAATAGACCAGAATTAGTTCTGGTATAACCAGGCTGTAGATATACCATCCCGCGGAGGCGGAAACCCCCTCGCTAATGAATAGGGTCAATACTTGATACCCCAAGCCGAGGCAGAAGAAACCATAAAAACAGATCAGTGCGATGTACTGATCGCGAAATGGGGATTCCGATTCCCTGCTGGTGGTTCCCTTCCAAAGCCTGACAAATAAAATAAACGTGCCCAGCGCGGCAAGGACCATAACAGCCCCAAATACCAGATACACAGAATTGGAGACTCTCAGAAAGCTCCAAGCGCCGTACCAAATATGGGATAGCGCAACAGAAATGACAGCACTCAACCAGTTAACGTGCCAAATATTTTTGAGGAGTTCGGACCACGATGAGCTGCAGAGGGCTGCCTCGGAATACAGGCCGGACCAGGACCCTAAGACCCGGTGAGCACGCCAGTACCAATAACCCGCAACTGCCGCAGCGATGGTCCTACTCCGGATCGCAGAGCCAGAGCCTTCCGGTGGCTTGGCCAGCGCAAGAAGCACCGCGCGAGTATTACAAAGAGGCTCGGCAGTGCAGTCAGGAAATAAGCTTTCGTCAACAAGCCAAGGCCGAGCAGAAGGCCGACAACGGGCATATAGACAAAGTGTTTTGGTCCCTCGATCACTTTCAGAGTCACATAGACCAAAAGCGTATATAGGACGATGGCAAGACTTTCGTTTCCCACGCGCGAAATATTAACCATCAATTCGGGCATAGCGGTGGCTAGCATTACAATGCCTAGCGCTGTCATTTCATTCCCCAATAGCTTGCGGGCAACAAGGAAACCGAGAGGTACCAGGAACGATGCCGCGACGACGCTCAAAACACGAAGCCACCAGATGCGAGAAGCCAGTTCGAGGGTGCCCATGCTGCGCAACGGCACAGAAAGAAGAACGTAGTACAGGGGCGGTTGTTGTGATTCGCAATTTGTTATCGGCTCCGTCGCGGATTCCTTAGCCCATTGTTTTGGAATTTGTAGGAATTGGTGTTGAAGATTCTCGCGCTGCTGGCGCTCCAGTTTCCAAAACGTGTCGTGCGTGAATATAGGGTGGGCGCGCGCGAGGTTTTGCAGCGTCCAGGGGAGAGGAAGCGAATGAAATGACGTCTGGATTTCTCTTGAGACGAGAGTGGTGGAAATGGGAAGACGATTGATGGTTGCCAGATATTGGACGAAGGCAAAATGAAAAGGCTCGTCGTATCCTTCCCAGACGGGTATTGCCGTGGAGTAGAAAACTCCGCGTGCGACGAATACGCACCATATCAGAACGAGGGATGACACTATCCTAGTGCGGCGATTGCCGAACGTCGTCGCTGAGAAGAGATGTCGGAGTCGCGATTGCATCTGAATCCGATAGTTATCTGAGGTTCATTCGACTCTCAGTCTGCCAGAAAGCTGCAGTCGCGTCCTTCGGTTCCGCCAGCGCAGGTCAGGTACCAGACAAATTACGAATTTTGCATGGGAATTACGGAACTCAACATCTTCACGAACAGAGCTTCGTAGTCATCAACCACCTTATCCCACCCATAGGCAGCCCGCGCGATAGCCTGCGCCTGCTGTGCTAATTCTTCGATTCGCGCGGGAGCGGCAATCAATTGTTCCAGCTTTCTCGCCAAGTCGCTCTCCTCTGGATGAAATGGAATGCCGCAATCTCGTGCCGTCTCGCGGTTTGCCTCGGTGTCGAGATACAGAATTGCATTTCCCGCCCCCATGGCTTCAACCAGGGCTGGATGAATCCCTCCAATTTCACCTGCAAACACGAATACCCCAGCATTTTTCTGCAAGCTCCAATAGGCATCCCCGTAGACGGGTCCCGTGAAAATGACACGCTTATCGGCAAGGGATTGGAGCTGGCGAACATAAACGGGTTGGTAAGGATTGCCGCCTACAATAACCAGCGGCCAGTCCGTCTGCAAACTTCGGTAAGCGCGAAGCACGAGTTCTGGGTTATTTTCCGGTTCGAGCCTTGCAATGTACAGGATGTACCGCCTGCGGGACAATCCGAAGCTGGCAAAATGGTTGCTGGTGCTGGGCGGCTCGGCCCCGTAACCAATCATTTCCGATTTCTTACCGTACCGTTGCCAATAATAACCCTGAATCGCGCGAGCGTCCGTCACAACTCGCGTGGGGGTGTAGGTAGAAAGCAGCTCGCACAAATGCAGAAACCACTGCCCCAGGAAATTCCATTTCCGGCGCTTTCGATCCAGTCCGTCGACGTTGAGCGCAGTAGGTTTTCCGACCACTCGTGGCATCCATGCGAACGGACTGTTAGCGACATTGCAGATGAGCACAACCTCTGCATCGCCGAAAAGGACATGCACGGTGGATAGGAACGTGTGAAACAGGGTATCGAAATGCATGCTGGGAAGACTGGGCAAGATCACGCGTCGGATGCGCTGATCGAAAACATCGTCAGGCGAAGTGAACGGCTTCCTGCAGTAAACGGTTACCATGTGGCCGCGCTCCACAAGGCGTCTGGAAAGTTGGTCTGCAAGCGTCTCAAACCCGCCGTAGCGGGCGGGAATACCGCGAGTACCGACGATGGCGATGTTCATGGAAAAACGTTCGATTGGTGATGCATCAAGAACAGGGCGGCACGACAGCACGCGGTGTTCTAGAGATCCGTGCTTTTCACCCCGTAGTGCCAGGCTGCATGGCCGTAGCCTTCCAGGGCTTCGGCAACCGGAATTCCGGAGGGGCCGAATCCGGTTAATGATAACAGTGCGCGAAGCAGTAGGCCCACGGTAATGCCCACGCGCAAGATGGCAGTTTGCGCGCGACCGTGATATTTAGCAAAATATCGGACGAGATTCTTATACCAATAGGATTGGCGATCACGGAATGCGAGTCTGCTCACACTATGCCCTCCGGAGTGAGAGAAGATCGCATCGGGACGATACACAATTTTCCATCCTTTATCCCGAAGCCGATGACAAAAGTCGACATCTTCAAACCACACCGGGAAGAATCCCTCATCGAAGCCGTTAATTGCGTCCCATGCCTGGCGCTTCACCGCAAGACAGGCTCCCGCGGGCTGCTCAACTTCTTGAGCACTCTGATAATCAAGGTCCAGGCAGCGGTAGCGGACATTCCAGGGATTGCTCGGCCAGGCGCGATTTACCAGCAAGAGTTCGGCGAGCATGCTTCCGATGGTAGGGAGCCTTCGAATGATGAAGCCCCTCTGTGGCAGGCCGTCTGCATCCAGCAGCAGTCCGCCGGATGCTCCGACCGAATCCGTGCGGAGTGCGTCAGCCAGGTTGTCTAGCGAACACGCCGTCGCGATGGTGTCAGGATTGAGGATCACCAGCAAGTCGCCTTCGGCGACCCGAGCGGCTTGATTCACTGCGCCGGCAAAACCTATGTTGTGAGAATTGCTCAAGGTCAGCACTTCGAGGGCGCAAGTGCCGGCTTCCCGAATGGTGTCGTCGGTCGAATGGTTGTCGACCATTACAACTTTCCACTGGGGAAACGTCACGAGCGCTTGCAGGCACGCGCGGATGCAGCTGCGCGAATTGTGGGTGACGACTATGATAGTGCCCAGAAACCGCGTTGCCATGAGGTTCGTTTTCTCGACGGACTTTCCGCTATTCGCGTGATTTAGGATGTTCCAAAAAGCGATTCCTTCCGCGCTCGAGCCGTTCTACTCTTGAAGTGATACGATACACAATCTGCGGATAGGAGGTCATTTTGCCTGATGGGCGAGCTTTTTCGAGACACATATCGTTATCGTGAGTTGATATGGGCTCTGGCCCAGAAAGAGCTGAGAGTCAGATACAAGCGCTCCGTCCTGGGTTTTCTCTGGGCGTTGCTGAATCCCGCCCTTATGATGCTCGTGCTTACCCTCGTCTTTGGCACGATCATGCGATTCTCGATTGACCATTACGCGGTTTTCTTGCTCAGCATGTTGCTTCCCTGGACCTTTTTCTCTCAGTCGTTGGCATACTCCATCGAATCGATCGTCGGAAATGCAGATTTGTTGAAGAAGGTGCGCGTGGCGCGCCTGGTATTTCCAGTCGCATCGGTAGTGTCGAATGTCATTAATTTTTTATTGTCGCTGCTGCCATTGATGCTCTTGATAGTGCTGATGCGTTTTCCGCTGCACTGGACGTGGATTTATCTGCCAGTACCGATGCTCGGCCTATTTCTTTTCACGCTGGGGGCATCGTTTTTTTTTGCCACGATTAATGTGTTTTATCGCGACGTGAGCCATATTGTGCAGATCATTCTCTCCGCGTGGTTTTATTTTTCGCCAATCATTTACTCACTGGACTTCGTGCCCGCCAAATATCACTGGATATTTCGACTAAATCCTCTGTTGTATGTTCTGAATGGATTTCGGTTGAGCATCTATTATGGCATTTTGCCATCCTTGCAGTCGGTAGGGTTAACCATGGCATGTGGTGCGGCCTCATTAATTGTTGGATTTGCTATCTTCCGCCGCTACCAGAGCTTATTTGTGTACTACGTCTAACATTTCGATGTCACCAAAGTATTCAGTTCGGTTCGACGATGTAGTTCAACGCTTCCGGGTCATCCAGGAACGTCACGATACTCTACGGGAAGCTTTCGCAAGGATTAGGCGGAGTCGCACTACCTATCACGAATTTGAAGCCGTAAAGCATGTTTCCTTCGAGGTTTCAAAGGGAGAGGTGGTGGGTATCATCGGTCGAAATGGCTCGGGGAAGAGCACGATCCTTAAACTGGTTGCGGGAGTCTACGCGCCCACATCGGGACGTGTCGAGGTTAACGGAAGCATCGCGCCGCTCATCGAACTTGGTGCGGGATTTCATCATGAGCTGACGGGCCGCGAGAACATTCTCCTTAACGGATTGCTTCTGGGGTTGACAAAGCGGCAGGTTCAGCAACGCGAGGCTAAGATCATTGAGTTCGCCGAACTGGGCGAGTTTATAGATTCTCCGATCAAACAGTACTCCTCCGGGATGTACATGCGGCTGGCATTCTCTGTTGCAACCGAGGTTGATCCTGACATTCTGATTGTCGACGAAATACTGAGTGTCGGGGACGGCGGATTTCGAGAAAAGTGTCTCGATCGCATCCGGCAATTTCGAGATTCTAGAAAAACCATTCTTATGGTTTCGCACGAGATGAGCATCATGAGCAGTTTTTGTAGTCGTTTGCTTTTGATTCATCATGGGCGGCTTCTCGAGGACGGAGAGCCTTCCCGTGTGGTCGGCCGCTATCAAGAGTTACTGACAAGCCCACAGACAGCCATGGCTTACTGACTCCCGCAAAATCCCGCAAAATCGGGTAGTGGGTCAGTTTGATTCCCACAGGCTCACGGCATTTCGGCAGCTTCGCGCCAATTGCCTCCGTACTCCCGGTCCACGGTCTCCTGCGATTCAATACGAAAATGCACGCGGGAAATGGCATCATGCGGATAGCAACCCTCCGCAACGCGTTACAAAATTGCTGGTAAGTCTCCGGGGCCTGACGGAGAATATCAGGCTCATTGTCGGTGGAAGTCGTAATCCAAAAATCTACAAGGCGGGGTTCAGTCGCTCTAGCTCTATGCAGGCTGAACGTTCCTGCATTCGGAACACGCTGTCGGGCCACGTTCCTTATCTCGCGTCTTGCTCGGCGAATAGTCAGCCACAATCTAAAGTTCAGCAAATAAAGATCAGCTCGCTTTCTCACCGAGTGCTTTCAGGTGCGCGGCAGCGGTTCCAGTCCCAACACCCGCGTTACATCGATAGAATTGAATTGAGGGGTAGTACTACTACAACACCCCCCACTTCTCAACAGCAAGTTCAAACCTCACCCCCAGAACCGACTTACCCGTTCACAGATTCGACAGGCACCCGGGAGTTCAGGAAATCCACCTGTGGAAAAGATACGAACCCACTACCCAAAATCCCCAAAATCGTGGAGTATTGCACCAGTTGTACATTCTCCATACAATGTGCCCTGCAGCCAAAGGCCCAACCCTCATGGGTCGTGCCTGAGAGGAAACGCTTCGGGCTCGGTAGCCCCTCTTCGCCCAATGTCGCGAATCTGCTTCCTGCATGCTGGCACCCACAAGTCAGGCAGTACCTATCTCCAGAACTTTCTTCAAAGTAACGAATATGCCTTGGCGGTCGAAGGGTTGTACGTACCGGTCGCCGGACGCGTTAGCCCGAGTGGTCATCACAACATCGCCTGGGAACTCACGGGCGACGCGCGCTACGATCCGATTCACGGAACGGTGAGCGATCTGTTGGCAGAGCTTTCCTCGGTCAGCGCGTCGCGCGCATGCTTGAGTTCTGAAGATTTTGAGTATCTCTATGGAAGCCCTCGAGCGTTGAAAACCTTCCGTTCACAGTTGAACGAAATCGGCTACAAGGTCAAAGTGTTGTTTTATCTCAGGCCGCAGGGCGAATATGCAGAATCGCTATACGCAGAATTCGTCCGCCACGGCTTCACCCTCGATTTCCCGGAATTCCTTGAATTGTTTGCCGCCAGCAAGCTCAAGAAATGCCCCACTTCAGATTATTCCGTCTTGCTCGATCCTTTCGCCGACGTATTTGGCGCGGATAACCTTATCGTGCGCCGATTTTGGAATGCGCGGGGACCCGAGCGGATACTCATTGACTTCTTGTCGCAGATGCTCCCCGGCTTTGAGTTCGGACAAGGAAAGTACAGAGTCAACAGTTTTAGAGAAAACGTATCAATCCCTTTCTCGCAGGTTTTTCAGCTTTTTGTCCGCAACAACTTGGCGAGAACGTCCACGATCGTTCCGATCGATCCGGTTGAATTGGCGAAATCGGTTCACCCTCATGCCAGAGGCTACCAATATCTGTCCGGTCCTTTTGATGCTGTCGACCTTAAGGATATCGTGACCAAGTTTTGGAGGTTGCGTTTATCCAATCTTAGGGTCTTGTTTAGGTATCGTGTGTTCATCCCGGTTTTGTCAGGCAAAGCCCTGGGGAAGGATGTGTTGGCATGGTTCGGCTTCGACTTAAATCGTAGACACCGCAAGTTGCTGATAAAGGCTTTCCGCCGCACTTCAGATAAACTTGCAGCGCTTATGACTCAGCATGCCCGAGGATCTTTCGAAGAAGAGAACCGCAATGATGTCGCGAGCGAGGGGGCGGGGGCTGGGGTACCGGCGCCGGCGGACGAGAATTTGGCGGGAGATCCGCAGCACACGGTTTCGGAGCTGAGACGGCAAATCATTGCCCGGGATGAGCGAATTGCACGGCTGAACAATGAACTGTCTCAGCGTGAAGGTGAATTGCGCCAACTCAGAATCGAGGCCACCAAGCACATCGCCGAGAGATCTCCAGAAGCGGTTTCCATCGCAGGCACAGGAATCAAGCCGCGGTTTTCGATTCTGGAATTCAGGCACTTCCTGGTTTCACTTCGTTCGGCCATGGCGGCCTGTTACGGGGGCGCCAGCCGGTTGGTTAGGAGTCTGAGGAGGTGGAAGTTTGCCCGCGTCATCGCCGGGTCCGGACTGTTCGATCGTGAATTTTATGGGCTACAGAAGCCCGAATTGAAGGACGCCGGAATTGATCCGATTGCTGACTTTCTTGAGCATGGCAACACAGAGAGTACCGATCCCCATCTGTTGTTCGACACATCTTATTATCTGGAGCAAAACCCGGACGTCGTACGTATCGGAGTCAACCCGCTGTTCCACTTCATCATGCATGGGTCGCAGGAAGGACGTGATCCGCACCCACTATTTGACACGTCGTACTATCTGGAGCAAAACCCGGATGTAGCGCGAGCGGGAGAAATTGCGCTCCGCCATTTCATGAAATGTGGGGCTAGCGAGGGGCGCAATCCGTGTCCCTTATTCGATGTTTCCTATTATCTTCGGCAAAATCCGGATGTCGCAAGGTTGGGCGTGAATCCGCTCGTCCAATTCGTCCAGTCAGGCGCTCGCGAGGGTCGGGACCCTCACCCGCTGTTCGACACCTCCTACTATCTCGAAGAAAATCCAGATGTCGAATCAGCGGGCCTTAACCCACTCATCCATTTCATCCGCTACGGAGCCGTCGAGGGGCGCAAGCCCCACCCTCTATTTGACGTTTCATATTATCGGCAGCACATTGCTGATACGGAAGGTCGGGGGTTCAACACCCTGATTCATTTTATTGCGACTTTCAATCCTCTTATTCATTTCATTCAATACGGCGTTCACGAGAGGCGTGACCCTCATCCGCTATTTGACACTTCCTACTATCTTGCGAAAAATCCCGATGTAGCCCGAGCAGGACTGAATCCGCTAGTCCACTTTGTTCAGAGTGGGGCGTACGAAGGGCGCGATCCAGCCGCCTCGTTCAACATCGCACGTTACCTGCAGGAAAATCCGGAAGTGGCGGAGGCCCACCTCAATCCGCTTATACATTTCGTTCTGCATGCCGAGCGCAACCGTCCCAATCCGAAGAACGTACCTCAGGAGCGGCCGGAGATGTAGCGCAGCTGATCGCGAACTTTCCGATAACGGCTTATAAATTTCCATCCCTTGCTATTCAGAACCGAGTCCGGGGTTGCATTTGCTGTCTGCAGTTGGTTCTGGAGTTGTTTGGCCCTGAGCTCTGCACTAGCGGCTCGCGCCCGCAGTACTTCGATCCCTTCTTCGATACCATCCGCGCCGGTCCGGGAGGACGTTCGCCAGTACACGCTCATCAGTTCTTTATCTGTGAAGCTAGCGCGCAGCATAAAAGGGTTGGTACGCTCCGGCAAGTCATGCTTTGTAGGCATGTCACACGAAAGAAGTTGGACAGGATTGCCCTTGAAAGCAACAAACGTGAGACGGTCATTCACATTAAGCGGAATTGGTGGTACCACCACTTTCATTACCGACGTAAAGCCAGCAACTCGGAGGCACGGACAAAGAGACTCTTCGGTCATCCAAAAACTGCTCTCATTGTCGAGAGATGACGCCAGCGCCGCTTGCTTGCGTTCCGGAGGGGTACTCGACGGGAACTCGCAGTAACTGCGGCTGAAAAAAGTTCGGGTCCAACGGTCACCTGCTCCTCACCAAACAGCGCAACATGGGTATCAATAATTACTGCTCGCTGGCATACGTCATGCATTCGTCTGAGTAGCTCAACACCGTCCGAAGCAGTGAGGTGGTAAAGAATGCCGAGGCAGAGCACAACATCGAAGCTCCCATGGTTGTGTTTTGAGAGATTGCGCACGTCATCATGCAGAAAGCTGCAATTGCTCAATCCGATCTGAGCCTTGACGGCTTCACACTTGTCGACATTCTCTTTCCTGCCCTCCAAGCCGACGGCCTGAGCTCCTTGCATGGCAAGTTCGAAGGTGAAACCACCCTCCAGACACGCCAAGTCTAGAGTTCGGACGTTCGGACCTGGGGCAGCGGCTTAGCAAGAACGTCGGCTGCTAATTGAATATGACGTAAGACCCGTTCGCTCTGCCCTTCCTGATGAGCCATCGTGGACGATGAATTGGGAAGCCGGATCTGGTGAGCTATCCACTTCATTCCTACCGCCAATCCTTGTGATGCCCGTGAAGCGTTGAAACGCGATCCTTGCGCTCCCAGCGCAGACGATCACTTTCCTGGCGGCGAATGCAATGCGCGAATGATCAGCAATGTGCGCGGCCGACCCCGGATTTTAACTCAAACACAAACTCGACGCCATGTGAAATGAGATCAGATGTGAAATGAGATTCTTAGTCCACTGAAGGCAGAATGTCTGCAAAAGGTGTTCGTGCGTCATTCTCGGATCTACGGTAGAGGAGCGTGTCATCCACAGTTACAATGCTCGAATGATCATCACACGTTCGCCATTGCGGGTTTCGTTGGGGGGAGGAGGTACGGATCTGCCCTCGTACTCCAACGTGCATGGAGGTTTTCTGATTGCGGGGGCGATCGACAAGTATGTCTACATTGATATTCACGCTCGATTCGTCGAGGGTTTCCTGCTGAAGTACTCGCACCTGGAGGAGGTTTCCGCGATCGACGACATCCAGCATCCCATAATCCGCGAGGCTCTCCGAGCGGTCGACATCCAAGTGAGAAACCTGGAGATTACAAGTATGGCGGATATCCCAGCGGGGACCGGCCTGGGATCATCGGGCAGTTTTACGACTGCGCTTCTGAAAGCGCTGCACGCATACAAGAAGAATCTGGTGCACCCGCATGAATTGGCGGAGCAGGCTTGCCATGTGGAGATCGACATTCTAAAGGAGCCGATCGGTAAACAGGACCAGTACATCGCGGCATTCGGAGGCATTACTTGTTTCGAATTCGCCAAGGACGGCTCAGTGAAAGCCTGGCCGCTAGCGATCTCCGAGGAAACACTTTTCAACTTAGAAGACAACCTGCTGTTGTTCTTCACCGGCTACTCACGTTCGGCATCGTCGATCTTGAAAGAACAGGACGACAAGAGTAAGCGGGCTGACCAAGAGATGACGTCGAACCTTCACTACATGAAGGAATTGGCATTTTGCAGCAAGCAAGCGCTGGAGAGAGGGGACGTGGGAGAGTTTGGTCGGCTGATGAACAGCCATTGGGAGCACAAGAAGCGCCGGAGCTCGAGTATGAGTAGTGAAAAAATCAACCAATGGTACGATTGCGCCATGGCCAACGGCGCCTTGGGTGGCAAATTGATTGGGGCGGGCGGCGGCGGTTTTCTGATGTTCTACGCCGGGGACAAAACCCGCCTGCGCCACACCATGCGTGAACAGGGACTGAAAGAAGTGAGGTTTCGCTTTGACTTCGAAGGAACCCGGGTTATCTCATACGACTAGGTCCGGGCTGAGTGACTTGGTGCAACTCATGCCGGCTGTTATCTTGGCCGGAGGACTGGCCACCCGCATGCGGCCGCTTACCCAGGATATTCCCAAAGCGCTGATCGAGGTTGCTGGCCATCCCTTTCTCTGGCATCAACTCACACTTCTGAGGCGACATGGCCTGCGTCATGTCGTGCTTGCCGTCGGATACCTAGGGGAAAGGATCCAGGAACGATTCGGTGATGGCTCGGAACTTGGAATCCAGATTGACTACACATTCGATGGTCCCAGATTGCTGGGTACTGGGGGCGCAATCCGGCAAGCGCTCCCTCTGTTGCCGCAACGTTTCTTCGTGCTTTATGGCGATTCCTACCTGCCCTGCGACTACCGCGCCGTGGAAGATGCTTTCCGGGCCAGCGGCCTCCCCGGGTTGATGACTGTGTACCGCAACGAGGGACGACACGATAGCAGCAATGTTGAGTACGATGGCGGGCGCATATTAAAGTATGACAAGCGAAATCGGACGTCCGGGATGCGCCATATCGACTATGGACTTGGCGTTTTTGATCGCAGCGTCTTTGCCGCGTTTCCGCCTGGCGAGATGCGTGACTTGGCCAGGGTTTATCAGGACTTGCTTAGCGCTGGAAATTTGGCGGCTTTTGAAGTGCAGGATCGCTTCTATGAGATCGGCTCGCCTGAGGGACTTCGCGAAACCGCGCAGTTCTTGAAAGCTGCCGAGAATGTCGGGTAGGATTTCTTTCTACGAACAACCAGACTTGGTTGATCCTCGAAACCTGAAAGCAGGGAATCCAGCAGACTATGTTAAGCTGTATTTTCCCGCACAAGATGGCAAATATAGCTAGTGATGGAGCGCGGTTTTCAGCGGCTTTTCTCGCTGAGGTACAAGAAGTCGCGCGGCGGCTGGATGCCGCGGCAATCGAAAAAATGGTGGCTCTGCTGGTACAGGTTCGCCAGCGTTCCGGTCGTTTATTCGTGTTGGGAGTGGGCGGGAGCGCGGCTAATGCGTCGCATGCGGTAAACGATTTTCGCAAGCTGGCGGGGATCGAGACATACGCTCCGACGGACAATGTGTCGGAATTGACCGCCCGGGTCAATGACGAAGGCTGGCCGACGGTGTTCGCTGCCTGGTTGCAAGTCAGCCATCTGCAGGCGCGGGACGCTGTGATGGTTTTCTCTGTGGGCGGCGGGAGCGTAGAACAGAACGTCAGCCCAAATATCGTTGCGGCTCTCGATTATGGCAGGTCAGTTGGGGCAACCATTCTGGGGATTGTCGGCCGCGACGGCGGATACACGGCCCGCGTTGCCGATGTTTGCGTCCTGATTCCAACCGTTCATCCGGACAGGATCACGCCGCATGCGGAGGCCTTCCAATCGGTGGTGTGGCATCTGCTGGTTTCCCATCCCGCGCTCCGACAAGCGTCTACGAAGTGGGAATCGATAGGAGTTCCCCACCTTCGCGGCGCCATTTTTTTCGACCGCGATGGCGTTCTGAACGAGGCCGTAGTGCGCGACGGCAAACCGCATCCACCCGCTGCACCCGCTGACCTGCGCATCCCGGCGGGAACGGCGCAGGCCTTGGCCCGCCTCAAAGAACGAAATTTTCTTCTGCTGGTTGTCAGCAATCAGCCAGATGTTGCTCGCGGTACTCAGCAGCGTGAGGCCGTCGAGGAGATGGGAAGGCGGTTGCGGGCAGAGTTGCCATTGGATGACGTGCTGACCTGCTATCACGACGATCAGGACGGCTGCGATTGCCGCAAACCGCGCCCGGGGCTCATGACGCGGGCAGCCACGCGCTATGGAATTGACCTGAGCCGCAGCTATCTCGTCGGCGACCGCTGGCGGGATATTGATGCCGGCGTCAATGCCGGCTGCAAAACCGTCTGGATCGATCGTGGTTACGTGGAACAAGCTCCGGCGTCGGCTCCGGATGCCCGGGTGAAATCTCTGCCGGAGGCGGTTGATTGGATTCTTGCCAGAACATAAGGAGTCTGCATGAAAGCTGTCTCTGAGGTGACCGTCAAGGTATCCAGTGAGCAAGGTCACGTGGATAGGGAAGAGATCGGACCGCGGCCTCTGAGATCGCTGTCGGAGCTGAAGGTCAAGCTGTTCGCTGATGGGGCGGACCGGGCGCAGATTGCGGCAGCGGGAGCGAATCCGCTGATTCAAGGTTTTACCACCAACCCTACGTTGATGCGGGCCGCCGGAGTAAAGGACTACGAAGCATTCGCGAGGGGGGTGTTGGAAGTTATTACCGATCGGCCGATTTCGTTCGAGGTCTTTGCCGACGAGTTTAGCGAGATGGAGCGGCAGGCCCGCAAGATCGCGAGCTGGGCGGAGAATGTGTACGTCAAGATTCCTGTGACCAATACGCGGCGCCAGTCCTGCTCGGATCTCATTCAGCGGTTGGCGCATTCGGGAATAAAAATAAACGTCACAGCGGTGCTGACACTAGATCAGGTTCGGAACGCTTCCGCGGCGTTAGGCGACGGCGCGTCCGCCGTGGTTTCCGTCTTTGCTGGCCGAATCGCTGACACCGGCCGTGATCCTGTACCGCTGATGGCAGCGGCTGTGGAACTAGTCTCGGTGTATCCCAACGTCGAATTAGTCTGGGCTAGCCCGCGAGAGCTGCTGAATATTTTTCAGGCCAATGATGTCGGTTGTCACATTATCACGGTCACGGACAATCTCCTGGCGAAGCTCAAAACAGTCGGGAAAGACCTTCACGACTATTCTCTCGACACGGTGCAGATGTTTTATACCGATGCAGCTCGTTCGGGCTACCAGTTATAGAGGCATTTATGGTGAGCAGTGCGGTAATGATTAGCCCTGTTGCAGAGCGGGAGAACGACGGAGTCGAGTTGCTCGTTCCGGTTCATGATGTCCCAGACCCGGAACTTTCAATTGTTATTCCCGCTCTTAACGAAGAACTCACAATTGGAAAGTTTGTGGAGTGGTGTCAGGAAGGCTTGCGGTGCGCCAACGTGCGTGGGGAGATTCTCATCATCGACAGCTCCGGGGATCGCACAACAGAAGTGGCACTATCGAAAGGCGCTCGGGTCCTGAAGGCTCCGAAACGAGGATTGGGCCGCGCCTACCTCGATGCGATTCCGTTCATTCGTGGCAAATATGTAGTCATGGGAGATGCAGATTGTACCTACGACTTCCGCGATTTGAAACCCTTCTTAGAGAGTTTTCACAGTGGCTCTGAATACGTCATGGGATCGCGTTTCCGCGGCTACATCGAGCCGGGCTCGATGCCACCGCTCCACCGCTATTTCGGCACCCCCCTCACTACGTGGCTGCTAAACGTTTTATATGACAGCCATTTCTCCGATATCCACTGTGGAATGCGCGGAATCACACGGGATGCTTTGTGCCGAATGGACCTGAAGTCCCAAGCGTGGGAGTACGCGTCGGAAATGGTTTTGAAGTCCGTGCATATGGGGTTGAAGACCGCCGAGGTGCCAGTCCGGTTCTACAAGGATTCAGAAGGGCGTTTGAGCCATCACAAACGAAGCGGCTGGTTTTCCCCTTGGCAGGCAGGGTGGATTAATTTGCGGGCCATGCTGGTGAACGGCGTAGATTTTTTTGTTCTGAAACCTGGGTTGATCCTGCTCGGTTTAGGACTCTTGTTGACGCTTCCGCTAGCCGGGGGCCCTGTCACAGTCGGCGCAATTACTTTTTCATTGCACTGGATGCTGGCCGGTTTAGCGCTGACCATTTTAGGCCTGCAGAGTTTTTGCTTTGGTTGTATCGCACAAGTGCTGTACGACTACTCGGGACGAAGAACGAAAAGGTGGCTTGGTGTTTTTCGCTACTCCCGCTCCATGCTGTGCAGTGGCGTGGCATTTTTAGGAGGCCTGGCATTTATAGCACCCCTGGTTATCGAGTACTGGAAGTTGAGTTTCCGCCTTCCCCAGGAGGCTTTGTTCCGGCTCAGCCATCTTGCCGTGATGGGACTTCTCCTGATTAGTGCTGCATTCATCAATTACGCTTTCACGCTGCTCCTGCACGCCACTGCACTCTATGTCAAACCAAAATCCCCTACGTCTAAGGGAGCCAATGTCAGACCTGATCCCCCTGAATGAGCCAGTACGAAAAGAGGCCTTCGGTGCCAGTTCGCGGAGCCTGACTGTGGTGGATCGCTTTGGGATCTGGCTCTCCGGGCATGAAATCCGGCGCACGATCGGTAATTTCAATCATCTTCGCATAGCCGACATTGGGTGTGGCTATCACGCAACTTTCGCGCGCAGCATTCTCGATAAGATCCAGTCAGCAGTGCTTGCGGATATCACACTTTCGCCAGCTTTAAAGACTCATCCAAAAGTTCGAGCGTTGGAGGGTTACCTGCCAAGCGTGTTGAGTTCCGTCGAATCGGAATCGCAGGATCTGGTTATGTGCATCTCGGTCCTGGAACATGTGTGGGATCCTTTAGCTGCATTGAAGGAATTGCGCCGTATCTTAGCGCCGGGTGGCACTTGCCTGCTTAGCGTACCTACCTGGCGTGGGAAGTGGTTCCTGGAGTTGTCGGCGTTCCGGCTGAAGACCAGCCCGGCGGAAGAAATGGATGATCACAAAATGTACTACGATTTCCGCGACTTTTGGCCGCTTCTGGTGCAAGCTGGATTCCTGCCCCACCAGATCCGCTGCTACCGTTATAAGTTCGGGATTGGATTGTTCGGGGTATGCAGACTGGTGTAGGTATTCCTCCGCGCCTCGGCACACTACATTTTGATGATCCCACAGTAGGCGCCGGCGAGTTCCAGGATTGGCTCCGGGCGGGTAGCGAAGAATTCCTGCACGGCTTTGCGCACCCCCTCCGCCCACAAATAGTCGTGAATCAGGAAGATTCCACCGGGATTTACTCTGGGGTAGAAGAATTCCAGGGAATCCCGTGTCGGCTGGTACAAATCCACATCCAGGTGCACGCATGAAAAGCGCTTGTCCGAAATCGGACCGCTGGTGGCAGGAAACAATCCCTTATAGATGTGTACACTCGGAAACTTGGCAAGATAGCTTTGCACCTCCTCGAAAGATGCCGCGTACTGTCCAGCGGCAAAGCGAGAGTCGAACTGATCAGTGTTCGGCAAACCTTCGAAGGTATCGAACAAATAGAGTGTGCGATTCCCGCGAACTTCGCACATGAGGCGGGCAGAGCCCCCGCGATAGACTCCTATTTCTGCGATCTCCCCTCGAACCTTGGCGGTTGCCCGAGCGCATGAAAGCAACTGATAGGCTTCGTCCTGCAATAACAGCATGTCGGTTTCGGAGATGACGTTGCGGATCAGAGCATAGTCTTCGGCGCGATATGTGTTATCGGTTTTCGGAACAGCCATCATGTTGCGCTGCGCGAGCAGCCAGTTGATTACGCGCCAAGTGGTGCGCCGCGGCACGGAAAGAACTGGAGATGTGCTCAGCCACTGAGAGAACGAGCTATGATTTGCCATTTCGCTTGGTGGGCCTGAAGGCTGTGATGCCCGGTTCAATCTTAGCATTGACTGGATTGGGCGCCTTCCATCGCCAGACCTAGCCCCAATTTCTCAACAAAAAAAATAAAAAGGCTGTCGTTTCGTGGCATAACAGCTATTGAGAGTAGAAGTTAGGCCAACGAAAGGAAGACAGCCTTA
>WNFC01003214.1_pt1 | contig 20325 bp, 20 predicted proteins | sample 5400541 | NCBI WGS metagenome assembly WNFC01 (sample SAMN13153342, study PRJNA577476) | soil metagenome | isolation source: 120 cm saprolite under Douglas fir tree site 2 hole 2 replicate 1 | place: USA:California | collected 2015-04-18
GGGAAGCTGGCTGTCGGATGCCGGATGGAGCCCTGCGATCTGCTTCGGATCGATCTTCTTGCCGGGCGCCGCGCCGCGGCCGAACACGACGAAGCTGTGGCCGTAGCTCATGGCGTAGCGCGAGCGGAATTCGATGTAAAACTGCTCGACCGGCTTGGGAGCGGGCTCGCCGGCTGCAGCGAACTGGGCAATCGTCGACGCGGTTGGCCGCGGCTTCGGAGCGGCGCTCGGGTTTTGCGCGCGCGCCGTGGACACTTGCAGGCCCGCGCACAACGCAAACGCAAAACCCGCCGCCAGGAAACGTGAGCCGTTCCTGCGCCGTGAGTCATGCCACATCTTCTGCTCCCAGAGTCCATCCGGGCGCCGGCTCGCAAGTCGAGCAAGCGCCTTCAAGCCCCGGTTCGCGACGCGCACGAGCCAAAGGGAAAGGCCGGCGTTGCCAGCCCTTCCTTGGCGATGAGCGGGCCGATCAGCCCTTGGTGATGATCGGCGGCGGCGCTTTCGGGGATTTGCCCGCGCAGCCCGCCAGGGTGAGCACCGCCAGAGACGCCAACGCGAAGACTAGGACTTTTTTCATAACCAACCCCCGTTTGTGCCAGAACGGCACAAGATGTTTATGGAAGGCCTGATTCGACTAGTGCAGAAAGGACACACCTCCTGCCAAACAGGCATCGAGCGCCGTTACGCACCGGCTCCCCCCTGTGAATGGTGGGACTTGTGGGATCGGCGGCCTGGCCGGGCCGTATCGGGGCCAGATCGAATGCCGAGTCGCGACGTCCATTCGACCAGCGAAGCGACGCGTGCGGATCACGTCTGTCGCGAGAGCGCCGTCGAATCGAATCGCGCTGCCGTCGTCCGGTCCGGTCCCTCGGTTCTTCTGCGACAGCGACCTGAACACCGAAGACGGACGATCGTCCGACTTCGCGCGATCGACATTCGCCCACGATCAGTTCGGTCGCCGAGGTGATCACCTTGTTTTGAATCAACGATCGGATAGGTTTTGACTATGTTTCATTCGCTTTAGCCGATGTTTACGCAACTGCAATCAAAGGTATCGGGCCACGGCAACGCACTTTGAGAAATGTTTTGATTCTCCTGGTTGTGTTTCCGCGGCGCGCGCGCTGACGTTTTCTTTCCCTCGCAAAAGAAGTGGGATATGAAGGGCGCGTTTTTACAAACCCTCGGGAGTTCGAAATGGTCAATCTTCGCTCAATGTCATTCGACGATTTGATTGCGTTGCGGGACAACGTCGCTCGCACGATTTCGAAGAAAGCAAAATCCGCACGAAAGGAACTTGAGCAAAAGCTTGCGCTGCTCGAAGGTTTCGGCATCGGCGGCGGCGGCCGCGGCGGTGCGCGCCGCAAGACTCGCGGCAGCGCGTTGAAAGGCCGTAAGGTCGCGGCGAAATATCGCAATCCGAAAAACCGTTCCGAGACGTGGGCGGGCCGCGGCGCCACGCCGCGCTGGCTGCGCGCACAGCTCAAGGCCGGCAAGAAGCTCGATGACTTCGCGATCAAGCGCGGCCGGCCGCGAAAAGCATGATTTGCATTCGGTGAGAGCCCGGACCGATCGGTTCGGCCTCCAGCTCCAATCAATTATCGATCCGTAACCGGTAAATCCGTCATTGCACCACCGCGCGCCGCGATGGCGCGGTGGTAAGCTTTTGTCCGCGCGCTTGTGGGGCGCGAGCCAGGACAGGAGCAAGCCATGCAGGTGACGAGACGCCATATGCTTGCCGCCGGCGGCGCCGCCGCGGCAATGACGATTTCGCGCGCCGCGTTCGGCTGGGAGCCGAGCGAGCGCTATCCGGATCCGAAAATCCAAATTCTCGATCCGAGCTTTGCGCGATACCGGCTCAATAATGCCGGTGTCGAACGCCTTGCCACCGGCCTGCGTTGGAGCGAGGGACCGGTGTGGTTCGGCGACGGCCGCTATCTTCTGTGGAACGATGTGCCGAACGATCGCACCATGCGTTACGACGAGGAGACCGGCGCGATCAGCATCTTTCGCAAGCCTTCGAACAAGGCGAATGGCCTGACGCGCGACCGCCAGGGCCGGCTGCTCTCCTGCGAGCACGCCGGACGCCGCGTGTCGCGCACCGAATATGACGGCACCGTCACCGTGATGATCGACAAGTTCGACGGCAAGCGGCTCAATTCGCCGAACGACATCGCGGTGAAATCGGACGACTCGATCTGGTTCACCGATCCGATCTACGGCATTGCGGGCAACTATACCGGGATCGTCGACCGGCAGGAACTGCCCACGAATGTCTACCGGCTCGACAAGACCGGGCGCGCGACCCTGGTGGTGGACGACATCAAGGGACCCGACGGCCTCGCTTTCTCGCCCGACGAGAAGAAGCTTTACATCATCGAAGACGGCGCCTCGCCGCCAATGGCCGCACCTTCATCACCGTCGAGCGCGGCAAAGGGATCGCTGACGGCCTGCGGGTCGATGTCGACGGCAACCTGTGGTGCGGCTGGGGCGGCGGCGAAGGAAACGACGGCGTGATGATCTTCAATCCGGACGGCAAGTTGATCGGCCGGATCGAACTGCCGGAGCGCTGCGCCAATGTGTGTTTCGGCGGCTTCCGCCGCAGCCGGCTCTTCATGGCGGCGAGCCACTCGCTCTATTCGGTCTTCATGCGCACGCAAGGCGCGCCCGGCGGGTGAGGGCTAGCCGCGCCGCCGCCGCGGCATCGCCAAGGCGCGGTCGCGGAGGAGCACGTTGCGGAGCTGCTGCTGCAGGGCGGGCGGCACGTGCCAGGAGAATGCCACCCGGTTGTCTTGCGAGATGCGCAGGATATCGGCCATGGCCGCGAGCGCAGCGGCATCGAGCGAGCCGCGCCGCACGCGCGGGATTCCGGCCAGGATCTCGATATAGGTCTCGCCCTTGGCCGCGCGGACATACATGAAGAGGAGAATGAGCGCGATTACGGCGCCTGCGATCAGAATCGGCATGACGATGTCCCCTCCGGCGGCAAGACGGCAGCAGCCCGCCGGCGGCCCGACGCCGGTGTCGCTTTGCATTGGTCGAAGGAGGGGGACGGACGGTTCAGACGCCACGCAATGAAAACGCCGGCGAAGCGGCTCACGTTGCAGGACAGCGCGGCCCCCGCAGCGGAGCGCGGCGCATACATCACGTGTCGTGAGCTTCGCTACACTCGGCCGTCGTGAGCTTCGCTACACTCCGCCGCGGCGATCGCGCGCGGCCCGGGCCCAATACGCTATCGGCTGGACTTGCGCTTCTTCGGCACCCGCGCGCCCTTCTTGCGCGCTTCTGACAGACCGATCGCGATCGCCTGCTTGCGGCTCTTCACTCTTCGTCCGCTGCGCCCGCTCTTGAGCGTGCCCCGCTTGCGCCTGCGCATTGCGCTCGCCACGGTCTTGGATGCTCCTCGCGAATATTTGCGCGCCATGCAATGACTCCTCGCTTCATGCCGGCAAATGAATAATCCGGCACGAAGCGGAAACGCAGGCGCGTCGGCGAAAGTTCCAATTCCCGGCGGAACTCACTCGAGCTCGATCTCGCCCTCGACCTGCCAATCGAGTCCGAGACCGGGAATGCTCACCGTCGCCTTGGCGGGCCACTTCTCGTTGCCCTTGATCTTGCGCTCGGCGAGCGCCTGGCGCACCGCCTTCTCGATCTCGCGCTGCGCCGAGACGCCGAGCGTCTTGAGGAATTTGCGGATGCTGGCGTTGAAGACGTCTTCGTTCATGGGGGACTCCCGTTTCCCGGTGGCCTCGACTTAACCGATGCTCGGAGCACAAAGCATACCCCATCGCGGCCATGCGGGCGCGACCCTCTAAAACATTCTGCCGCTCAGCCGAGTAAAAAAATCCATGTGTCCGTCAGATAAAGCAGCGACATCGATTGCGGGGAGGGAGTGCCATGAGCCGGCGCGAGGTTGCCCGGTTGCTGGTGAAGGTCTCGGGCATCGCGATACTTGCGGTTGCCCTGGCCCGACTGCCGGGAGACATCAGGGCGTTTGGCGACCATCTTGATTTTCTGACGATCCAGGGGGTGTTCGGAGACGGGGAAGCCATCGCCATTGCCGCGAGCTCATCTCTGCTTCCGTTCGCGATCATGCTGATCTCCGGCCTCGGCATCGTCTGGATAAGCGGACACTTCATGACGGCGGTCAGGAGCGATTGGATCTATTTTCGCAGGCTCGAGACGATCCTCGTCGTCGTGATCGGCGTCTACTTCCTGGCCGATGGGCTCTCGGATTCGATCAGGGGGCTCGCTCTCATGGTGAGCTTCATCATCGCCTACGACCGCCCGTTTACCGATCTGTTCTCGCCGCATGCCGGCGACTTCCACGTTCTCGGCGGCGTCAAGCTGATCGTGGGCTTTTTCGTGATCATCGGCAGGAAAGGGATCGTCGCCGCGCGTCGCCGGGTTGACGCATGGATCAGGGTGTGGAGCTGCCGACCGGAGTGAGGCGCCTTATGCGCTTTCACTTCTTCTCGATCGAAAGGCCTCTTTCGCCGAGATTGATCTGCAGGCCCTTTGGGTCTCTTTTTTCTTCATAGAGATTGTAGCCGAGCACGGCGACGGTGACGACCAGCACGCCGATGATGAGATAGAGGATGTTATTGCGGTTCATGGGCCAGCTCCGCTGCAGTCGCAAAACAGAGTGATAGCTTTTTGGGATTTCCCATTGGCGGCTAACGAGTAGGCCTGTGTCGCGAAATAGCACGCCCGCGTATCAAGGATAAAGGGTGTGGGAGAGCCAAAAAAGAGAGGCGGCCACCGACCGCCTCTCTCAGCATTCTTGTCTCAGCATTCCGTATAAGGCGGCAGCTCAGCTGCATCCCGTCGTGCTGCCGCAGGTCTCGCACTTGAGGCACGTGCCGTTGCGCACCAGCGTGAAGTTCAGACAGTTGTGGCAGGCCTCGCCCTCGTAACCCTTGGCTTTCGCCTCGGCGCGGCGGTGGGCGGCGACCGCCTTGGCGTTGGCCTGCGTCCACTGCACGTTTTCCAGCGCCTGGGCGGGCGAGGGGGCGGCTTCCGCCTTGAGGGCGGCCGAGCCTTCCACGTTGCCGCGTGCGGTTGCGCCGGCGCTCGCCAATGAGGTGACGTTGGAGCGTCCCTCGGAGGGGCGGACCTCTGGGCCGCGCGCGTCCTCACGCGCCTCGGCGCGGTCGGCGCCGCCCGGCATCACCACGAGCTTGTCAGTGCGCGAGCGCGTCAATCCCTTGGAGAGATACTTGGTCGCGGACTGCGAGCTTTCCGCTGGCTTGCCTTCCTCGACGCCCTTGCCGAGTGCGTCGAAGCCGCCCTCGCGCGGATCGACATGCGCGAGGTCGAAGCGCGACATGTACGACACTGCGAGCTCGCGGAAGACGTAGTCGAGGATCGAGGTCGCGTACTTGATCGAGTCGTTGCCCTGCACCGGGCCGGACGGCTCGAAGCGGGTGAACGTGAAGGCATCGACATATTCGTCGAGCGGCACGCCGTATTGCAGGCCGAGCGAGACCGCGATCGCGAAGTTGTTGAGGAGCGAGCGCAGCGCCGCGCCCTCCTTGTGCATGTCGATGAAGATCTCGCCCAGCCGGCCGTCGTCGTATTCGCCGGTGCGCAGATAAACCTTGTGGCCGCCGACCACCGCCTTCTGGGTGTAGCCCTTGCGGCGGTCCGGCATGCGCTCGCGCTCGCGCATGACCACGATACGCTCGACCAGCCGCTCCACCACCTTCTCGGCGAGACCGGTGGCGCGCGCCGCCGCCGGCTTCTCGAGGAAGGCCTCGACCTCGTCCTCCTCTTCCTCGTCGGCGATGAGCTGCGAGTTGAGCGGCTGCGAGAGCTTCGAGCCGTCGCGATAGAGCGCGTTGGCCTTCAGCCCGAGCTTCCAGGAGAGCAGATAGGCGTCCTTGCAGTCCTCGACCGTCGCCTCGTTCGGCATGTTGATGGTCTTGGAGATGGCGCCCGAGATGAACGGCTGCGCCGCCGCCATCATGCGGATGTGGCTCTGGACCGAGAGGAAGCGCTTGCCCGTGCGCCCGCACGGATTGGCGCAGTCGAACACCGCATAGTGCTCGGCCTTGAGGTGCGGGGCGCCCTCGACCGTCATCGCGCCGCACACGTGGATGTTGGCGGCGTCGATCTCGCGGCGGGTGAAGCCGAGATGGGCGAGCATGTCGAAGTTGGGCTTCGCCAGCTCGTCGGCCGGGATGCCGAGCGCATCGCGGCAGAAGTCCTCGCCCAGCGTCCATTTGTTGAACACGAACTTGATGTCGAAAGCGGTCGGCAGCGCCTTCTCGACCTTCTCGACCGCCTCCGGCGTGAAGCCCTTGGCCATCAGCGTGGTGTGATTGATGCCGGGCGCGTTCGACAGCGTGCCGTGGCCGACCGCGTAGGCCTCGATCTCGGCGATCTCGCTCTCGCGATAGCCGAGCACGCGCAGCGCTTCCGGCACCGCGCGGTTGATGATCTTGAAGTAGCCGCCGCCGGCGAGCTTCTTGAACTTCACGAGCGCGAAGTCGGGCTCGATGCCGGTGGTGTCGCAATCCATCACGAGGCCGATCGTGCCGGTCGGCGCGATCACGGTCGCCTGCGCGTTGCGATAGCCGTGCTGCTCGCCGAGCGCGAGCGCGCGGTCCCAGGCGCGCTTGGCATGCTCGATCAGGCGCGGATCGGGGCAGGCCGCATGGTCGAGCCGCACCGGCGGGGTCGCGACCTTTTCGTAGCCGGTCTTCTCGCCGTGCGACGCGCGGCGATGGTTGCGGATCACGCGCAGCATGTGCTCGCGGTTCTTCTTGTAGCCCGGGAAGGCGCCGAGGATCGCCGCCATCTCGGCCGAGGTCGCATAGGCGACGCCGGTCATGATCGCGCTGAGCGCGCCGCACAGCGCGCGGCCGGCATCCGAATCGTAGGGAATGCCGGACGACATCAGGAGCCCGCCCACATTGGCGTAGCCGAGACCGAGCGTGCGGTACTCGAACGAAAGCTGGGCGATCTCCTTCGACGGGAACTGGGCCATCAGCACGGAAATCTCGAGCACGATCGTCCACAGGCGGACCGCGTGCTCGTAGCCCTCGACATCGAACTGTCGCGTCTGCGCGTTACGGAACGCGAGCAGGTTGAGCGAGGCGAGATTGCACGCCGTGTCGTCGAGGAACATGTATTCCGAGCACGGATTGCTGGCGCGGATCGGGCCCGACGCCGCGCAGGTGTGCCAGTCATTGACCGTTGAGTGATACTGCAGGCCGGGATCGGCCGAGGCCCACGCCGCGTAGGCGATCTTCTCCCACAGGTCGCGCGCTTTCTTGGTATCGGCGACCTTGCCCGGCTTGGTGCGCCAGGTGAGGTCCCAGTCGCCGTCCGCCTCGACCGCCTTGAGGAACTCATCGGTGACGCGCACCGAATTGTTCGAGTTCTGGCCGGAGACCGTGAGATAGGCCTCCGAGTCCCAGTCGGTGTCGTAGATCGGGAAGTGGATGTCGGTATAGCCCTGCTTGGCGAACTGGATCACGCGCTTGATGAAGTTGTCGGGCACGTGATTGCGGCGCGCCGCCTTGATCTCGCGGCGGAGCACCGGGTTCTTGTCGGGATCGAAGCAGTCGTCGCCCGAGCCCTCGCAATTGACGCAGGCCTTGAGCACCGCCTTGAGGTGGCGCTGGTTGATCTTGGAGCCGGTCACGAGGCTCGCGACCTTTTCCTCCTCGCGCACCTTCCAGTCGATGTATTGCTCGATGTCGGGGTGGTCGACGTCGACGATCACCATCTTGGCGGCGCGCCGCGTGGTGCCGCCCGACTTGATGGCGCCCGCCGCGCGGTCGCCGATCTTGAGGAAGCTCATCAGGCCGGAGGACTTGCCACCGCCGGAAAGCTTTTCGCCCTCGCCGCGCAGTCTTGAGAAATTCGAGCCGGTGCCGGAGCCGTATTTGAACAGGCGCGCCTCGCGCACCCACAGGTCCATGATCCCGCCTTCGTTGACGAGATCGTCGCTGATCGACTGGATGAAGCAGGCGTGCGGCTGCGGGTGCTCGTAGGCCGATTTCGATTTCACGAGCTTGCCGGTCTGGAAATCGACGTAGAAGTGGCCCTGGCTCGGGCCGTCGATGCCGTAGGCCCAGTGCAGGCCGGTGTTGAACCATTGCGGCGAGTTCGGCGCGACCATCTGCATCGCGAGCATGTAGCGCTGCTCGTCGAAGAAGGCCTGCGCGTCCGCCTCCGAATCGAAATAGCCGCCCTTCCAGCCCCAGTAGGTCCAGGTGCCGGCGAGCCGGTCGAAAACCTGCTTGCAGGAGTGCTCCCCGATGGTGCGCTCCTTTTCGGGCAGGTCCTTGAGCGCCTCCTCGTCGGCGATCGAGCGCCAGAGCCAGGACGGCACCGTCGGCTCTTCCAGCTTCTTGAGGCGGGCCGGCACGCCGGCCTTGCGGAAATACTTTTGCGCAAGCACGTCGGAGGCGACCTGCGACCAGGACGCCGGAACCTCGACATCGTCGGCATGGAACACCACGGAGCCGTCCGGGTTGCGGATCTCGCTCGTAGTCAGGCGGAACTCGATGTCCGCGTAGGGTGACTGACCGTCTTTGGTGTATCGCCGCTCTATCCGCATATGTCCGCCCCTTTGCTCTTCAGCCCGGCCGCGGCTCCGTGACGGAGCCTAGCGCGCCGGTGCCGCACCTGCGACGCGGGCCTGTCCGCCCACGCCCCCAACAAGTGCTCGGTTCTCGTTTGACGCCTCGGTACTTCCAGATCGGTTCCCGCCCCCGGCGGGCCGATTTGTTGTTTTCAACTCTCTCGCCAGCTCGTCGCCGGTTCCTGACCGAGGCTTGAAGACACAAGGAGGCTATCCACCAAAACCATGTGGCCCCGGCGGAACGGTGTCGCAAGTCTCTTCAGGGATCGTCCGGCGAGGACGAGATACTGTTCCGCCGCACGATTGAAACGCTAAGACGACTCCGCCGCACTCGTCAAGCATTAGTATTCGAATCTGAATCATCCCCTAAATGTGGTGGTTAATACGTGAATTATGGGGATGGAATCGGGGCAGGCGAGTAAGTATCGGATAACAGACGCGGATTCGGAAGAGCCAATCGACATCCGCCGGTCGCGTTATTGACATAAAAAATTCATGGCGCCTCGGCGGCGGGCAAAACGGTACGCAGTGGGGTGGCGAGTCGCGAGTCGTCCTTCTGTCAACCGACATTCATGCAAATGAAAAATATTGCTCCGCGCGCGATGCATGGGTCCTCGACTGAACTGGAAAGATCGAAATCCGACACTTCAACTCTGTCCGCCGGCAGTCCGGTTCGGCGTGGAATTCGGAGAATCAGCGGCGCGCCTGGCCGCGTCCTGCGCCGGCGCCGCCTCGCGCGCCGGCTGCCCGGCGCGTTCGCGCGGCAGCGCCTGCGGGAATTCGCCGCTCACGAAGGCGATGAGCTTTTCCCGCACTTCGCAGCGCAGGTCGAACAGCGACCCCGCGTCCCGGGCGCTCAGCAGCACCCGAATCTCGATCGTGTGCTCCCTGGCGTCGGTCACCTGCACCTTGCTGACCTTGCCGTCCCACAAGGGTGACGCCGCCACAAGCTCGGTCGCCTTGGCGCGGATGCGATCGATCGGCGCCGTAAAGTCGAGATAGATGAGGACGCTGCCGAGAATCGCCGAGCCTTCACGCGTCCAGTTCTGAAACGGCTTCTCGATGAAATAGGAGATCGGCACCACCATCCGCCGCTGGTCCCACAGCCGCACGACCACATAGGTGGAGGTGATCTCCTCGACCCGTCCGTTCTCGCCTTCCACCACAACCTGGTCCTCGATGCGGATCGGCTGGGTCATCGCGATCTGCAGGCCGGCGATCAGATTCGACAGCACCGGTCGGGCGGCGAGACCCACCACGATCCCGGCGACGCCCGCCGAGGCGAAGAGGCTCACCCCCACCTGACGCACGGCGTCGAACGTCATGAGGGCCGCGGCCGCCGTAAACAGAATGACGAACGTGGAGATCACCCGCTTGAAGACGCGCATCTGCGTGATGTGCTTGCGGGCGAGCTGATTGTCCTCGGCGTCGAGCCGGTATCGCATCAGATAGGCCGCCACCGCGTAGTCCACCGCGATCAGGGCCATCCAGCCGAGCAGCGCGATCAAGACCACACGCAGCACCGCGGCGATCCAGTCCGCGATCTCGGCGTTGAAGCTGATCGCAGGCAGCATCAGTGCGACCACGAGCGTGACGAACAGGAGTCGCAGCGGACCCCAGACACGATCGAGCAGGGACACCAGGACCGGCCGCCAGCTCAGGGCGCGGCGCACGATCCGGATCGCCACTTCAAAGATGCCGAGGCTGACCGCGACGGTGAGCAGGAAAACGAGGTCGCTGACCGCCCAGGCTGGCAGGAAGGACAGGGCGTTCGAGAAATTCCTGACAGCGGCCTGAATGCGGTCGAGTTCCATTGCGGGTTCCCGCTCTGGGCCGTGGGCCCGAAAAAAAGCTCAATTCCGTACGCCCGGGCCGGGTTCGGCGCCGCGCTGGACATCGGTTCCCACGGGTGGCATGACAGCCCCGCCTTCGGCAATGCCACAAAACTCAATCCGGCCCTCGAATGACAATTTGGACCTTCGTCACGCGCTTCTTCACCTGGTGGAACGGAGCGACGCTCAACACGCTGCTGTGGACGCGCCTTTACGGCGAGCTTGTCGGCGAGGACGAGTACGGCAACCGCTATTACCGCACCAAGGGCGGCGCGATCGATCCCTCGCTCGGGTTCGAGCGGCGTTGGGTCATCTACAACGGCTACGCCGAGGCATCGATGGTCGGACCGGCCTGGCACGGCTGGCTGCATCACACGGTCGACGTGCCGCCGACGCAGGAGAAGGTCACGCCGCGGCCGTGGTGGAAGCCGCACCGGCCCAATCTCACCGGCACGCCGAGCGCGCACCGGCCGACCGGCTCGACGCTCGCGCAAGGCCGCCGGCCGCGCGCGACCGGCGACTACAAGGCGTGGAGGCCGGAATAACTTTTGAAAGAGTCGTCATGGCCGGCTTCATGCCGGCCATCCACGTCTTTCCTGCAAGCAGACGTAAGGCGTGGATGCCCGGGACAAGCCCGGGCATGACGGACTCAAAAATCTATTTCCACGCTTCGTCCAGCTTGAGCGCCTGGTTGAACGGCACGTCGGTGTGCGCGCCGCTGCTCGCCGACTGGGCATCGCCACTCACCGCATAGAAACGATCGCCGACAACGCCGGCGGCGAGGCCGTGACGCGGATTGGGCATGGACGGCATGATGTACCAGCGGTTCTTCGCGGGGTCATAGGCTTCGACCGCGCGAAAGGCGCCGAGCATGCGACGGTCCTGGCCTTCGCCGCCTGCCACATAGATGCGGTTGTTGTGCACACCGGCGCCGACCGCGCTGCGCGGAGTCGGCATGCGGTCGAGCGGACGGCTCCAGCTGTCATTGCCCGGATCGTAGGCTTCGACCACGTCGGTGTTGCTGCCGCTGGTGATGAACGCGGCGCCGATGCGGCCGCCGATCACGTAGACCTTGCCGTCGACCGCCGCGACCGCGTGATGGTTGCGCGGCGTCGGCAAGGGCGCGCGGGCGCGCCAGGTATCGGTCGCGGGGTCGTATTCCTCGTTATGCCAGTACACCATGTGGCGGCGCGCCGGATGGATCGAGGTCTCGCTCGATCCCGGCATCACGCCCGCTCCGCCGATCACATAGATCTTGCCGTTGACCACCGCGGCGCCGGCGGCGCCCCGCTTGGTCGGCATGGGCGCGAGCGCCTTCCAGCTGTCGGCGGCCGGGTCGTATTCCCAGGCATTGTTGACCGGCTCCCAGGCGGCCGGACCGCTGTCCGGCAGCTTGAAGCCGCCGAACGCGTAGATCTTGTTGTTGAGCGACGCGAAGGCGACGTGGTGCGACGGCAGCGCCATCGGCTTCTTCTGCGCCCAGGTGTTGGCGGCGGGATCGTACTCGTAGACGAGCGACTTCGGCTTCCAGCCCGGAGCGAGGCCCGCGAACACATAAAGCTTGTTGTTCGCAACGGCGCCGAGCAGTTCCTCGGAGGGCTGCGGGAAGGGCGCCAGATCGAGCCACAATCCCGGCGGCGCCTGCGCGGCGGCGGGCGCGACGAAGGCGGCGAGCAGGGCGGCGCAGAGCAGTCCACGAATATCGATCGGCATCGTTGATCTCTCCCTGACATGCTCGCCAGCAGCCAGGCACTCGAGGGCCCGTTGAGGAAACTGGCGCTGCCGCGATTGTCGCATCCGCTGCGGCGGCGAGAAAGAGCCTTGAAGCAGCGGTGCGTCGTCGTCAGCGGCTGTAGACCGCCTGCCTGGTGACGACGAAATCGATGCGGCCGTCGACGAGCGCGCGGGCGCATTCCGCGGGCCGGTTGACGATCGGCTCCTCATGCACGTTGAAGCTCGTGTTGACGAGCACCGGCAGGCCGGTCGTGTCGCGAAACCGGCGCAGGATCTGTGCGTAGAGCGGATTCTCCTGCTCGCGCACGATCTGCGGGCGCGCGGTGCCGTCGACATGCACCACCGCGGGAATCTTTGCGCGCCACTCGGGCTTGACGCCGCACGTGATGGTCATGAAGCGCGCCGCGTAGCGGTTGACCGGCGTGATGTCGAACACCCGCTCGGCGTCTTCGTCGAGCACGTAGGGCGCGAACGGCATGAACTCCGAGCGCTCGAGGCGTCCGTTGAGATTGTCGTTGATGGCATGATCGGCCGGGCTCGCCAGAATGCTGCGCGCACCGAGCGCGCGCGGCCCGAATTCCATGCGTCCGAGATAGGCGGCTCCGACCTGGCCGGCGCGCAGACGCTCCACGGTGCCGTCGAGCGGCGCGTCGGGCATCCGGCGCACGCCGGCGACGGATGCGAGATGGCGGTCGATGTCGTCGTCGTGGTCGAAGCCGCAGTAGAGCGTGTCGAGCCGGTAGCGGTGCGCGAGCCACGACGCGAGCCCGTCGCGGGCGAGCAGGAAGGCGAGGGCGGCGCCGACGCACAGGCCGTCATCGCCCATGGCGGGGAAGACGAAAATCTCGTCGAGCGGGCAGCTTTCCGCGAGCAGGCGATTGAGCCTCACATTGGCAAAAAGCCCGCCGCCGAGGCCGAGATGGCGCGCCTTGGTGCGATCGAGCCAATGGCGCGCCATGCCGAGCATGAGATCCTCGGCGACCTTCTGGATCGAGGCGGCGATGGCCTCGCGCTTCTCGCCCCGGCAGATCCGCCGCATCTCCTCGCCGATCTCGACCTCGCCCTTGAAGCTCGTCGCGATCAAACCATCCTCGCCTACGCGAAAGTCGCGGGCGATGGCGGGCGCGAGCGTCGGCTCGCCATAGGCGGCGAGCCCGGTGAGCTTGCCTTCGTGCCGCAGCTTCCGGAAGCCGCAGATTTCGGTGGCGAAGCTGTAGGCCTGACCGATGCTGTTGGCAGGCAGCCTGCGCAGCAGCCAGCGGTCGTCGCCGAAATGGCACTCCAGGTGCCCGTCCCGAAGCGAGCGCATGCTGTAGCTGACATTGTCGCCGATGCCGTCGGCGGTGAGCACGAGCGCATCCTTCCAGTCGGTGAAGAACAAGGCGGGCAGTGCATGCGCTTCGTGATGATTGGCGAAGAAGTATCTGGTGTCCGGGCGAAATCCATTGAGGGTCAGGAAACGATCGGTGGCGAAAATGGCGGACGTGTCGGTGGTGCCGCGGCGCTGGCACTCGCGCCACACCTCGCGCAGGCTCGGCGTCTGGCCGCGCCAGCGGCGCAGCGCAAAACCGAGTTCCCTGTGGAGCGGGGCGCGCAGATAGGTGGTGGGATAGAAAGCGCGGGTCGAGGCGATCGCGTCGACGTCGCGGCGGGTCCAGCCCGCGATGCGCAACACCTCGTCGATGGCGAGCCACGGGACGCCTTCGCCGGACGCCTTGAGGCGGGTCAGCCGCTCCTCCTGCACGGCGGCGACGAGCCGATAGTCGTCGAAGACGGCGGCTGATGAGTCATGCGCGCCGGGATGGAACGCCAAAATCCGCATGAGTGGTCCACGGGTCGGGGCGCTCCTAGTAGCAGGAGTAAGCCGTTGTCGCCACAAGGGGTCTTGCGCCCTTTCCCCGCCGCATTCCCCGTGTTAACCGGGCGCCGGGTTCGACGCGCGTCTCGATGGCGCGCGCTCCCATGTTGAAATGTCGGCATTTTCGTCGGCAAGGGTTCCCGGCGGGGCAACATCGGGACATGGGCGGTCGCATCAAAGAGGCCACAGCGGGAATGCGCCGATCTTGTTTTCGCCGCGCTGTGCTGGCGCTCGCCGCCGTGACGCTGGCGGCAGGGCAGGCGTCGGCGCAGTTCGGCGGCATATTCGGCGATCCGCCGCGCCCGCCCAGCAACGTGCCGAGCCGGCCGCCGGCGCAACAACCACGCCAGCTCGAGCCTCCTCCTGCCGCGGCGCCGGCGGGCCCGCCGTCATCGATTCAGAGTCAGCCGTTGCCGCCGCCCGCCGGCGCCGAGCCGCAGCCGACCGCCTTGCCGCCGCCGGACCGGCCCGGGCAGCCGCCGCTGCCGGGCCTTGCGCCCGGGCAGCGCCAGCCGCGCGGCGTGCCGCAGCCGGCCAATACGGCACTCCAACCCGGCGACGAGATCGTCACTGCGCCGCCGTCGGCGAAGATCATCAATCCGACCGCGATCTTTTCCGGCCTCGACAAGATCACGGGCCGCATCACCACGTTCGACGTGGCCATCAATGAGACGGTGCAGTTCGGTGCGCTCCAGGTCACGCCGCGCATCTGTTACACGCGTCCGCCGACCGAGACGCCGAACACCGACTCCTTCGTGGAGGTCGACGAGGTCACGCTGCAAGGCGAGGTGAAGCGCATCTTCACCGGCTGGATGTTCGCCGCGAGCCCGGGCCTGCACGGCGTCGAGCACCCGATCTACGATGTGTGGCTGAAGGACTGCAAAGGCGGCGCACCGCCCACCGCGGTCCAGGACATTCAGCCGCCACCGCGGCAAGCCAGCCCGCAGCGCCCGCAACAGCCGCGCCAGCCGCCGCGTCAGCCGACGCCGCCGTCGCTTTTCCAGCAGCAACGCTGAAGATTTGCCGGCGAACCGGCGTCCTCCCGGATCAAGTCCGGATGGAAGCTTTCGCCGTGACCTGACCGAGGGCGAGCTCGAGCGCGCGTTCGCCGCCCAGCGGCCGGTCGAGCGGCACGGTCTTGAAATCTGCTTCGCCTTCAAGCGCTTCGGCCAAAAGCTTGTGATATTGCTTGCGCGACACTTCGGTGGCGCCGAACGTCTTCAGATGGTCGGTGACGAACTGCGTATCGAGCAGGATGAAGCCACCCGCTTTCAACCGGGCCACCAGATGGACGAGCGCGACCTTGGAGGCGTCGCGCGCCCGATGAAACATGCTTTCCCCGAAGAAGGTGCGGCCGAGACTGACGCCATAGAGTCCACCCACCAGTTCGGCCCCGTCATAGACCTCGATGGTATGGCAGTGACCGATCCCATAGAGCCCGCGATAGAGATTGCGGATGCGCCGGTTGATCCAGGTGCGAGAGCGCCCGGGCTGCGGTTCCGAGCAGCCGTCGATCACGGCCTCGAAGTCGCGATCGGCCGTCACCGTGAAGCGCTCGGCGCGCACCGTGCGGGCGAGCCGGGCGGGCACGTGGAACCCGTCGAGCGGGATGATGCCGCGCTGCTCCGGCTCGATCCAATAGAGGGCCGGATCCTCGGCGCTCTCCGCCATCGGAAAAATGCCGCAGGCATAGGCCTTGAGCAGCACCTCGGGCGTGATCTCGACGAATGCGGCGTCGCGGCTGGCCATGGTCTTTGGGTCAATCCTGGGTCGCACCCCGGCATTTCAAGAATATATCGGCCGGGCGGCGCGACAATGCCGCGCCGGCGCGCATTAAGACGCAGCTAACCATAATCCTCTACATTTTTCGGGAAATTGGAAACGAACCGGGGCGGCAACGTTACGCCCATGCCGAGCGTCGCGGCGTGGTGGGAACGGGACGCTTGGAACCGGGGGTTGGTACGATGTCATGCGTACTTGTGGTCGAGGATGAAGCGCTCATCGCGGTGGAGACCGCCGAGGTGCTGGAGCGGCATGGCTTTGCGGTCGAGATCGCCCGCAGCGGCGAACTCGCCGTGGCGAAGCTGCGGGACGGCCTGCAGGCCGACATTCTCTTCACCGACATCAACCTCGCCGGCGCCATGGACGGCGCCACATTGGCGCGGCTTGCGCGCGACCTGCACCCCGATCTGATCGTGATCTACACATCGGGCACCGTGCTCGGCGTGGCGCAGCCGGTGCCGGGCTCGGCTTTCGTGCCGAAGCCCTATTCGCCCGATGCCGTGTGCGCGCTTCTCGTCCGCATGGCGGCGGTCGCTGCTTAGGCGTCACTCAGCCATCCGGCCGCTCGCCAGAAATTCCTCGAGCCAGTGGATGTGATAGCTGCCGTCGAGGATGTCCTTGTCGCGCACCAGCGCGCGGAAGAGCGGCAGCGTCGTCTCGATGCCGTCGACCACGAACTCGTCGAGCGCGCGCTTGAGGCGCATGAGGCATTCGGCGCGGCTCTTGCCGTGGACGATCAGCTTGCCGAGCAGGGAGTCGTAGTGTGGCGGTATCGAGTAACCCTGGTAGACGGCGGAATCGATGCGCACGCCCATGCCGCCGGGCGGATGATAATGCACGATCTTGCCCGGTGAGGGGCGAAACGACACCGGATTCTCCGCATTGATGCGGCACTCGATGGCGTGGCCGTGGAATTTCACGTCCTTCTGGGCGATGGTCAGCTCGGCCCCATAGGCGATGCGGATCTGCTCGAGGATCAGGTCGATGTCGGTGATCATCTCGGTGACCGGATGCTCGACCTGGATGCGCGTGTTCATCTCGATGAAATAGAAGCGGCCGTCCTCGTAGAGGAACTCGACCGTGCCGACGCCGAGATATTTGAGCTCGCGCGCCGCCTTCGCGACGATCTCACCGATCGCGTCGCGCTCGGCGGTGTTGAGCGCGGGCGAGGGGCTCTCCTCGAGCACCTTCTGGTGCCGGCGCTGCAGCGAGCAGTCGCGCTCGCCGAGATGGATGGCGCGGCCTTGCCCGTCGCCCAGCACCTGGATCTCGATGTGGCGGGGCTGGTGCAGATATTTCTCGAGATAGACGGCGTCATCGCCGAACGCGGCCTTTGCTTCCGCCCGCGCGGTGGCGAGCGCGATCGGGAGATCTGCCTGCGTACGGGCGACCTTCATGCCGCGGCCGCCGCCGCCGGCGGAGGCCTTCACCAGCACCGGATAGCCGACCTCGCGCGCGAGCGTCTGCGCCTGGCCCTCCGACGCGATCGCGCCGTCCGAGCCCGGCACGGTCGGAATGCCCAGGCGCCGGGCCGTTCGCTTGGCCTCGATCTTGTCGCCCATCAGACGGATGTGCTCCGGCTTCGGGCCGATGAATTGCACGCCGTGCTCGCCCAGGATTTCCGCGAACCGCGCGTTCTCCGAAAGAAAGCCGTAGCCGGGATGCACCGCGTCGGCGCCGGTGATCTCGCAGGCAGCGAGCAGGGCCGGAATGTTGAGGTAGCTGTCGCGTGCCGGCGGCGGCCCGATGCACACGCTCTCGTCGGCAAGCCGCACGTGCATGGCATCCGCATCGGCGGTCGAATGGACCGCGACGGTCGGAATGCCAAGCTCCTTGCAGGCGCGCAGCACGCGGAGCGCAATCTCGCCGCGATTGGCGATCAGGATCTTGTCGAACATCGGGGTCGGCCGGACGGCATGTGCGCGGCCCTCACTCGATGATCATCAGCGGCTCGCCGAATTCCACCGGCTGAGCGTCCTCGAACAGGATCTGGCTGACGACCCCGGCGCGTGGCGCGGGAATCTGATTGAGCGTCTTCATCGCCTCGATGATCAGAAGCGTGTCGCCGACCTTCACGCGGCTGCCGACATCGACGAACGGCTTGGCGCCGGGCTCGGCCGCGCGGTAGGCGGAGCCGACCATCGGAGAGGTCACCACGCCGGGATGGCTCGCGGGATCGATCACGCCCTCGGGCATCGCGGCGCGCGTCACGGCCGCGACGGGCTGGGCGACGATCGGCGCGGCGCCGGGCGCCGGACGGGCAACACGCACGCGCAAACCGGCCTGCTCGATCTCGATCTCGGTCAGCCCGGTCTCCTCGAGGAGCTTGGCGAGCGCCCGGATCGTCTCCTCGGCCGCGTCGCGAGGCGCGTCTGTCTTGCTCGGACCACGCGCCACGTCACTTGCTCCGTTTCCTGGTCATCGCCGCGAGGCCGGCGATGGCGAGCCCGTAACCTTCGATGCCGCAGCCGCAGATCACCGCCTTCGCGGCCTTGGAGATGTACGAGTGGTGGCGGAAGCTTTCGCGCGCGTGAATGTTGGTGATGTGCACCTCGATCACGGGCGGGGTGACGGCGAGGATGGCGTCGAGAATGGCGACCGAAGTGGTCGTGTATCCGGCGGGATTGAGCACGATGCCGACCGCCTTCTTGGCATGCGCTTCCTGAATCCAGTCGACGAGATCGCCCTCGCGGTTGGATTGGCGGAATTCGACGGCCCAGCCGATGTCCTTCGCCCTCGCGCGCACCAGCTTTTCCACGTCCGCGAGCGTCGCGCGGCCGTATTTGTCCGGCTCGCGCGTTCCGAGCAGATTGAGGTTCGGCCCGTTGAGAACGTAGACGGTGTTGGGCATGAGCTTCCGCCGCACGCCGATGCCCGAGGGCGGATACGGACTCCCCCGATGCGATCCGGCGTTCGTGTTATAGGGGGCGCGGCGGGCGAGGGGAAGCCGTCGCGGGCCTCGCCGCTTCCGCCCGCTCGTTACCGGCGTGCGGGATCGCTCAGCAGGTGGCCTTGCCGCAGCGCGCGGTGTTGACTTTGAGCTTGAGCGCCTCGAGGCCCACCGCGCCGATCACCACGTCAGACCCGACCACGTAGCTCGGCGTGCCGTTGAGGCCGAGCGCCTCGGCGAGCTTCATGTTCTCGTCGAGCGTCAGGCGCGCTTCGTCGGTTGCCATGTCCTTTTCGAGGCGCGCGATGTCGAAGCCCGTCTCCTTCGCGGCCGCGAGCGCGCGCGCCTTGTCGACCTGGCCGCGCCCGCCCAGCAGGCGTTGGTGGAATTCGAAATATTTCCTGCCGGTCTTGTCCTGCATGCGCACCGCGACGGCGACTTGCGCCGCCTCGACCGAGCCCGGACCGAGCACCGGAAATTCCTTGAGCACGACCTTGAGCTTGCCGTCGCCCTTCATGAGCTCCTGGAGATCGCTGAGCGCACGCTTGCAGTAACCGCAGTTGTAATCGAAGAACTCGACCAGAGTGACATCGCCCTGCGCGTTGCCGATGGTCACCTGCCGCGGCGAGTTGAACAGCGCGGTGGAGTGGTTCTTGATCGCGGTGCGCGCCTTTTCCGCCTCCGCCAGCTGCTTGCGCTTGTCGAGTTCGTTGGAGACCTCCTCGAGGAGCTCAGGATGAGCGAGCAGATAGTCCTTGATGATCTGCTCGATCTCGCCGCGTTGCGCGGGCGAGAAGCTTTGCGCCTGCGAGGGTGCCGGAAAAGCCAGCAAGGCGGCGGTCGCGGCGGCGGCAAGGAAGCGGGAAGTCAGGGTCATCGGATGGTCCTTTGCAAAAACCGTTATTGGCGCATCGCCGACTTGGGCGGCCGGTAGCTCGCGATGTCGTCGGCCTTGACCCAGCCGGGCGCTCCCACCGGGAAGCGCGTCTTGGCGCGCGTCGCGAGCTGGCGCGCGGTCGGCCAGTCGCCGCGCGTGAACGCCGCCTGCGCGGAGGCGAGATCGGCCTGGGCGAGGTCGCCTTTGCGGCCATAGGCCATTGCGAGATAGGCATAGCCGTCGGTGATCTCGGAGTCGCGGATGATGGCGGAGCGCAAATGCGTGATCGCTTCGTCGGCGAGTTTCGCATCGCTGGTCGCGAGCAGGGCCTGTCCGAGCAGCACCTGGATCAGATTTGCGTTCGGAGCAAGGGAAAGCGCATGGCGCAGCGGCGGGATCGCCTCGCTCGGCCGGCTCGCTTCGAGCAGCGCCTGACCTTTGAGCTCGTAGAAATAGGGATTATGCGGCTGCGTCTGGATGAGGCTGTCGATCTGGGCGACCGCTTCGCGAATGCCGCCATGGCGATAAGTCGTGATCGCGCGCGCGTAGCGCGCGGGCAGGCTGGTGTCGCTCGGCGGATAGCGGCGCAGCACGGTGTCCGGCCGTTCGAGGAATCCATAGAGCTTGGCGCGCATCAGATCGTGCCGCAGCTGCAACTCGGGCGGATCGAGCTTATCCCAGTACGGACTCGTGCGCGCGATCTCCTGCAATGCAGCGACGCGTTCGGTCGCCATCGGATGCGACTGAAGGTATGGATCG
>WNFC01002425.1_pt1 | contig 20318 bp, 20 predicted proteins | sample 5400541 | NCBI WGS metagenome assembly WNFC01 (sample SAMN13153342, study PRJNA577476) | soil metagenome | isolation source: 120 cm saprolite under Douglas fir tree site 2 hole 2 replicate 1 | place: USA:California | collected 2015-04-18
TACATCATCTTCGATCCTACGGACGAATATACCCCGGTGGGATCGCTGCGTTCGGAGTTGCAGAACAGCTATGCGCTTCTGGTCACCGACTCCGGAGGCGAACTCATTCGCACTCCCCTGCTGCCTCCGGACTGGAACACGGTTACACGCATTGGCCGCTTTGTACTGACAGCGGATGGCGGTCTTTCTGGCGATGTGGCGGAGGATCGAAGCGGAGATTCCGCGATGCACGAGAGAGAACGGTTGCACTACACCGATCAGCGCGAGCGCACGAATCTTTTTGAGCGCTGGCTGGGCCGTTCTATTCAAGGCTTCACCATCGAGAGCATGAAAATCGACCAAGCGGACCAGATCTCGAAAGATTTGCTGATCAACTACACGTTCACCACGCCTCGATACGGACAGACACGCGGCCCGCTGATGCTGGTACGTTCGCGGGTGCTGGATGAGAAGGGTTCGTATGTGGAACACAAGCCGCGACACTATTCGGTGGAACTGGCGCACACGGCTCACGAAACCGACACCTACGAGATCGAGATACCCAAGGAATATCGAGTGGACGATATTCCTGATGCGGTGAAGATAGACGTTGGGTTTGCCAGTTATCAGAGCAAGATTGAAGTCGAGGGATCAAAGCTGCGCTATTGGCGGGAGTATGTGGTTCGCGATCTGAGCGTGCCTCCGGAAAAATTTAGCGACTGGGCGAGACTGCAGGGAGTTATCGGAGCGGACGAAGCTGCGGCTGTGGTGCTGAAGAAGGTGCAATAGAGATTGCGCGGTCGGCTCCACTATTGATCTCTGCATAAATAATGCAATAGTCTAGCGCAAAAAAGAGGGCAGTCCGGATTGCAGTATGCAGCCGCGCAGTTTCCGAGTTGAGATACGAATCGCGTTGATCGAGCCGATGACGTCCTCAACTAACTCCTCCACATCATTGGGACAACTATTGGCGAGCGCTCGTTTCGCCAGGGACCAAACCCCTTCATCGGGGTTGAGCTCGGGAGCATAGGAGGGAAAGTGTTCGATATGCAGGCGGCTATGTTGTCGCAGCAGTTGTTGGAGAGGTGCTCCCTTGTGGGTGGAAGAATTGTCCAGAACCACGATCACCTGGCCCCGCAAGTGGCGCAACAACTCGCGCAGAAACATGCAAACTTCTTCTTGCCCGATGTTGTCGAAATAGAGTTGATAGTACAGACCCAGGCGTTGGCGGCGGGGGCTTACGGAGATTCCCGAAATGACCGAGACCTTGTCGCGCCGTCGCTGGCGATGATAGTGAATTGGGGTACAGCCTTGCGGGGACCAGGTCTTGGCCACATAAGGAATCAAAAGGAAGCCCGATTCATCGGCAAAAACTAGGTGGGCACCCAGCCGCGTAGCGTTTTTTTTATCCGCGGCCAATCTTTCTGTTGCCAGCGCTCGATGGCGTTCTCATCCCGCTCCAGGGCGCGTCGTTCTGGTTTCTGCGGGCTCCAGTTCAGACTGTGCATCAAACGTCCGACGTGATCGCGGTGATACTGGATTCCGAACTGGTTCCGGATAAATTCCGCAATCCGCGCGGTGGTCCAAAGATTAGTCCGGTAGCCGTGCATCATCGGTCCCTGCAGAAGAAGGCTGACCAGACGCCGTCGTTGCGTCCGGTCCAACTTCAGCGGTCGTCCTGGTGAGAAACGCACTCGTAATGCCTTGGCTCCGCCTCGCCGTCGGGCATCGCGCCAACGCATCACCGAACTTGGATTGCAGCCGATGCGCCGTCCCACTTCGTTAAGAGACTCACCAGAATCCAGCAACGCCAGGGCACGCTTGCGCCGATCCTCGAGTAGGTCAGCACTCCCCTTCAGTCTGGGCATAGGTGTTCTGCTCCTGAACACCTAATTATTGTATTGCATTATTTATGCAGAGATCAATAGGACGCGCCACTTTGGGTAGTGGCTTGTAGCTTGTGGCTTATCGAGAAATGCCCCAGGTGCTCACTGTCTGCCGCCCCACCCTTTCGCAAAAGGCGCGAAAGGATGGGGCACCCTCGGCTTGTACTCCACCCTTGGCTTGTAAATCCGCACTCAGTTTGCAATCTGCCGAGAGAATGAAGGCCCCCGGATTCCCTGAAGTAGCTTAGTTAACCGTCAACTGTACGGTCGTGCTGCGGGCTGCCACCGAAGTTGCGTTGATGGTGATGGTGTAGGTTCCGGCGGGGGTTCCGGTGGTTGTGGTGGTATTGCTTCTGCTCGATCCGCAACCGGCCTGGAACACAACCGTACCGACCACGGCGGTGAAGAAGATCCCCAGCAGCAGGCGGCGTTTGCGCGAGATCCCGGCTCCGATCATTGCCAGGCCCGAGACCGGAAACCAGAAAGCGTAAACCGGACCTGGGCGGAAGAGGCTGCCGGGAGTTGTGACTCGGGGCTGAGTCACGATTTCGAAAGTCCTGCTCTGCGGTCCATTGTTCAGGTTCGGAATGGGGTTCGTACTTGAAGGGAAGCTGCAGCTTCCATCCGGCGGAAGACCCGAACCGCAGCTCAGAGAGACGGATTCCGGAATAGGGCCGGTGGGAGTCACAGTCACGGCAAAGGCTGCAGGGTTTCCAGCTGTTACGGTGGCGGTAAGAGGCGAGACCTTGATGCCGAAGTCGTTGACGGTGGCAGTTCCCTGCGCACTGGGGCCTGGACCGGTGTTGAGTACGGCGGAGTTGTTGATGGGGGCGGGCTGCGGCGGCATCACTCCGGTCACTGTCGGCACGGTTGAGGATACAGTGAAGGTCACAGTTGCCGCGACAGCTGTAGTGGTTGTGGTCCCGCTGGTGGTGGTGATCGAAGTGGGTATGGTACCGAGGTTGCAAACCACGGTGCCGTTCTGGGCCGCGGCCGGACAGGTCCCGGGACTGGCTGAGGCGGAAACGAAAGTTGAATTCGAACTGAGGGTATCGGTGAAAAGAACGTTGGCGACCGGATCTCCGGTGTTGTAAATCGAATACTTGAACGTCACCTGGTTGCCGACGCCAACGGGACTGGGACTGACGACAGGATTCGCCGAAACTGGACTGGGACAACCGGTCCCCGAGGACGAGATACAAGTGAAACTCAGTCCAGATGTGCTTGGTCCAAGCTTGGTGACAAAGGCGTCGGAGGCGCCCGAACGGGTGGTTTGGAATGCTGTGGTTGCTGGCGCTAAAGCCTGCAAGGGGAAATTCGTCGAGGAAGTCTCTCCAGCCACGTAATCGTTCAACGACGCGTCGATGGCGATGCTGGTGCCGATGTCGGTCCCCGATCCGCCGAGGTAGTTCGCGGTGCTGGTATTGGTGGTGGTGCTCACAGAGTTGGTCACAATGCGGGCGACGAAGGCATCTCTGCCGCCGCCAGTACCGGACTGGATATTGCTGCCGGCGCTGGGCGGAGTAACTGGAAAATTAGCGCTGTCGGTGAAGCCGGTCACCCGCGCGTTGCCACTGGTCAAATCGGTGGCGATGGAGAGGCCCGTGTCTGTAGCCGAACCGCCCAGGTATGTGAAGTAACTGAGAGGAACTGAACCTTGCATGGTACCGCTGACCACGGGCAAGCCGAGCTTTGCGACGAACGCATCTGTTCCGCCGCCATTAGTGGCCTGGAAAGCAGTGGTTCCTGTTGGAATGGCTATGGCGGTCGAAGTGGTCGAACCGGTGATGAAAGTATTGGTTCCGTCGGTCGCGACACCATAAGCGATATCATCACCAGCGCCGCCGAAATAGGTTTCATAGGTCGCGGTGTACTGCTGGGTGTTGGTTGCCGGCGCTTTCAGCTTGGCTGCCCAGACGTCGTGCGCACCACCTTGGTAAGCTGCCTTATAGGCGTTGACGATGGGCATGTCGGCAATGTCGGTGCCGCCCGCAAGGTACACGTTAAAAGTTGAATCCACGGCGATGGCTCCGCCGGTCACGCCTCCGCCCGAGGATGTTAAAGAGGTGATCAACGTCGAGTATGGAAGGCTGCTGGTTCCGCTGGCCGAGGGATCGAGTTTACTGAAGAAGAACTGACTGCTCGCGGCAGCCGTTGCCTGGAGGGCGCCTGCGGTGATCGGGAAATCCGACGAACTGGTGATGCCGAATACGTAGGCCCTGCCGAGGGCGTCCACTGCCAAGTCGCTCGCGGAGTCTATCCCCGTCGTGCCGGTCAGATAGGTGGAATACAGATTGGCTGAGCCGCTGGAATCGAATTTGGCTAAGAAAACATGGTTCGTGTTCGCTGAACCGGGGCCGCTCTGATAGGCGCTGGTGGTGGTGGGGAAATCGCCTGAGTTGGTGGTGCCGGCGACGTATACATTGAAACCACTGTCCACGCCGACGCCGGAGGGAACGTCGGTTCCGCTTCCGCCCACAAAAGTTGTGTAGTCGAGTGCGGTGCCGTTGCTATTAAAGCGCGCCAGAAAAACATCGGCGGCGCCGCCGCGAGGGCCGTCAGTGCCTGCTCCTGCGGTCGGAACCGGGAACCCGGCAGTGGAACTGGTTGCGCCTGCCACGTAAACCCGGGTCGCAGAGTCTACGGCGATGGCGGGGCAATGGGGAACGAATCCTGCGGGCGCGCCGGTGATGGCGCTACAGCTTTCATTTCCTGGGCCACCCAGATAGGTAGAAAAAGTTAGAACGGGATCAATGACCAGGGTGCGGCTGCGATCGTAGTCTTCGAGGTGGAAACCAATCTGGTTGCCGGAGCGAAGAACAAAAGATGCCGAGACCGGCTGAGTTCCAACGGCGGTCGTCTGGTAGACGTTCGGCGCTTCGAATCGCAACTCACCGCCGTCGAGGGCTAGGACCAGGTCACCGTTGGCTGCGACGTGCAGTTTTTTGGTGCCTTTGAAATCGAGGGCAATCTGGTTGGGATCGGCTCCGGGAGCAACTTCGAAGTCATACTCAAGGCGGCCTTGCTTGCCGTAAAAATCCAGATCGATGCCAGGATAAAGATCGCGATACTGCACTCGGGAAAATTGCGGGATATTGCGGCGCCATCGCGAGGGATCGTTCCCGATAAAGTAGTTGCTGTGGCCGGGCAGAGGGCTGGTGCCGGCTAGTTGAGCGCTATCATTCGCGCCGCCGAACTGCATTTCTACAACCGGGCGATTTTCAGTTTTGGAGCGTTGAGGCAGGGCAAGCACGGCCTCGCTGGACGTCAGATAAAGATCGTAGCCGTTCCCGTGCACCAGGAACTTCACCCGGCTATCACTCTGGCCCTGATTGGGCTCGAAACTCATGGGCAGACGACCGAAAGCGGCGCGGATCTGCTGGGGATCGTTTGGGGCTAAGCTGGCGTGGGTCTTTTGGACCGAGGTTGGGCCGGTCATATCGCGCCTAAGCAGAAGCGCGCCACCGAGGAGCAGCAATGCAAAGATGACCGGCGCCCGCCCGCGCACAAAAACTGCCCCCACCCTACCGCGATTGACCATTACGAACCCTCCGAGTTCCCGGTTTCCTGGAGAAAATATTGAGAGATGGCGCCGAGACGCGCGCCCGAAGCTTGCCTGGCAGTCGGCCGGCGTGCGCACGCTACCTGATGGCGTAAAGCAAGTAATTACTTAAACATCTGACGCATAGGCTGTCAAGTTTCATCCCCGGAGAAGCAGTTTCCAAGTTTCCAGTTTCAGGTTTCCAAGGCGGAGCCGGAACGCCTGGATCGGCCTGACTTGGAGCTTTGAAATCTGGAGGTGCGAGAACGGACTATCTTTAACTCTGATGCGCAGTGGTCTCGCGGAAGATGCCGAGGGTTTTCGGGGAAATCAGTGGGCAGTGATCAGTGATCAGTGGTCAGTGGTCGGTGGGCAGTCGCAGGAGGGCAAGGTCGCGCCGGGTTCCCCGAACGCATCCACTTTCACACTCAGACTGCAGCTTTCAGGCCTTCCGCCCGCAAGTGTCTGATTCATTGGAACCAGCCAGAGGAAGGCCGCCCTGTTTCTGGAACTACACATGCTCATAGAGGCTGTGACGTGGGGCGCCTCCCTCACCCTCCCCCAGGATTGACCGCGGACGGAGGCGTTAACCTGCGCTATCCCCCTTCGGTTTTGCGCTTGCAATGAGCGGATGTTTCAGCAAGTCTGAGGCTAGAAGCGCTTCTGTGCTGCTGGGCAAAGACGGCTACGTCTTCACAAACAGAATGTTATTAGGACAGGAACCGGTTTCGGAAAATAGTCGCGAAAGGCGGACCATGCGGCGCTTCACCATGAAGCTGCCCGCGTCGGTGCGAGTGTCCGGCATTCCCAGCGAGTTCCCTACTGAAACCGAGAACGTGAGCGCGCGGGGAATCTTCTTCTATCTCGACCGGTGGATGGCGGAAGGCGCGCGAGTGGAAGTCACAATGGCTTTCCCGCGACAGGTCACGCTGGCCGATCCGGTGCGGGTGAGATTTCTGGCCCGCGTGTTGCGGGTTGTGCCGGTTCAAAGTCCGGCGAGTCGAGTGGGAGTGGCGGCGGTGATCGAGGAGTATGAGTTCATCCGATCAGGTGAGGAGTCGCAGGATTCTTCGGGAATGCAGCCGGGGTGGAATTTTACGGGCTGAGCATTCAGCACTCAGCATTCAGCCCCTTGCTTCCGGAACGACCGCTGCGCTGTAATCTGCGGACTATTCGACTCTTTCTTTGGCTGAATGCTGAGTGCCGAATGCTGAGTGCTTACTTTTTCAGACTCTCCATCTCGCGGCGAATCTTCGAATATTTCCGCACCAGAATCGCCAGATAGGTTCCGTGGATTACCCAAGTCGCGATGTAGGCGGCGTAGAGATAAGTCATCGCGATCCCTCCAGTAGTGATTCGAGCGATTGGGCTTCCTCAACTTGGCGCTTGGCGACTTCGAGTTGATAGCGGGTCCAACAGACCAGCCATGCCAAACAAAGGAACGCGGCCCAGTTGATGAGCAGGACATGGGCCATGCGGGGGTCGAGGGAACCGCCGCCGCCAATCACCGGAGAAGGATGCTGAGTACGGAAAAACCAGATAGAGAAATAAACAAACGGTACGCACAGCGCGCCCAAAACACCCAGCGCTGCGGCTAGAAGAGGGGCTTGGCCGCCTGATGAAAAGCGGCGCAGCAAAAGATAGCTGACATAGATCAGCCACATCACCAGGGTGGAGGTGAGGCGCCAGTCCCAAGTCCACCAGATGCCCCAAACCGGGCGCGCCCAGATGGGGCCGGTGACCAGGTTGACGGTCAGGAACACGACTCCGACTTCGGCAGAGGTAAGGGCGACGATATCGGCAGCGGGGCGGCGCTTGACCAAGTAAGCGATGGAGGCTCCGAAATTCACGAAGAAAAGCAGGAATGCAGTCCACGCGGACGGCACGTGATAGTAAAAGATACGTTGCACGTCTCCCATACTGCGCTCGGTGGGAGCGCCGATCAGCGCTTCGTAGAGAGCGAAGCTGAGCAGCACAGCTGTGACGATGGCGAGGATGGGGAATCCGCGTTTCATAATCCGCAATTCATTCGGCTTCTAATATGGTCTCGAACAGCAGCAGACAGGCGATTGTGAACACGACATCATACGCCACCAGCAGAGTGATCCAAAAGCGCGCGGACTCTTCACCGGTTAACACAGCAGTGGTGGCGTTGACCATGCCAAGGAGTGCGGGGACGGAAATGGGGAAAAGCAGCAGGGGCAGCATGACCTCGCGGCTTCGGGTACGCAAAGAGATCGCCGCGAAGAACGTGCCATTCACTACCAGCGCCCACGTGCCCAGGGTGGCGATGGGCAAGAGTTCCCAAGCCGGGCCAATCGCGCCCAGTCTGTAAAACGCAATGAACAGGGGCGTCATAAGGGCTTCCAGCACAATCACACAAATAAAATTGCCGAAGGCTTTGGCCAGGAACAAAGAATTGGCCGAGGCGGGCGACATGCGATATGCGTCGAGTACATGGTTGCGAAGTTCGCGGGCCCAGGTCTGGTTCAGGACCACGATGGCGGCAAACAGGAATGCGACCCAGACCAGGCCGCCAGCGATTTTGCGCGATTCTTCTGCCGTTGGTTCGAAGGCAAAACTGAAGATCACGACCACTAGCAATGAAAAAAACAGCATGGCGTTGATCGCATCTTTCGATCGCCACTCGAGGCGAATGTCCTTTGCTAGTGTGGCGCGCATGACGGCGAGAAAGCTCATTGTGGGCCCGCCCTCAGTTTGGAGGTTCGGTCAACGATTTTTCCCGAGTTCATCCAGACAAACTCATCGGCGACCGATTCGAGCAGGCCGGGCTGGTGAGTGACTACAAGCAAGGTTCGTCCTTGATCGCGCATTTGGCCCAGCAAAGTGGCCATTTCCTGCGCGGAATGGAAGTCCACGTTGGAGAAAGGCTCGTCTAACAGGAGCAGCGTGGGGTCGTTCAGGAGCGCGCGCGCCAAGGACATTCTTTGGCGCATGCCTTGCGAATATTGGCCGACGGGACGATTGAGGTCGGGGTCGAGTTTGACTGAGATGATCGCTTCGCGGCATGTGAAGTTCGCTGCGTCGTCGTGAATTCCGTAGAGTCCGGCGAAGTAGCGAAGGTTTTCGAGGCCGGTCATTTCGTCGTAGAGCAGCGAGGGATGGGCCATGTATCCGATTTGGGAGCAGACGGTCTTGATTTTTTTCGCGCCGAGGACGGAAATAGTACCGCGCGTGGGTTGGGCCAATCCGGCGATGGTTCGCAGCAGGGTCGTTTTGCCGGCACCGTTGTCGCCGAGGACTACGTAGAGGCGTCCGGGGGCGAATTCGGCGTTGACGCCGCGAAGCGCGGCGAAGCGGCCGAATTGTTTGATTACGCCGTCGGCGATGATTATCGGCGGAGCGTCGGAGATGGGCATGAATCATTCTTTATAGCACTAGCCGGGAATATGCACGCGTTCAAGCCTGGGACGAGAAAAGCGAACCCCAGCGGCTGAAGCCGCAATCCGTGAGCGTGGGATGGCACGGGCTGAAGCCGGGCCCTTCCCGGCGTGAGGTGCTTGCCCGCTGCGATGTGCTTTCCTGCTGCGAGGGCTTCTCCAATGGACGCACTGAATGGGTAACGCTAAAAATCATTTTCCGTCGGTTGCTTTGGGCGCAGGCCCTGGACCGCAGATCGCGACTTCTGTTTTACGATGGGCAGATGCCAGCAAACGCTCTGCCTCCTGAACCCCCCGCGCAGGAGTGGAACTCTCATCGCTATGCCGAAAACGCGCGCTTCGTATCCGATCTGGGGCAAGCAGCGTTTGATCTGCTCAAGCCGCAGGCGGGAGAGCGCATCCTTGATCTTGGCTGCGGCGACGGGGCGCTCACGGAAAAAATTGCCGCGGCGGGAGCGGAAGTCCTAGGCGTGGATGCTTCAGCCGATATGGTCGCTGCGGCAAAGCCGCGTGGAATCGATGCCCGCGTCATGGATGCTTGCAGTCTCAATTTCAATTCTGAATTCGACGCGGTGTTCTCGAACGCTGCCATGCACTGGATGAAGCGTGATCCCGATGCGGTGGTTCAGGGCGTTCGGCGCGCCCTCAAGCCGGGCGGGCGTTTCGCTGCCGAAATGGGCGGGCATGGATGCGTCGCGGCGATCACTGTGGCGCTGTGCGCAACGCTGGAGAAACACGGCGTCGCAGATCCTGCATCGCTTATCCCCTGGTACTTCCCGACCGCTGACGATTATTGTGAGCGGCTGGAGCGCGCAGGATTTCAGGTGGAATACATCGCGCTGATTCCGCGTCCAACACCACTTCCGACAGGGATGCGGGGATGGCTGGAGACGTTTCCGGTCCCATTCACGAACAGTGTGGCAGAAGCAGGGCGGGCAGCGTTCCTGGATGCTGTCACGGAGAGGCTGCGTCCGGCGCTGTGCGATGAAAAGGGGCGTTGGACTGCGGACTACATGAGGCTGCGGTTTCTGGCGCGGGTGGCGGGATGAGCTACTGTGCACAGCGCGAAGGCGGTAGTTCTTGGCAGGCGTCCCTACGGGACGCGGGGTTTTTGCGGCCCGCAACCCGGCGTTGAAACGCCGGGCTATTAGCAGACGCCCCTCCGGGACGGGATGGAACCGGCCTTACTCGGCAATTGAATGCAATCGGCCTTACTCGACGACGGAATGGAATTAGTCTTGCTCGGCGGATGACTGTGGCAAACGGCTTGAGCCTGCCAGGCAAGCTGCGGCTGAAAGACTGAGGAGCGGACCGGCAATATCAAAGATGTAGCGGCCGATGCCGCCACCTCCGCCGCCTTCGGGACTGTGGTACGCATTCAGTCCTAACGCACACAGCGTTGCCAGCCCAGCGGCCATCCGCCATGGGCGTGGGAATTCTCGGATTCGCACCAGCCCGAGCGGAAGAAGCCAAATGACAATGTACCAGGAACTCCGATTCAGGAACGAATGGACAAAGTTCACCACGTAATTCGTATGCGTGTTGAGACTTAACGCAAAATCCCAAGGCCAAACCAGATGCCCGGAAATTACGGACTGCAACACAATCACGGCCGCGAACTCCAAGGCGATCATTGACGCTATGGAAATTGCAGCGCGACTGCGACGCGGGCCTGGTGACAATCTCCACCAAGTGACCGCCAGGAGAATAGAAAAAGGAATAAACGACTCTTTGGTCAAGGCGCCCAACACGCCGAATAACGGAAGCAGCAGCCAGCGTCCGTAAAACATGCTGACGACCAGTGCCATCAGAAAGAGCGCCTCGCCGGAGTCCACAAGCGCCGCGAGCTGGCCATTGGACACTGCAAAATTGAGGAGGTAAAGGGCCGAGGCGAACAACGCAGTAGCGGAATTCCCCAGCAGCGGTTCCCCGATGACATAGGTCAGGTACGCGGTGGTAGCCACGAAGATCGAATTCACCACCAGAAAGCCGAAGAGCAGCGGGTCCCAGGTTCCAATGTGGCCTTCCGCAAGCACGGCGATTGAATGGGCCAGATACGGCACCAAGACACGGAACCGGAAGGGGCTGGGGATGTCGCGCGGTCCTTGTTGCGCCAGCTTCCCATAGGTCGCGGCGTCGGGAAGAAGCTGGCGGGGATCGTAACGGTTGAGCGTGGGGTAGCCGAGCCCGAAGCAGATCAGAACCAAAGTCGTCCAGATGACAAATTTCGGCAGACGTCGACCTCCAGTTCGGTCTGGCATGGTTCACTTATAGAACAGGAAGGCGAGGAAATCAGAAAAAGATGGTTCGGGTTAAGTCTTTGATTGAGGGCTCACACCGTCTTGCGGGGCGTATTTCGAGGCGCATTTGGCCTGGATCTGTTTGGCATAGAAAACGCCGTCCCGGCTGAAGCTGCCTTCAGCTAGGGCTTGGGCGTTATCTTTGAAGGTGTCGGGCGGCGGCTCGGTGCCCTGATACACGACGATCAGTACTTGATCGTTCTCGACCAGTACGAAGTTCACGTTCGTCCCGCTGCGTTTGATCGACCCGGGCTGGACATTTCCCGCAACCCGCAGGCGCTTGGTGTAAGCGCCGTCGCCCATGCCGTGCAATTCTTTGATAGTGACGTAGTAGCTCTTGCTCTCCTGCACGCCGGTGTAGGCAAGGTAGGCGAGCGCGAGCAAGATGACTAGCATGGCGCTGCCGAATTTTAGGAATTTGGCGGTCTGCGACGACATGATCTAAATCAAACTTTACGCGCGGGGGGAACACCGGTCAAGCAGGGCAGGCGCGAACGACCTTCGGCTAGAATGTGCAGGTGATCCATCCCTGGCACGACGTAACTCCGGGCAGCAAGCTGCCACAGGAGTTCAATACCATCATCGAGATTCCGTTTGGATCGAGTGTGAAGTACGAACTCGACAAAGCCAGCGGGCTGATCAAACTGGATCGCGTGCTGTATTCGGCGGTGTATTATCCGGCGAATTACGGATTCATCCCACAGACGCTTGCCGAAGATGATGATCCTCTCGATGTGCTGGTGCTGTGCCAGGAAACAGTGGTACCGCTGACGATTATTCATGCTCGCGCCATCGGGCTGATGACCATGATTGATTCCGGGAAAAAGGACCACAAGATCATTGCCGTCGCCACCAGCGATCCTGAGTTCAACAGCTACCGCGAAGCGGCCGAGATGCCATCCCACCGGATGCTGATGTTGCGGCGGTTTTTCCAGGATTACAAACAACTGGAAGGCAAGGCCGTGGAAGTGGATGAATTCCGTCCGGCGGCGGAAGCCTATCCGATCATCAGCGATGCGCTGCACCGTTACAGCGAACAGCGGCGCAAGGGGTTTGCCAGTCACTAATTAATTAGAACCTGCCTTCGGCGATCCATCTCTCCACTTCGCCTGCGACTGAGAAAATCTCACTCGGATCCGACTCGAATCGGCCACCCAATGAGTACGCGTTCACTTCCAAAGGAATTGCTTCGTAACTGCCGCCGCTCAGAAAGCCGCGGACGTAAAGTTCTGCAAAACGAGGAATCCCGAGTTGACGATATTGTTCGACATGAACAAGTTCGTGAAACAAGAGCCCGTTCGAAAACGCTTCATGGGAAACTACGACATCGCACAAGGTAATCGCTGCCATGCCCGATTGCGTGGGCAGACTTTTGAAGCCCAAGCTTTGTAGCATGGGGTAGAAATCCGGATCGGCTATGCGTTCACTGCGGAGGACGAGGATCCGCACACGATCTAGCAGCTGCGGTGAAAAAAATCCTGCCATGGCGGTCTTCTGAGAGAGCGGAACAGGTACGGCTCGCGGCAAATACTTCTGCTGCTGCGTCAGGATGTACTGCGCGGTAAGGCTGGAAACTTGGGTGACTCGTGCGGGGTCGAGTTGCACCGTCATTCCAAACTCCGAGCGTGCCTGTTGTGTTTCATTGGGTTCAACACGTGTCTAAAAATGCTCGTCGGCGATGCGTCCGCGTGACCCGCCGATCTTGCCCAGGGCTTGTGCCTGTATGGTGCGGTCCCAGGGGCCAGCCTGCCAGTTGTCTTTGATTTGATCGCGGCGAATCCATGGCGGGAGGGTGATGTATAGGTTCCGCGCCATCGCAATCGCATAGGGCTCGTATTGCATGCGCAATTGCGCGAGTTTCGATTCGGCCTCGGGATCGGTCCGCAGGCGAAGGCCTTTTCCTGCTAGTTGAGTTCGGATCAAAGCCAGATCTTCTGCGGTGAGCCGGTCGGGCGCATTGGAATCGTAGCGCGCTCGGACGACCTGAGCCAGATCCACCACGGCGTGGCGGGCCATTTTGAAAGTCCAACGCGCCTGTTCGGTGTTGACGCCATCAATTCCGGCCATGACCAGCGAGGCAGCATCGAGCACGACCGTGAGTGCGCCCAGCCACGACTGGTTGCTGTGCTGCGAGCGGTAAAAACTTAGCACGGGATACGAAAGATGGCTCTCGAGGACTTCCGCCGCCCAGCGTTCCCAGTCGCGAAAGAGTTGATCGAGAGTACGCTGGTCGGGGCTACTGGCGGCGCGGGTGAGGAGTTCGGCGGCGCTGGGGGGAGATCCGGCGCGGGCGTCGAGCAAGGAAATTTCAATCTCACGGCGAGAGAAGGCCGAATAGATTGTCGGCAAGTAACCGATGACCACGCCAAGGAAGGCGAACCCCATAAAGGCCTCGCCGACGGATAGGGCGCGAGAAAAGCCGGAGGCAGGGACGATGTCTCCGTAGCCGAGAGTAAAGAAAGTTTCGCCGCTCTGATACAGCAGCAAGCCGAATGTAATCGGCTCATTCCCGGTGGAGAGATGTCCGCCGCCGCCGTATTGCAGGAGCGCGAATCCAAAGATCAGGCTGCACGCCCACAGGCTCAAGAGGACGATCAACGAGAGCGGGCCGAAATATCCGAAGAAAGATTCGCGCCGGGTCTGCGACGGGATGTGGCTGGCCAGCCGCGCCCACGGCACCCAGGTATTGCGATAAAACCAAGTAGAGATGCGAAACATGCGGCGCACGCGGCGCGGCAGGACGACGGTTTCAAAGGCGTCCAGCAGGACGGAAAGGAGGATGATGATTCCGGCGATGATGGCGAAGACGTGCATGGGATAGGGTGAGCAGAAATGTTAGCAGGACTTTGTGAAATCCGTCACAGACATTGGTCGAAGTGGCCCAGTGCCGGAGACGCGAAACAACATAGCCCAGCGCTTCAGCGCTGGGGACTGTTCGGCCGCGGCGCGAAGTCCCAGAGGAACGACAGGTTGTGAGGATGAGCCCGGAATTCCTGAAGAAATACCGGATTGCGCAAGATCCATTGCTCACGCTGGGATATTTGTGCAGCGTTACCCCAGCGCCGAAGCGCTGGGCTAAGTTGTTTCGTCCCTCCGGGACGTTACTGCCCGATCCGCACGGTCTTGCCTTCCAGCGCAGAACGACGGGCGGCGTCCAGAATTTCGACCACGATCATGTTGGTTTCCAGCGAGGAAAGGCCCTCCGGCTTCAGCCCGTCCACGACGACGGCGCGGAGATACGATAAGGAATCATCGTAGGGTGCCGAGAGCGGAGGGGCCGTGGTTTGCGGTTCTTCTTTGTCTTCATTCGGGCGCCGGGTCCGGACGCCGTCCCTTCCTACGGTTAGAACGTAGCCCGACTGTCCATACACTTCCATATCTTTGCGGCCAAATGGCCAATTCCAGGACGCCTGAAGGATCGCCTGAGCTTTGGGATAGGCCAGAACGATGGTGGCTTCATCGTCAACCTTGGGATAAATCTCCGGCTTGATGTGCTGGGTGATCGCGGTGACGGCGAGCGGGCGCTGGCCATCCATCAGCCAGGTCGCGAGGTCGGCGCCGTAACAACCGAAGTCGAATAGTGCTCCGCCGCCGTTGAGTTTGGGATCGGTGAGCCAGGTAAGAAATTCCGGGCCGACGCCGATTTCTTTCGGCCCGTTGTGGCCGTCGTGCACTACGATCTTGCGAATGCCACCGAGGGCGTTCTGATGAACGAGGTCGTAGGCGGCGCGATTGCTGCTGTACCACGTGGTCTCGTAGTTCACCAGAACCTGGATGTGGCCCTGATGGGCGGCGGTCGCGATGGCGCGAGCATCGTCGATGCTGACGGCCAGCGGCTTTTCCATCATCACGGGAACTCCGTGGCGGGCGCAGATTTCAACCGCCTGGCGATGATCGCGGGTGTTGGAGTATACCAGCGCCGCCTGCGGGTGCGTTCGCTCAAGCATGTCGTCAATGCTGGTGAAAAGCAGTTTGGGATCGATGTCGAATTTTTTCGCGTAGTCCGCGGCGAGTTGCTGATTGCTTTCGGCGATGCCGACAAGTTGGATGTCGTGGCGGTGCAGGCTTTGCTGCAGGAAGCCTTCGACGTGTCCGTGGACTAGGCCGATGATGGCGACTTTGAGAGGAGTGGGTTGCGATGACGTTTGTGCGAGACAGGGGGTGAACAAGACGAGCGAAAGGATGCAGAGCAAGACGAGATTTTTCGGCATGATTCCTCGGTCGGCACCGGAATCCTAGCAGATTTGCGATTCCAGATTGGGAATTTAAGGGCGAAAAATGCGCACCAGCCATTGCGGACCGGTGAAGGGCGAGATACCGTTGGAGAGTCGCTGTACCGTCGCTTGACGTTGAGTTCGTCCACCAGGAAGTAACAACTTAGCCCAGCGCTTCAGCGCTGGGTAGCGACCCCATCGCAGCCTGCAGCCCCGGAGGGACGACACATTGTCGCATTCCTATTCCAGCAATCGGGTTCACCTGATCTTCATCACCAAAGGGCGCGCTCGAATCATTGCCGAAGAACTCCATCCCCGGCTGTGGGCTTACATGGCTGGTATCGCTGAGACGCAGGGATTCGATGCGATCATCATCGGAGGTATTCAGGATCACGTGCATGCGCTCTTGCTGTTGCCGCCAACCATTCCATTGTCAAAGGCAGTTCAGTTCCTGAAAGGGAGTTCATCGAAGTGGCTAAACGAGATGGCGGCGGATTTGCGTGGCAGGAGGGTTACGGCGCGTTCAGCGTGAGCGCCTCGCAGACCGGCGACGTCATTCGGTATATCAAGAACCAGGCGGCACATCACGCGAAGAAGAGTTTTGAACAGGAGTTTTTGGAATTCCTCGAGAGATACGGGATTACTTACGACCCGGCGCATGTGCTGGGGTGATGGCGTCTCCTCCGGGCACGCGGAGTTTTGTCGCGTCCCTCCGGGACGAGGGGGGCCTGTTTGCCTCGGTTACCCAGCGCTGAAGCGCTGGGCTTAGTTGTGCCGTCCCTGCGGGACAATTGCAGGTGCGAGATCTAACTTTCGTCGATTCATTTCGACGGACCGGCCACAGGCGGGGGACACACCTTATGGCGTCGCATGGGCTTGCGCCACCGCCCGGTACACTGCTAATAATTCCTTCAATACTCCGCGCAATTTGGTGGATTCCAGCGCGTTCGCGCCGTCGGATTTGGCTTCTTTGGGGTTGTCGTGGACTTCCATGAAGACGCCGTCTACACCGGCGGCGATTGCGGCGCGGGCCAGCAGCGGGATGAACTCGGGCTGGCCGCCGCTTACGGCGTGGTCTGCGTCGGCTGAGGCGGAGGGGAGTTGGACGGAGTGGGTGGCGTCGAAAACCACGGGCGCGAATTTGCGCATTATAGCCAACGAGCGCATGTCCACGACCAGGTTGTTGTAGCCGAAGCTGGAACCGCGCTCGGTGACGAACACGCGATCGTTTCCGGCGGCGCGGCATTTTTCGACCGCGTGGCGCATGTCCCAAGGGGAAACGAATTGTCCTTTCTTGATGTTGACTACGCGCTCGGTCATCCCAGCTGCGACGATCAGATCGGTTTGGCGGCAGAGGAACGCGGGGATCTGCAGGACATCGACGACTTCGGCGACTTTGGGGACGTCTTTCACTTCGTGCACGTCCGTAAGCACGGGAATGTGGACTTCGTCTTTCACCTTTTTCAGAATGCGGAGGCCCTCGGCTAGTCCGGGGCCGCGAAAGCTGCGCATCGAGGTACGGTTGGCTTTGTCGTAGGACGCTTTGAAGATGAAAGGAACGTTCAGCGAGCGGGTCACGCCCTTGATGACTTCCGCCATGAAGAGGGCGTGCTTCTCGCTTTCAATGACGCAGGGGCCGGCGATGAGGAACAGATCGCCGGAGCCGATGCGGACACCTTCGACTTGGAATGAAAGGCTCAAAACATTTCACCGCCGAGCACGCCGAGATCGCAGAGAAAAGCTTCGTCTTTACTCTGTTGCGGCGCGAGTTTGCTGGTAAACGAATTGCAAGTGCTGCACGTGAGCGAACTGTTGTGAATCTTCGATCAAGTTACGGTCAGCATTTTCTCGGCGATCTCGGCGTACTCCGCGGTAAAAGCCTTATCTCGCCACTTTCACCGGCCGATGGAACATCTCCAACTCAGCCGCGTTCTTCTTGGCCTCTCGCTGCTGGCGGTATTCGTAGGCTGCCCCGACAAAAGTCCTGAACAAGGGATGCGGCTCCAGCGGCTTTGATTTGAATTCGGGATGGAACTGGCAGCCGATGAAATGTGGGTGGTCGGGTAGTTCGATCATCTCGACGTAGGTGCCGTCGGGTGTCGAGCCGGAGATTCGCAGTCCTGCCGCAGTCAGAGTGCCTTCGTATTCGCGATTGAATTCGTAGCGGTGGCGGTGGCGCTCGCTGATTTCGGTTAGGCCGTAGATTTTGTGGGCCAGCGTTTCAGGCTCGATTTTGCAGGGCCATGCGCCCAGGCGCATGGTGCCGCCGAGTTCTTCCACGCCGCGCAGTTCGCGCAATTTGTAAATCACGCGGTGCGGGGTTGAGGGATCGAATTCGCTGGAGTTGGCATCGGCGAGCCCACAGACGTCGCGCGCGAACTCGATGCAGGCGGTTTGCATTCCCAGACAGATGCCGAAATATGGGACTTTATTTTCGCGTGCATAGCGGATCGCCTGCAACATGCCTTCAATTCCACGCTTGCCGAAACCGCCGGGGACTAGGATGCCGCCGTAGTCTTGAAGCTGCTCGGCGCAGGCACGCTGTCCCTCTTCGAGTCCTTCGGCTTCAACCCAGTTCACATGCAGTTTCAGATTGTGCGCCAGCGCGCCGTGCACCAAGGCTTCTTTCAGCGATTTGTAGGAATCCTCGTACTCGACGTACTTGCCGACGATGGCAATGTTCACTTCGTCTTTCGGGTTGTAAACCTTGTGCACCAGTTCTTCCCACTGCTTCAGGTCGCGGTCGCCGGCTTCAAGGTGTAGATACTTCATTGCTAGCGCGTCCACGCCTTCGTGGGAGAACACCAGCGGAACTTCGTAGATTGAGGCAACGTCTTTGGCCGTAATCACTGCTCCTTCTTCGACGTTGCAGAACAGAGCGATTTTCGACTTTAGGTCTTTGGATAGGAAACGGTCGGTGCGGCAGAGAAGAATATCCGGCTGAATTCCAATGCTCAACAGCTCTTTTACCGAGTGTTGGGTGGGCTTGGTCTTCAATTCTTGCGCGGCGGCGATAAACGGTACCAACGTCACATGGACGAACAGAGTATTTTCGCGGCCCAGTTCCTGACGCATCTGGCGGATGGCTTCCATGAACGGCAGCGATTCGATATCGCCGACAGTGCCGCCGATTTCTACGATGGCGACGTCCACGTCCTGTGCAACTTTCTTCATCGCGGCTTTGATTTCGTTGGTGACGTGCGGAATCACCTGAACGGTTTTGCCGAGGTAATCTCCGCGGCGTTCTTTGGCGATGATCTGTTCGTAAATGCGGCCGGTGGTCCAGTTATTGTCGCGAGAAAGTTTGGCGTGGGTGAAGCGCTCGTAGTGGCCGAGATCGAGATCGGTTTCGGCGCCGTCGTCGGTGACGAAAACTTCGCCGTGCTGGAACGGGGACATGGTGCCGGGGTCAACGTTGAGGTAGGGATCGAACTTCATCAGGTTGACTTTGAGGCCGCGGCTTTCGAGCAGGCAGCCGATGGAGGCGGCCGCCAGCCCCTTGCCCAATGAAGAAACCACACCGCCGGTTACAAAGATGTACTTTGCCGACATCGTTGCCTCACTCTAGATTGTCTTGGAAAATTGTGCAGGCTGGGGTGCACGAACAATTATGGCAGAAACTGACTCAGACGAAAACTAATTTTTCTGTGACCGGTGGACCGGGCGCTGCGGCACGGTAAGCTGTGTGCACGGGCCATGATTCGCCGCTGTGACGACCACGACTTTGAGCTGGTTTGGACCATCATCAACGACGGCGCGAGCGCCTACAAAGGCACCATTCCTGAAGATCGCTGGAGCGAGCCGTACATGTCGAGGGAGGGACTACGGCACGAAATCGGCGAAGGACTGGCGTTCTGGGGGTACGAGGAAAGCGGGACTTTGGCAGGCGTTATGGGCATTCAGGACGTTGCGGACGTGACACTCATTCGCCATGCCTACGTTCGGACCGGCAGTCAGGGGCATGGCATTGGAGGAAGCTTACTTTCATATTTACGTGGTCTGGCGAAAGGCCCGCTGCTGATCGGAACCTGGGCTGACGCGGCCTGGGCGATTCGTTTCTACGAAAAACATGGTTTTCAAATGGTCAGTCCCAGCGAAAAAGAGCGTCTCCTAAGGAAATATTGGACCATTCCCGAACGCCAGATCGAGACGTCCGTGGTTCTCGCAAGCCCGGAATGGCGCAATGCGCAGCGAACGTGAGAACAATAAGCCCGCAACGGTTCATAATTAGGTATGGCAGGGCAAATTTCAATAAGACGTTTTCTGCGACGGTTGCTGGTGGTGGGTTGTGGTGTTGCGGTGTGCATTTTCCTTTTGCCGCATGGCGCGGCTGCCCAGGCCCAGTCCAAGCGCCTCATTCTGAAAGACGGCTCTTACCAGCTTGCGACCAAGTGGGAGATCAAAGACGATCGGGTGCGCTTCTTCAGCGTCGAGCGCAACGAATGGGAAGAAATCCCGAATTCGCTGGTGGACTGGGACGCTACCAAACAGTACGAAGCAGATCGCGCGGCTGGCAAAATGTCGAAGGAGGCCTCGGAACTCGAGAAGGAGATGCAGGAGGAGCGCCAGGAAGAAGAGTTGCGATCGCCACACGTGGCGGCGGGGTTGCGACTGCCTCCGGAAGGTGGGGTGTATGCGCTGGACACCTATCTGGCGCTGCCCGAGTTAGTACCGCTTGATCAGAGCACGGGAGAGGTGAACCGGCACACCGGGCATAACGTTCTGCGGGCGGCGATCAATCCGCTGGGGGGTGCGAGCCAGGAAGCGAGTGATTCCACGAAGCCGGGGCCGGAGCTGCCGTGGGACCGGTTCCGCATCGTTCGCGCGGAGGTCAAGGGCGATAAGCGGATCGTAGGAACGCTGAAGAGCACAGTCACCGGCAAGTCCAGTCAGGAACAGGAAGGGGTTCCGGCCACGGCAGAACAGTTGAGCGAAGGCTGGATCAAGCTGACGCCCAAGGCTCGGCTAGAGCCGGGTGAGTATGCGGTGGCTGAACT
>WNFC01003897.1_pt1 | contig 20317 bp, 19 predicted proteins | sample 5400541 | NCBI WGS metagenome assembly WNFC01 (sample SAMN13153342, study PRJNA577476) | soil metagenome | isolation source: 120 cm saprolite under Douglas fir tree site 2 hole 2 replicate 1 | place: USA:California | collected 2015-04-18
GATCGACATCGTTCTTCGCGAGCGCGTTTTGTATTTCGTTGTCGATCCTGATTAAGTTGCCAAGCATTTTAGTCGGCGCGCCCTTGGCCTGTCTCGCGTTACAGCGTTTCGGATCTTCATCGTTTAAGCGCTTTGATTTATGGTTTTTTGTTGCGATCGCGCTATTGCCTTCCGTGTTTTGGTACGGACACGCGTATCAAATCGCGCTGCAATTTTATCCGCACCATTTCTTCGGGGCGGGCGGAGTTCAGATCATGTCGGCGGCATGGTATCTGAAGATTTCGAAAGAGATTGTTACATCGACGCTCACGCCTGTTATTTTCGTTCTCGGTTGTGTCGGCATTTTGGCGGCGAGATCGACAGCTCGCGTACGAATGTTTCAGTGGTGGCTGGCGGCGATGATTTTGTTCATTGTGATCGTTGGTTACGGAAATCGACATCAATGGTATCAATTGCCTCTCATTCCGATCGCCGCCCCGTTTGCCGGCGCGGCGTGCGCGTTTGTTGGGCCGAAAATGTCCAGTCGGGCAATGAGAATCGCGCTTTCGATTTTGCTGGCGGGCTCATTCGGTTTTTCCGCGTTCGTTTATGCACGCGATTTTTACCAACCGAGCGCCGCTCCATTGCGCGACGCGGGATTGGTTTTGAAACGAATCACACCGGCAAGTGCGCTGGTGGTCGCTGCCGATAATGGTGACCCAACGGTTTTGTATTACGCCGAACGCAAAGGCTGGCATTTTTTGGAGAAGAATGGGATCTACGATGGCGAGCCGAGAGACAGCGCGCAGGCGATTGTCGACCTCGAAGCGTTGAGACGGCGCGGCGCGGGTTACCTTGGGTTCACTTCAAGTACTCTATGGTGGCTCGATTACTACGAGGAATTCGGACAGTATGTTCAGAAGACATCAACTCTCGCGGAAGCGACGTCCGAGTTTAGAATCTACAAGCTCAACCCAGTGCTGAAATGAAAAAGGATAATTTTGCGGTTCGGGCGGCCACAGCTGACGATGTTCCGGTCATTCTCGATTTGATCCGCGCGCTTGCCACTTACGAACGCGCGCCGAACGAAGTCACCGCGACCGAAAACGGGTTGGTCGAAGTTTTGTTCGGCGAGAAACCGGCCGCGGAAGTCTTGCTGGCGTTCGAAAATCAAGTCGCGATCGGTTTCGCCGTTTTTTTCCACAATTTTTCAACCTGGCTGGGCCGGCCGGGACTTTATCTCGAAGATCTGTTCGTTAAGCCGCAACATCGCGGCAAAGGTTACGGGCGCGCTTTGCTTATTCACTTGGCAAAAATTGCGCGCGAGCGCGGCTGCGGTCGAATGGAATGGGCGGTGCTTGATTGGAACGAGCCCGCCATCAAATTTTACCGACAGCTTGGTGCAAAACCGATGGATGAATGGACGGTCTTCCGATTAACGCGCGACGGAATCGCGAAACTTGCAGACTCGTCGCTGGAATGATGGATGGTTTACGCGCGGACCAGGCGCGCGATCAAATCCTCGCTCGTGACAACGCCAGTCAAATTTCTTTTTTGATCGACAACCGCGGCCAGACCCAGCCGCGCGGCGCGTAAACGCTGGACCGCGCGCGCGGCCGGCTCGTTTTCCTGGACCGTGACCACTCTCCGCATGTAGCAGCTGAGCGATTGGGGCTGATGTTTATCGAGCAAAATATCGAGCACATTCACTAGGCCGACCGCATCGCCGTTGGCGCCGATCACGGGTAAGCGATCGAACCCGCTCGAGCGACTCATACGAAATATATCTTCGATCGCCGAGTCCGGCTTCAAGCTGGTTACTTTCGACAACGGCTGCATCACATCGCGCGCGGTCACGTTTTGAAAGTCGACCACGTTGTGAATCATTGCCCGCTCGGTTGCGGTGAGAGACCCTTCGCGTTCGCTTTGGGTGGTGATTTGTTTTAATTCTTCACGCGCAGCGAAAAGACGAGCGCCTCTCTGTTGCGCCGGCAGAAACAACCGGCCGAGAGCCGCGCCGGCTGCCAAAACTGGCCAGAGCGTAATCATGCTGATTTCGAGAAGGCGGGCGAGGGGAGAAAGAGCGCGAAATGGAAAACGGCGAAGCAGCGACTTGGGCAAAACGCCGAGGACGAAAAGATAGATTGGGAGCGCGATTACTATCGTGAAAGCAAAACCGGCGGTGCCAAATCGGAAAACGAGAAGACGGGTCAGAAGAAGCAGCGCCAGGATGTCCGCCAAATTTGTGACCAGCAAAACCGTGACGAGCAAACGCTCCGGTGTTTTTAGCAATCGGTCGAGCCGCACCGCCGCAGGCCGATTCAACTTTACGTGATGACGCAACCGGACCGGATCGATCGATGTCAGTCCCGCTTCGATTCCGTTGAAAAGAAACGAAATCGCCCAGCAACCGACGATGATAAAAAGATCTCTCATGCGGCGGCGGTGCCAGCGTTCGTTTGATCTTCCAGACAGGTGGTCTTTTCCAAAAGCAATTCTTCGATTCGTTTTCGACTCGTGCGTCTGACAGTAACCGTGAGCCGCGACAGTTCGACTTTGGCGCCAGCCTGCGGCAAATAGCCGAGTCGGTTGAAAACAAGGCCGCCGATGGTGTCGATTCCGTCCGCTTCCAATTCAAAACCGAGATGCTCTCGCAAATCGTCCAGACGCGCGTGACCGCTGACGAGAAATTTTCCGTCTTCGAGCGGCTCGATGTAAACATCGACATCTCCGCGTGACGGTGCCGCGTCGCCCAGAATTTCCTCCACAATGTCGGACATTGTGATGATGCCTTCGGTGCCGCCAAATTCGTCGACCACGATGGCGAGCGATTGTGGATGCGTCAGGAAAAGCTTCAGCAGATCGAGCGCGCGCATCGTTTCCGGCACGAATGAAGGGGCCAGCAATGTCTCGGTGTAATGTTCCGACGAATCGAGCAGGAACAATTTGACGTCGATGATGCCAACAATGTTGTCCGGGGTATCGGCGTAAACAGGAACGCGGCGGAAACGTTTCTCTTTTAACTGCGTTATCGCTTGTTCGTTTGTCAGATCGTCCGCCAACGCAAAAGTCTCGACTCGCGGCGTCAGGCAATCCTTCGCAGTTTTGTCGCCCATCTTGATGATTTCCTGAATCATTTCGCCTTCGGCTTCGTGCAGCGCCCCTTCCTCCTCTCCAATCTCGACCAGCGTCTCCAGTTCTTCGTCGCTCAATCGCGCGCGCGTGCGCAGCCGCACCGGCGTGAGAAGATCGACAATCACTGTGCTGACGCGCTCGAGGGTGCTCCCGACACGATCGAGCAAACGGACGGAGGCTTGGAGCGCGAATGCGCCGAGGGTCGATAATTGGTAGGGCGCGGCCAGCGCGATCAATTTTGGGACCAAATCACAGAGCAAGACGACGATTGCGAAGATCACAATCGCCGCGAGCCATTGCGGCAGCCTTCCGGCGAGCGGCCCGCGCCAGAGTAAAAAAAGACAAAGCACCACCAGCGGCACCTTGACCAGGCCGTCGCCCAGAAGGAGCATGTTCAAAACGCGACGCGGTTTATCGCGAAAAAGTTGGACGAAATTGACGAGCGCGGGATGGTTTTGCTCCAATCGACGCAATTGATGCGGCCGGAGCGAAAAAAGCGCCGTCTCCAGTCCGGAAAAAAGCGCGGAGACAAAAATCAGTCCGGCGATGGCGGCGAGAACAATTGTCAGCGCAACCGGCGTCATTCTTGGCTGCGGTCCCGAACGTTTTCGTGACCCTCCGGAAAAGTCAGTTTGCCCATCATCTGAGGCACGATGAAATTAAGCCCTTCATGAGCAAAGGCGAGAGGATTTCGCGCTTCGTGCGCGAGCTCGATCGATCTTTTCCGCCACAGGACGGACTCGGCGGGGCGAGCCGGCGACGTGGCGAATCATCCGTTTTATCGCGCGTTCTTTCGTTGCTGGAATGAGCAACGTTACTACGAAGCACACGATGTCCTGGAACAGCTTTGGCTCAATAGCGACACCGACGACGGTAATTTTTTCAAAGGACTGATTCAAGCCGCCGGTGCTTTTGTGCATCTTCAAAAAAATTTCGAGCATCCGACGCACGCAAAACATAGCCGGCGTCTGCGGCCGGCCGTTAAACTTTTTGAGTTGGCGGAAAAGAACTTGTCGATCTTCGCCCCGCGACACCATGCGCTCGATGTTTCTGCGCTGGTCGATCTCTTGCGGGCCACGCTGTTTCTGCGCTGGTCGATCTCTTGCGGGCCACGCGGGAGAAAATCACCGACTCGAATTTCAAATTGAATCCGTGGTCGCCGAAGAACGCGCCAAAGTTGGAATTGTCACGTCGTAGAAATTAGTTTGCAGCCGGTAATCGTCAGAATGATTGCCAGTAGGATTGAAATTGTGTACGGCACGCTTCGATTGTGAGATCCGTCGCTCTGCCCGGGATGACCACACTTCCACTTTTGCGTTCTCACGTTATGCTGATCAGTGACACCGATTGTCATGGCCGCGGAAATTCAACCGGCTCATCCGGCGCACACTAACCGACTCGCGCGCGAGAGGTCGCCGTATCTTCTTCAGCATGCACATAATCCGGTCGATTGGTATCCGTGGGGCGAGGAGGCGTTCGCCAAAGCGCGCCGCGAGAACAAACCAATCTTTCTCTCGATCGGGTATTCGACTTGTCACTGGTGCCATGTGATGGCGCACGAGTCGTTCGAAGATGAAGCGACCGCCGCGATCATGAATCGCGAATTTGTGAGCATCAAAGTCGATCGCGAGGAAAGACCGGATGTTGATCGGGTTTACATGACATTTGTGCAGGCAACCACTGGGGGCGGCGGTTGGCCGATGAGTGTCTGGCTCACGCCGGATCTGAAACCTTTTGTTGGTGGAACTTATTTTCCGCCGGTAGATCGATACGGCCAGCCTGGTTTTAAGAAAGTATTGGAGCGAATCGCGGCTGCTTGGAAACAGGACCACGCAAAAATTGCCGACCAAGGCTCCAAACTCCTGGAGGCCCTTCGCGAATCGCAGAACGCACAGGCGGAAACCACTGCCGAGATCGACAATCAGTTTTTTCAAACCGCCTACGAACAGTTGTCGCGCTCGTTCGACGACAAGGAAGGCGGCTTCGGCACCGCCCCAAAATTTCCGCGCCCGGTCTCGCTGAATTTTCTAACGCGATTTTACGCGCGCGATCCCAAGGGCGAATCCGGGCAGCACGCGCTCGAAATGGATTTGGTCACGCTGCGCAAAATGGCTGCAGGTGGAATGCACGATCATCTCGGCGGCGGATTCCACAGGTACTCGGTAGATCGCTACTGGCACGTCCCGCATTTCGAAAAAATGCTTTACGATCAGGCCCAGCTCGCGAGCGCATACCTCGACGCGTTTCAAATTGGTCAGGATCGACAATACGCCGACGTTGCGCGCGATATTTTAGATTACGTCGCGCGCGACATGACCTCAAAAGAAGGCGGGCTTTTCTCAGCGGAGGACGCGGACAGCCTTTTCGAGCACGGAAAGCCGGAGCACGGCGAGGGCGCGTTTTATGTCTGGACGGAAAAACAGATCGACGACGCCCTCGGTGCCGATGCCGCAGTATGCAAGTTTCACTTCGGCGTCCAGCCGCACGGTAACGCGCCGGAAGGGAGCGACCCGCAGGATGAATTCCGCGGCAAAAATATTCTGATTCAGCGACACACGCTTGCCGAGACGGCGAAGCATTTCAAAAAGAGCGACGATGAAATTCGACAATCACTCATGCGCAGTCGCGAGAAGTTATTGACGATCCGAAACAAGCGGCCGCGTCCGCATCTCGACGACAAAATCATCGCGGCTTGGAACGGCCTGATGATTTCGGCTTATGCGCGCGCGGCGCAAGTTTTAGATGAGCCGCGTTATCTTGAGAACGCGACGCGCGCGGCGAAATTCCTTCGCGCGAATCTTTACGACGACAAAAGCAAATTGCTCTTTCGCAATTATCGCGAAAGTCGCAGCCATGTCGAAGGCTTCGCCGATGACTACGCATTCGTCATTCAAGGACTTCTCGATCTTTACGAAGTCTCGTTCGACGTTGAGTGGCTAAAGTTTGCGATCGAGTTGCAGGGAATGCAGGACGATTTGTTCTACGATGAAAAGAACGGCGGCTACTTCTCTACCAGTGGCAAAGACAAAAGTGTTGTTCTCCGAATGAAGGACGACAATGACAGCGCCGAACCTGCCGCGAGCTCCATCGCAGCCTTAAATCTTTTGCGACTCGCGCAATTTCGCGACGACAAGAAACTGGACGAACGCGCTCGGAAAACAATCGGCGCATTTGCCCCAACCCTTTCTCATTTCGCAAGCGCGATGCCGCAAATGCTGGTCGCGCTTGAGTACTCGTTAGCGAAGCCGCGCCAGATCGTCATCGCTGGGAAAATCGATTCGCTAAAGGACGGATTCGCCGTGGCGAACAATAACGCGACAAAAACTCTGCTCGCTGAACTTCACCGGCATTTTCTCCCGAACAAGATTCTGATGTTGGCCGATGGCGCCGAAGGTCAGAAATTTTTTGCCGACAAAAACGAGGCCATCGGCGCGATGACTCCAATCGATGGCAAGCCCGCTGCTTACGTCTGCGAAAATTTCACCTGCAAAGCGCCGGTGACCGACCCGAAAGCGTTGGGCAATCTACTATCAAATCGCTAAGTCCCTTCGACGAGGATCATGTTTGTTTTCGCGGTGCGGTGGCGCATTTTGCGCGGCTCGCGGTACTCCTCGCAGTTCAGCCATTCCTTGGCGCGCTCCATCGATTCGAACTGAAGCACGACAATGCGCTTCGGATTCCAATCGCCTTCGAGCACTTCGGCTTTTCCGCCGCGGACGATATATTTGCCGCCGTATTTCTCAACCGTTGCGCCGGCAAGCTTCTTGTATTCTTCGTAGCCGACTGGATCGACAATCTCGATTTCGACGATGATGTAGGCGCTCATTCCAGAAAAGTTAGACAGGATTTACACGATTATCGCGATTGTTTCAGAAGAAAAATCAGGAAAGCAGGAAGCCAGGACGGAAGAAACCGGGAAATATTAAGAGATCTCTCGACTTCGCTCGAGATGACAAAGATTATCCGCCGTTGTGACGGCCGTCTTTGGCCGCGAGCTCAGGAATTTTTTTGCGGCGACGCAAACGGAGCCAGTTGTTCCAGGTTTTACGAAGGCTGTCACGCGGAGTGAGATACCTTTGGTTGAGCTCGTTGCTCTTGAGGATCTGTGCGAGAATTCCCCTTACTGAAAAATCGTTCGTATTTAAAATGGTGTAAGCGGTGCCAACAGCCGCGGCGTGATGCGCGTCGCTGGCAGCGACCATGGGAAGATTCCGGACCTGTGCGTACTTGAACGCGTATCGGTTATAGCGACGCAGAGTAGTCGCAGCGTTAAAAACTTCGATCGCATCAATCGGGAGCGTCTGTAGTACTGAAAAACGGATTCCGGCCCGAAAAAGATCGTAGGGATGCGGAGGAATGGCGAGACCGCCGCGTTGATGAATAATTTCGCATACTTCGCGCGCCGGTTTTCCTTTCAGGTAAGGCAGCTCCGCGCCGATGCAAAGAAGGTGGCCATCGGCAGTAGTCACTTCGACGCCGGGCAAAACGAGAAAGCCATCGACCGGCTGGCCGTCGAGACGCATCAGGCCTTTTTCGAGCATGTAAGTGACCGCATCGCAGGTGTTGTGGTCGGTCAGGGCGATGCCATGCAGGCCTTTCGCACGCGCGGCCGCGATCAAATCCTCCGGACTGGAAACGCCGTCGCCGGAAAAAAACGAATGAGTGTGAAGGTCGAAATTAAAGGGCATTGGTGGGATTGGAGGACGATCTTAGATTCTTGCGGGTGGAAAATTAGACAAGTTCTTCAGCGAGCACGTCCGGCTCGGAGGCGGATTCTGAAGTGACGTCGGTCGGTTGATTGAATTGCAGATCATAGAGGCGACGATAGTAGCCCGATTTTTCGAGAAGCTCGGCGTGAGTTCCGATTTCCTTGATGCTGCCACTTTCGAGCACAACGATTTGGTCCGCGGACAGAATGGTCGAGAGCCGGTGCGCGATCGCGATTACCGTGCGGCCGGCGGAAAGTTTCTCGAGCGCCTTCTGGATTTGTTTTTCCGATTCGGTGTCGAGCGACGATGTCGCTTCATCGAGCAATAGGATCGGCGCATTCTTGAGAAGTGCGCGCGCAATGGCGAGGCGCTGCTGCTGGCCTCCGGAAATGAGACATCCTTTGTCGCCGATTACCGTGTCGTAGCCGTCCGGCTGCGCGAGAATGAATTCGTGAGCCGACGCAGTTTTCGCAGCGGCGTAAACTTCTTCCGCAGTCGCACTGAGGCGGCCAAACTGGATGTTCTTAAAAATCGTGTCGTGAAACAAAAACGTTTCCTGGCTGACCAGACCGATCTGCTCACGCAAGGATTTTTGGGTTAACGATCGCAGGTCACTTCCATCGATTTTCACGGCGCCGACAGTTGGATCGTACAATCGAAGGATCAGTGACAGGATCGTGCTCTTGCCTGCGCCGCTAGCACCAACGAGCGCGTACGTTTTGCCGGGCTCAATGTGGAGATCGATGTCGCTGATCGCGGTGGTGACGCCGGTTGGGTAACGAAATGTTACGTTTTCGAGCTTGATCTCGCCCCGAGAGGAAGCCAGTTCAATTGCGTTGGGGGCGTCTCGAACTGTCGGCACAGAATCGAGAATCGCAAAAATCTGCGTCGTTGCGCCGAGTGAACGTTGCATGACGATGTGCAGTTTGCTCAAAGTTTTGATCGGCTCGTAAATAATGAAAATGCCGGTGATCAGTCCAAAAAATCGGCCGGCAGAGAGGTTGGCAGCGTAAACGTACCAAAGCGCGAGTCCGACACCGATCGAGGCGATGATTTCGACGAGAGGTCCAACCGCTTCGGTGGCTTTCACTGTGCGCATCGTATGAGCGAACGATTGTTGGGCGCCGCGCCGGAATATTTTTTCCTGCTGCTCCTCGCGAGCGAACGATTTGATGACTCGAATGCCGGCGAAACTCTCCTGCATTGTGACCGACATTAAGATGCCGCCCTTTTGCTCACGTTGCACGGCCGCGCGCGCGCGTCGACCAAAGATGCGGATCGGAATGATGCAAATCGGGAAGAGGACAAGGCTGACCAACGTAAACTTCCAGTCCATCAGGAGGAGCACGATCACGGCGCCGACGATAGTGATGGGTTGTTTGAAAACGTCGCTGCTCACACTCGCCAGAGCTTGCTGCATGTTGCGGGTGTCGTTGGCGATTCGCGACATGAGATAGCCGCTTTGCATCCGATTAAAGAAATCCATTGAGTGCCGAATCACCTTGGCGAAGAGCTGATTGCGAACATCGTTCACAACTTTGTTGCTGACCCAGTTCATGTAATAAGCGTTGCCGTAGGAGCAGAGACTCCGCACCGCCATCACCAGCGGAATGGCGAGGCAAATCCAAGCGATCGAATCGATCTTTGGACCGACGTTTAAGATTTCGCGATGCGCGATCACCGCTTTAGGATTTGGCGCAGCGCCGTGGAAAATGAAACTGGAGACTTGAAAGACCGCGATTGGAAAGACTGAATTGACTAACCCGTAGGCGACGCCGAACGCGATGCCGAGAGCAAAGCGCCATTTATAAGGCAGGGCGTAGCTATAGAGGCGCAGGTACGGTTTCCATGCTTTCCGGATGGTTTCCCAGAACGAGAGTTTTACTTTAGCGCCTTCTGCCTTGCTCATAACGATGGCGACGTTGCCGGAGCCGACAACAGCGTCTTCATAGCACCGATCACCGCCTGCGTCGAGATTTGGTTCATCGGCAACCGCGGTTGCTTGGGTACGAATTCGGCGAAGGGCGATGTCGATGTCCCCTGTAAAACCAACACCGGACTTTCCCGCGGACGCCAGTGAAACGGATTGGTCGGGCCAAAAAGAATCACTTGCGGCGTGCGCGATGCCGACGCCAGATGCATCGGCGCGGAATCCACTGTGATCAACAGGCGCGCTTTGCCGATCAACGCTGCGAGTGTGAGCAAATCGGTTTTGCCGGAAAGATCGACAATCTGGCGCCGCACTTTTGATTTGATGTCGCTAATATGGCTTTGTTCAAGCGGCGACGATCCGCCAGTCAACACAAGATCGACATCGTAGTTGTCCGCGGCGTGGTTAATCACATCAGCCCATCGCTGCGCATTCCAAAATTTCTCCGCGCGCGCCGAGCCGGGATGAAAAACGATGAAGTCTCTTTTGATAGTGTGCGCGCTCAATAATTCGTCGGCTGCTTCGCGCGTGCTTTTGGGCAATTCCATCCGGACCGCGCGCGAAACGTTGGAAATTCCAAGTGGTTCGAGCAGCGCGAGGTGATAATCGATCATGTGCATGTCTCGCATCCGGTGCTCGACAAATTCGTTGTAGAAGCGTGTTCGAAATCTTGAGCGGACTTTGATTCGAAACGACACGATCCGCTTTTTCGCGTGCGAGAGAAGCACCAGCAGCGCGGAACGATCGTTCCGCGTGAAATCAATGCAGTAATCAAATTTCTGGCGCGCGATCGCGGCGACTGTTCTAAATCCGCCAAAGCCCCGACGCATGACCAAAATTTTATTAATGCTAGTAATCGCGGGCGCGAGCTCTTTGCCCTCCGATGAAATGACGATCGTCAACCTTGCGTCCGGGAATTTCTCGCGCACGGCCGCAACCGCCGGCGTGGTCAGAATCAGATCGCCGATACGTTTGAGCTGAATCAGGAGAATTTTCATCTGTTGCGGCACGGAGTTTCCAACCCTCACCATAGCCACTCCCTTTCAAAGGGAGAGGCAGAAGGATCAGTCCTCAACGCAAATTCTAGCGCGTCTTCGTGCGGTCGTGTTTTTAATCCGCCTCTCCCCTTGTGAAGGGAGAGGATTGAGGTGAGGGGTGTAAGCGAGTCGCGCACGATCGAAAAGATTATCGCGCCATTTGGATCGCCCTTTCGTACGCGCCTAACAAACGCATCCGATAATGCTCCCACGTGAAATTTTCCACCACGCGCTGTCGGGCGGCGGTGCTCATGCTCGCAACAATCTCAGGATGGCGAGACAAATGCTCAACCGCCGCCGCGATTGCATCGACATCGCCGGGCTGGACGATGATTCCTTCCACGCCGTCGCGCACAACGTCGCCGGCTTCACGGGTGGTAATCATCGGCAAACCACAAGCGGCCGCTTCGTAAATCGTCTTGGCGCTGCCTTCCAACCGCGAAGGAAAAACGTAAACGGATCCTTGATTGAGATAATTCTCGAGATCGCGCTTGAAGCCGAGAACGCGAACATTCTCGCGCCCGAATTTTTTCAAATACGGCTTGGCTTCATCGTGAACGCTGCCGAGAAGCCAGAGTTCGGCGTCGCGCAGATTCAATCGATGCCATGCTTCGAGGAGATGATGAATCCCCTTTCGCTCGATCAGTGCGCCCGAAAAAATTGCGCGGAAAATTGGCGGACGCGTTCCCGGCTTGAAACGCTCGATATCGACGCCGCGTGGCAGATAAAATAATTTTTCATCCGGAAAACCTGCGATCCGAAAAGATTCGGCCGCCTTTTCGGAAAGAACAACGACAAGCGTCGCGAGCTGATATTCTTCAAGAAACCTTTCAGGCTGGAGCAAGAATCGCGACTTCCAAGTCTGCCTGTCCTCTGTTCTTTGTCCTCTGTCTTCTGATTTTTGGCTTCCCCGGTGCCATGTCGGAATTTCGATCAACGACGGAATCCTTTTCTTCTTCGCCACGCGCAGTGTTTCCAGACAATCGCCCGACCAGCTGTGAAAGAAATCGTAGCGACTACTGTCAAGATGGCGCGACGCGACCCAATCGAGGTATTTTTTCTTTGCCCCATAATAATAAGGGCGTTCGAGAAAAGAGAGCAGCCGCACCGGATGCCAGCGAAGCGATTGAATGAAGCGCGAAGGGATTTCGCGCTGGCGATTGTCGTAGGCGATCGCTTTGCCGAGAAAACTTCCTCGATACGACGCACGCAAAGCTTCAAATGAATCGGTATCGAGACCGGGACCGCCGATTCGGGCGAAGATGGAGTAGAGCAACTGCTTTGGCAGGACGTAAGTCGAAGCAGAAGTTTGCGGTGGCTGCGCGTTTAGAGTTTCGCCTAACATCAAGTTGGAATTATTCTCGCGAATAGTTTTGATGTCGAACGGCAAACTAAGAATCGCTTTTGTTCGTCGCGGCTATTCACCGAGCGGCGGCGCCGAATCTTATTTGAAGCGACTGGCGCAGGGGGTTGTCGATCTTGGCCACGAAGCGCAGCTCATTGCGAACGATGATTGGCCGCTTAACGAGTGGAGTTTCGGTTCGGTCGCGCGAGTAAAGGCGAAATCGGCGATCGGATTCGCCAACGAGCTGGAGAAGCTGCGTCCGCAAATTCGTTGCGATGTCTTGATGAGTCTCGAGCGCGTCTGGCGCTGCGATGTTTATCGTGCGGGCGACGGCGTGCATCAGGCATGGCTGAACCGGCGAAGAAAATTTGAAATGCCGCTGCAACGATTTGTTCGCGGCATTAACCGGAAGCATCGGGACATCTTGCAGCTCGAGGACGCGCTCTTAGCGAAAGGCGGCGCGGGCCGCGTCATTGCGAATTCGGAAATGGTTAAGAAAGAGATTGTCGATCTTTATCGTTATCCCGCGACCGAGATCGCCATCGTCCGTAACGGCGTCCCGCTCGATCGATTCCATTTTGATCCCGAGTTGCGCGAAAAATCGAGAAATGATTTGAAATTGAAGCCGGACGAGATTGCGCTGCTCTTCGCAGGCTCGGGTTGGGAGCGAAAAGGTTTGCGGTTCGCAATTGAAGCGATGGAGCTGTGTCGCGACCGCAAACTGCGTTTGCTCGTCGCCGGCCGTGGAAACGAGCGCGATTACAAGCCGAAACGTTTTTTTACTGAAGAGCCGGTACGCTTTCTTGGCGAAGTCGCCGATCTCCGACCAATCTACGCTGCCGCCGACATCTTCATTTTGCCGAGCATTTACGATCCGTCTTCAAACGCGTGTCTGGAAGCGCTCGCCTGTGGATTGCCGGTAATCACCACGCGCGACAACGGGTTCAGCGAAATCATCGAGAACGGCATCCACGGATCAATTGTCGATCTTCCAAACAATGTCTCGGCATTGCGCGACGCAATTGAGTTCTGGTCCGACGAATTACGCCGCGCTGCCGCAAGATGGCCAATTCTCGAGCGCGCATCGCAGTTCGACATTTCCAAAAACGTCGAGCAAACCCTCGGGATCTTACTTCAAGGTGCTAAACGGTAGAACTTTTCCGTGCCGTAATGGGAAGACTGATCGCGCGAACGGATGCAAGGAATCCCACCGCGATCAACCCGACTCGGAACCAATCACAAATGATCCAACGCCGGGCTAGAGCAATTAGCTCGGCGTCGCTTCTCACCAGTTTGCCGGTGGCGGCCCCATACAACTCATGGATCATGGGCCAAAACACCGTCGGGGTAACCGCCCAAATAATGAGAAACATGATCACTGGCAACCATAGCCACAAGCGTAACCGCAACGGTGCTTTCCATCCGCTAATGAGCGCTCCAAGAATGCCCAGCACCATCGCTCCTGATAAAGGCTGGAAGAAATCCCCGGGGTTCATCGGAAAATGTGGGCCGTAAGGTAAAAGCGCGAACGATGCTGGTGGCGCTGCGCTCCACGCTCCCGCCACGACCAACAAATCAAATAGCTTAGCGCCCAAGCCGATTCCCCATCCGAGTACTGAAATCCATAAGAAGATTCGCATGAGTCGCAGGCGCCACGACATTTCCGGTGCGGAATATTGGGAAGCGTTGGTCATAAGTCTGTCTCGATGGACCTAATGAGAACTAGACGAAAGGTCGCAAAGAATCACGGCGATTTCTTCGCTAGAGAATCAGTTACTGCGCGGCGAGCGCCGAACCGACGTCTGGGAAGATTTGGAAGACCTGGTCGAGGCGGGCGATCTCGAGAATATGTTGGACGCTTTCCTGAACGCTGGCGAGCGCGAATTGGCCGCCGTATTCCTGAACCTTTTGCATGCCTTCAATGAGGACCGCGAGGCCGGAGCTGTCGAAGTAAGTGACTTTGGCAAGATCGACAACCACGACTTTCGGCTTCTTGGCAATCATCGTACGCAACGATTCCGCGACCTCCGGCGAAACGTGGAGGTCGATCTCCCCTTCAAGCGGCAAAACATTTGGTTGTTCTTTTGGTGGCATAGGACGGGAAACTGGCGCTGTCTTTCTCATTTCTCCCAAGCATCGCTGGTCGATCACCAACCGAGCGTATCAATTAGACGGTCAACATCGGAAAGATCATCGATCAAAATATCAGGATGATGTTCCGCGAGTTTTTCGCGACTCCACGTGCCGGTCGCGACCGCGATGGTGCGCGCGCCGAGCGCTTTTCCGCAGGCGATATCTCGTGGCGTATCGCCGATGACGTCGATCTCGTCCGCAGAAAATTCGCGCCCATGCTTTTCTTTCGCGCGCGCGCGGGCAAATGCTCCGAGTTGGTTCCGATCGTGGTGATCGTCGGCGAAGGCGCCGAATTCAAAAAAATGCCAGACACCGTAATGACTGAGTTTGAGTTGTGCGCCGCGCGAGACGTTGCCGGTGAGCAGGCCGAGCACGAGATGTTTTCGCGTTTTCAATCGTTCGAGCAACTCAAGCACGCCGGGAAGAAGTTTTCCTTTGCGGCGGGGTAATTCGAGCGAAAGGAAATGGACGTAGCTATCGAGAAACGCGGCGATGTTTTCGGCGGTCGTCGGGATTTTGTGGCTCCTTAGGATGCTGATCACGATTCCGGAATCGGTCATTCCGGCGATTTCGATATCGTGTAGATCATCTTTGATTCCGAAGCGCTCCGTCAACGCGAGCTTAAGCGCCTCGACGCCCGCGCCGCCGGAATGAATCAGGGTGCCGTCGATATCGAAAAGCAATAGGCGCTTCTGCATTCATCCACAGATTACGCAGATTTTCGCAGATGGTAGGGACAAATCAGGGCGCGCGAATGAGCAGAACCGCAAGCATGCTGCCGAGAAACGTGAGGAGCGCGATTGCGGCCATACTTAGAACGACAAGGCGCAACGGATCGCGAGATGTCGATCTTTGCCGAAATGGTGACGCGTTTCCGAAACCCGACGGCGCCGCGCTCGATTCGGCTGGTTTGGCTTCGATGATTTCCCGTTGCGGCAACGGTTGCGAGCCGCGCACGTCGAGCTCGAATCGCGCTTCGATTGCGCCGAACCGGATCCGGTCTTCGAAACGCAAAGCCGTTTCGGTGATGGGAACGCCATTAACTTTGGTGCCATTGGTCGAATCGAGATCTTTGAGGCGATAAGTTTCACCGCTCAGCTCCAATTGCGCGTGCCGATTCGAGACCGACGGATCATCGATCACGATCATGTTGTCCGGGGCGCGGCCGATTGTGATCGATCGCTCGGCAAATTCGTAAGCAACTTTGCCCTGCGCTTCGGTGGTGAGAATCAGTTTCGGCATGAGCTCAGTATCTTCCTCTAGCTCTTCCTCTTAATCTGTTGACTGGATAGATACAAGACGAAGGAAAGATTAAGATTGAGAGGAAGCGGAAGAAGCAGATTAAGCGATCAGTTCGCCAGGTCGTTGACCGCTTCTGATCGCGCTCGCATAGTGCGGCTTTCATGGCAATCGAATTGACGCGCAATTTCTGCATCATCGCGCACATCGATCACGGCAAAACAACTTTGTCGGATCGATTGCTGGAGACGACGGGCACGATCCACGAGCGCGAGAAACAGGATCAACTCCTCGATTCGATGGATCTGGAGCGCGAGCGCGGGATTACGATCAAAGCCCATCCGGTGACGATGAATTACCGCGCGAAATCTGGCGAAATGTACCGCCTGAATCTTCTCGACACGCCGGGACACGTCGATTTTGCGTATGAAGTTTCGCGGAGCCTAGCAGCGTGCGAAGGCGCGCTGTTGATTGTCGATGCTGCGCAAGGCGTGGAAGCGCAAACCGTCGCGAATGTGCATCTCGCGCACAAACAAGGCCTCACCATTGTGCCGGTGATCAACAAGATCGATCTGCCAAACGCTGACGTTGCGTCAGTACATCGACAGTTGGAAGAAATTCTCGCGATCCCATCGGAAGAAGCGATCCACGCGAGCGCGAAAATGGGAACCGGGATTGACGAAATATTGGAAGCGATCGTGCACCGGATTCCGGCGCCGGAGAAACCGAAGGACGCAACGTTACGCGCCCTGGTGTTCGATTCGGTGTTTGACGTTTATCGCGGCGTGGTCGGTTACGTGCGCGTCGTTTCGGGAACGATGGAAGCGAATCACGCGATCAAACTGATGAGCAACGACTCGCGCTACGAGATCAAGGAAGTGGGCGTGTTTACGCCGAAAATGTTGGTGCAGCCCGGGCTGAGTGCGGGCGACGTCGGTTATTTCATCGCCAACATTAAGAGCACCGCCGACATGAAGATCGGCGACACGATCACGGATCAACGCAATCCCGCGCGCGAACCGTTGCCCGGGTTTCAGGAAATTCATCCGATGGTCTTCAGCGGGATTTACCCGATCAACACCGGTGATTTCGAACATTTGAAAACAGCAATCGGGAAACTGCGCTTGAACGATTCAGCGTTCATTTACACGCCGGAGAGCTCAGTCGCGCTCGGATTTGGTTTTCGCTGCGGATTTCTCGGGCTGCTCCACATGGAAATCATTCAGGAGCGATTGCGCCGCGAATACAACATGGACATCATCGCGACGAGCCCGAGCGTCGTTTACGAAGTGGAGACGACGCGCGGCGAGACGCTCCTGATCGACAATCCCGCGCATCTACCGGAGCCGAGCCAGATCAAAGAAATTCGCGAGCCGATCGTGAAAGCCTACGTCCTTTGCCCGAACGAAAACATCGGCGATCTGTTGCAGTTGATTTTGGAAAAACGCGGACAAATGGACCATACCGAGACGCTCGACTCGCGGCGGGTGATGTTGCATTGCGAGCTGCCGTTGAACGAGATCCTGGTCGATTTTAACGACAAGATTAAATCGATCACCCGCGGTTACGGTTCGATGGATTATGAGCACGCGGGTTATCGCGTGGCGAAATTGGTGAAGCTAGATCTGCTGGTGAATGGTGAGCCGGTCGACGCGTTCTCGACGATTGTGCACAAAGGCCGCGCGGAGGGCAGGGGACGTCAACTGGCATCGAAGTTGAAGGAAGTGATTCCACGGCAGCTTTATCAGGTGGCGATCCAGGCAGCGATCGGTGGAAAAATTATTGCACGCGAGAGCGTTTCGGCCTTGCGAAAAAACGTGACCGCGAAATGCTACGGCGGCGACATCACCCGGAAACGCAAACTGCTGGAGAAACAGAAAGAAGGAAAAAAACGAATGAAGAGCATCGGCAAGATCAACATTCCGCAGGAAGCTTTCATTGAGGTGCTCAAAGCGCAGTAACCGTGCTTTGAAATGACGAAATCCGAATGACCAATGACGAAGGAAATCCGAAATGACTAATTCTGAATCATTCGAGCTTGGTTATTGTTTCGTCATTCGACATTCGGGCTTTGTCATTTAGCTCATGTTCGCGTCGCGCTACGTTAAACACAGCAAACTGTTGTTGCGCCATGCCCAGAAATATTTGCGCTACAAACGCGATATTCTGGACACGGAAACGTATGATTTGATTGGCGCGGATATCCGCCGGCTACATGCCGCATTGCGCCAGCGCGATCGCAAACAAATCGAAAGCCGCGCCGAAGAACTGGACGCGAAACTGCATCAGCTCACGCCGGTGACGTGGGAGTCGCACTGGCGGGAAAATTGTGAAGTAATTCTGGTCGCGATCGTCGTTGCGGTCGGTATTCGTTCCTATTTCTTGCAGCCTTTCAAAATTCCGACCGGTTCGATGCAACCGACGCTCAACGGCATTATCGGGCGCCCGATGACGTCGGAGCCGCCAAATATTCTCCAGCAAGTCGCCGAGTTCATCGTTCGCGGGCGCAACTACATCAACGTGGTTTCCCGCGTAGACGACGAGGTCCTGCAAGTTCAACGTCAGAAGTTTTTCTTTTTCTTCACCTGGTCGCGGATCATCTGTGAGCACGAAAAATACCGGGTTTATTGTCCACCTGAGCAATTGGGAGCCGACTTTAGGGTCTCACCGGGAATCCGCTATCGACGCGGCCAAGTCATCGCCCGCGGTACGGTCGATACGGGTGACCAGGTCTTCGTGGACAAATTTAGTTACAACTTCGTCAAGCCCCATCGCGGCGATGTATTCGTTTTTCGCACCAAAAATATTCCCGACATTGGCGATCAGACTCAGTTCTACATAAAACGTTTGGCTGGTTTGCCTGGGGACACGCTGCGGATCGAGCCGCCGAAGTTGTTCGTCGATGGAAAGGTTGTGGAAGGCTTTGGTTTCGAGAGAGTGATGGAGGGGCGAGACGGATATCGAGGTTATGGTCCGGGGCATTTGGCCATGTCCGATCCGACGAAAACGTTTCAAGTTCCCGAGCACAGCTATTTTGCGATGGGCGACAACAGCTACAACAGTTTTGACAGCCGCTGGTGGGGGCCGGTGCCGGAAAGGAATTTGGTCGGACGCGGATTGTTTGTTTACTGGCCGTTCATTCCGCACTGGGGATTGATTCGTTAGGCCAAAAGATGTTCACGGGTTTGTCCCGCGTTTACCCGCTGATCGGGTTGTTAAGCGGCTACGTCATCGTGCTGCTCTTTAATCCGGTCCGCGTGCCGCTGCGCGATGGATTTCGTTGTCTGCTCCGCTACCAACGGGTCTGGCTCACATTTGTTCTGCTCGGATTTGCTTATTTTGTTTTTCAATTTTCCACGTTCACACCGATTCAGAGCACGGCCGATTTCGATCTAACCCAGATAACTTCGCTGGCAACCTGGCATTGGCCGACATTCATGGAGGTGTGGCAGGAAGCGCCGATTCCGGCGCTCGAAGGCGTCGCTGGGATTTTCGACAGTGCCACTACGACTTACCCGTTATCGGCAATCGCGGCTGTGCTGATGTTGATCAACTGGCGGGGTTTGCACGGCGCGCTCGTTCGCGCGTTGCATAAGCGATTTCGCTTTTGGGGTTACCTTCTCTATTTGATCTTGCTGCTCAGCGCGGTGGCGGCGCTGCTCAAACCGATTGTTTACTGGGCGCTGCCGCTATGGGGCGGATTGCTTCCCGCGCAAGGCGTCTTGCAAATTTCCGCCAGCGTCGATGCGGTCGCGTTCATTTTTGAATATCTTTTCGGCGTTTACATTCAGATTTATTTGATCGCGGTCTGCTTCGCCTGGATTCGCGGCTTAAGTTTCGAGGAAGGCGAACTCTTCCGCTTTGCCATGCGCCGTTTCAGTTATGTTTTGGAGTGGGCCGGCATTGTCGTGGTCGTGAGCACGGTGATTGTGCGACTCCCATTGTTGCTGGCTTACTTCATGAATATTCCCGACGTGCTTGATTATCTCCCGATCGAGCGCGCGGTGATGTGCGGATTGATCATCGCTTTCAGTTCGGTGCAAATCTCCCTCGCGCTTCACAACGAAACCCTGCGCGGCGCCATCCGCGCGCATCGCGAATTCATTGGAAATAATCTCAACCGCTTCGGCTGGTTTCTCCTGATTTGCGGAATCCACTTTTTCTTTTTGACGGTGGCGGATGCAATCGTGCGCGGCGCCATCGCCGACCGCCTGATCGCGATGATAATTTGGAAATCGATTTTTGTTTTCCTCCGCGGCATTATCACCGGCTGGTTGCTGGCGTCGTGGGTGTGTTTGTTCCGTCGGGGCGAAACTGGCCATGTCTATCAACAGGCGTGGATTGAATATTAAACTGCACCGAGCAGGGCTGTGAACGCGGCTAAAATTACCCGGACCAGCAAATCGAACCTTGCGCTGGCCTTTATTTCACTTGGGCGCGAACGCCGTCGCGATATCACAACCTTCTACGCATTTTGCCGCGTGATCGACGACATTGCCGACGATGTCGATCTTAGGGTGGAGGAAAAAAGGCGCCGGTTGAGCCAGTGGCGCGAATGGGTGCGGACGCCGCGGCCTAACGAATCCTCGTTTGCGGACGATGTGCGCCGTCTGATGAAGAAATACGCCCTCGCTCCCGAGATGCTGGAGGAAATCATCGGGGGCGTGGAGATGGACCTGAGCATCAAGCGTTACCAGACCTTCGAGGAATTGCGGGTCTATTGCTATCGCGTGGCCAGCGCTGTCGGCTTGGTCAGCATCGAGATCTTTGGTTATCGCAACTCCGCTTGTAAGGAATATGCGATTCAGCT
>WNFC01005275.1_pt1 | contig 20303 bp, 31 predicted proteins | sample 5400541 | NCBI WGS metagenome assembly WNFC01 (sample SAMN13153342, study PRJNA577476) | soil metagenome | isolation source: 120 cm saprolite under Douglas fir tree site 2 hole 2 replicate 1 | place: USA:California | collected 2015-04-18
ATAATCAGCAAATCAAGACTCTCGTCAAAGCATTGAACAGTGGCTTGCAGGCCGATCCCAAGGCATTGCTGAAGATAGCCATTCAGGATGGCAAGACCGAGGTTGCCACCACGATCAAAAATACGGTAGGCCCGCAAACATGGGACGCGGTGCGCGCCGCTGACGTGCAGGAGATGATGGCACAGTCCCGGCAGCTGGATGGATCGATTGACGGGTTGAAATTCGCCAATATGGTCGAGGACCGCGCTCAAAATGGTTTGCTCGAGGTGTTGCATGGTGATCAAGGCGGCGCGCGCTTGCGGCAGCAGGCGCTTTATATCAAGCAGTTGCGCGGCAAGCTGCCGATAGCGCCGCGGCCGGGCGACACCGCCAACGACATCATCCTGCGCGCTCGCTCGGCGGCGGCCGATGCGGAGGCGAAGGCTGCTTCTGACCCGTTGAAGACGCTCGCGAACGAGATGAAGAAGATCGAGGCCGCGGTAAAGAAAGAGATGGCCGCGAATCGCAAGCCCGATCCATTGGCATTTTTGAGCGAGAGCACGGTCGGGGCCAACAAGGCCGTAGACAAGATCCTCGGCGATCCCGATTTGATCGTGGCGGCTAGCCGCGCCTTCCCTGGCGGCGAGAAATCGCCCGAATTCCAGTTGATGCGTCAGATTTGGACGCAGCGGTTCCTGAGTGAGACGCTTGAGCCGGGAGTAAAGCTAGCTGGGACGTCGGAGGAAATCCAGAAATTGATGTTCCCGGGCATCACGCTTGACGACATGCATCTGTTGGCCAAGGAGATGAAACTCCTGATGGGCGGCAAGATGCTACGCGGCGGAGGTGAGGACATGGGCGGGTCGATGATGGCGCAAAGCGCAGTTGAAAACCCGTTCGGGCGGGCATCCGGGCTGGGCAAGCTGGCCGGGCCTGCAAAGCTCATACCTGGCGCTAATATGGGCGCGCGTGCCGCTTTGACGGCCTATTACAATGGCGTGCGGGCACTTCTGACCTCTCCTTCGACCTTGCGCTGGCTTCGGAAGGGGTTAACGTCCCGCGATCCGCAGGCCAAGGAAGCCGCGCGGGCGGAATTGAGGGCTGCCCTGCAGCGTGGCGGGGCGATGGGGGCCAGCGCCGGCGAGTCGGTCGAGCAGGAGCCGGAATGAGTGACTTCACCGACGAGATGGACCAGTTAGCGGCTGAGATCGCCAAGGAAGCGCGCGCCGATAGTGTTGCGCTGGGCGACCGGATTGATGCATTCAAGGCGCTGACCCCCTATTACGTCTGGACCATGAAGAACAAGGGCCGAGACGAGCCGACCGACGACCTGCCGAATTTTGACAATTTCACTTCCAGCATTCACGCAACGGAGCAAGAAGATGGCGAAGGAGAACCCAGGCTTCGAGATCGTCGGCGGAACGGAAACTGACCAGCCGGTACAGCCCGATCCCAACGCGGTCGCAATCGCCATGATCACGCTGGGGATCAAGACGCTCAGTGCCCGGGCATTGACCGCGGCGACCGACTTGTTCACCCTGATCACCGTCGGCGGCGCTTTTTACCTTTGGTTTCTGACACCCATTCCAACCGACCGCCAGATCATTTCGCTGTCGATCTATGCGCTGTTCACTTTGGCGGCGAATTACATTGTGAGGCGAAAATGAAGCGATTATCGGGAATTATCGGCGCCTGGATTTTCCTGTCGCTTGCTTTCATCGGTTCGGCGTCGGCGCAGCAGGTCAATAACTATTGCTGGGTTTCCAACGGACCCCCCGTGCAATGGGCGCCGTGCAGTGCAGCCAATCCATTAGCAATTACTGGGGCTGGAGGCGGCGGATTATCTGTTGTTGACTCTGCAGCGTGGACGACCGGGGTCTCACCGTTCACGCCATCGGGCGGTGTGTTCAACGATGCCGCGACACTTTCAACAGGAACGCAAGGCACCTTCCGGCTGACGACCAAGCGGGCGCAGATCATTGATGTTGATTCCGTAGGAAATCAACTTCATACGGACATAACGTCGGCGACGCCGGCTGGCGCCAATACGATCGGCAATGTCAAGATCGTCGATACTGCAGGCACCAACCTGGCTACGGTAAAACCTGCCAGCACGGCTCCGGTAGCTACGGATACGTCATTCGTCACAGCGTTGAATCCGAATTCTCCGGGTATTATTACGTTAGGTGGCGCTACCCCGGCTAATTCTGTGCCTACTGTCGGCGCAGGATTTACTTTCGGCAACATGACAACGTCAACGACCACGACGTTCAAGTCAGGTGCTGGAGTGTTGCACACCGTCACCATCAACCAACTTGGTACGGTAGCTTCGACCGTTTCTATTTTTTACAACACGGCTGGTTCAGGCACCAGCATTGCGGTTCTTAATTCACTTTCGACAGGTGAAGGAACATACACTTACGATGTAGCATTTACTACGGGACTCACTGTTACAACCACAGGTACCGCCGCTCCAAACGTTACGGTGTCGTACCGATGAAAAAACTCACCTCCCTTTTCGCCGCGCTATTTAGCCTTGTCTGGTTGACGGGGGCTGGATGGCTGCCGTTGGCTAACAGCGGCGCTGGCTATATAGCCCAAGGCGTTAGCTTTAGTAGCGCGACACGCACGCATCGCGCTGCAGCCCTAACTGGCGTTACCGACAGTAAGACTGGAATGGTTTCGTTCTGGTTCAGAGCTGCGACCGGGACTGACGGACAGTTTATCAGACTGATCAGTACGGCAGGCGGAACCGCGCTGCCGATTGACATTTTGAGGATGCAGACCACTGGCGTTTTTCGGTTTACTGCGCAAAACTCAGCAGCCTCTAATCTTTTTCAAATATCGACAACATCGACTGCGCTTGTAGGGCAGGGTTGGAAGCATGTATTAGCATCTTGGAATTTGGCTACTCCAATTCTGCAGATTTATGTTAATGACGGTGTGGAGTACAATTCGGCCACCGGTCTAACCAATGACGTTATCGATTACGCCACCTCCATCACGGATTATAACTTCCCAGATAGCAGCCTACCCGGACCTTTCGATATTGCGGATTTTTGGTTTGATCCAAACCAAACCCCGCTTGATTTGTCGGTTACAGCAAATCGACGCAAGTTTATCAGTGCTGGTCTGGCTCCCGTAAATCTTGGTGCCACAGGCGCAACTCCTACTGGAACCGCTCCTGCCATCTTCTTCTCAGGAGCTGCGGCAAGCTGGAACACGAACAAGGGAACAGGCGGAGGGTTCACGATTACTGCTGACTCAATTACGAACGCATCATCCAATCCGCCATGAAATTGGCTCGTCGTCGGTTTCTTCTCGGCACAAGTATCCTCGCAATCTGCGCCGCAACACCGGCCTTAGCTGGACTGCATTTTCATGGATCATCTGGTTTCAACGGAGGCAAGTCTCAAGTCAATTTCGACTCTTTGACGTTCGCATTCCTTGATTTGATGAAGACCGCGCAGTCTTGGAATTACAGCGGAGGGGCAAACAATAACGGGCAAGTGTCTCCTGCTAATATGGACGCCAACGGCTATCCGATAACGGTAGCCAGCACAAACGGCTATTATACCAATGTTTTTGCTCCTGCCACCACAGTTCGGCCCGGCAATTATGTTTGCCGTTGGGTAGGTGGTGATGTAACGACATCGATGATAAACTCCGGAACGTTGGTCAGTGGAAGTACATCAGGGGCAAATGGCCGCTTTGTATTTACGCCGAACGCGAGTCCATCTGCTCCGCAGTTTTTAATCGGACCTACTGTCATAGGAAGCCCCTACATCAGCAGTATTGCTGTGATGCACGTCAACGATGAAGCAGCGTGGTTGGCTGGTCAGGTTTTTGGAACGCAATTCAAAGCAGTTCTGGCGCAAGCTAGATTTGGTGTTCTTCGTTTTCTTAATCAACAACCGCTGGCTTCCATCGTCACTACATGGGCGACCCGGAAGCCTGTCGGCTATTTTTCTTATACGGCCGATGAGTACCGTTCGAGTTTATGGGCTGGGCAAACAACCAATGTTGGAAATGACTATTCAATAACGTTTGGCTCCGGTGCTCCCGTAGACAAGCAAACGATCCTACTCCAGTTCAACGCAAACGCCACGCTTAATTCAGCGGCGGTCACTTTTCCGGGCGGGTCAACGATCAACTGGACGGCACATGGTCTCAGCGCAGGAGATGTCGTCGGATTTGTTGGTGGCACACCGCCAACAGGAATATTCTATGGTGGAACGTATTATGTCATTGCCGCGGGCCTTACGGCCAACGCGTTTCAAATAAGTCTTACGCGAGGCGGTTCTGCCTTTAGCTATGGCACTGGCGGATCGGGTGTTGTCGGATCTCGTATTCCTACTCTGAATTTGAATAGCCAAGGCACCGTTGCCATCATGAGCAACGCCGGAACCACGTTAGCCTCCACAGTAACCTTGCCCAGCGTGAATAGTGCGGGCGGCCAGGCGTGCTGGGCTTCCTTGGTGTATGATGCTGATCTAAACGCTTGGCTGCTGAACGGAGGCAACACCAACCAAGGCTCAGCGGCCATCATCAACGGTTGCCCGTATGAAATAATGCTGCAACTCTGCAAGGAAATGGGCGCTCATCCCTACTTTGTGTCGCCATATTTGGCAGTCGATCCAATGACGGACTTCCACACGCAGCTCGCTACCTACATCAAAACAAATATGCCAGCGTGGATGATCCCTCGGTTTGAAACCTGCAATGAGTTGTGGGACAACAACAGTCCCGTGACGCAGTATGCGTATGTAAAAGCCTACGTTCACTGGAACACGCAATTTAGTAGTGGAATATTCGACATCCAGAATTGGGTGGGAAAAACCGCGTCTACCATGGGGCAGGCGGTGAACGCGGCCTATGGGGGAGCGGTCGGTGCGGGTTATCAAATCCTGATCGGGCAGTGGACCAGCCAGTGGCCAAGTGTAGGGGCGAACGGTTTTGCCAACCGTTTTACGGCCACAGAATACGTCACCCAAAGTGCAGCGGCGCAGCCCGGCTATACTAAAAGTGCGGCGTATCTTTGGGCCACGCACACGGTTTGCGCTAATTATTTCAATCCGACAGAGCGAGGCACGGCACAAGAAACGACCGATGCAACGACCTATGCGGCAAATGCTGCTAAGATTGTTGGCGGCATCAGTGGAGGTACTTTAACGGTTGCCAGCGTAACTGTCGGAGCGCTGGTCATCGGACAAACCATTGCTGATCAATATGGATTGATTCCGGCCGGAGTAACGATCACGGCGGGCAGCGGGACGTCGTGGACGATCAGCAACGGTTCGCTTACCATCGCGGCTGGAACGACCATCTTTGCTCAGAACGCAACCGCTGCGGCATTGGCCACCTCTTACGCAGACACATCGTCAGCGGCCGCCGATTCCAGCAACGGCGGCAATCCTGCGCAAGTAAAGATATACTTCACTAATATTTTTGCCTACGCAGCAACCTTTACAAACAACGGCGGGAACGCGTTGAAGGGAACCTTCTATGAAGGCGGTTATTCACCCGACGAGAATAGCACGACACAAATTAATTTCCTTCGCGATGGTTCCAAGAAAGTTGCCGACGTTGGGCTGCTTATAAGCGGAGGAACGCTCGCAAATGCGGCTGTCGTAACCGGAAATTATACAGACTGTATTTCAACGGGCGGTGAATTTCCTTCCTGTTACCAACTGGCGGGTACTTTTAACATTTGGTCAGTGCTTGATCCTGACATCTTCGCGTTACCGCAGACTGCACAATGGAATGCGATTGTGGCGTTCAATCACTAGGGAAATCATCGCTCGCATGCTATGAGAGTTCCGTACCCGCGTTCATGAGGTTCGCCATGCTTAAGAAATCCCTGCTTCTGGCCCTCTTGTTGGTCACCTCTTCAGCATTCGCCCAGAACGTCCAACAGTCGGGGACGGTCACCAATAAGCATATCCCGTACTGGGTGACTTCCGGCGTGATCGCTGATAGCGGATCGGCGACCGACAGTTTTATCAGCTCGATCGGTGTGACTAATAATGGCGGAGCCGGATTTTGTGTAAGTTCAGATCGCCAGTCAGCCGTCGGCCGCAATCAGCTTTGCTTCGGTGCAGCGACGGCGGCTGCAGCAACGATCTCCCTGCAGAATTATGGCACCGCAGCTGCGCAGGCGCTTAACCTGGTCATCAACGGAACCACGGTAAGCATTCCTCCTGCAACTGGCGGGACACTTCTAACCGGCAATGCGCCGTTCACCGCAGGGCACGTCCCTTGTTTTGTTTCCAGCGCTGGTGTTATTCAGGATTGCGGCTTGTCGCTGAGCAGCGGAACCATCACGGCGGGAATTTGGCAGGGTACGCCAGTCGCGGTTACATTTGGCGGCACTGGGGCCAGCAGTGCGTCGGCTGCGCGCACAAATTTGGGGCTGGGGACTATTTCCACGCAAAATTCAAATACTGTCGCGATAACGGGCGGCATCATCACGGGATTGCCCACGCCTACGAATCCATCTGATGTCGCGATAAAATCTTATGTCGACGCGGTTTCGCAAGGACTCATCATTCTTGCGCAGTCAAGACTCGCGACGGCGGCGGTACTCCCGAACACGCCGACTTATGCCAATGGATCGTCCGGCGTCGGCGCTACGCTCACTTCGTCTACCAACTCGACGCTGACCGTTGATGGCACAGTTGCTAATTTGAATGATGTTGTCCTGGTCAAGAACCAGGCATCAGCTTTTCAGAACGGCATTTACACGGTCACGACCGCAGGCTCGGGCGCCGCCGCATGGGTGCTGACGCGCGCGACGTATTTTAACACAGCCGCGGCGATGAAGGCCGGGTCATATACGTTCGTTACAGCCGGAAGTGTTAATATAAACAGCAGCTATGTGCTGGCCGCTACGATCGTAACCGTGGGCACCGATGCGGTCACCTTTAATCTATTCAGCAGTACCGGCGTGGGAGTGACATCCTTTGGCGGAGTGACCGGAGCTATAGCACTCGGAAGCGGATTGGGTATGAACGGATCGACGCTTGCGACAACATACACTGCTTCTGGATCAGGCGCTGTTGCACAGACAATCCCTAACTTCTTGAAAAATACGACATGGGTTTTGGATTACGGAGCGGCTTGTGACGGATCAACGGACGATACTACGGCAATTCAAAACGCCATCAACGCTTTGCCTAATGACGGAGGCATTGTTTATTTTCCTCAAGCTGCGAATTGTAAGATCAGCAGCACTCTGACGATTGGTAACGGCACGACTTCGGCGGTATCCACCAAGCGCGGGGTGATTCTTCGCGGTGCCGGCATTCCAAACACTCCGACGGGATTGCCGAGTCTCAATGGCTATACGACATCAACCGGTCCCAAATTGACTTGGGCGGGCGGCGCCACACCGATGATTTCCATCGCCGGCCCCTTACAAGGCTGGGGCGTTGAGAACTTAATCCTGGATTGCGCATCGGTAGCCGGATCGACCGGTCTTGGGGTGGTGTCGGCACAATTCGGCAATAGCTCAAATCTGTCGGTTCAAAATTGCGCTAGCGTAGGGATTTCCTCAACTTCCAACCCTCTCGGCGGATACACAGGCGTGGGCAATGTCGACAGTCTTCGCAACAATTGGACTAATATAAATGTTTATGTCCCCAATGTCTTCGCGGCGAAAGGCATTCTTCTGAATGGCGACGCTGGCGGCACCAGCGATACCGACTACAACACGTTCACCAATGTCTTCATTCGCGGTGTCGGCACAGCGGCGAATTTCGGGCTCTATCTTGGTGTTTCTGACGCCAATGTTTTCAACGATCTTTCGATTTCCGGCTTTGCCACGGCTGGGGTTGGGATGCAATTCGACTATTCAATTAATAGCAATTTCCCCAGTTCGACTACTTTCATCCAGTACGAGATCGGCGGTTCTATCCCATTCTCCAATCTTGGGTCGCCTGGGGCTCAGTCTACTCCGAACAAATTTTACGGTCTTATCCAGGCAAATCTGGCCCCCGCCCCGATTCTTGCAAACACGGAGGCGGTCGATGGTCCGTGGAGAACCTATATCCCATCACCATCTTGCGGGACGGCGACTTTCAGCGTCACCGCTGCGAGGTTCAAGACACTAGGAAAGACAACTTTTGTCGAATTTGATGCTACCATAACGACGCTCGGAACGGGTTGTAATGCTGTTTCCTTTACACTTCCCAACAATCCTAATTCCGGAGGTGGCGTAGCAGGCAGAGAAATCACAAACGGGCTATTAATAAATGGCGCAATTCAAAGCACTACTCCGGTTGTTGGATTGGTTAAACCCGCATTGTCAGCCTTCAACAATAATGAGCGTGTGGTAGTCAGTGGCGTTTACGAAAACCAGTGAGTGATAGATCATGAAATTTCGCATCGCGCTACTCGCACTGATATTATTTGCTGCTCCGGCGTTTGCGCAGCAGGCAGTTCAACAATCTGGCAGTGTTACGAAAGGACATGTTCCTTACTGGGTCACGTCTGGTGCGATCGGAGATGGCGGATCGGCGACCAATAGTCCGATAACTTCGATAGGTGTGACAAATAATGGTGGGGCAGGTATTTGCGTCTCGTCTGACGTGCAGACCGCTGCCGGTCGCAACCAGCTTTGCTTTGGTGCTTCGACAAACGGTCCCGCCACTATCAGCTTGCAAAATTACGGTACGGCACCGACATCAAGTTTTCAGTTCATTGTTAATGGAGCTGCGCAAGGTTTTCTAACGGTTTCCCCGCTTCCAGTCACTATTGGCAATCTGGCCTGCTTCGCTGCGGTTGGCGGTGGACTAAAGGATTGCGGTATAGCCGGCGGAACCGCCCTGTTCGCCAATCCGACGGCTGCAACCGGTTCAATAGTTGTCAATGGATCGGCTACAACCGCTATGCGAAGCGATGCGGCACCGGCTTTGGCAGCTAATGGCGTGTTAAATTCCAATCTTGCCCAAATGCAGGCCAACACCATCAAGGGTAACAATACGGGATCACCGGCGAATGCAATTGACTTAACAGTTGCACAAATAAAACCGATGCTATCGGTAGAAATCTCCGTCACTGACCCCGCTTTTGGAGCTGATCCGACCGGCGTTGCTGATAGCACTACCGCCATTCAGAATGCTATAAATTCGTTGCCCGTCACTGGTGGCACAATCATTTTCCCCAACGGCACGTATAAAATCACCTCCACCCTGACGATCGGCAATGGTACGACATCTGCTATTTCCACACGGCAGGGTGTTATTTTAAAAGGTCTCGGAAATTCCGAGACTACTGGATTTTTCATAAATTCTGCGCCCGCAAATTCTCCCGGAGTAAAATTGTTTTGGGCCGGTAGTGTTGGCGGCACGATAATGAAGCTAGCCGGACCGTTACAGGGTTGGGGGCTACAGGACATTTTTATGGACTGCTCCAGCAGCGCTGCAATCGGATTGGAGGTTCTATCTGGTCTCTACGGTAACAGCAGAGACCTCACGATTTCGAACTGCACTACTGTAGGTTTGTATTCTCATGCTGTTCCACAAAATTCGATTGGTGACACCAACAGTGAAAGAAACTTCTACCAAAACCTGTTTGTCGCGGTGCCGAATGTGGCATCTGCGCAGGGCATCGACCTTACCGGTCAGGTACCATTTGTAAACGCGCTATCAAATACGGACTTCAATACATTTATAAACCTCGGAATAGTTTTACCTCTAACCTCAACTCAGACTTTCGGAATAATTTTGAAAGGAACCGATTCTAACGAATTTTTCAACACGCAGATTTATGGCGGCGGGTCAACAAGTATTCCCGTTAATTTCGACTACACTTCAGGCACAGCGGGATGGCCGGCGAGCAATGCGTTCTACGGGATAGATCCTGGTGGCGGCGTATCAACGACAACATTTTTAAACACAGGAACGCCGAGCGGTGCGACGCCTAATTACATCTACGGACTTGTCGAGACCAACGGAGCGGCAGCACCAAATATTGCCAATCTCAGCGTTTTCGGCTCGCATAATCTCGTACTTTCATCCGGAGGCAACAGTACGAATGCGCAACTCACGACCGATACTGCCGGCCATTTCGGCTATAAAGGCGTAGCTCCGACATTGACAGGATGTAACGGTGCAGGTTCTTTCATTTCCGGCAATGACAATGCCGGCTTTGCCGGCGGGCAGACGGCGGTAGCCACGCAATGTGTGTTGACGTTTGCGCATGCCTATCCGGCCGCTCCATCCTGTACCGCGACTGGCAGTGGAGTGTCTGTTACTGCGTCCGTTACGACTACGGCACTCACTGTCAATTTTGCCAGCACGGCGAGTCAGGTTATCAATTATGATTGTCACAGCATAAATTAAATGGCTTTCATCAATACACTATACAATTTGTGGTCTTCCGGGGATAAGCTGATCCCCGGGCTGCGGGATGGCATCGCCAATGCCGCACCGGCCGTATTTGAGAAATACGGAATCAACTCGAACTTGCTGGCAGCGCACATCATGGCGCAAATCAGCTTCGAATGCGGGGCCGGCACTGAAGTTATTGAGAATCTGAACTATTCGGCGCCGCGGATGATGCAGGTGTGGCCGTCCCGCTTTCCGACACTGAACTCGGCGATTCCATACGCGCACAATCCGCGCTTGCTAGCCAATAAGGTCTATAATGGAAGGATGGGGAATGCCCTCAACTCAAATGACGGGTTCGACTACCGGGGTCGTGGTGCGACACAAACCACTGGACACGACGGTTATCGACTTCTCAGTGCCCCCATGCAGCTCGATCTCCTGGCCAGCCCCAATCTGGTCAATGATCCCCCGAAATTTCTTGAATGCGGTGTTGCGGATTTCATCCTCTGCGACTGCCTCCCGTGGGCCCAACAAGACAATATCACCCAAGTAACCAGGAACTTGAATGGCGGTTATACAGGACTTTCCGATCGTATCCACTGGCTGAAGCGTTGGAAGGTTGCGCTGGGAGTGTAATTAAGGCAGGTTGGGGGAACTCGTTTTAGGAGCATCCGATATGGCCCTTCCCGTTCCAACCCAAGACCAGGTCATGGGCCAGCTCCGGGTGATTATCCCGGCCCTGGGCACCATTGTTTCCGCATTTGGTCTGAGCTCGGCAGCAGCAAACACCTATACAGCAATGGCTATGACCGCCGTCGGCCCGATTTCATATTTCGTCGTGGCAATCTGGTCCCTGATCGCCAACTCCCGCGCCTCGATCATGGCTTCTGCCGCGAAACCGGCCGCGCCAGGAGTAGCTGCTCCGCAGATAGTATTGCCTAAAGAAGAGGCTGATCTCGCGCAAGCCTTGCCTTCCAACGTCAATACGACCGAAACCGCAACCGTGGTGCCCAAATGAAACGCCTTTTTCTTGTTTTTCCCCTACTACTGACACTCGGTGCTTGCGCCTCTCTGCAGACCGCATGGGACGTCGTCACTGGCACTGAGGTCTCGGCAACCCAGATCATCGTGGCGGCCAACGCCTTCGATGCCGCTGAAGGCAGCGCCACTCAATATCTGCTGTATTGCAAGGCTACCGTACCGGCGCCTTCCTATTGCGCTCTAAGTACCCGAAAGACCGTGGTAACCGCAGTGCGTATTGGCCGGGCCGCCCGTAGTCAGCTCGAGCCTTATATCGTATCGGGTGCCGCCGGCCCCGCGGTGCTTTACAACACGCTGGTCGCCACGATCACCACGCTGCAGTCCCAAATCCCGACCACAGGAGTCGCGAAATGACGCTCGCTATTCAGGCCGTATTGGCCATGATCACCCAGTTCCTGCCGCTGATCGGTGGCGGGGCCAATGTCGTTTTGATCGAGTCGATCGTGTCCGCATTATCCGGCATGATGCCGTTCATCGTGCAGGAAATTTCGTCGCTGTACGAGCCGATCAAGAATATCATCGCCGCGCTAAGTGCGACGCCTGCAACCACGGCGGCTCAGCTTGCCACTTTGCAAGTACTTGACAAGACTGTGGATGATGCTTTCGATGCCGCCGCCGCAGATACTGACGCGGGTAAATAGCACATCCTGAAAGGTCGGTCATGACCATCGATCCCTCAATCAGGATCGGCGATTTACTGACCCTGCTTTTTTTTCTTCTGGGGGGTTTAGGTTTTGCGTGGAGCATGCGAGGAGACTTGAAGATGCTGGCGCGTGATATGCAATTGCAAAGCAAGAAGATAGAGAAGCTGGAAACGATAATCACGGCGCAAGCGCTGCAATCCCAGCGCATGGATCATCTTAGTCAGCGCCTCGAGGAATTACGCCATTGGCGAGGATTTGTTAATCCCGAAGTCGATGGATTGTACGATCGTTACGGAAAAATCCAGAACATTCCCTGAATAAAAGGTCGTAAAAACCATGCTTCGCATCGGCTTGCTGACGCTCGCTTGCGTATTTTTTATTTCGCCGGCGGAAGCTCGTCATCGGCGTGTAGTGACAGCTCCTGCGATGCAGCCGTTTGCATGGCCGAACCTATTTGCGCCGGCGGCAGCGATTAGAGTTGTACGACATCGATCGCCTAAAATACGACATACCCGAATCAGACATCGTCATGCCGTAAAGTCCGCAGTACCAATGCCACGCCGTCGGCCAGCAGGCGTCAGCTTGATTGGTGTCGTTCCTCAGCTCGCAACAAAAGTAACCGACATCGTAGGGACTTGCGGATCCGAAGTCGTTTCAGCAGTGCGGCATACTTACGTCGCCGGCACACATCATATCAGCCAGCATGCTAACGGAACCGCCGTCGATATTACCGGCAATCCATCCTGCATCTACTCGATGCTACACGGATGGCCTGGCGGGTATTCAACTGACTATCGACGTGTCAGACATGTGCATATATCAATTGGCGGACATGAAGCGGGCTTACGATTCGTGCACGGCGGCGGGCATCATCGGCGATATGCACATCATCACAGACATCGGCATCGATACGTCAGTTTTGATGATACTGGCTCCAGTCGTCGTCGTTCTCATACATGTCGTATCTGTCGGGCGGGCCGGGGAATCTAGGCATTCCGTAGGGCGGGCTATTCGGTCTTGGTCCCCTGCAATCGCCACGGTAGATGCATGGCTCCCCTTGTGGGCCCCAGCGGCGAGGCGGGGGGAATGGGGGGCGTTCGCGGTCATACTCGGGATTTCGGCCACGATCCCACATTGGCGGACCCGGATAGCCGTACTGGGCTGGTATACCATCGAAAGCTTGCGCCACGGAACTAATCCACAATACCGCCAGCACCAAAGCTATGGTAATCCAGAAGAAAATCCAGACGAACCATAGCCTATCGGTGTTCATAATTTTCATGGCGTTGTCTCATCTGCCAGTTTGATGATAGCGAAATCCAAGCCTTCAATGATTGCCGGAAGCTTTTCGCAAACCTCTTGCGCAAGTTTTAAAGAGATGACTCGCTCATTGCTGATCCAACGTAGGCGGTCGGCTAAAGAACGCAGTTCTTTCCGTGAATTCATAGCTTTATTCTGATGGCGGTAAGTCGACCTCGCGCCATATCAAATAAGACGTCCAACGCGATAACTGAATACGTATCTACTGGATTGGAAACCCAAGCATCAACCCAATTTGCGAAGTCACGTAGCACATCCCGCTCTCGTAATAATTCGGCGATCTTGCTGTTGAGCCGTTCGATCTGCTCGGTCTTGATGCTGCATTCTTGTTCACTGTCCATAATTACCCATCCCGAAAATAACGCTTATGACGAAGGCAATACATAAAACTAAAACGCCGATCAGAAATCGTTTCACGGCAGCCTCCTACGAAATCTTATCGACATAGCAATCCAGGTCGCGGCGATGAATCTGATCATGCATCCTCCGACGCGTTGAACCGAGGGTCATCGCGAAGAACCCATGCGGAACCAAGCATGATTGCAAAGATTCCGCCGATAATCATTATGAATATATGGACATCGCTCATAACGGATACTGCTGCCTGAAATCGTGAATAGCGCGCAGGCGATTTAGCGCATCTTCCCGCTCGGCCTGCGCGGTTGCTTTCAATGCTAGATCGATGTCCCGATCAAATTGCAGTTCGGGATCAAATGAAGTGGCGGAATCCGCGCGATCAGCGTAACTGCGTTGTTTCGTCACGACATTGAACCCCCGATGAGCAAAGCAACGACACCGAACCAGCAGCATATACCCGCCGTAATATTTTTGTCATCCCACAAGTGCCATGCGACGTATTCGCCCGTTCAGCACCCACTCGCGTACCGTTGTGTAAGGACGGTCGAAGTGACGGGCGATGTCCGCCACCCGCATGTTGCGCCGGCGCATAGCCACCTTCAAGCGCTTTTGGAAGGTCATTTAAGCGCCTCATAGATCAGATCTTCCAAATCGCGTGTTTCCCGTTCCAAGCCAACATCTCGTACTGCAGCAATTGCCGCGCGGGCAACCGCATCAAAACCATGTTCAGGCGATACCATACCGGTTGTTTTTACCGATCTGATTGCTTTCGCTACCCGATCCACCATTTCATTCATGGCTCAGCCCTTTGTGAAGAAATCATCGAGCATGGCGGTAAGTTCCGGGTTCTCCGTTGCTGGCTGGCCCTGGGACATCTTGAATCCCATGTCGGTTTGGATCGGGACCTGCTGCGCTGCAATATTATCGCTTGGATGCGGGAATGAGGCCTGTGGGGCCACTGTGCCCGGCGTAGTCGAAGGCGAAAACTGGTTGGCCGCCTGCATCTCCGCCGCTGTCCGGCGCCGCCTGCGGCCCGTGGCGGGCTGTTCAGAAGGGGATGTCGTTGCCGCAGTGGGGGCAGCAGTTTGCACCGGCCAGCCAGGGTTGCCCACAGTCGCCGCAGGGATAGGAACGAAAGGGCCGGGCTGTTGCACCTGCGGAATAGGACCGGTCACCGCGGGGCTGGATTGAAGAAATTGCTGCCCGGCTGGGGGCATTTGCGTGGACGTAGCAGGGATTTGCTGCGGCGCACTAACGCCAATTGAGCCGGGACCGCGCGCCACATCGTTCCGCCCGATCAGCGCGTCGGTTTTCTTCTCGACATAGGCCTTCTGTCGGAGTTCGGCCGTCGGCGCGTCGATATAGGACATCGGAGCGAATTGGAGAGTGCCCTGCGAGATGAACGACATGCGGGTGATAAGGTTGGCCATGTTGACACCGTTGCCCTTGCAACGCTCGACATACTCGCGCATCGGCCCGTGACTGTTCGGAGGTACCGCCAGCATGAACAAGACGTCGAAGCCAGGGATCAACAGGGCAATCTTCTGCTTATGGGTGCACCATGGCACCTTGTTGCCGTTGGCGTTGATCTTGGTCCACTCGGATCGCGGACATGCCGCACAGGTCGGTGCCTGCGGGCTGCTGGATGCGACCGACGGACCGACACCGTTGTCGGAAAAGCAGTCCGGCCGCGCGCCTTTGGCCGCCTTGTCGTAATTGCCTGAAAAATAGACCCGGCTCATAACCGGGTTGACGTCGATGATCGCAGCATCGAGATATACACCGATCACGGGATCGAAGGTCGGGACCGGGATCTCGTTGTTCGAGGCGTCGATCAAGGTGAACCGGTTGCCTTCAATCGACACATGCGGAGGCATGGCCGACCCGAGATTGGCCGACAGCACGCCGCCAATATCGGGGGTTTGCAGATTTTGGAGATGGGCAGGAAGGGTCATCATCAGCTCCGGTTGATATTGAGGCGGGAATACTTGCTCAGTGACACGCCAGGCGGCAACTGGCCATCGTGCTCATCCATGTAGGCGCGTACGGCCTTGATGCCGATCGATAGCTTGATTTCGTCGCCGTAACTATCCCAGAATTCAGCAGCGAAATCGAATAGCGAACCTTGGTCTTCGACCTTCACCGAGGCGAGATTCGAGATGTAAGCGGTGCCTGCATCAGTCGTGGTTTTTTCGGAATCCCGTTCAACTAAACGGGCGAACAGATCATCCTCGATCGCTTTCAGGCGCTCCTTGTGCGGTTTTGACCATTCATCGAACTTGGCCTGCGCCGCCTTGATAAGATCGATGATCTTGTGGTTCTCGGCGATCAGGTCGTTGTCGCTCGGCGATGCGGCATGTACATGCCCGCTAGGTGTCATCGCCTCGGCGACGGAAGGCGGCAATTCAACAGGTTGACGCTTGGTGCGAGGGGGCATTAAAATTATTTCCTGTAGTAAGGTTTCAAAGTTTCCCTGCTCACCGAGTACCACTTTTTAGGTCTGCCGTCGGGGCGTGCAAAAGCTTCAATTTCCCTTTCGGAATAAGCGATACCTGCTGCGGTAAACTCGTAATTATCCACCAAGCAAACGGGCAGTACGTCGGAAGAAAAATCCCAAGTGCAAGGCGCATCCGAAAGCCGCTCCCCGTGCCTGACTAAAAATTCTTCCTTGCTGCAGTCAGATGGATCGATATAATATCCCATGCGATGTACCTCCGTTGAATGCTTTTATTTAAGATGATTCCAAACAAGCGTCAAGGGTTTTGTTCGTAATGCTCGTAATTAAAACTCGCCCTTCCGGATAGCATCCAGCATCAACCCTTGCATCGAAGTGTTGTTCTCCAGCCGATCAAATATTTCTTCCTCGAGCTTGTTGGATACCAGCTGGAAGCAGGTCGATGGATACTTTTGGCCTGGCCGCCGCACCCGAGCATTGCCCTGTATCCAGGCCTTGGCCCGGTCGGTAGCACCAAACCAGACAACCGACGAATTCGTTGATTCCTTCGGTGGCCGTTTGTGGATCGGCCACCACAAGCTTGAAGTCGGGATCGCTGACGAATTGATTAATAACGGCATCTCGCTCCTTCCCGGCCTTCACCTCCCCGTTGATGAAGTCGCACTTCCACGGCTTTTTATGCTTCTTCCACTCGGCGCGCAAATACTTCACGACCAGATGCACCACGCTGGTAATCGGCACGAACACAACTACTTTGCGCTCCGTTGATTCGACAATCGCCTCCAGCTCCCGGTACCGCGGCGTGGCGTCGATCAAATGGGCGACGTGGTTTTCATCATACACCGCACCAAGAGAGAGTTGGATCAGCTTCTGTCGTGCGGCCGACTCGTTGGCGGCACTGATGGCCCCGCCGGTCTGCATGACCACCTGCAACTCGCGCTTGAGGCGGGCCATTCTGCCCCTCGGTCAACTCGATCTTGCGGCGTTGCACCGTCATCGGCGGGCCGTCCCAAATTTCGTCAAGTCCGAACCGGATCGCGGGCGTCAGCAGGCGTCGCGCCTTGTCATATCCGTCTTTCTGGGGAACCCATTTAAATTCGCTGATTTTGATCATAGTTTCGAGCCGGAACCCGGTCCAGGACTTCCCAAAAGCATTGTTAGACAACTTTGCAATCCCATAGGCATCGGTTGGCGCCGTAGCATTGGGAGTGCCGGTGAGCTGTTTCAGCATCGGCCGTTTACCAACGCCAAACAGCATCTGCGCGACACCTGAGCGTCCGGAAGATGGGTCGGCAAAGCCGTGCGCCTCATCCACGATCACCATTTTGATGTCCTCACGCGCCGCTAGAGCCGCGGAAAACCCGTCGAGCTCGATCTTCTTCTGCTTCGGCCGTCGCGGGTCGATCTTGCGGCGGATATGGGCGCCGACCTTGATGCCGTCGTGATTGACGATATAAACGTCGACATCGGCCTCGAGACGCTTCAACCGTCGTTCGGGAGAGCCGGTCAGAATTTCAAATGTACGGCGGTTGAGGAAGTTGCGGAAGATCGCCGATGCCCACGTTGTCTCAAGAATGGTGAGCGGGGCGACGATCAAGCAGCGGAAGCGCTCGCGCGCCTGCAGCATAAGATAGTCCATCGCCCATAACGTGCTGATGGTTTTCATGGTGCCGGGATCGCCGAGATTGAACATCCTGGGATGCAGCACGGTGAAATTGGCGTACAGCTTCTGGTGCGGCAGGGGTGTCTTACCGGGCTCGATCGGCCAGTCGTAATTGGTGTCGGTCATGACCGGCGGGACCGGGAGATTATAATGCGCGGCGACCATCAGCGATCGCAGCTTGCGGGGGATGGTGAAATAGCTGCCGTTGATCGTTTTGAGCTCGGGGATGTATTGCGTGAGGACGCCAGGTTGGCCCGGATACACAACCAAGTTCCTGGCTTCATCAAGCCAAAAACTCACGCCACAATCCCCCTTACCGCCAACCAGTCACGTAACACCTGAATCACTACCTCGGCAGTGCCGGCCACGGCATGACCACCGGCCACGTGCACCTCGTTCATGCGGCGCAGCTGGATCGTTGTCGGATCCTTGCCCGGGCGCTTGACCTCGATCGACCAGAATGCGCCGACGAGACAGACGATCTTGTCCCCGACGCCAGACTTGCCAAAACCGGCCGTGTATGGATTGAACCACCAGCAACGTTCAGGACCAAGAGACTTCAGGAAGGCGTCGATTTCGGCCTTCTCGTAATGCTCAGGGGTTTTCATATCGCGCCTCCCATCCCTACCCAAACGACCTTCGTCGCTTTCCATATCCAGTGTGATCCATCATGCGCCGACTGGATGCTTAAAAAGCGCTTATTCCAATCCGGATCGTGCTTAAATCTGATGTTCTCGATAACGAAATCCGGCTGCTGCGCTTTCCACTCTTTCCACCAGGCGATATGCGCTTCGTCGAGATGCTGGCGAAGCGTGTTTATCTCGATGCGGTAATATTGCGGAAAAATAAAACGCATCACTTGGCCTTCGCATCAAACCAGTTCTCGCAATCCTTCACCGGGCACCAGCCGCACAATGGATTCTTGTTCTTTGGCCAGTCCCCACTTGCCATGCAGTCCTCGATCACTTCGACCTTGTTGTTGATGGTGGCCCACGTCGAATTGAAGTCTGAGAGATCATGCACTACGCCGACCCGGTTCTCTTTCAGCCAGACGTAATGGCCGGCTATCTTCTTCAGTCCAGGTCTCGCCGCACGCAGCAGGAGTGCCTGCACTTCGAGCTCGAACGGATGTTCGTACTTGCTGCTGCCAGTTTTCCAGTCCGGAAGAAATGCGGCATCGGTCGTGGCGATCGTGGCGTCAATCTTGCCGCGCACGAACACGTCCTTGTCGAAGAAGCCGATGGATTTACACTCGCGGGTGATCCCCAGCTTCATCTCAGGCAGTGCCTTGCGGTCAGCATAAGCCGACACCAGCGGCTCCCAATGCAACATGTCTTGTGGCAAGGGCTTACCGCCCAGCCGGTGCTCGAAAGCGGTGTGTACTTTATTGCCCCAGTCCATCTCCGGCGTCGAGACGAACGGCAGATCCTTCTTCACGTACTGCCGGTACGCCTTGTGTAGACAATTGTCCGCCGTATTCAAAAAAGTGTAACTGTAGACCAGCGGCTTGGGCAACGGTGCAGACATGCGGTTGTCTTTCGGCCGGCGCAGGAAATCGGGAAGATCGGGGAAGTCAGGCTTGAGCATTGACTTCCTCGACCAGCGCCTCAACAGCATCCTCGAGTTCGTCGACGATATCCGGCAATGCATAGCCGGGCGTGTCCCGCCATTTGTCTATGAGATCGCGCAACTCGCTTGAGAAGTCGTTCATGACACCAATCCTTTCACGATGTCGAGCACCAGATCACGATCCGAACCCTTCATGCCCATGAGCGTGCTGATTGTCTGGTAAACCTCAGGGGCAAATTCACCGTTTTGGCCGTTGATGGGCGAGACAACCTTGCGCGGCGCTAACTTGGCCTTTCTGATCTTGCGCCGCTTACGTGTCTTTTTGGCGGTTTTCGGTGCCGATTCAAACAGACGACGTTTCGCGCGTTTCATCGGCTTGCGGCGAGGTTTCTTGGGCGACGGGGGATCGGGGGGAAGCATTTCGAAGTCGGGCATTTCATTCATTGGTGTTCTCCTTGGTTAAATGTTTTTCAAGCGCAGCGATCAAATCGCGAAGTTCATCTTGCTGAGTATTCGTATCGATGATGGCGCGAATATTGATGATGTCGTTATCATCGGTAAGAGTCCAAGGCATCAGTACCGCACTCCATTTTGCGAATGCCACCAATAAAGCTCGCGGTGCATTCCCCACCAGCAGGGGTTAGCGAATGAGTGCCGCACGACAAGACTATTTGTCATAGCGTTCTCCCAATGCCCCTTCCGCCGCCAACGGCAAACCAGGCAACCATGACGGCTCAAGCGTCATCTCGGCCAAGCACAATTGCAGCATTTCTTCTTCACGACCGTTACGAGGTATTAACAACAATAACTCATCATAAGGCCAGTTCAAGGTTCTTATATTATATTTTTTCTTGATCCGGATCATGGCTTGCGACACGATCATGCGGGACACGCCCTCGCAGATATTCTGCGTCAGCTTCGAGCCCCAGATGAATCGCCAGCCG
>WNFC01005497.1_pt1 | contig 20299 bp, 13 predicted proteins | sample 5400541 | NCBI WGS metagenome assembly WNFC01 (sample SAMN13153342, study PRJNA577476) | soil metagenome | isolation source: 120 cm saprolite under Douglas fir tree site 2 hole 2 replicate 1 | place: USA:California | collected 2015-04-18
GTGTGGCTCAGCGAGATCATGCTGCAGCAGACGACGGTGGCGACGGTCCGACCCTATTTTGACCGATTCGTGGCGCGCTGGCCCGATATTTCGGCCCTCGCTGCGGCTTCGCTCGACGATGTCCTCCAGCTCTGGCAAGGGCTCGGCTATTACGCCCGCGCCCGCAACCTGCACGCTTGCGCGCGCACGGTGGTCGCGCGGCACGGCGGCGTTTTCCCCGACGAGCCCGGGGCCTTGCGGGCGTTGCCGGGGATCGGCGTCTATACCGCAGCGGCAATCGCCGCGATCGCTTTCGACCGGCGGGAGGCCGCGATCGACGGCAACGTCGAGCGGGTCATCGCGCGGCTCTACGCCGTGCGAGAACCATTGCCGGAGGCCAAACGGCACCTCGGGGTGCTCGCCGCCGCACTGGTTCCGCAAGAGCGCGCCGGTGATTTCGCCCAGGCGCTGATGGATCTCGGCGCGACGATTTGCACGCCGCGCCGACCGCGCTGCGTCCTCTGCCCGTGGCGATCTTGCTGCGCGGCGGCGGCCTCCGGCTTGGCGGAAGATTTGCCGACGCGGGCCGAGAAGCCGGCGCGGCCGCTGCGCCATGGCGTCGCCTTCTGGCTCAGCAGGGCGGACGGCGCGGTGTTGCTGTGCCGCCGCCCCGAGAAAGGCCTGCTCGGCGGCATGATCCTCGCGGTCGTGGCCGGCACCGGCGCCACCGACGGAATCTGGAGCCCGGTCGAACGGCTCGGGGATCACGCATTGCCGACCTTGATGAAGAAGGTCGCCCGGCACGCAATCGCCGCACTCGCTGCGAACCCCTACAGGGGCGTCCCTTCGAGTGCCGCGAACAACGGCAGCTCTCCTTCGGCCACAAGCCGGACCGGGGCAAACGAAAGCCGATGATGGCGGGTGATACCAAGGCGGCGGATCGCCTCACCATGGGCTTGGGTCGCATATCCGACGTTGGTCTCCCAACCGTAGCCGGGGTAGCGGGATGCGAGCCCGCGCATGATCCGGTCGCGCGTCACCTTGGCGACGACCGAAGCGGCGGCGATCGAGAAGCTGAGCGAATCGCCTTTGACGACGGTCTGCACCTCGCAATCGATAGGCGGAGCGATGCTGCCGTCAACGAGTGCGACATTGGGGTAGACCCCGAGCACGGCCACGGCGCGCGCCATCGCCAACAACGCCGCGCGCAGGATGTTGATGCGGTCTATTTCGTGCACGCTCGCCGCGCCGACCCCGATGCGAGCGGCGCCGCGAGCGGCGCAACGTCTCAGCGCCCGATAGCAGGCCTCCCGCTGTTCGATGGTGAGCACCTTCGAATCGTCGAGTCCATCGCGCAGCGCCTTGGGGAAGCGGCGGGGATCGAGAACTACCGCGGCCGCGACGACCGGTCCGGCGAGCGGCCCGCGCCCGGCCTCATCGATGCCGCACACCAATCCTTTGCATCGCCGTTCGAACGCAAAATCCGGCATTACCCTGTCCCCATCTGGCTTCTGCCATGAGCGGGAACGATGGGCAAGGGCAGACCGCAGTGTGGCCCCGGCGGTAAACATCGCTATCTTGATCCCATGTCGATGTTCGTTTTCCTGTTCATGTGGCAGCGCCTGCTTGTGAGCGTGGGCCGGGCTGCCGCTGCGCTGCCGGCCGCGGTCGTGGTCTTTTGTCTGCTTGCCGCACCTTCGTCCCATGCTTTCGATCTGTTCACCCGGCACGAGGTCACCGCCCAGTTCGCGACCCCGGACGGCAAACCGATGGCCGGCGCAGAGGTGCGCATATTCGCCCCAGGCGATCCGGGCCGAATTGCGCTGACCGGCCGTAGCGACGCCGAGGGCAAATTCGTCTTCGATGCCGACCAGGACGGCCTCTGGAGCGCCGAAGCCCGCAATGTCGATTACGTCGCCCGGATCATGATCCGGGTCGGCGGCGAGCCGCAGCCACACGGCTGGCTATCGCCGTTTTTTGTGGTCGGTTTCCTTGTCGTCCTGCTGGCTATCGCTGTGTGGTACCGTCTGGTGCGCGCCCGCACGAACCGGCCCCGCCCGTAATCCTTACCTTGTTTCAAGCCGCTAGTCCCCACACTGCCACGGCGCGTCAGCGACCCGCCCTCCACCGCCGCTGGCGGTTTGCCGGATGGGCGATCGTCTACGCTCTTGTCATCGGCTATTCGAGCCTCATCGTGGGCCCGGCGGGATTCCACTTTGTTGCACTCGATCCCGAAGCCGCCTGGCGCATGTTCAAGGCGACACGCTATTTGGTGAATGGCTCCGATCAGCGTCCCGATTGGATCGCCAACCTCCTGATGCTCATCCCGCTCGGGTTTCTGGCAGCGGGGACGTTTTGGCCGCGCCACGAGCGCAAGTTACGCTGGCTGGCTGCCGGCGCTGCACTGTGCTGCTGTCTCTCCCTCGTGCTCACTGTCAAATATCTGCAGTTATTCTTCCCACCGCGCACTGTCTCGCTCAATTATATCGAGGCACAGGGCCTCGGATCTCTTCTCGGAGTTGCACTGTTTTGGGTGTCGTCTAACCGCTTACTTCCCGTGCTACGAGGAATTTCCGGACACGGTCGGCATCCCCTGATGATTGCGTGCGGGATCTATTCCGTAATTCTGGTCCTTTTCTTTTTGTTTCCCTTCGATTTCGTCCTGAGCGCCGAGGATCTTCGCGAGCGTGCCGCCGTTTTGCCGCAACTTTTGTTTTCGTGGCCGGGCGAGGGACGATCGACGGCGCTTCGCATCGTTGTCGTGCTGGCTGACACAGCCGCGGTCGTCCCTCTAGGTGTGCTGTTGGCCCTCGGGAGCCGATGGATTTCCCTGTTTAGGATCGCCTCTGCCGGCTTTCTGATTATGGCGGCAGTAACGCTGCTAACGATGCTCGTGCTCAGCGCAGCGCCTTCATTGATCGCCGTTCTCTATCGCACCGCGGGCATTGTCATCGGTGCTGCTCTACTGATCAGGTTCGAGGGAACGGATCCGGCGTGGTGGCGCAATTTACTGGCGCGGTTCGTGCCGCTGATGATCCCACCTTATGTGTTTGCCGTCGTTTTGGTCAACGGCTTGCTGACCCCGTATTGGCGCACTGTGCCGGAAGCTGTCGCAGCTCTCGAACCGTCCGGCTTCTTGCCATTCTATCATCATTACATCGTTCCAAAGGCGCACGCGTTGGCAAGCGTTGTTGTGCATCTGATAATGTTCACTCCGATCGGTGTGATGGTTGCACTGCGGCGCGGCAGCGGGCGCGCCGAGACCTGGACCGCCGCTGTTCTGGCCGGTTTCTTTTCGCTCGCAGTCGAATTCGGCCGCTGGCTCAAGCCAGGTCTGCAGCCCGATTTCAGCAACGCCATCATTGCAGCAGCCGCTGCCGCCCTCGCCGTCAAGCTCACCGGAGCTTTCTGGCATCTGTTGGAAGGCGAGCCGATCGCAGAAACGACATCGATAGTGCCGGATCGCTCCGACCGCCGCGAACGCGAAATAGTCTCGCGGCACAGCCTCGCGGCTGGCTTCCGAGGCCGCGATCAGAGGCGTCCGGCGACGACACTCGGCGGGCTCGTCGTCGCGGCGGTCTGCCTCGCATCGGCGGTCGCCATCGCTGCAAACTATCCGTTGGCGCCAGAGATCTTGGGCATCGCCCTTGTGGTCTATGCAGTGGCACTGTGGCGCTGGCCTTCCCTCTGGCTCGCCGTCATCCCTGCAGCGCTGCCGGCTCTAGACTTTGCGCCATGGACCGGGTGGATGTATCTCGGCGAGCCAGACCTCATCGTCCTCGTCACGATTGGGATCTCGGCGTTGCGAACGCCGCCGCGGCGCACCGATTTTCTTGTCAAAGGCCTCCCCGCCGCAGTGCTCGCGCTGGCCCTCATCAGCTATCTGCTGAGCGTCGCTCTCGGGCTGGCATTGCCTGGACCGGAGAGCGGATCGGATAATCCTTATCTTCGGCCTGACAATGCGCTGCGCGCGGCGAAAGGCTTCTTCATTGGGCTCGTGTTGCTGCCTTTCTTACGCGAGAGAATGCGTGCGCGCGTTGACGCGATGACTTGGTTGGGCGCCGGCATGGCCGGCGGCCTGGCTCTGGTGGCGGCGGCGACCTTGGCCGAGCGCGCCGTTTTCACCGGCCTCTTAGACTTCACCACCGATTACCGTGTCGTCGGCACTTTCTCCAGCATGCATATGGGTGGCGGTCACCTTGGCGCCTACATCGCGATGGCGATGCCGTTTCTGCTCGTCTGCCTGCTCCGGCCGCGTCCGCCGGCAATTGTCGCTATGTTCGGGTTAGCCATCTGCGCCGGTTACGCCCTGGTTGTCAGCTTTGCGCGCGCCGCCTATGGCGCCGCGATGGTTTCGACGATCACCGGCTGCCTGGGCTGGGCGTGGGCCGCGCGCCGGCGCGGTACCGATACTCTTTCCTCTCTGGTTCTTTTGGCGCTGCCGCTTTTGGTGGTCGGCGTCATCGTGGTCGCCGCTTTCGACACCCCCTTCATGACCGCGCGGTTCCAAACGGTGGCTCCCGACCTGACCCATCGAGAGAGCAATTGGACCGGCGGGTTGGCGATGCGCGACGACAATCTCGCCACGACGCTCTTCGGCATGGGGCTCGGGACCTACCCACGCATCGTTCTTGCCCGCAAACTCGACGGGCGCTTCCCAACCAACTTTATCGTCGAACACGACGGGGCCTATCCTTTTTTGTCGGTGCACGCTGGTTTGCCGACCTATTTCGGGCAGAAGGTTCTAATCGAGCCGGATCAGCAATATCGGCTGTTCCTCACCTTGCGATCACCTGACGCCAAGGGCGTGTTGTCGCTCATCTTGTGCGAGAAAATGCTGCTCTATTCAGCAAACTGCCGCGACACGACATTCCAGCCCCGCAATCCGGGGATTTGGGAGGATTTCGGCGCCGCGATCTCAACTGCAGGCCTCGACGAGAAGGTGGTCCTGGGGTGGCTCCGACCACCGGTCGAATTGGACCTGTTCGATCCGGTCCCCGGCACCACCATCGAGATCGGTCATATTCGAATGCTCGATTCGCAAGGCCACGACATCCTCGCCAACGGCGATTTTTCCAGCAGTACCCAACGCTGGTACTTCACCGATGACCAACATCTTATATGGCGGATCAAAAACCAGTATCTGATGAGCTTGTTTGAGAGCGGGCTATTGGGGCTGGCCTCCTTTGTCCTGCTCGCCGCAGCTTCTGTCGCCGGCGCGGTGCGCGCGATGGCGCGGGGCGACCGCATGGCGGCTGCCGTCGCGGCCTCGCTGGTGGCCTTCCTGTGCTCTGGCGTTTTCGATTATCTCCTCGAAGCGCCGCGCCTCGCGACGCTTTTCTACATCCTTGCGTTCGCCGGGCTGACGATGATGCCCGCAACCGCCGCCCAGTCCCGCCGCCTTGGCGATCGCGGCCTCGATCAGCTTGGATCGAGCAGCGTCCCGATCAGATCCGCCGGCCAGACCAAGCTGAACGGAGCGCTTGTCAGCGCTTCGAAGGATGGGTTGCTGCCGTCCGGCAGGTCGACCATGTGATGGCTGAAATGGGCGAGCACACCCGCGAAATAGAGGCCGGTGATCCATTTCCAAGTGTGCTGATGCTGGCGCGAGCGAGCTGGTTTCGGCGCAGCAAAAGAAAAGACCCGGCGTCCCAACTTCGGCAATCCTGGAGGGCCGATCATGATCCCACCCACGCGCTTACAGTGTTACCGCTAAAGATACGCGAATCTCGACCGCGTCATCCCTCCAATTCGGCGCACGCTGGGCTGCAAGGCGGCGCGGCAATCTAATACTACCCGGGCCTGCCGTTGCCGTCACTATGTCTGCGTCGCCATGTCCCGCTCGAGCCGGTTGGACATTATTGACCGGCGGCAGGTCCAGCCGACGCGGCAAGGGTGTACAGCCCGGCCGCGGCCAGAAGAAGGATGGCGAGCCTGGAAAAGGCGTCAACGCTGAGGCGATCGCCGAGCGGCCGGCCGGCAACGGCGCCGAGAGTGGCGAAGGGGATCAGGATGCCCGCTTCGATCCAGGTGCTGGCAGGGATGCCGACGGCGACCACATGGGAGAGCAGTGCTCCCATATAAGCGAGCGCGAAGAACGACAGGAGTGTCGCGCGCACGATCCGCGGCGGCGCCCCGGCGAGCAGCAAATAGATCAGCACCGGCGGTCCCGCCATCCCGACGAGCGCGGTTGCGACACCCGACACCGCCCCAACTGCAAGGTCGCAACCGGGTCTGATGCCGAGCAACACCGTGTTCCTGTCGGGTCCGCGGCCTCGAAGCCACCCGAGAAGCACGGTGAATGCCAGGATCGTGGCTCCGACTAACCGGCGGACCAAGACTGGATCGGCGTGGCGGAGGGCAATGAGCCCCAGCGGCAACCCGGCCACGCTGCCAAGCGCCAGCCGCAGGAGCAGCGCTGGCGCGATTGTGCGCCACAATCCCGGCAGCGCGGCGAGGGACAGCGCCGTTGAAATAATGATGACGAGCTGGATCGCCTCAGTCGGATCGACAAACAGCAGAAAGGCCGGAGCCGAGAGAACGGCGAAGCCAAAGCCGGTCAACGTGTAGAGCAGCGCGGCGCCGGTCGCCGTCGCCGCCAGCCCGGCCCAGGCAAGGAGACTGAATTGCGAGAGCAAAACGGCTCGTCAAGGGGTCTCGCAGGCGCCCAGGCGTCTGCGCCGCGGCGCTGCCCCAATCGTCTCGAACCAATACCCGCAGCAGAAACGGGCGATGAAAGCGTAGGCAGAGGCAGCAGCCTCAAGATACAAAGGTTCTGCGCCGTTGACGACGCCGGCGAACCCGGCGGGTGCCATCGCCAAGCCCCCAGAGCCGCAGATCTCGTCAAGCCAAGAGTGCATGACCTCGATCTGGCGGCCAAATCCTTTGGGCGGCACCGCTGAAGGGAAGCTGCATCGTTGGCCGATGCTCACCGCGGCAGCAGGCTTGCACCCATCAAGAATTCGTCGATGGCGCGGGCGCATTGGCGGCCTTCGCGGATGGCCCAGACGACGAGCGATTGACCACGCCGCATATCGCCGGCGGAAAAGACCTTGGGGACCGAGGCGCGGTAGTCGATCGTGTTGGCGCGAACGTTGCCGCGGGGGTCGAGCTCGACACCGGATTGCTCGACCATCCCGGGCCGGTGAGGACCCAAAAACCCCATCGCCAGGAGAACGAGATCAGCCTTCAGATCAAAGGCGCTGCCCGGGATTTCGGTCATCACCAAGCGGCCGTCCGGGTTCTTGGCCCATTCGACGCGGACGCATTCGAGCGCGGTGACGGGGCCAGCTTCGCCAACGGCCCGTTTGGTCAGCACCGCCCAGTCGCGCTCGCAACCCTCCTCCTGCGAGGAGGAGGTGCGCAATTTCAACGGCCAGTCGGGCCAAGTCAGCGCTTTGTTCTCGCGCTCCGGCGGCTCGGACAAGATTTCCAGCTGGGTGATCGACGCCGCACCCTGGCGCACCGAGGTGCCGATGCAGTCCGATCCTGTGTCGCCGCCGCCGATCACGACGACGTGCTTGCCCCGAGCGGTGATGGTTCCCTGGGGCGCTGCCCGCTCCTCGCTGTCGCCGGCGTTGCGCTTGTTCTGCTGCGGCAGGAAATCCATCGCAAAATGGATACCGTCGAGTTCCCGCCCCGGAACATCGAGGTCGCGCGGCGCCTCGGCGCCGCCGGTCATCGCCACGGCGTCGAACTCCTCGAGCAGTGCGGCCATTGGCACATCGACCCCGACCTCGACCTCAGTGCGGAACTCCACCCCTTCGGCCTCCATCTGCGCGACGCGCCGGTCAATCAGCGATTTGTCCATTTTGAAATCGGGAATGCCATAGCGCAGCAGACCGCCGATGCGATCGCACTTCTCGAACAAACACACCGAGTGACCCGCGCGCGCCAGCTGCTGCGCGCAGGCGAGACCCGCCGGCCCCGAACCAATGACCGCGACCCGCTTGCCGGTCCGCTGCGGCGGCACCAGCGGCTCGATCCAACCCTCCTGCCAGCCACGGTCGACAATCGCGCATTCGATCGTCTTGATCGTGACCGGATTGTCGTCGATGTTGAGCGTGCAGGACGCTTCGCACGGCGCGGGGCAGACGCGGCCGGTAAATTCGGGAAAATTGTTGGTCGAGTGCAGCGCCCTCAGCGCCGCCTGCCATTGGTCGCGATAGACGAGATTGTTCCAATCAGGGATCAGATTGTTGACCGGGCAGCCGTCGTGACAGAACGGGATCCCGCAATCCATGCAGCGCGCCGCCTGCTTGCGGTTCTCAGGGCCGGGCAGCGGCCTGACGAACTCCTCCCAGCTGCGGCGCCGGATCTCCGGCTTGTCGTAACCCCGGTCCTCGCGCTCGATCTCGAGAAAGCCGGTCGGCCTACCCACGGGTGGGGATCCGTCGCTGGCCGCCCCTCACCCTCCCGCCGATGCGGGCCCCTCCCTCTCCCCGCTCGCGCGGGGCGAGGGGCTTGGACATGCTCCCTCGCCCCGCCTGCGGGGAGAGGGCTGGGGTGAGGGGAACTCTGTGCAAGAGCGCCGTCATTCGGCGGCTTCGGTGCGTGCGGTGATCCGCTCGGCCTGGAATTCGAGCAGGGCGCGGCGGTAGTCCTTCGGCATGATCTTCACAAAACCGCCGAGCGCATTCTCCCAGTCTTCGAGGAGGAAGCGCGCTCGCGTGCTGCCGGTGAAGAGGTGATGGCGCTCGAGCAAGATGCGCAGCCTCGCGGCATCGAAACGCAGCAGATCGCCCATGCCCGGATCCTCGACACTCGGCGAGCGCTGGCGCGGCGGGTCGGGGTCATCCTCCTCGGCCAGATCGGCGGGGGCGACTGGCTCGAGACCGACCGTCGCCAGGTTGCAGAGACTGGCAAACCGGCCCTTCGGGTCCCACACATAGGCGATCCCGCCCGACATCCCGGCAGCAAAATTGCGCCCGGTGTCGCCGATCACGACGACCACCCCGCCGGTCATGTATTCGCAGCCATGGTCGCCGGTGCCCTCGACAACGGCCAGAGCGCCCGAATTGCGCACCGCGAAGCGCTCGCCGGCGACACCCTGGAAGTAGGCTTCGCCGGCGATGGCGCCGTAGAGCACCGTATTGCCGATGATGATGTTCTCGGTCGGCTCGCGCTGCGCCTCCGGCGGCTGGCGGACGATCAGCCGCCCGCCCGACAACCCTTTGCCGACATAGTCGTTGGCGTCGCCATGGAGCTCCAATGTGACGCCCCGCGCGAGAAACGCCCCGAAGCTGCCCCCGGCGGTGCCGCGGAAGCTCGCCCAGATCGTGTCCTGCGGCAGGCCGGCATGGCCGTACCGCCGCGCAACCTCACCCGACAGCATTGCGCCGACGGTCCGATGGACGTTCCTGATCGGGCGCTCGATGCGGACCGGTTCCCGCTTGTCGAGCGCCGGCCGGGCCGCCACGATCAACTCGTTGTCGAGAGCCCGGTCGAGGTGATGGTTCTGCCGCTCTCGATTGTAGATCGCCACCTCGGGCTTGGCGGGCGCACGGTAGAGCAGCCGGCCCAGATCGACACCCTTCGCCTTCCAGTGCTCGATTGCCCGGACCATGTCGAGTTTGTCGACTTGGCCGATCATTTCGTGGAAGCGCCGGAAGCCGAGCTTCGACATCAGCTCGCGCACTTCTTCGGCAACAAAGAAAAAATAGTTGATGACATGTTCGGGCTGGCCAGTGAAGCGCGCGCGCAATACCGGATCCTGGGTCGCAATACCGACTGGGCAGGTGTTCAGGTGGCACTTGCGCATCATCACGCAGCCGGCTGCAATCAATGGCGCGGTCGAAAATCCGAACTCGTCGGCCCCGATCAAAGCCGCAACTACCACGTCCCGGCCGGTGCGCAACCCGCCATCGACCTGCACCGCGATCCGGCCACGCAAACCGTTCAGCACCAGTGTTTGCTGGGTCTCGGCGAGCCCGATCTCCCAGGGCGACCCCGCATGGGTCAGGGACGTCAATGGGCTCGCTCCAGTGCCGCCCTCGAACCCCGCAATCGTGACGTGATCAGCGCGCGCCTTGCTGACCCCTGCCGCGACCGTGCCGACGCCGACCTCGGAAACCAGCTTGACCGAAATGCGCGCCTTGGGGTTGGCATTCTTCAGATCGTGGATCAGCTGCGCCAGATCCTCGATCGAGTAGATGTCGTGATGCGGCGGCGGCGAGATCAGCCCAACACCGGGGGTCGAATGTCGTACCCGGGCGATCGCCTTGTCGACCTTGTGGCCCGGCAGTTGGCCGCCCTCGCCGGGTTTGGCGCCCTGCGCCATCTTGATCTGCAGATCGTCGGCATTGACCAGGTATTCGGTGGTGACGCCAAAGCGGCCCGAGGCCACCTGCTTGATCGCCGAGCGCATCGAGTCGCCATTGGGCAGAGACCTAAAGCGCTGTGTTTCCTCACCGCCCTCGCCGGTATTGGACTTGCCGCCGATGCGGTTCATCGCGATGGCGAGAGTGGTGTGCGCCTCGCGGCTGATCGAGCCGAAGCTCATTGCGCCCGTGGCGAAGCGTTTGACAATGTCTCTCGCCGGCTCGACTTCGTCGAGCGGCACTGGCTCCTCGGCGAAGTTTAGCGCCATCAGGCCGCGGAGCGTTAAGAGGCGCTCGCTCTGGTCGTTGATCGTTGCTGCAAAGGCCCGGTAATCCGCTTGCGAATTGCCGCGCACCGCGTGCTGCAGATTGGCCACTGATTGCGGCGTCCAGGCATGGTCCTCGCCGCGCAGACGAAAGGCGTAGTCGCCGCCGACGTCGAGCATGTCGTGGTAGATTGGGTTGGCGCCATAGGCGTGCCGGTGACGCTCCACCGCTTCCTGGGCGATCTCGCGTAGCCCCACGCCTTCGATTTGTGTTGCCGTTCCTGTGAAGTATTTCTCGACAAAATCACTGGCTAGCCCGACTGCGTCGAAGATTTGCGCGCCACAATAGGATTGATAGGTCGAGATCCCCATCTTGGAAATGACTTTCAAGATCCCCTTGCCGAGTGCCTTGATGTAATTTTTCTGCACCTCGTAGGCACCGAGGGGCAGATCGTTCTCGACGCGGATCTGTTCGAGCGTGGCAAAGGCGAGATAGGGATTGATCGCTTCGGCGCCATAGCCTGCAAGTGCGCAGAAATGGTGCACCTCGCGCGCCTCGCCGGTTTCGACGACGATGCCGGTACTAGTCCGCAGCCCCTGGCGGATCAGGTGATGATGCACCGCCGAGGTTGCCAGCAAGGCGGGGATCGGCACGCGCTCGGCCGAGACGCCGCGGTCGGACAGGATCAGGATGTTGTGACCCGCCAGCACCGCCTCGGTCGCCTCGCGGCACAGCCGATCGAGGGCCGGCGCCATTCCATCGACACCCTCCAGGGCCGGCCAAGTGGCGTCGAGGGTATCGGTCCGGAAAGCTCCGATCAACGTCTCGATCGCGTGGATCTTTCTCAAATCACCGTCGGTCAGGATGGGCTGTGAAACTTCGAGCCGATAATGCGTGCCGGCCTCGTGCCCAAGCAGGTTTGGTCGCGGCCCAATCATCGAAACCAGCGACATCACCAGTTCTTCGCGGATCGGATCGATCGGCGGGTTGGTGACTTGCGCGAAATTCTGCTTGAAGTAGTTGTAGAGCAGCTTGGGTTTGTTCGAGAGAGCAGCGATTGGCGTATCCGTGCCCATCGAGCCCACAGGGTCATCGGCATCGCGCGCCATCGGCTCGAGGAAGAACTGAATATCCTCCTGGGTGTAGCCGAAGGCCTGTTGCTGGTTGAGATGCGTCGTCGGATCGTTGGGTCGGCTCGGTACCACTGTCCGAGAGTATTCCTCGTGGTGGTCCTCTGACACGTCGGGCAACTCGGCGAGCTTGAACTGGGTGGTCAGCAGCCACGCATCGTACGGATGCTCGGCGGCGAGTTTGCGCTTGATCTCCTCGTCGTCGATGATGCGTCCCTCTTCGAGATCGATCAGCAGCATCTTGCCCGGCTGCAGCCGCCACTTGCGGATGATCCTCTCCTCGGGCACCGGCAGCACGCCGGCCTCGGATGCCATGATCACGTGATCGTCGTCGGTGACGATGTAGCGGGCCGGCCGCAGCCCGTTGCGGTCGAGTGTCGCGCCGATTTGGCGCCCGTCGGTGAAGGCGATTGCCGCCGGGCCGTCCCACGGCTCCATCAACGCCGCGTGGTATTCATAGAATGCCCGCCGCTGCGGATCCATCAGCGGGTTGCCGGCCCACGCCTCGGGGATCAGCATCATCATCGCATGGGCGAGCGAATAGCCGCCGCCGATGACGAGGAGCTCGAGCGCATTGTCGATGCAGGCGGTATCGGATTGGCCGGGACCGATCAATGGCACCATCTTGGCGAGATCGGCGCCGAGCAGCTCCGACGTCATCGCCTGCCGGCGCGCGGCCATCCAATTGACGTTGCCGCGAACCGTATTGATCTCGCCATTGTGGCACAGAAACCGGTACGGGTGGGCGAGCCGCCACGACGGGAAAGTATTGGTCGAAAAGCGCTGATGAACCAATGCCAGTGCCGACACCGTCAGCGGGTTGCGCAAATCCTCGTAAAAGCCTCCGACCTGGGGTGCCAGCAGCAGTCCCTTGTAGACGACCGTACGGCTCGAGAACGACGGGATGTACAGATCGCGCAACGCCGGCGACCCATGCTGCTCGGCGAGCCCCGTGACCCGGTTGAGGATCTGCTTGCGGATCGTCAGAATCTTGCGCTCGAACGCATCCTGATCGGCGATGTCAGGGCTGCACGCGACGACCGCCTGGCTGATCCACGGCATCGCCTCGACGACGCGTGTGCCTAGCCCGGTCGTGTTGGTCGGAACGTCGCGCCAACCAATCAGTGACTGTCCTTCGGCGCCGATGAAATGCTCGACGTGTTCGATCGCGATGGTGCGTGCCCGCTCGTCTTGAGGTAAAAAGCACATCGCGACGGCGTAGCGACCGGGCGGCGGGAGGGTCAGACCTCGCCCTTCCGCCCAATCGCGCAGCAGGGCATCCGGCATCTGGATCAGGCAGCCGGCCCCGTCGCCCATCAGCGGGTCGGCCCCGACCGCACCGCGATGGTCGAGATTGACCAGGATCTGCAGCCCGCGAGCGATGATATCGTGCGATTTTCGTCCCTTGATGTTGGCGACGAAGCCGATGCCGCATGAATCGTGCTCGTTGCGCGGGTCGTAGAGGCCCTGTCTTTCCGGCAATGCCATCGCGAATGCTCTTCACCTGACGCTGTTGACGAGTCTGAGAGTGCGCCTTCCTCGCGGCGGCGCCAAAGCAATAATACGCATAAGATGGCCGGAGACGCGAATCGCTTTAACCAGCGGCAAAAGGGGTGTCAAGCGCCAGTCCGCCCCCTTCAAATGTCGCCAGCGGCTTGCCTAATTCGTGTGCACGCTAATCGCCGGATCCACCCGGCCCGCCCCTACCACGCGGCGGATGTCAAGTGCCGCGGCAGTCACGATCATGAAACATGTCTGACCTTTATTGGTAACAGTTGCCGCATAGGTTCCCCGGCGCGGCGCGACCTCGCGTTCGTTCAGCCGCAATTGCGGATTTCGGGGGGATTACGGACATGAGGGGGGATTTTCCGTCTAGCGGCAGCAGCGTCGCTCACCGTCTCTTTGGCCCAGCCGGCCGGCGCAGCCGAACACGGCGACATGACGTCGGCGACGGCCCGGCCCGCGTCGTCCGACGAAAACGCGCCCGAGCGGGCGGGCGGGAGTGACCGGCAAAAACGCTGCAAGCTCGGCAACGGCATCGAGCGCATCGTCTATATCCAATTCGACAATGTCCATTTCCGCCGCGACAATCCGAACGTGCCTTCCGATCTCGAGCAGATGCCCAACCTGCTGAGTTTCCTCGAAGACAAGGGCACCCTGTTCACAAACCACTACTCGCCGCTGATTTCGCACACGGCGGTGGACATCTTGACGGCGCCGACCGGCGCCTATGGCGACAAGTTCGGTATCCCGATCGGCAATAGCCTGCGCTACTTCAATCCGGACGGTACCACGAACGGAATGTCCTCCTTCGCCTACTGGACGGACCCGGTCGCCGCATTCTCTGGACAGACCGTGACCGACACCGCCCCGCAGATGATCGACCAGCGGGGCAAGACCCACCCGGCACCATGGGTGCCATTCACCCGTGCCGGCTGCGATGTCGGGGCATTCTCGGTGGCCAACATCGAGTTCGAGAATATCGGCCTCGACGTTACGACCGTGTTTGGCGCGGGATCTTCGGAGGAAAGCGAGGCGAAGAGCGATCCGACCAAGGCCAGTGCCGATTTTCTCGGCATCGCAATTCATTGCGCAAAGAAGAGCGCGCTATGTGTGCGCAAAGAAGAGCGCGCTATGTGCATTCGGCAAACCCGATCTGCTGACGGATGAGCCGGGAGGCTACGTCGGGTTCAACGCACTGTTCGGCAACAAGTATGTGCAGCCCCAAATCTCGCCTGGCGGGCCCGTCACGGATATTGACGGGAATGTCATCCAGGACAGCAAGGGAAATGCTGGCTTTCCCAATCTGTTCAATCCTTCCGCTGCACAGACGCTCGGATATCTGGCGACTATGCTGGAGGCCGGTGTCCCGGTGGTTTACGGCTATATCGCCGACGCCCACGACGATCACATCACCGGTAGTGGCACCTTCGGCCCCGGCGAGAGCGGATACGTGCAACAGCTTGCCGCATACGACAAGGCCTTCGGCAAATTCTTCGATCGCCTGCAGAAGGACGGGATCACCAAAGATAATACGCTGTTCGTTATCACCGCAGATGAGAACGATCATTTTGTCGGAGGGGCGCCTTCGCCGGCGGATTGTGACGGGATCGAGGTGCCTTGCACCTATGCGAAAAAGGGCGAAATTAACGCCGATCTGAGCAACGTGATCTTTACCGAGTTCGGAGATACGACGCCCTTCACCGTGCACAGCGACGACGCACCGACTTTCTACATCACTGGCAATCCCGCGCAGACTGCCAGCGTGACGCGAACCCTCGAGCGCGAAGCCGGCGATCTCCTGGGGTTCGATGCCGTCGACGGGCCAAACGGCAGCACCAATCAAGTAACGCAGGCGCTTGCCGATCACGCGGAGCAGGACCTGCTGCACATGATCACCAAGGATCCCGCCCGCACGCCAAATTTCATCCTGTTCGCCAATCCCGATTATTTCCTTTCCGCCTCGGGACACCCGGCGCTCTGTCGCAGTGTCGATCCCTCGGACTTCAAGAGCTGCTTTGTCGAAAACTCCGGCTTCGCTTGGAACCACGGCGACTTCCAGAAGGAAATCACCAAGACCTGGCTCGGCATGGTCGGTCCCGGCGTCCTTAAGCGGGGCACCTTCGGCGAGATCTTCAGCGATCATACCGACATCCGGCCGACGATCCTCTGTCTGGTCGGCCTCAAGGACGACTACGCCCATGATGGGCGCGTCCTGTTCGAGGCGCTTGCCGATCACGCTACCCCCCGGGCGCTACGTGCCCATCGGGACTCTCTCTCGGCTTTGGCGAATGCCTATAAGAAGATCAACGCCCCGCTCGGCGAGCTTGGCGTTAACACGCTCACCGGAATCTCAACCCAGGCGCTCAAGGGAGGTGAGGCGACCTATACCTCGCTCGAGGCGCAAATCAATGCGATCACCAAGCGGCGCAACGAGATCGCGGCAAAGATGATCGAGATGCTCGAGAACGCCGCTTTCGACGACCAGCCGATCAACGAGGCAAAGGCGGCGCAATTGATCAGCCAGGCCTTTGACCTCCTCGATTCGATCCCTTGATTTCCGCTTGCTTCGAGGGCCGTCGGTGCGCGAGGGTGGGGAGCCTTTCACGGGGCACCACCAACCCATAAACCACTCGAGCCCCCCATCGGGGTTCGGCCAATTTTGAGGAGGAGACGTGACCAGACCCCGTGCTGCCGATGATTTCACGACGATCCGTGCCCGCATGGAAGAGCTGCGCCGTGAGCGGGCTCAGGCATTGAAAAAGGAGGCTCAGGAAGTCGAGGACGCCGGGGTTGGCGCCCGCGGCCTGCTGAGAAGGATCGAAGGCCGACAGCGACCCGAGCCCGAGGGCGTGCCCGCCGTTTCATCGAGCCGGCGCTACGGATCGGTGCGATAGTCGGGCCGGTCTGCGTACCCGAGAGTAGAGCGGCTGTCGAGATTGGCGTAGCCGGCCGTCTCACTTCCTCAGTTGAGAGGAGCGTGGCGTGCCGGCTGGTCGCCGAGCGACATGCGCCGATGAGGAGATGGCGATGACGCCACGGCAGAGGATGAGAGAGCTGACCGCACGCCGCGGCTACACGATGGTGCCGGGCGCTTATGACACCTTGACCGCGCGGCTCGTCGAGCAGGCCGGGTTCGCCGCCGTCTATCTGACCGGCGGCGGCTATTCGCGGGCGAACGGCTATCCCGATCTCGGGCTGCTCACCCTGTCCGAGAATATCCGCTTTATCGGATTGACGGTCGAGGCAGTCGGGATCCCGGTCATCGCCGATGCCGATACCGGCTACGGCAACGCGATCAACGTGATCCGCACGGTTCGTGAGTACGAGAAATCGGGGGTCGCCGCCTTCCACATCGAGGATCAGGTAAGCCCAAAGAAATGCGGCCATTACGAAGGCAAGGAGGTCATCAGCACCGCCGAGATGGTGGGCAAGATCCATGCCGCTGTCGACACCCGGCGTGACCCCGACCTCGTCATCATCGCCCGTTCGGATGCACGGGCCATCGAGGGCCTGCAAGCATCGATCGACCGCGTCAACGCCTATCTCGAGGCGGGTGCCGATGTCGGTTTTGTCGAGGCCCCGCAGAATGTCGAGGAATTGCGCGTCGTCGGCCGACAGGTTAAAGGGCCGGCCCTGGTCAACGTCTTCGAGGGCGGCAAGACGCCGATGCTGCCGGCGGGCGAGCTGGAGGCGATGGGCTTTCGCCTCGGCATCTACCCCTCTCAGACCCACCGTGCCGCGATCCGCGCGGCGCAGCGGGTGTTGGCGGCGCTGAAGGAAGACGGCGACACAAGCCGCATCGAGGGCGAGCTCGTCACCTTCCAGGAGCGCGAGGACGCCGTCGGCACCGATCGCTGGCGCGCCCTCGAGGAGAAGTATCTGCGCCTCGGCTGAGCCCTCACGCTCCCAGCCTATCGGCTGGGCCCCTCCCTCTCCCGCGGTGCGGTGCAGGAGGGGGCTTTCTCCTCCCTCGCCCCGCTTGCGGGGAGAGGGCGGGGTTAGGGGCCTACACCACCGGTGAACTGCCGCCATCGACGTTGATGGCACAGCCGGTCACATAGGAGGCGGCGTCCGAGGCGAGGAAGCAGGCGATGTTGGCGAATTCCTCGGCCCGGCCCATGCGGCCCAGCGGCACCCGCCGTCCGGCCTGGGCGATGAAGTCTTCGAGCGAGACGTTGGCGCCCTCGCGGGCGTGGCGGCGGACGATCTGGTCGCTGACGATGACCCCGACATGCAGCGAGTTGACGAGGATGTTGTGCGGCGCGCCCTCGCCCGACAGCACCTTTGAGAACGCCATCTGTGCGGCGCGGCTGACCGAGGTCGGGGCGCTGTCGGCACCCGGCGCCTTGGCGCCGATGTTCAGCACGTTGATGATCCGGCCCCAGCCCCGTTCCTTCATCTGCGGGAAGACAAGCCGGCACAGGCGGATCTGGGCGAAGAGTTTGAGGTCGAGATCGGATTGCCACATCTCGTCGGTCAGCTCCACTGAGGGGCCGCGGGTCGCTTGGCCGGCGTTGTTGACGAGGATGTCGATCTTACCGAGTTCGGACATCACCGAATCATAGGCGCGGCGGATGTCGGCGGCTTTGGAGACGTCGGCGCTGACCGTCGCGACCTTGCCGTTAGCTCCTGCCTGGATCTGCCGCTTGGCTTCGGCGAGGGTGTCCGGGTTGCGGGCGAGGATCGCGACATCGGCTCCGGAGGCTGCGAATTTCTCCGCCATCGCCAGGCCGAGCCCCTTGCTGCCGCCGGTAATTACGGCACTCTTTCCGTCCAGTCTTATATCCATATCGGGCCTCCTTTCCCAAGGTTGCGACCGTCGTCAGGCGGTCAGCCGATCGATCACCTGCCTGTCCTCGTCTGTCAATGCCCAGCCCGCCGCGCGGACATTCTGCTCGACCTGTTCCGGCCTGGTGGCGCCGGCGATGACGCTCGCCACCTGCGGCCGCCGCGCCAGCCAGCTGATCGCAAGCTCCAGAAGTGTGTGGCCGCGCTCGACGGCGAACCCTTCGAGGCGCTCGACAACCGCCCAGTTCTCATCGGTCAGATAGCGCGCGGCCGCCCGCTGCATGTAGGTCAGCCGGGCGCCTTCGGGCGACGGCATATGGCGCTTGTATTTGCCGGTCAACAGGCCGTTGGCGAGCGGCGCGAACGGGATCAGGCCTAGGTCATAGGCCTGCAAGACCGGCATCATCTCGTGATCGAGCCGGCGCGCCAGCAGGCTGTACTCCTCCTGGCACGAGACGAAATGGTGGAGGCCGTGATACCGGGCCGTCCACTGCGCCTCGACGACTTGCCAGCCCGAGAGCGTCGAGCAGCCGATGTAGCGGACTTTCCCCTGTCGGACGAGATCGTCGAGCGCCCGCAGGGTCTCCTCGATTGGCGTCAGCGGATCCGGCTGGTGCTGTTGGTAGAGGTCGATCCAATCGGTCTCGAGGCGCGTGAGGCTGGCCTCGACCTCGGCCATGATGTAATGGCGCGAGGCGCCCTGGAAGCGGCCGGCGGCATCCATCGGCCGCGCGAACTTGGTCGCCAGCACGATGTCCTTGCGGCGGTCACCGAGGATCTGGCCAAGGCACGCCTCGGAGTTGCCGCGCGGATCACCGTAGGTGTCGGCCTCGTCGAAGAACGTGATCCCTAGGTCCAGCGCCTTATGGACGACCTTGCGGGTCGCTTCGAGATCGATGCGGCCGCCAAAATTGTTGCAGCCGAGGCCGACGACCGAGACCCGAAGACCGGACTTGCCGAGATTTCTTTGTTCCATCTGCTTCCCCGAACACGGTCAGTCGGCGAAGGTGGAGAATATTTCGTCGAGTGCCGCCAGCTGGTTGCCATTGACGGAGTTGGGGACGAGCACCGGGGTGTTGAGACCGGCCTCGTACCAAGCAGCGAGTTGCTCGCGCACCTTCGCGACCGGCCCGTATAGCGTGTTGTCGGCGATCCACCGGTCAGTCAGGTAGTGCTCGATCTCGTCCCGGCGGTTTTCGGCGAGCGCCCGCTCGATCTCCCTCATCTCCTCGCCGTAGCCGGCTTCCTTCCAGTAATTGCGATAGTTCGGCAACAGCACATAGCGCACCAGCCGGCGGCGGTGCAGCGCCACCGCGGCGCCCTCGTCGTCGGTGATGCAGACCGGCAGCATGTTGCCAATCAGGAAATCCGGGTCGGCGCGCCTGGTCGCCGGCACCTCGGCGAGCGACGCCGCCAAATGCGACAGGCTTGCATTGGCGAACAGCACGCCGTCCGCGATCTCGGCGGCGAGCGCCACCATCCGCTTGCGCAGTGCCGCGAGCACGACGGGCGGCAGAGCGCCGATGCCGTCATAGGATTTGAGCTTCTCGACAAAGGCGCGGGTATCGGCCAACGGCTTGCCGGGGGAGATGCCGAGCCGCTGATGGGTCGGGCCGTGGGCGACCCCGATGCCGAAGCGGAAGCGTCCGCCCGAAACCTCGTGAACGTAGGCCGCACCTGCTGCAAATTCCTCCGCCGTCTGGGCATAGATCGGCGCGATCGCCGTGCCGAAGGTGATCCGCTCGGTGGCCAGTGCCAGGCCCGTGCACTGCGCCGTATTGCCGTATCGGCTCGGCATATAGATGCCGGAAAACCCGCGGCGCTCGATCTCGCGCGCGATCTCCAAGGTTTGGCGCCGCCGTCCGGGCACGGCGACGAGGCTGATCGCGGGGAGGGGCTGAGGCATCGGCGGCTCCGGTGTCAGTGGTTGGTGTGTTGTAACTCGTGCGCCGGCCTGGTGCACCACCGGCACGTCGAAGCCGTCATCGCTGGGGAATTTTGGGGTGCCCCGCCTCCCTCAGCCTCCCTGCTGTGCAGGGAGACCACCGGAGAAAAATCGCATCCGCACCCAAAATCGCTCGCATTCATCTCCGAAGACCTTTCTGTGTCAATAGGTTATGAACCGCTTCCGGCGCGGCTCATCAGCCCTCTGAGGGAGCCGGCAGGGAAGGCTGGCCGACCGACGCCGCGGCGGCTCGCCGACACCACCCCAGCCTTCACGCAATTCCGAAAATCACAATTGCGAGCCGCTATGTCTATGTAGGCTCGAACGGCGCTCCGGCAAGGCTTGCCGCGAACGCATCGGCCATTCAT